>Ga0268247_10000540_pt1 | contig 12524 bp, 15 predicted proteins | sample AgamicOrMae_FD_200245 | JGI IMG/M metagenome (GOLD analysis project Ga0268247, IMG submission 200245) | Agave microbial communities from Guanajuato, Mexico - Or.Ma.e (v2) (version 2) | ecosystem: Host-associated > Plants > Phyllosphere > Phylloplane/Leaf | place: Guanajuato, Mexico | collected... | reverse complement strand
GAAACTGCTTTACGCAGCGGCTTAATCGCCATCCCTGACATCTGAGTGGTATAGCTGAGAGCCACTTTCACAACGGCTCTTAAAGAATCTCTCCGACAAGGGATAACGGTTAGCCACGCTGTGAAGCGTTGCTATGTCGTGCATTTAGATTGTGCTGAAAATTGCATTTATTGAGTTCACTTTTCAGCATAAATACGATTAATCATCGGCTGGAGGTCTCGAAAAGACCAATCCAAATAATCACTAACTCAAACCCATCCAGAATAAAACTCTGTCTGAACCATTAAATGACGGTGCTCGCCTGGCCAAAAAAATAAGCGAATGTGTGCGACAGCGCCTTATTCAGGAAAATAAACCGGGTGGCTTACTCTTCAGGCGGTAGTCATGAATGTTCTGATTAATGGTGTTGCCTATGCGCCAGTGACTGAACGGGCATCCAATATCGGTATAGCCATCAGCACACACAATCGCCATGACGTTTTATCCCGCGCTCTTGAGCATCAGCTTAAGTTCCTTCCTGCTGGTGCGCTGGTTGTTGTCATTGATGACGGCTCTACGGTGCCAGTGAATGTCCCGGCTGGAGTGAAGGTAATTCGCCGTGACGTGTCACGCGGCATAGTGGCATCAAAGAACGCCAGCCTTCAGGCGCTAATTGACGCGGGATGTGAGCATCTTTTCCTTTGGGACGATGACGCATGGCCTGTGGCTGGTGGGTGGGAACAGCCTTACATCGATTCACCTGAGCCACATCTCGCTTATCAGTTTCAGGACTTCGCCACAGGGCAGAAGCTTAACGACATAGCCGTGCTTTACCGCGACGAAAAGCACGTTGCCTACACCGGCCAGCGTGGCGTGATGCTCTATTACCACCGCAGCGCGATTGAGAAGGTAGGCGGCTTCGATACCATCTATCAGCGCGGCATGTATGAGCACTCTGATTTAGCTCTGCGCATCCACAATGCCGGGTTAACGAGCTGGGCGTTCGCTGACGTGGTCGGTTCTGAAAAACTTATTTACTCGCTTGATGAGCATCAGGCCGTTGAGCGATCAGTGCCAAAGCCAGACCGTGAAGCACAGGTTAAGCGCAATGTGACGATTCACAACGAGCGCCGTAACAGTGGCTACACCGGATATGCAGAGTACCGAGACAAGCGCAATGTGGTCATCACCACGTTACTGACCAGCCAGCCGGACCCACAGCGCGGCCTGAAGATAACACCTTCACCTGACCTGCTGGCTAAGTGGGCGTCATCGCTCAGTGGTTGTGGCCGCATCGTCCTGGCTGATGAGCTGGACAACGTTCCTGCTGATGCCGAGTTATATCGTGTGCCCGATGTGAAGATGAATGTTTACTTCCGGCGCTGGCTGCATATCTGGCAGCACTTACGCGATCACCCTGAATACCACTTTGTCTGGTGTACCGATGGCACTGATGTAGAAATGCTTCAGCAGCCCTGGCAGGAAATGGAAGAGGGTAAGATTTACGTTGGCTCTGAGCCAAAGACTTATGCCGATACATGGGCTAAGCAGAATCATCCCGAAGCTATCTGTCAGGCATTCATTGATGAGCATCGCAATGATGTGATGTTAAACGCTGGCCTGCTGGGTGGCACCCGCGATGATGTGATGGCAATAGCGCATGGCATTGTCCGGCTGTATTACCACATCGAATCGTTGCGGTTCTGGGGTAAAGAGAACTCAGCGGCATCTGTAGGGGACATGATGGCATTTGGCATTGTTGCCTATCGTTATCGTGACCGTCTGGTGACCGGCCCGCGCGTTCATACAGTATTCCGTACAAATGGAACCGGATCGGAGTTCGCTTTCTGGCGCCATAAATAAGGAGCAGGTTATGGATTCGAGCACAATTATTTCCATAATAGCCCTCGCGATAAGCTGCCTTTCTCTGGGTATCACTATCGGGAGATATCTCGGTGATTAAGTTTGCCATTGTGGCGCATCACTCACGATTAGAGGCAGTGATGAATCTGAAGCGCGTGCTTAATGCGCACTTCCTGCTTGATGATAAAGATGGTGGTGCCAATGCCAATCACCGCCGCGCCATTGAGTGGGCCAGCCAGCAGGATTGTCGCGTAGTGATAATGGAAGACGATGCGCTGCTGGTTGGTGGCTTCACCGAAAAGGTAGCAGCCTGGCTTGACCGGTTCCCTGATGATCTCCTGTCTTTCTATCTGGGAACCGGCAGGCCGCCACAGTATCAGCTTGAGGTAGCGACAAAGCTTATTGACAGCGACCAGCGCCAGACTGACTACATCACCATGAGCAGGCTGATTCACGGCGTCTGTTACAGCATACCGCAGCATCGTATCACTGATGTGCTGACCAGATGGGACAGAGAAAAGCCAGCCGACTACGCGGTTGGTGATGCCTATGGCGGTGATGTTATCTATCCCTGCTACTCACTGGTTGACCATGCAGACTCGGCAACAGTAGAGCGGCACCCCGACAATGAGCAACGCACAGAACGCCGAAGAGCCTGGAGGCTTGCATTATGAAGAAAATTCAACTGGCAAAGATTTATCGCGGCGATCTGTTCAAAGGTTTCGGTATCGCGGTAGATGGTGAGTTGCTTGAGCAGCAGGTATGTACCACAATTCAAAGTAATGGCACTGATTTGCCCACGCTAATAGCGAACTTCTACATGAAGGATGAGCAGGTTGAGAATGCCATTCGAGTGCAGGTTTAAAAATGGCCCGTCTTGCAACGCTTAAACCAAGGCTCTCCGTTGACCGTACACAGCGAGTGAGGGCCGCAACCGTAGGTGAAACACGCATCACTGGCTGGAAGCTTCAGTCAAGGCGCAAGCGACTTTGGTCTGCCAACCCATGCTGCGCGATGTGTGGTCGCCTGACAGAATATCCTCACGGCTTTGAACTCGATCACAAGGTTGCTTTGCATCAGGGTGGTGAAGACACCGACAGCAACTGTCAAATCCTATGTTGTGGTGCAGATGGTTGCCACCGCAAGAAGACCAATGCGGATGCAAAAGGCAACTGAGAATGGTTGTAAATTGCGTTTAGATATAGTTTCATTTGAAATCATTTCAACGTAAATGATATCAATTATCATCTGAGGGTGGGGGGGGTAGTCCAAAGCTTCCAGGACGACCCTCTACGAAACCTCGCCCCCTCTCACGCACAGAAAATATCCCCTTTTGGAGGGTGTAAACATGTTAACAGCCCAGAAGCGAAAATTCGCACTGGCGCTGATTTCCGGTATGTCGAAAAAAGATGCGGCTATAAAGGCTGGGTATTCCGCAAACTCCGCACGCTCCAAGGGTTCGCAGCTAGCTAAAGACCCGGAAGTCATCGCTTTTATGAGCCGCAAAAAGAATGAAAAAGTCGAAGTTGACGAAGTGCCTACGCATGGAAAAAAAGTTAATACCCCAGCGGTAAATACGCCACCTTTTTCAGAGCCCGATCCGGTGCCGGAAATTGTCCGCGCTGCGGGTGAATATGATGACCCACTTGAGTTTCTGAAGTCGGTTATGAATGACCGCGCTGAAGATATCGACACGCGAAAAGATGCCGCAAAGGCGATGCTTCCCTACCTGCACAGCAAAAAAGGTGAGGGTGGCAAAAAGGATGCGAAGCAGGCTGCTGCAAAAGCCGTGGCCAGCAAGTTCATGGGCATGGCTCCGCCACAGCTTATTGTGAATAACAGGGGATAGATATGCCGGAATGGTCCACTGCGTGCGCTGACTGGGCCAGCAGGCTCATTAACCGTGAATCTATCATTCCGCCGCCTATTTTCAGAGACTCGGGCGAGCGCGCGCTGTCGATCTTTAAAGAGCTCAGGGTTACTGACCTGCCTGGCAAACCGACATTTGGCGAGTGTTCAGAGCAGTGGGTTTTTGATTTCGTTCTGGCAATATTCGGCGGCTATGACCAGCAAACCGGCAATCAGTTGATCCGTGAGTATGGTCTTCTCATCAGCAAAAAGAACACGAAATCCACTATTGCAGCGGGAATTATGCTGACGGCGCTGATTATCTGCTGGCGTGCGGACGAGGAACACCTGATCCTCGCGCCGACCAAGGAAGTTGCAGATAACTGCTTCAAACCCGCCGCAAGCATGGTGAGGGAAGATGAAGAGTTGTCTGCGCTGTTTCATGTTCAGGATCATATTCGCACCATAACACACCGCGTAAATCGCAACAGCCTGAAAGTAGTGGCCGCTGACAGCGACACAGTTTCAGGTAAAAAGGCAGGTCGAATTCTGGTTGAAGAGCTCTGGTTGTTCGGCAAGAACGCCAAAGCCGATGCAATGTTTATTGAGGCACTGGGTGGTCAGGTTTCGCGTAATGAAGGCTGGGTGATTTACCTGACCACGCAGAGCGATGAACCGCCTGCAGGTGTCTTTAAGAAGAAGCTGGACTACTGGCGTAACGTTCGTGATGGCGTGCTTAAGGATGGAAAGACTCTCGGTATTCTTTACGAATTCCCGCCAGAAATGGTAGAAAACGAGGGTTTCCGTAATCCTGATAATTTTTACATCACCAACCCCAACATGGGGCGTTCAGTCAGCAAAGAGTGGCTGGATGATGAGTATCGCAAGCGCTCTCAGGAAGATGAGGGAAGCCTGAGAAAGTTTTTGGCGAAACACCTCAATGTCGAAATCGGCATGAATCTTCGCGGTGACCGCTGGGCGGGAGCCGAGTACTGGGAAGCGCAGTCCGATCCATCCGTAACGTTCAAGCAGATACTGAGCCGCAGCGAAGTCATTACCGTGGGGATCGACGGCGGCGGGCTTGATGACCTTTTAGGCCTTTCCATCGTTGGAAGGGATAAGAAAACCCGCGAATGGCTTAGCTGGTCGCACGCCTGGTGCCATGAAAAGGCGATTGAGCGGCGAAAGAGCGAAGAAAGTAAAATCCGTGATTTCGTTAAACAGGGTGATATGACAATAGTCAAATCGTTCGGTGAGGATGCTGACGAAGTGGCGATGTATGTTTCACAGATTCACGAAGCTGGATTACTGGATAAGGTGGGCATGGACCAGGCCAGTGTGGGCGCGCTGCTCGACAGCCTGATTGATGCCGGAATTCCTCAGGAACTGGTGGTGGGAGTCAGCCAGGGGTGGCGGCTCGGAGGCGCGAGCAAAACGGCAGAGCGAAAACTCACCGAAGGAGCGCTGAAGCATGCCGCCCAACCACTTATGAACTGGTGCGTGGGTAATGCCAAGGTGGTGATCAGCGCCAATGCGCCTCTGGTAACGAAGGGGGCCAGTGGTATCGGTAAGATTGACCCTCTTATGGCGCTGTTTAACGCCATCCACCTGATGGCGCTAAATCCGGCCTCACCTAAAAAAGAATACAGCGTGTTTTTCATATAGAAATTCCGCTTTCAACGACCCGCTCAGGCGCTGAGGGATCCCCATAAATCAGCGCTCAGGCGGGTTTTTTCGTTTCTGGAGAAAGGGAAATGAAGAATCAGCACGCCGTAAGTCTTCTGATCGTGAAGGCTGTCAATGAAGACACGCGGGAAATTACCGGCATTGCGACAACGCCATCACCTGATCGTTATGGCGACATTGTGATGCCCGAGGGGGCAAAGTTTCAGTTGCCTATTCCGCTGCTCTGGCAGCATGACCATCAATCCCCTATCGGGCAGGTGACCAGCGCAAAGGTTACCGCTGAGGGAATTGAGATCAAAGCCACACTGGCTAAAGCTGATGCCCCCAGTCAACTGGCAGCCCGGCTTGAAGAAGCCTGGCAGAGCATCCGGCTTGGCCTCGTTAAGGGCTTATCAATTGGCTTTCGCCCGATTGAATACGCCTATATCGATGAAGGCGGCATCCGGTTCACGAGCTGGGAATGGTACGAGCTCTCAGTAGTCACAGTACCGGCCAACGCCGAAGGCACAATCCAGACCGTTAAATCTATCGACGAGAGACTGCGCGCCGCGTCAGGCAGAACGCATATCGTGTCGAAAATCACAAAATCCGCTGGCGATACAGCACCCAAACCCGTTCAAATCAAAGGAAACTCAATGAATATTGCAGAGCTTATCAAAAGCTATGAAGCTAAACGTGCATCGCTGGCGGGCGCAATGGAATCCATTATGACCAAGGCCGCCGATGAAGGCCGCACCCTGGATGCTGAAGAGGATGAGCTGTACGAGCAGCATTCTTCTGAAATTAAATCAGTGGACGTACACCTTTCACGCCTGCGGGATATGGAAGCTACCAAGGCCGCTACCGCTACGCCGGTAACAAAAGCAGCTAATGGCAGCGTTGTGAATACTGCTTCAGTTAATGCTCCGGGCGTGATCCGTGTGGAGAAAAAGCTGGAGAAAGGCATTGGTTTTGCTCGATTCGCTAAATGTCTGGCCGCAGCAGGTGGCAGTCGCAGCGATGCGCTGGAAATCGCAAAGGCTCAGTATCAGGACGACGCAAAGCTGCATCACGTTATTAAGGCTGCTGTAGGCGCAGGTTCGACGACCGATCCAAAATGGGCTGGCAGCCTGGTTGAATACCAGGAATATGCGCAGGACTTCATTGAATTCCTGCGTCCGCAGACGCTGATTGGACGCTTCGGTCAGGGCAACATTCCTGCGCTGCGAAGTGTGCCGTTCAACGTGCGTATCCCCGCGCAGACTTCAGGCGGGTCGGCTAGCTGGGTTGGTCAGGGTAAAGCCAAGCCGCTTACAAAATTCGATTTCGAATCCATCACCTTCGGTTTTGCCAAAGTGGCCGCAATTGCTGTTCTTACGGACGAGCTTATCCGCTTCTCTAGCCCAGCTGCTGATGCTCTGGTACGTAATGCGCTGGCAGAAGCGGTTATTGCACGTCTGGACACTGACTTTATCGACCCGGCTAAAGCTGAGGTGACTAACGTATCGCCTGCCTCAATCACCAACGGAATCACTGGTATCCCGTCTACAGGAAATCCTGACGATGATGCGGCGGCAGCGTTTGCCACCTTTGTGACTGCCAACCTACAGCCAACTGGCGCGGCGTGGCTCATGTCCAGCACTACGGCGCTCTCGCTGTCTATGCGTAAAAATGCGCTGGGTCAGAAAGAATATCCTGAAATGAGCATGCTGGGTGGTACGTTCCAGGGGCTGCCGGTGGTCGTTTCCCAGTACGTTGGTAATCAACTGGTTCTGGTTAATGCGCCGGATATCTACCTGGCTGATGATGGCGGTGTGGCTGTCGATATGTCCCGCGAAGCCTCTCTGGAGATGGAAAGTTCGCCAAGCGGTGACAGCCTGACGCCGACTCCGGTTGAGATGGTTTCCATGTTCCAGACTAACAGCGTGGCAATCCGCGCTGAGCGCTGGATCAACTGGAAGCGCCGCCGTACTGCGGCTGTTGCCGTAATCTCAGGCGTAAACTACAGCGCTAACGCTGGCAGCTAAGGAGTTGCGGGGAGAAATCCCCGCTCTTTTCGCATGAAACAGGTTCGTTATCTGAAAAGCACCCACGATGCGCATGCGGGTGAAAAACGCTTTCTCCGTGACGATCACGCTGAGGTTCTTCGCTTAACCGGCCATGTCGAATTTATTGATATCGTCGAGAAGAAGGCCAGGAGCCAGAAAAAGAATTGACCATCAGGAGAAGCAGCCAATGTTTGGTTTTCGCAAAAAGCCCAGGGAAGAAAAGGCGCTTCAGGCTGCGAGTGGTGGCGGCTGGCGCAGAATTTTTGAATCGTTTACAGGTGCGTGGCAGCGAAACATCGAAGTCGATGCCACGACTGTTCGTGCCTATCACGCTGTTTTTTCTTGCATTTCTCTTATTTCAGCGGATATCGCTAAGATGCCGCTTCTTCTCAAAAAGAAGCTGGAAAATGGTATTTGGGCCGATCACAGCGACCTGAGTATTTCACCGCTTCTGAGAAAGCCAAACAGTTTTCAGACCCGGATGCAGTTCTTCGAAAACTGGATGAATTCCAAACTTGTAGACGGTAATACCTACGTCCTGAAGCTCCGGGATGAGAAAGGCAGGGTCACGCAACTGCGCGTGCTGGACTTCAATAAAGTGACACCCTATGTGACAGATGATGGTGAAATTTTCTATCAGATCCGTCCTGATAATGTTCACGGGCTGGAGCAACAGGTTATGGTTCCGGCCCGCGAGATGATTCATGACCGCTTTAACTGCTTTTTCCATCCACTGTGTGGGCTTTCACCGATTTATGCCTGCGGTCTCACCGCAATGCAGGGTGATGCCATCCTGACCAACTCTGCCAATCATTTCAAAAATGGTGGCAGGCCAGGCGGGGTCATTAAGGTTCCTGGCTCAGTTGACAGGGAAAAAGCCAGAGAAATAAAGCAGGACTGGGATGCAGGCTACTCCGGCGCCAATGCAGGTAAAACGGGTTTGCTCGCAGATGGTGCTGACTTTGCAACCATCGCTATGACAGCGGTTGATGCGCAGATGGTTGAGCAGCTGAAGCTGACAGCCGAAATTATCTGCTCAACGTTCCACGTTCCGATTTACAAGGTCAACACCGCCTCTACGCCTTCTTATAACAACATAGAGGCTCTTGATCAGGGCTATTACTCACAGTGCCTTCAGACGCACATTGAAGGGATTGAGCTTCTGCTTGATGAAGCTTTCGATCTGGATGCGCAGACCGGTGTTGAGTTTGACCTCAATACGCTAATCCGGATGGACACTGAAGGCCGCTATAAGACTTACAGTGAAGGTATTGGTGCCGGTTTCCTTACACCTAATCAGGCGCGCAAGAGTGAAAACATGCCCCCTGTTGAAGGCGGAGACACGCCATACCTGCAGCAGCAGAACTATGCGCTGTCAGCCCTGGCTAAAAGGGATGCCAGCGACGATCCGTTCGGCACTCAATCCAAATCTGAAGCGGACTCCACGCCGCTGCCAACTGTTGACGATGAAAGCAGCAAGGCTCTTACAGAGCATGAGCATTTCATGGTCAAAGCCATGCTGAAAGGACTGCTTATCCATGAATGAACGTGACATGTCACTGCTGAAAGCAGTCAGTGAGGCAGTGAAAGAGCAACTGTCAGTAATCCACACACGCTATGAAAGTGTGTTGGCGCAACAGTCTGATGAAATTAAAAGGCTCAGTGATCTGGTCGAGCAAAGCAGACAGTCAGCGCCGAATGAAAAGGCCATTGCCGATTCAGTGCTCGCGCAGATTGAAGTTCCTGCTGCGCCAGTGCTGCCGGATATCGCGCAGATGGTGAAAGATGCGGTGGCTGAAATTCCGGTCCCGGATTCGCCTGTCCTGCCCGATATTGAAAGCATGGTTCAGCGGGCTGCCTCCGCCATCAAGGTTCCGCAGCCCGAACCACTGCCGGATATCGTGCAGATGGTGAAAGATGCCGTAGCGGAAATGCCGAAGCCGGACGATGGTAAGCCAGGTGAAGACGGTAAAGACGCGCTGCAGCTCGAAATACTGCCGTCGATTGACCCAGAGAAGGCACATGCTCGCGGTACTTATGCCATCCATCAGGGCGGGCTGTGGCGTTCTTATCAGAAAACCACGGGCATGAAAGGCTGGGAATGCCTGGTCGATGGGATCAGCGATATCAACATTACTCAGTCTGATGAGCGTAATTTCACTGTCACCACAATCAAATCCAGCGGTGAAAAATCAGAGAAAACCTTTAGCGTTCCGGTGATGATTTATCGCGAAATCTTCAAGGAAGGCCAGAAATATCATCCTGGGGACAGCGTCACCTGGGGCGGTTCAGTCTGGTACTGCCATGAAGAGACGGGCGATAAACCCGGTGAAGATGGATCGAAGGGCTGGAAGCTGGCTGTTAAGCGTGGTCGCGATGCGAGGGCTAAGTGATGCTTGAATTTGTAACGCTTGACGAAGCTAAGGCCCATCTGAGGGTTGATACGGATGCGGGCGATCAGGACCTGCAACTGAAAATTTATTCAGCCAGCGCTGCCGTGTTTGATTACATCCAGGGGAGTCGTGAAAAGGTGGTTGGCGATGACGGTAAAGTTATCACTGACGCACCTGAACTCCAGAGGGTGAAGCAGGCCACGTTGATTTTAGTCGGTATTCTTGACCGCGTTCGCAGTGGTGAAGAAGAAAATCACTATCGACAGGGGCAGTTACCTTTCTCTGTCACCAGTCTGATTTACTCCCTGCGATCTCCGTCCATTTGTTGAGGTGTTTATGAGTGGATTAAAAGCTGGTGAGCTTGATAAACGTATATCCATTTTACACAACGAGTCATCGAAAGGAGAGTTAGGAGAAATTATTCCCGGCGCACTTAAACCCATACTTCCTGATGTGTGGGCCAAAGCCGAAAACATTTCAAACCGCAAAATACGCAGTATGGATCAGCAGCAGATTGTGGAGACGTGGCAGTTCACTATCGGCCCACGTAGTGACGTTCAGACGGACTGGAAAATAAGCTGGATGAATGAGGTTTATACAGTCAGGGCCGTTGATCGCAGCAGGCGTGATCGTGCCGTCATCACTGCTGAAAGGGATGTGCGTCATGATTGAGTCAGGTATTTACAAAGCGCTTCAGGCTCTGTCCGAACTGCAGGTTTACCCCTTACTCATTCCTGATACTGAGCAGGAGGGTATTACCTACCAGCGCATTTCAGACCCCGAGATTGAAAACGGTCTCGTCAGAACGTCGCTGGTGGCGGGGCGCTTCCAGATTTCCTTTGTCAAAGTCTCTGACTATACGGGCCTTCTGGCGCTGGACAATCAACTCTGGCAGAAATGGAAGGGCATCAGGCATGGTGATATTGGCGGCTATCCGGTTCAGTACGTTGAGCGCGGCTCTCTGCGACAGGATAAATTCACGCTGCCTAATAATGCCGTTCAGTATCGTCTGAGCAGAGATTTCGTTATCTATTTCAGTGAGGTGTGAATGTGCTGAGCATGCAGGTTACGGGGCTTGATGAGCTTGAACGTCAGCTTATCGCCCTGGGTGAAAAAGCCGGTACAAAAGTTTTACGTGATGCTGGCCGCGCTGCACTTGAAATCGTTGAGCAGGACATGAAAGAGCATGCAGGTTACGACGAGTCCGCCAAGGGACCTCACATGCGCGACTCTATCAAAATTCGATCCACAACCCGTACCAAAGGTAATGCAGTCGTCGTGCTTCGTGTCGGACCCAGTAAGCAGCACTTCATTAAAGCGCTGGCTCAGGAGTTCGGCACAGTAAAACAGGTTCCTTCACCCTTTATCCGTCCGGCGCTGGATTACAACAAATCCCGCGTCCTCAGAATCCTCGCGGTTGAAATACGGGACCGCATTCAAAACAACGGGTAGCAGCCGCTACCACTTCAACAGAGAGATAAATCATGGCTGACAATAAAACCTCGCCAGAATACGCGATGCTGCCTGCTGGCACCGTGGTCATGTGGGGCGCGGCTGGCGCAGCGGTTTCCGCGATGAAACCGCTGATTAACTGTAAAGCGCTCGGCGCAACGGGCCAGACCGGCGGCTTCGTTGACTGCACCACGCTCATTGATACCAGCAAACAGTTTATTTCTGACCTGCCTGAAGGTCCTGAAAAGTCACTCGGCTTTGTGGACGACCCGTCCAACACCGATTTTGCGGCCTTCCTTAACGCTGCGCAAAACCGTCAGACGGTTCAGTTCTACGTGGAACTGCCAAACAGTCGCACCGCCAATATGGTGCTGGCGCTGTCTGGCTGGCAGATGAATGAAATCACCGCGCCTGCCAGTGAAGTCATTCAGATCACCGTTCAGGGTAAGCAAAACAACATCCAGTGGGGCGTTGCTTCCGGTTCTTAATTTTAACATCGCCGCTGTCATGGCGGCTTTAATTACTCAGCAGGTAAAATCTGATGTCAGATAATTTCGATATTTCAAAGCTCAAATCACTGTTGCTGCAGCCAAAGAACACCGCCGTAAAAACTGAAATGTTCGGCACCCCCGTTTATATCCGCCGCCGCACTGCGGGCGAGCTAATAAGCTATGAAGAGGCGCTTGATAAGGCGCAGGAAAGTGGCAACGTCCGTTCTATCTCAGAAATGAGCGTTCAGTTGATCATCGACAGCCTGGTGAATGCTGACGGCTCAGCCATTCCCGCTGAGATGCTGCCAACGGCGGCTGAGCTGATTGATTCGCATGACAATCCAGCCCTGATGGAAGCGATTGAGCGCGTTAAAACGCATGCTATCGGCAGGCTGGAAGAAGCGGAAAAAAACTAACTGGCTCGCCGTGGCTCCAGCTGATTTTCTGGCTGGCTGACAGGTGGGGCGAACCTGACCCCTCCGTCATAGCGGCGCTGCCCTGTGACGTTCTGAACCACTGGCGGGCGTACTTCCTTCAACAGGGAATTCTGAAACAGCCTGGCCCTGAAAACACTTCTTCTGTCGCAACCCCGCATCACCCGGCAGGTAACGTAACTGCGCCTGACGTCAGTCAGCAGTGTGATGCTGTCATGAGGGCGTTAATGTAATGGCTGATGTCGCTTCCCTTGCCGTAGGGCTTCACCTCAATGCGGCTAACTTCAAAACGCAGCTTATCGGCGCGTATGGCGATGCTAACAAACAGTCGCGCCAGTTCAACCGACAGGC
>Ga0268247_10000536_pt1 | contig 12587 bp, 8 predicted proteins | sample AgamicOrMae_FD_200245 | JGI IMG/M metagenome (GOLD analysis project Ga0268247, IMG submission 200245) | Agave microbial communities from Guanajuato, Mexico - Or.Ma.e (v2) (version 2) | ecosystem: Host-associated > Plants > Phyllosphere > Phylloplane/Leaf | place: Guanajuato, Mexico | collected... | reverse complement strand
GCCGACGCCTGAGGCGCTTAGCTTGCGGGAGGAAAAATGATTAAATTATAATGGAGAAATGAGTGAGGAATTATTTGGCCATCAGTCTGGCCAAATGATGGCGGCATTCACAGAATGCCACAGAGTTCAATGCCAAGCGCACAAGCAAAAGGACCCAATAAAGTCAATCTGCACCGATGCACAGTTAACGATGGGCGACATTTGCTCAATTACACACCGTCTGTAGGCTCTCAGACTGTGCAATGATCCAACGCTGTCTCAAACTTAAGGAAATTTGGGGGAGGGGAATACGAATTCAATTTCGAGGAGCCTGAATTCGTGGTCCAGCAGAGACAGTGTATGGAACGAGGTTGGACTTTCGCCGATGGGAAAGCTCCACAAAGTGACTTTATTATTTTTTAGGAACTTTTGTCTTTTTAGAATTTAGCTCTAAAAAGACATAAATTTCGCATAGATTTCGCCGCATAATCTGCACAAATTAGTCTGGTCCTAATCTAGAGGCACTTCGTGGATCTTTGCCATTGCTCTAATTCGGAAACTTTTATCCAGAGAGTGAACAACATTTTTATCTATTGCTCCAAGTGCGAATAATTTCATCGAAATTTAATCCAAAAATGACTTTATTAGCCTTCAAAGCTTCCAATAGATGGAGACAGATTTCATTTGACATTCAGCATTCGGCAACCAGCAATCTCTAGCTCAGAAACTGAATCTGAATGTGAATTTGTCTCAGAATCTGAGTTTGAAGCTTAATCTGGATTGAAAACGCTTCGAAGACTTGCGCGTCGCTTCTCAGATTAGGGCGACTGTAAACCACTCGCTGCTCTTTATCCTGTTGTCCACTAGAGTCAAGGGTTGGCCAGGGGAGCCAATGCACAGTGGGTACAACAGGAGAAAGGGTCTCAAACGGTTTACTTTGCTTCAGGCAAACATTGATGCAATTTCTGCAACTGTGAGCGCAACTAGTCTTCGCTGGAATTTCTACTTCACTACTTGCGCATTTCCTTCCGTCTTCTGTCTCGTTCAATCTTCTTTTTTGAGCTCTTCACGTCACGCTTCCGGTTTGAGTGCCTTCTCTTGTGAGAAAGTAACAACTTGAAGGCGAGAGACTGTCTCCGAGGCGACAGAGAGCTGACTTGAGAACTTTTTCGATTTTGGAATCATCACAAATGGGCGGACTGACTGAAGCTAAGGGACGGAGATTCTCAGATCTCTGCATTCAGACTTGATGGCCAATTGTTTGTTTGCACTCATGGGCCGGCCGGCTGACGAGTTGGTGCTCGCCCGCAACGAGCCCCAAACACTGTGAGCGGCCGAGCGGGCCCGCTGCCACTTTTATACCTGAGCTTTGGGGTATGAAAGTGTATGAAAAGCTTTTTTCGGGCCTGTTTTTGGGCCCAAAAAGGCAGCAAGTGGGCGAGTGTGAGAGCGGCAACGCGCTAGATATCATGCTCCAGGCCCGAGATTGGTCGTCCAGCTGGCTTTGAGGCTGCTTTTGAGCCGGCGGATGTTCGCAGTGGAAGTTGTGGGCGCGTGAGTGGGCGCAATAGTGCCCGTTTGGCGCCGGTGTTGTTGCCTTTTCGGCCCAGAGGTGGTCGGCCGCCAACGAGCTGCGGTTGCCATGGGGCGCGTTCCGAGCAGCCTGGCACGAAAGAGCGCGCACTGGGCGGCGCCTCAACTCACGTCAGTCTCTCTCTCTGTCTTTCTGTGACTCTCTCTCTTTTTCTGGCTCGTTGGCGTGCCTCTCGCCAGCCGAAAGGGAGGGACAGCCAGAGGGACAGCCAGAGAGGAAAACAAAGGCGCGTAAACATGGTAAATTGGCCACGGGTTGCGTGCCTCGTCTCGTTGTTTATTCTCGCCCCTCGGCCGCCGGGGCGCCCGCCTTCTCCGCCGGCACGTCGCCCCTTGGCGCCGGTTCTGAGCCGAGTGGCTGGCCGCATGGCTCTATGCACACTCGCCGGTGGTTGGCGGCGCTGCTTGGCGCCCCCACCGGCCGGAAGGCAGTCGAGTGGCGGGCGGGCCGCAGACAGTGTGTGGGAGCACAGAGAGTCTCGCGCGCACACCTGGCCCAAAACAATGGGGCAACGTGTGCGCGCGTGTGACTCCACTGGGCGCGCTATATGCACACGCGAGCGCACATTTGCGCCCATTTGCACTTAGCCGCGCCCGCATATTGCCCTGCAACGCCCACTCGGCCGGCCGCCCACTCCACTGGGGCCCACTCGAGGGGGCTGCTTCCTCCCTCGTTACCCGGCCGCTCGTTATCCAACACCGAGCGGCCCGGAAAGACCGGCGGAAGGGAACGGCACTCGAGGGCCGCGCTCATAGCAACAAGTGCGCCCCCTGGGCGGGGACTTTTGCCAACTCGGAAGTGGCTCGCTACCTAGCCTGAGCACTGGGCGCTAGAGACTGGGTGGCGTGGGCGTTGCTGCTGGCCGGCGGGCGCGACTGTGGTGGCCGAGTTTTTGCCGAGATTTCGCTCGCCAATTGGCAGAGCCGAGTCTATGGGCGAGCTTTGGCGCCCACGAGCCCAAGTCCAGCCTGCAGGTGACTTTTGGCCGAGAGGGCGCGATGAATAATAATTTAGTGGCCTCCAGAGGGGCGGATGCTGGCGGTTGGCACGCGATGGGGCGCTAGGCGCTAGGCGTCGCCAGTTTGGGCGGCCCCTTTTTGGGCGTTGCTCGGCCGGAGTGGACCCAGTGCAATGCAGTGCAGTGCAATGCAGCCCTAAGGCTAAGGCTAACTAATAGCAACGCGCGCTCCCTCACACAGTCGCGCTCACGAAGTCACAGGCGCGCCATTTGTCCAGCACACACTCGGGCCCACATTGCACCGACTTTGCAAACGGGCGGCTCATCTCATTGGTCGCTAATGCATTTTAATTGTTGGCTGGCCCGCCGTCGACAACTGAACGACTGGGACAAATGCAACTCGACTGCAGACGCGCCTCCAATTGGGCGGCCCCACTCGAGCCCCGATCGACTTGCGGCCCCGAGACTGTCCCAGAGAGAAGGGCCGGCCGGCTTTCCGTGGGGGCCTTTTAATTCTGGCCCAACGGAGAAGTGAAACAAAGTGGCATGGCGAAGCAACTGGACGCCACCAGAAAGGTCCAGTGAGCGATGGGCGAGCCAAATGGAGCCCCATTTTGCCGGCAAATTTGCAGCCACTTTCTCTCGCTGGCCTTCCGCAACTGTGTTTGCCAACGGGCCAGCAACTTGCTCCTCTGGACTGTGGATTGTGGACTATGTAGGACTGTATACAACCCAAGGGCAAGCTCCGGCTGGAAAAATCTCCATGGAAACCGGAGCTCGTCGAGGCTGCTCGAGCAGGAAAAGTGCCCGGCAATCATGAATCACTCGGCCGCGCTCGCTCGCAAATACACACACTCTCTTGGAGCTGCCCCGCCGGCTGGCCGCAATTGTGGCCGGCGGGAAACAATCTCGACAAACTGGGCCAACTCCAAGCGGACTGGTGACAAAAGGGACACCTTTTTGTGGCTCTGGGCGAGAGCAAAATATGAGGGGAAAATATGGCCGCTTTGCATGGAGAAATCCATGCTGAGCGATTGGGATTGTCTGCAGCCGCGCGTGCAGCACCGCCCGCTTGCTTGGCCCTGTGCTGCTTGGCCGCATCTCAGTCTGCCGTCGATTTATTCATTGGTATTGATATTCAAGCTGATTTGTCCCGAGCTCAAGCACAAAAAGAGTGTCTCTCTGTAGAGTTTTCTATAGAGTGTCCCTCTTGAGTGTCTCTATTTAAATACTAAGCCTCTATTTAGATACTAGGCGCTAAGGTCGCCCACATCTTGGCGCCTCCTCGGCCTCAACTAGAGACGCGCCTCATGGTCGCGCACCTTCATCACCAGCTGCCTGAGGGGTCCCAAGTGGGTCGCATTGGGCCAGTAGAGATGCACGTTGGCCTCCTGCTGCTTGCCAATCGGATTGGTCAGACTGAAGGGGAGCTGATCTGTGAAAAAGCTAGTCTCATTTCTCGTCTCGTTTGGGCATAACTGTCCCATCATTTGGCGCTCGGAGAACCACCAGCCGCCCATGTTCGATGGCCAGACTGGCGAGGACTGTGAGCAGTTGGCAGCATCTTGCAGCAGTCTGTCTCTGGTGGCAAACTTGCGCCCATTCAAGCTCAGGACTGGCTCGCAGAGAGCCCGTTCGTGCTCCTTGCACTTGCTGGCGCCAACCACGAAAGCGAAGCCAGACTGCTCGTCGAGAAGCCGGAAATGGTCGAACCTCAAACTGAGCCGCCTCGCTTGAGCTGGTCCTAAGCTCGACGTCTCATTGGCGAGCCCAATTCCACTTGGGCCCTCGTGACTTCCGTTCGGTGAGAAGGGCGCAAATTCGAGATCAAATTGGAGCTGGATGCCCTGAGGTCTCACCTTTGCACCGGAACCATTTCGGGCCGCTTCCTCAGCAGTGCTTGGAGACGCCTCCGACTGGTGGCCGGTGATTAGGTGCAGCAAGTCGAGGCCGAGGAAAAACTCGGACCACTCGTCGTGGTAGCCGAAGCCCGATTTGTAGTTGTGCCAGTCGAGGGAAAAGTTCACCTGGGCCGCCCTGAAGGACTCGAGGATCCTGTTCCACTGGCGCGGCTTCTGCTCACTCTCCTGCCTCGTCGAGCTCAAATTAGAGTTCGAGTTTGAGTTTAAGTTTGAGTTTGGGCTTAAGCTCGCCGGGAGCGACTTGTCGATGCGACGCAGCACCACTGTCCAGCCGCCGCCCTCGTCCAGCGGGTCCATGTTCATGTCGCAGTAGACGTGCCTTATGGAGCCGCCGATGAAGACGTAGTACTGGCCCGTGCAGTTGGCGCCCGCCAGACGCAGTTGTCGGCAACTCGTCGGCCTAATAAGGCTCGTCTTGGCCACACACTTGGGCCCCGCAGACTGTTGCTGGCGCTGGCCAGACTGCTGCTGCTGCTGCTGCAGTGGCGCCGGCCTGTTGGGCACCTTAGAGCCCGAGAACCAGCGAGTTTCGGGCTGCGGCCGGCCGGAAGTGGCCTCACTTGGGGGCTCTCGTTCAACGGGCTCGCTGGCGTTCGAGGCGTTGCTGTAGGTGACGATGGTCACTGGCTCGCAGGTGGCCCTCGAGACAGTGGACGAGGAGGCGCCACTTTGGAAGCGGCCGCCGAACTCTCGTCTGGAGTCGAAGAAGCTGGACCACTTGCTCATGAGCAGGGCCGTCTGCTTGACCACCGAGTCGATCTCGTCGAGACGGCGTCTGATGGAGCCCAGTTCGCGCTCCACCAGAGGCTCCAAGTGTTGTTGGCGTTCCACTTGTTGCTGCAGCAGAGCCTGCTGTCTGCTCGTGATGGGCGACACACTTGAACTACCAATAGTCTGTTGGAGGCGCTCGTCCAGCAACTGGCCCAGCTCCTTGGAGAGCAGCCGGACGATCATGGTGGCGTCTGAGGAGCGCATCAAATGGTGCTGCTGCTGCTCTGGCTCGGCGCCAGCCTCTTGGTCGGCGAGAGAGGAAGCATGGGAGCTCTTTGAGGTGTCGCAAAGTGATGCGGGCGAGGGGCAGCCGCCGTTCCTCTTGGATACATTGGAGTCTGCAGGCCACATTTGGCCCCCATAATTGGCCGCCAGGGAGCACTCGTCCTTCACGAGGAGCAGCTGGTTTGTCAGGACATTGTGCTGGTAGTTGTGGTCGGCCAGCCGGTTCATCAGTTTGTTCAATGTGAGCCTGAAGCTGGCCAAGTGTTCGCGTAACACCAGGTTCACACCATTCAGCATTTCCTCGCCACCAGCTGGACGCAAAGGCAATGGGCGCTCATCCTCCCTGTTTGGCTGGTAATGTTTGCCCTTCTCTTGGTGCACACTTGAGCCGTGAGTGGGGGAAAACTTATTGTATACTGATGATGATGATGAGCTGGATGATGGTATAGAGTTGAGATTTTTTGATAATTTATTGAAGTGGAACAAATCCTGCCCACTGAGACCATGAGTGGACGCCGTGTCATCATCGAGCATCAGTGTGTGTGACTGAGAGGATTCAATCTGTGTGCTTTCTCGCTTGAAATTTTCCCTTCTACTATCATCGCCGTATCGTTCCTCTGGATTAGAGATCTCTGCCGATTGTTGTTGCTCATTATTGGGCAGCAAATGTGGAACATCATTATGGTGGATGCTTGGTGATGCGTTCAAATCCCCACCAAGACCACTTGAATTTGAACAAGAGCAACCGCAACACCAGCTCGCTTGCTTGTTTAACCTCCTGCCCAAAGCAGCATCATATCTCTCAGATAGTAGCTCCAATCTTCCTATTATTTTCTCAAATTTATCCTCCTCATCCAAATCTTTGCTCGCTTTACTGCTGACAACAACTGAACAGTGAAACAATATACTCGCCAATAGTAGTGGCCAAATTGATTCAGGCGGCGCCAATTTGAGATGCATTTGAGATGGCCCGTTGCCCTGTCTGTGAGGTAGTGGATTGAGGAAATTTGGTAGGATTTTTCAACAAACGGTCAGCACTCATGCATCATGTGTGGCCGTGAGAATGTGATAACTTGGAACAATTGACAAAGAAAGAGCAAGAAGAGTTATCGACAAATCAGGAATAAGATCAAAGTTCACCAAGCAAAATCAATCACTTATGGACATTTTGTTGGCGCTCACAGCAGTCTCAGACAATCGATCTGGAGAGTCCAGTATTGATTTTTATGGACGATCAAGGATACTCCAATCGAGTTAACAAACATTCTTCTAATGATGATAACCTCAATTGAGTACTGAGCACACAATTGCTCGCTCCTTTATCGGCCGTCATCACCATTGTCCAAGATACAATTGAGCGCTCACAATTGGTTCTCTCAGTGCATCGGGCGACTCTGTGGCCAACTCTATGGCCCACTGTATGCATCTAAACATTTGAAAGATATCCAACAGAAGTCCTGCACAATAGGAAATGAAGATCTCACTGATATGGACTGATAAACGTGCCTCCAGTTGGCGACCATTATCGCGCTCGTATATCATTTTCCTTTGGTTACACTTCAAAACGATCAATATCTTCCTCGTGAAGTGTCTATTTCGGTACCAAATCTGTAATAGTGTGGAGCAATTGCCAGAAGCCAATCGCGTTCAATTGACATTATATGTCGCATGTAGGGTTTTGTAGTGTTTAGGATCTCTGCGAAAATCACGTACTTTGGCCTGTCATCGGCTGAAAGCTCACTGAATACAGAGGTTGGATGGATATAGACCGTCTGATCTCCTCTTATCGTCTTGTAATCACCATACGGATGCAAATAGGCTGCATTGGCGTATAGACCTGATAGCACTGCCTTTTGTACAGTCTCCGTGCGCCCCCTAGCATCGGTGATACTTATTCCGCTATTTTTGAGCTGAGATTGCAACTTTCCTGATATCTCCAGTACATCACGTAGAGCCCGATGATTAATGCACCTCTTCTCCGCCCACTTGTCGCTTGAGTGATTGCTTAAAAATCCATTCAACATGTTCAGGTAAGATATCATATCGCCTTCGGCAGTGCACAATCTTGCCAGATTTTCATTGACCCATAGGCTAGTCGCCTTATGGCGTGGAGGTTTCAAATAGATCTCTTTCACTTGTAGGAATGCAACAATATGGCAGATTTCCTTTGTGCATCCAGTCGACTCACTGCTAATCAACATCTTGGACAGCTGAGGATTCAAATTGAACTGCGCCATCAGACGACCTTCCTTCGTTAGTTTGCCTGTATCGTCGATCGCGTTGATTGTGTACAGACTCTCCAGGGTGGCACATAGGTTGGCTCTTGGCATTGGCGAAAGGAGCGGAAAAGTATTGAGATCTGCATATCCCAGCGATTTGAGCAGTATGACAGTCTCGGCCAATGGAGATCTCTGTATTTCTGGGACGCTGTGGTCGTCAAGTTTAAGGTATTCGTCATAAGGGTATAGGCGATACACGAACCCTTTACCTGTCCTACCAGCACGTCCGGCACGTTGCTTAGCTGCGCCTTTACTTATGGGCACTTTGAGCAAGCTTTCAATACCTGTTTTGTGGTCGTAAAATTTTAGCTTTACAAAACCACAATCAATCACAGAGGATATCCCCTCAATAGTTAGGGACATTTCGGCTATATTGGTAGATACTATACAGACTCTACTTTTCTTTCCATGGTCCTCGAATACTTTTGAGATCATTTCCTGCTTGAGAGACGAATGTAGCGGTAGAACAATCAACTTCTTGAGATCCAACCTAGACTCTATTGTGTAGGCGTAATCATTAAGACGCTCGCAAACATGTTCTACCTCATCCTGGCCGGTGAGGAAAACTAGAATATTCCCAGTTGCCAAACGATATGATTCATGTAAATCCTTGACCGTGTTAACGGCAGTATCCAAATAGTTGGAGACAGAGTTCTCAGTATGATATATTTCGACCGGGTAGGAACGATTTGTTATGGATAAAACGGCCGGTGTCCGCCTAGGACCATTATCATTGATTTCTTCGGTGAAAAAGTGTATTAAGGCACCAACTTCGAGAGTTGCTGAGCATATTATGATCTTTATATCACTTCGTTTCTGAGTTATTGACTTGAGTGCTCCTAAAATTATATCAGTATTGATGTTGCGCTCGTGAGCCTCGTCGATCATCAAGACCGAGTATCTATTAAGCAATGGGTCGTGGATCATTTCCCGCAAGAGGAGACCCTCTGTCATAAATTTTATCTGTGTATGCTCCGTGCTTGAGACGTCCTCGAAGCGAATGGCATAACCAACAATGGATCCGAGAGGACATTTCAGGTTCGAGGCAACTCTTTGAGCTAGTTGGGTGGCTGCAACCCGTCTTGGTTCCGTAACACCTATCAGCTGATGCTTATGGCATTTTGCAAGCCATGATGACTCGTCGATCACATCGTTCTCTTGGTTGTAGATACCAGCCTTGAAGAGAATCTCGGGGATGCGCGTGGACTTTCCAGAGCCCGTCTCCCCGACGACAACCAATACCTTGTTCCTCTCGAGTAGATATAGCAACTCTCTCTCATGTCTATCTACCATTTCCGAGTGTAGAAGAGATACTTATGGGATGGAAATTCATAGACCACGTGCGATGAAAACAAGTAGCCTACGGCTACAAAATCTGGTTCAACAGAACACTGTATCAAGCCTACATGGTGAGGAAAGTATTGATGTTATGTTATGTCCCAAAGGAGAAGTATCTAAGTATAATAACAAGGATATTTAAAAAGATGCATCGAGATAAATAGGTCTGATCGTATATTCAGGAGACGATAATAGATCGCGAAGGGTGCGACGCGTAGGCATGAATTCTGCGCCAAAATAACCTGAAAGCACTTCAACCGCAGAGTTAGCACGTTTGCGCATGAGATTTGGTCTGTCTTCAGTATATTTCAAGAGATACTCTAAGGATACATTATCTCTTGTGTAGGGCTCGATCAAGCTGCAAGTAGCTCATGCGCAGATTCCTTCAGTCTCTTCAGTGTTGGCTTTGACGAGCCGATGTCAGAGAATCATCCATGCCCCCCATGTCTGCCGTTCACTATCAGCCTTTCTATCTGCACACAGGCCTGCTTCACCCATGATAAATGCGCTCGATGTTCCTTGCAACGGCGTTGCCGAACCCTCTACAATGTGTGCACTTGTCCTTTCTGAGCGTCGCCAATGCAATTCTGTCTAGCTGATGTCTAGTCTAATTCATTCCCGAGCTTCGACTTGGAATGGATTAGCCAGACGCTGATTGTCGTTATCTATTCCCACGGTTTACTTTTACTCTATCATATCTTAATAGTGATGACTTAACTGAAGATATCAATATCCTGTCTGAATTTACTCTCATATCGGTTAGAGTTAAAAAAAAAATAATATTCGTTTATTAAATGAATATAAATCGTCGTGAGATATGTATGAGGGATCTACATGACTCCAATTGTAGCTATCATATTTGAGGGAGGATCCATCAAATGTTTCTAAGACGGTAAACAAGATCTATCAAAGATGGACATAATAGGAATGCATCAGCAAGCAGAACAAACTTTCAAGACTGATGAAGCTAAGGACGATGAATCGGCCAATAGAGTTGGAACTCATCTGGTCAGATCCATCTTGGACCTGCCCATTTTTACATCCATTGAGGGTTATTCCATAGCTTCATATAACATCGATGGTGAAGCATATCTCTGCTTACCTCAGTTTCTTAACCGTCTCCAAGAGGACTTTCCGCGAGACACAGTAATTAAAATGATAGAAGAGACATTTCAGGACCTGCCGTACGCAAGCCCCAAACAACTGGAAGGCTTCAAGAAAGCTGGCGTCATCACTAATAACGCTAAATCTTGCTCTCTAATTAGGCGTTCAGAGGCCGATCGAATTGGTCTTAGATTGTTCGATCTGTCAACCCATGAAAAATTCGAGTCCAATCGTCATCGGTTGACTGTAACTAGTGAGACTGGTTCAGATACAGAAGATGAAAGTCAGTCTAGTACTGGCACAAGTTTGTGTGAACAATCATCATTCAAAACATCTGATCTCCCCCAGGCGGGTGCATCCCAGACAGAGCGTAATACAAGCCAGCCCCAGGCTGATGATTCTGGGACTCACGATAATTCTGACAAATCTAACCCTGAGCAAGATACATCTGCAAAAAGTCAAACAATAGATTTGACAGAGCGGTTGCAAGGTGTTAAGAACAAGTTGCCAGATGACCCGGAATGTTCCGAGAACTATGACAAACTGGGTAAGATCTACAAACTTCGTAGAGCTCGCACCGGAACAAGCAGTGCAATGGAACCAGAACTTTTTGAGAGTCAGGCTCAACCAAATATCCTAAATCTGGCGCGTGCCGCGTCATCAACTCTCATGATTCAAGTCTATCATAAGTGTTTCGGAATGTGCAATGGTTTTTATTATCCATCGATGTTGGATAATGCAAACTCTAAATGCATCGAGTGTAAAAGTTGTCACGCACTCTTATCACCACGTCGCTTCATCGGCCATACCCACGGGAACAAGGAGACAAATGTCTGCCATTGGGGTTTTGATTCGAATAACTGGCGAGATTATATCCACTTGTCCAGGAAGCAGTCGATGAATAATTTGGACGATGACGAACTCTTGGTGAAATTTAATCGATTGAAGTCCATATCTGAATCAGTGATAGGCTCACACAAAATGACGGGTAAGGCAACTGAGAATAAGATCACTCTTTCTAAGTTGCCAGTGAGAGCAACAGTTATGGAGAGCAAAGTTCACAGAACCTCAGATCAAGAAATAGTTAACCATGACACACACGGTATGCTATCAAAAGAGAGAAAAAGGTCAAGATTGAATCCAGTCACCATCGATGAGAGAAGCCATCGAGTTCCTCCGACGATACCATATCAGGGCTCACAAGGCGCTTCTACATCAGGCCAGATCAGTTTCCCCTCAAGCCTCTTTCAAATTTCACCCATCAATTTCGCAAATCCATCTCTCGAAAATTCTCTCAACCAGCAGAGAGCTATCCACCCCGCAAGTATCCCCTCACAAAATAGTAGCTTGGACTCACTTCTGCTCTCCAGGTCATTCGACCATGAATTAGCACGACTGGAAATGTTAGCAGCATCCTCGTTGGCACCTCCTTTAGCCTCTCTCCAAGCCCCTTTCCGAACCCCGCAATCAACAAGTTTTGCGGCTGGTAAATCAGACGCATCGATTGAATATTTTGAGAACTTACCCACCACCTCAAGCACATCCATGTTGAACCATCATCAGAATATCGATTGTCACCATCCGATGCAAGCTCATTCCTCCTTCAGGCAAATTCTTCACGCCGACCGGCAACTCGAGATGGAGAAGATTCTAACTAGAGACTTGTATTTATCTAACAATCTGGCCGATTATCTAAAACTCAGAAAAGTAGACGCTTCTTTGGCCAAAGATATCATTGCCTTCACATTGAGCTTAGTAAAACAAGCCAATGCTCTGGTATGACATAACTAGTGACATATTTCCTCTGTAACAACAGCTTGATTATACCTGATATTCCATCGGGGTCACTCAGAAAACTCACGATCGGTACTCCATTATCCGAACGACTTGTAGATATCAGTGAAAGTCGGTCATCGTCATTCATGTCCACAGTTGAAATGACCACAGGAAATTAATTGATATGATCAGTCGGACAGAAATTGTGTTCAGTGATTCGGACAACAAGAATGCTCAGAAAAGCCTACGCTCAACCAATTGTTGCCGTACCATTAATGATAGCTTTGAATACTAATGTAAGGTGTTGAGAATTAAAACTCGGCGAAGCTACCCGTTCACTTGGAACCTCGTCACCAATCTAGATTGATCAAAAAGTTCAAAAGATTGAAAACCAAACCAATAAAGATCCAATCTTTCAATCCGCAACTAGATCCTACTAGTAAATCTGGCAATTATATTTGGCCATCTTGATTCCATCAGGCTATATTTCTTTAGACTCTTTGCTACGTAGAAAGGAGAATAGATTGATAAGTCTTGTAAAAGAAATTCTATAAGGAGGATGATTTGGCCGACTGATTGCTCTAGAGCAGTGGAGAGTTTTGCTGATAGGCAGCGGAACTGTGCCCAGTCGGACGGTTCCC
>Ga0268247_10000535_pt1 | contig 12590 bp, 7 predicted proteins | sample AgamicOrMae_FD_200245 | JGI IMG/M metagenome (GOLD analysis project Ga0268247, IMG submission 200245) | Agave microbial communities from Guanajuato, Mexico - Or.Ma.e (v2) (version 2) | ecosystem: Host-associated > Plants > Phyllosphere > Phylloplane/Leaf | place: Guanajuato, Mexico | collected... | reverse complement strand
AAAGTTGGTCCTGAATTGGGCGGCAATGTTGACTCGCTCAATTCACGACGACTAGCTCTAATGGGAGCACTTCTCGAGATCAATCTGCAGGGCCAAATAATCACTTATCCAGCGAGGGCAACAGGGCAGCACAAACAAACAAGCCGCCGCGAGAAATGCTCCCTCGAGACGAATTGAATCGAATGGATTCGAATGGAATGGAATAAATAAACCCAATTGGAGGGCCTCTCGAGAGTGTGCGAGAAGGACAGTCTGTTGCACAAACAGACAGTCCTACGGGGCTACACTCACTCGGAGGACAAGCTTCGGGAGGCCAACCAGAAGGGAGCCCAGTGGACAAGTGGGAGTTGTTTCTTGTCTGATTTTCGCCCAACTTCCGGTCCGAACGCAGTCCCTCCACATGGAGCCGCCCGGAAACAGTTGGTCCAGATTCGAGGGCGAGTTTGGCTGGTTGCGAGCGGCCTGAATGCCTGCGAGCTGGAGGCCAGAGACTCGGAGGGCTCATTCATCATAATCGCGGTAAAATGTGCGCTCGTGTTGGCGCGTGTCGCTGGCTGCTTATTATTGGCGGCTCGTTCCAAGCTCGTTTGTGAGTCACCAAACGACAGGAGGCGACCGTGTTGGGCAGCCCGAGGACTGTCTCTGCTCTCTGCTGCTGAGTTGGACGACCTAAGGCTAAAGGCAGAAGGCGGCCGAGCTGCAAGCTGCAAGAGGCGACCAGTCGACAGACAGCAACTGGCAACAGGGAGTGTGTGTGGGAGAGAGAGAGAGAGAGAGACTCTGATGGGGCGTCCCTCTCGCGAGCTCGCCCATCAGGACGATTGAAACTGGGCCCCGAGCGAGCAGAATGGGCCCATGATGGACGAGCTCGTTTGTGTCTGTGATGCGAGAGGGCTGCTCGTGTGTGTGCGTGTGTGCAACTGTCACAATTGCCAATTGGAAATTCTTTTGTTGGCCTCAGCGTGCCTTAGGAGGGGGCGCCTTAGGGCCGCTGCTGAGCCGCTGCTGAGCCGCCGCTCGAGACTGGCCGGGCGACAAGATTTGGGCAAACACAGAGAGCTGCTGATGGAAACTGCGATGGATCCAGCACTGCACGAGAGTGCTCAATGCACTCGATGCACTCAATGAGGCCGGCGGCGAAATGTGATCGATTATGCAAATTACTTTCTCGCTCTCAGTCCGCAACCTTAGGCTCCGAGCGGCTGCAAATGGGCGCCTCCAAAGCGCCTCCAGTGCAACTCTGGGCCCACCAGTAGAGCTCTCCAGCCGCCGCCCTTTTCCCTCTGGCAAGCGAAGGAAAAGGGTCCAAGTTTCCAGCGAGGCCGGAAGTGCAACCGATCGCCAGACAGGCGTGTCATCGGTTTCGAGCTGGGCCCGAATTGTCCAGTGCCAGTGGGCCTAGTCTCTGGGGTTTGACAGTTAGGCAGTTGGGTGATGCAATTGGGCGGCACTTTGGACGCAAATGCGTCGAGTTTGGTTGCAATTGATTTGGTTGTTGCTCGCAATTGGACGACGAGCAGCAGTTGCAGCTCGACAACTGAGAGACTGAACTGAGAGATAACTGACAGATTGCTCAGACGGAAAAGGAAGAGGAAGAATGCTCGCGGGGAAATGGTTGCAATTACTCACCTGATGAGTGCGGGCCATTGTTGTTGTTGTTGTTGTTGTTGTTTGAGGAGGACGAGCTAGAACTCGAGTGGGCCTGGTCCACGAGACGCAAGGTGGCGCCAACTGTGTCCAGTTGGCCGGCGGCTTCCAGTTGGCCGGCGGACAGTTTCCTGTTGGCCACCAAGTGGCGCTCGAGAATCTGCGCGAACGATTTCGGTTTGTTCAGGTGGTTGTGTGTTGTGTGTTGAGGTTGATGAGCATTGGAGGAAAAGGTTGCCTCAGGTTAGTGCTAGTCTTCGGAGATGCTCGATGGGTTCGATGGGCCACTCTTTGCGGCCCATTTGCGCGCTTTCCAGAAACTGCTCGAGAAAAGGAGCTTGAGACTAGCTGCAGCTGCTTGGAATTGCCTCGCCGACTTGTTGAAAGGCCGACCCTCAAGGGCAGCCTCTTGATTGAAGGCTCGTTGCGCGGAGATTGCTTTTAATTGTCTCGCCTGCTGCAGTCTATTATTTTTTCCACTATTTTTCCACTATTTTTGCCTTTGCGCTTCTTTTTAGCGCAAAAGGTTGGCCAAAGTTTGCAAATTTCACTCCCAATTGCAAACTCCAGCTCCTTGCTTGCACTTTTCGAGCAAAAATTTGCCCAATTTCAATTTCAATCCGCGACCACTTTGGCCCCGAAAAGTGGCCGCCAAACACGCGGCTACAAATAGCACTTAGCACTGCAGTTTGTAGCCCAAAGGGCATGCCCAGGCGAGAGGAGCATGAACAAAGGCCAGAACAAAGGAGGGCCACACTGCTGGAGTGCTGCAAGGAGGGAGGACAAGCTCAAACTGGAGCTGCTCAGAGTGGCCCTTTTTTGCCCATAAAAGTGGCCACAAAGGCGCCTCCTTCGTCGCACTCAAACCACCTCGGCCACACAAACACACGAGGCCAACAATGCGCCCAAATTGATGCCTCGGGGCCACAACCAGGCCGCCCAACAACAATGAGTTGTTGCCGGCCGAGCTCAGTATCTAATGTAACATAATTCAATCGATAAATTTGGCCTAAATGATGAATTGCTCTTCTTCATCTTCTTCTTCTGCCTTCTCTTGCTCGCCACCAGCGAGGATTAGGCAAGCCAAAATGGGAAGCGTGAAGAGTCTTGGCGTGAGCTGATCATCCGGCTGGGCTCGAAGGTTTGGGCCACGAGAAGATTTGGACGAGCCAATTGTTTGCGTCCACTCGTTGCTCGCTTGCATCACTTGCAGCACTTGATGCAAAATCCAACGCCGATTGGAGCTCCATTTCGGCAGAGAAGAAATTCGCAGCCAAAAAGTTATTAGGTAAAAATTGGCTCCTCATTAGGCTGGCCAATTCGAGGAGCCAATTCGAGGCTTGTTCTAAGCGCCGGAGACAGAGCGTGAAGTTTTGGGCGTGGAGATTGAGCAATGGGCTCGAGTTTGGGCGCGAGAGGAAGACGTTTCCGAGCACTTGATGCAAAATCCGGCGCCACTGCAAAGCCATTCGGTGCAGTTTAGTGCAGTCTAGTGCAGTCTAGCCGAGAAAAGACCACCAAGCTTGCCGTCGGTGGAGATTAGTCGCGCCGGCGAGCTGGCCAATTGATCGTTTGGTTTGCTCGTTGGCTTTCCAATCGACGAGGAGCCGAAAAAGCCGAGAAAAGTTGCATGCAAAAGTGGCGCACAACAATCCCACAGTGACGGAAACAAATTTACATTTGGCTCATTATTCGCCCGCGTCAAAGTCCATTATCGGACGCAGTTTGATCCCAAACTGCGCCCCAAACTGCACGAGAGACTAGGGCCGGCCGATAATTCTGGCCAGGCGTGTGTTTGTGGGTGGGCCTTGGGGGAGAAATCTTCCTTTTTGGCGGCCCAAAAATAAAGATGATTGGAGGGCGAACAGGAGAAAAATTGGGAAGATAATCAGAATCGAAGAATAAAGAATAAGGTTCCCACCAACTTGCAAAGCCGCCCAATAGATCACTGCAGTTTTTGAGTGTGGCCCAAGCAGCACTAATTGAAATTTATGTCTACTTTTGGAGGCTCATTTTCGGCCAGTCGGCGGGGGAGGCAAAGGGCAAAGAGCGGCGGCTGAAGTGGCCTGTGAAGTGGCCTGGCGTGAAGCTCCCAAATGGCTTTCAAGGACAGAGTGGCAGCAGATCGCGAAGGATGCAAGTCGCCTCTTTGGGGCAGAGCAAAGCGAGCGAGCGGCGCAAACTGCATCCAAAGTAATCTAATTGAGTCGTCTCAGGGGGGCAGAAAAAGGGCGCTTAGCTTTGGGCCGGCTCACAGTCGGTGCCACACTCTTGAGCAATTAGGAGGCAGTTGTTTTTGGCCGCCGAGCTGCAGTGGTAATTGCACGAGGGCGGCAAAGGTTGCGTCTGGCGGCTGCTCGATAAGTCTCTGTTGGGCTCATTTGCACACAAACCAGCGGCCAAACAGACGCAGCACTTTGTTCTCCTTCTTGAGGAGCGTCGGAATTTGGAGATTTTTTTCCAAGAATTGGAAAGAATTGCTCTCCGCGCTCAGACTCGAGCGGAAAAGGGCCGAAAGATGAGCTGGAAAGTTGCAAAGCTTGCGCGCAAGAGGCAGCAAAAAACAACCAAGACTAATCATTTTTGGACCATTTCTGAACACTGGACTGTGTGCAAAGTGGCCGCTGGGCCACCAGCGACGAGCTCCACAGGTCGCCGCAATGGGCCTGTTTGCGAGTGGCCCCGGCGAGCAGCAGTTTGCTCCTCTGAGCTTTGAGTCTTTGTTTCGCCTGCAGCTCGCCGGCCACTGGCAACTAGCAACTGGCCACTGGCCGACCGGCAACAAGGTCGTGCTGCTCCTTAGGGCTCGCCTGTTCTTTGCTCTTCTGGCGCTCCAAGCAAACGATCGGCCTGCTTGGTGGGCCAAGCAGCACAACTTTTGATGCCTCGCTCCTGCCGCTGCCACTCACAGTCGGGCCAACACAGACAGTCCCCAGAGCAGTCAATCAAAACATTTTCCGCCCGCTTTTCGGCTTGTTTTTCTCAATTTTCCGCCAAAAAAAGAGTTCGCTCGCTCAACTGTCTGCCAGCGTTCAGACCAGCGAGCAGCAACCAGCACCTGTCACTGGAGGAAGCGCCACAGCTGAGGGCAGCCGGAGCTAAGGGCAGCCGGCGGCTCGTGTGCTTTTGGGCGCGCCTGAGGGAAGAGGAGCACTGCAGAGAGAGAGCACTGCACAGACAAGAGCGGGCAGCTTTGTTTCTGCGGGGCCAGACTGTTGCCGGCCGGCCGTTTGGGGCATCTTCTCTCGAGCAGATGCAAGTAAAGAGAAGTGAGACTTCCTCTGTGAGACTCTCCTCCTTTTGGCCATAAATTGTGCCAAATCCGCCGCAGCCAGTCTCTCCTTCTGTCTCGTTTGCAGCTTGCAAGTCGACCACTCGCCTCAGAATTGCAAAAGCCGCCCAATCGAGGAGGCACCAGCGAAGAAATCGTGCAAATTGGAGCCGCAAAAATAGTGTCAACACACTGTGTTCGTGATGTTTTAATTCCAATTTCCAGCTCGTTGGGCGGCCGATTTGCGTTTGGATTCATCACTGAGCCCACTCTAAGGAGGCGCCATTGGTTCGAGCTGCTTTTTTCGAAAACTTTTCGCAATCTTTGGCGACAACTAGAGCTGCAAAGGGGCGCCCAGTTGGAGGCGCGCCATTTGCAGCACGCAATGCAAATGAAGGCACGCAAGCGAGCACAAGTGAGCACTTGTTGGCTCGCTTCGTGTGTGTGCCCCCATGTGTGTGTGCTCATGTGTGCGCCAGAGGCAGTGTCTGGCCACAGTTCGAGATTGAGAGTGGCCACTTGGCGGAATGTGTCGCCCTTGGTGGTCGTGCAAATGGTTTGTCTGTCGATCTCTGTCGAAGCTTAGGGCTGGAGCCAATTTTGCCAGTGCAGTGCTGCACACACTTGATGCTGCATTGCAGTGCGCACAAGCAGCCCACAAGGTGACAACAAACGCCTCTGGAATGCGTGTCCTGGTCCGACGTGGCCCCTTTTTGGGCCTTCTACTGCTTGGTGCAAAACTGTGCAACAGGCAGTGGTAAATTTGCATCTCAGTCTGCGAGTTGCAACGAGCGCTCGCTTGTTGTTTGGCGCCCGCAAGTCGAAGTGGCTGGCGCGAGTCCATTTGGTGCCGCTTTCTGTGAATGATTTGCTGCAAATCAAAGGGACAAAGAGGCGGCCAAAGTGGGCCAGCCAACTCGCTTGGAGACGCGAAACAAATTGGCCATCCAGAGGCAATAAAGAAGCGCGCAAATTGATGCCTGACAGGCACGCAAATAGGCCACTCTCTAACAGGCAATTGGTCGTCGTCTTGCAGCCAACTCAACAGAACTGCTCCATGCTGCATGCTTGCCGCTCAGCTAAGGTCAGCCAGACGACATTGAGCGAGCAGGACTGACCACTAGCTTGGCCAGTGGGCTGCTTGGTGGCCATTTGCCGGCGCAGAAGTGGCTCAGTGTTGCCGCTTTTCCTCGGCTGCTCGTGCACCATTTCTCCTCAAATTTGGGCCGAAAATCGTAATCAACAAACGAGTGCAGCCCACAGACAGTCTCCAGAAGTGCCGCACACAGTCTCGCGCTGCAGCGAGCTCGTTGACTGCGCTGGCGGAGGCCAGAGACTGGCCTCCATGGCGCATTGTTTGCGCGCCCAGACGACCACTTGGCTGCCCTTTTGCATGCCGCCACTTCAGCTCAATCAGTCTGAGAGGCCAGCTCAAGTTGGGCCTGTTTCAAGGGCGGCAAAGAGTGGCCAAGCGAGGCATGAGCCGCTCGATTCGAGTCTCCCTCTCGAGCTCCACTCGCGAGAGGCTCGCTTTTGCTCGTCCACGAGCCCATTCATCTTGGAGGCTCCAAAGTGGTCGGCTTAATTAGTCAGTCTGCTTCGTCTGAGTTGGCGGCCGATTGCCTTTTTGTTCCCCAGCAACAGTCTGTCTCTCGAGCGCCGCCAAGCAGCCTCGTCAAAACACTTCTGCACTGCTTGGAGTGCGCCAATCATCATGGAGCTCAGATCCAACGCCGACGGAGATCGGCCCGCTCGATTTGCCACAATGACACAGACGGCGGCCTGTTGCGTCAGTGGGGCGAAACAGGCGAGCTCGAGCAACTCGAAAATGGAGGCGAATAATAATATATAATATTAAAAGAATGATGAAGAGGAAAAGAAGTGGAATGATCTTGCTTCGTGTGGCGTGCGGCGGACCCTTGTCTTTGGCAGAGCTCAGCTCTGGAGTGCGGCTCACTGTGTGCACTACACAGCAACACAATGCGAACGCCGCACACACTGAGCACCAGTCAAGCGGCACCAGAGGACAAGCAAATGGGCAAACATGCTCAACTGTTGTGCTACAACATGCACAACAACAACAACAACAACAATGGAGCTGCGTCAAAACGTTTGCGCATAATTTCGCCCATTTCCCTCATCTTCAGCTCGCCAATTTCGCCCAAAAACACCCACCGAGCTCCGCCCACTTCCGCCCCTTCACAGCGGCCGAGCAAGCACTCGGCGCTCTGGATCCAGATTTCGAACCAAAGTCGCCTAATGATTGCGCAACACCTGAAGCAGTGAGCTAAGCTAGGCTAGCTCTAAGCTGGGCCAGCTCTATGCTAGGCTAGCTCTATGCTGCAGACAATGGTCGAGGGTTGACATTGAGCCGGGCGGAAAGCTCACTCGGCGTTGGAGAATTGCGAGGAGAAAGTTAAAGCTAATGAGTTCTTTGCCGCCTCCAAGTGGCCGGCCGATTGTGACTGCCCTTCGGCGCTGAGGAGGAAAATGGTGCCTGCAATTTGTGGGGCGGCGAGCTCAAAGGAAGAGCCTGCAGGAAGTGTGCAGCTCTGCAGGAAGCGGCTCTTGCAAGACCCCACACGAGGCTGCAGTGGCGGCCGCTTTTTGGCTGGAAAACTTTCGGAAAAGTCTCGACTTTGCGGCGAGAAACTTGAGCTTTGCAAGTGAGATTGCTACTTACCTGAAGTAAACGGTGACTAGACTCAGAGGCACGAGGCTGGCCCAGACTCGGCCGATTGGCGCCCGTTTGCTCGTTGCTTAGGTGTTGGGCGGCCGCCTGCGCTTGGGGCTGCTGTTGGAGCAGGTGCATGATGGGCTTGTGGAGCTCGGGGCGCGTCTGCTGCAGCCTCAGCCAGGCCAGATCGGTGGGCATGAAGTAGGTGAACTGTTTGTGGGCCATCTTGAATCGCTCGCCCCACTCGTCTTGGCGGCCCTCAGCTCTGGAGGCGAGCTGGGCCAGTTGTTGGCTCAGGTTCACGCTGGCGGCCAGTTGCGCGCGGCCCTGCTCGCCCGCCTCCTCCAGGTACTGTTCCACCGTTCTGGCCACCAGCTGGAGCTCGGCCGAGAGGCCGCCCGTGGCACTGGCCAACTGGCCGTTGGTGGTGGGCTCGCCAGAGTCTAGAGGCGGCCCAGTGGAGGAGGAGCCGGACTCGAGTTGTGTTGGCGCAGCAGTTTGCGTGTGCGCCGCCAGGAGGCGCTCCAGTTCGGCCGCGGGACTGCGCGCCTCCTGCTGCTGCTGCGTCTGGCGCACAACTAGGGCCCGAATCAGCGTGTGCACCGTCTCCTGCTCCTCGCCCAGCACGCGGTCCACTATGTGCAGCACGCCGTTCGAGGCGCCCAGGTCGCGGTGCAGCAGCCGCGCCACAGGGCCCCCGTCGCACTCAACCTCCAGCTCGCCACCGGATGGGCCGCCCGCCAACCGGAACTGGATGGGCTGCCCGCGGGCGCCCAACAGGGCCACTGAGCCGCCCTGCTGCTGCTGCTGCTGTGGCTGCGGCTGCTGCTCCTGTTGGCGCACCAGGGCGGCCAGCTGGCCGCTGGTGAGCGCCTGCTCGGGCACGATGTGCCGCTTCAGCAGCCGCTCAAGCAGGTCCGCCCGGTAACTGGGGTCCCAGTGGGCCGGGATGAGCGTCTCGTCGCCGAGCACGAGGGCGCGCAGGTCGTAGCGGAGCCGCGCGAACGCCTCGTCGCTGGGGGCCAAGATGGTCCTGTTTGAGGCGCCCGCCGAGCCCGAGCTCGACTGTTCCGAGAAGCTGGCCAGCAGCTGTCTGTCGCGGGCTAGCAGCTCGCGGAACCGGTTCAGCTGCACCGGCTGGATGGGCTCGCGCGAGCTGCCCGTCCGGCTCCCGAGGGACTGCACCAGATTGGTCAGCTGGTTGTCGTTGTCGTTGATGTAGTCGAGCAAATTGGTGTCCGCCAGCAGCAGGGGCCGCCTGATCAGATGAAGTACTCCGTTGGCGATGGGAATGTTGGCCAGAAGGATCTCTGAGCTGCTAATTCCGGGCGCAAATCCACTGACGCTTGTCTGTTCGGGCGAACCCGCAGCCACGCCCATTTCGGGGGTGGGCGTGGCTTCGGCCTCGAGCAGCAGCGGCGCAGCGAGCAGCTGGCGGGATTCGTCGTTCTCGCGCGCGCGCTGCTCCTGCGGGCCTGCGGGCGCGTCCGAAGCGGCCGCACTGGCCAGCATCACTTTGGCCAGACTCACGCTGACCGCCTGTTGCGCCTTTGCGCTGGCCAGAGTTGGGTGGTCGCGGGCAAGCTCGAGCTGCCGGGTGAACAGGACCTGGTTGGGGATGACGTGCGCCTCGAGGGCGTCGAGCAGCTTGGAGCGGCGCCACTCGTCCGCCTGCAGCAGTTGGTCCAGCTCCTCCGAGTTGACGGGCAGAAAGTAGGTGTTGAGTGTGTTCGACTCGCTGGCGTTCACGAGGCGCCTCCTAAGCTCAGGATTGGCTGCCCCATTTGCTGACCACTGTCTGGCGAGCTCGCGAGCCAGCGGCTCAAAGTTGAGCGCCTCCCTGGAGACGAGCGCCACCCGCTGGCTTGGGTCCGAGTGTTTGAGGGCGCGCGCGTGCAGCACGTCCGCCTGGGCCAGCTTGGTGCGCAGGTCGCCAAAGCGGTCGCCAAACTCGAGGATTGCCTCGCGGGCGCCCGCCGTCTGCTGGCCCAGCAAGTCGTCCAGACTCAGGGCTCGCTTCACCGTCCGGAACTTGGTCGCCCCCGACGAGCCCATGGAGCTGGCCGCCGAGATGGCCGACGACAGACTGGCTCCCGAGGCGCCGCCGCCCACCTGGGGGGCTCGGATTTGTTGGCGCCGGTTCACGTAGGCGTAGTCGAGCGGCGTGTCGATGATGTGCAGCACCTGGTAGTTGCCCTCGGGATCGATGGGGAAGAGGAAGGTTTGCAGGATGCGCGCGTTGTTGACGTACGACTCGCGCTTCGAGTTGGCCACCAGTTCGTTCAGGTAGAGCGGCGAGAGCGACTCGTACGAGTAGAACTGCAGCGGCTGCTGCCCCTTGGACGCCTGTTCGTCCCCGTTCGACATGATCAGTCCTTGGGCTGTGCGGGCGAATTGTGTGCGAGTAAATTGTGTGCGCGCGCGTGCGAGAGGTTTGCGCGTGCGAATTTGGTTCGCGCGTGCGGGGTTGGTTCGTGCGTGCACGATCGGACCATTTTGCGTGTGAGGTGTAAGAAGATGAATGTTGTGGTGTTAGTTTGCTTGTTTGCACTTAGATCGAGTGTTGTGTCGAGCTGAAGTCCGCAGCCTATGGTCACATCCAATCATCGAGGAGTCGCCACCGATGACACTTATAGTCACGCTCGTCCGTGGGCCCAATCTCGCCACGCTGACGCAAAAAGCAATCGACAAATCGAGCGGGCAAAGCTGGACGCCAGTGGGCCAGTTGTCGCCACTTATAGGCGACAACTAATGATATTGAGACATCTCCTTGTGTGCTCGCACTTGGCCAGAGCGAGCGCACTGCTTCCACTTGGGCCGAGCTGCTGAATAATGGGCCCGACACGACACGTGCCGGCCAGTTTCCTGTGGACACGCAAGTCCAGTTGCATTGTGTCAGCGAGTTGTTGCAAATTCCTGCCTGCCTGCTTCTACTTCTAATTCTAATTCCAGTTCGACTTTCGCACGCTTCTTTGCACTTGGGCCCCTTCGAGAGACCCCCAAGGACTGTCCTCGGGCCTGGCTGGCTGCTAGAAAAAGCGCCACGAGCCTAATGTGGCCTTTCACACGCGCCCCGAAGGCAGTCTCGTGAGGCTCCGATTGGCGTCACTTTGACGGCTCGAATTTGGGCTGCAAGAGGGCCGCCGTTTGGTGGAAAAAGGGGCACAAAGAGAGAGAGAGAGAGTGTTTGTTTGCAAAAAGATGGGCTCCAGTCACGAGCTGTTTGTTGTTTCCATTTCAAGCGACAAGCAACTGGCGCCGGTGGGCAAACTGCAATAATTAGGCCCGGCCGCTTCCCCAAATTGGATTGGGGCTCCACTTTTCGAGTCCACTTTGCCAGCCGAGCATTGGGCGACGCTTTGTGGATCAACTGGTCCAATTTGGCCCAATTGAGTCCCCTGCTAAGCAGGCTAGTCTGGCGCTGCTTTGTTTGCACTGAGCTGCTCGGTGGGCGCAGAAGTGGCCGGCCCAAGTTGCAAAGTTGGGCCCGAAAGTGGAGGCAAAAGCGCCAGTTGCACAGATGCAGTTGGAGTTGGAGTTGAAGTTGCTTTGATTGGGCGACGAGGAGAAGGAGCAAAGCGGGAGGAAAAAGTGTGTGTTGAAAATGGGGCCGCATTTTGATTAACTGGGCGCGCGGCTGCAAGACTGCAACTGGGCCAACGTTGGACGGCGCGTGTCAGCCGCAGCTGATGGCTAGTTGTGCTCTCATTTTCACTTTGGTCATTTGCACGTGATTGGCAGCACTGCTTTGGGGCTCCATTGGAGCTGCTTTGGAGCTGCTTTTGGGCTGCAAACAGTCTCAAAGAGTCGCTGCAGGCCAGCCGGCCGACTGGCCACTAATCCACAGCCACCGGCCGGCTCAACACCATTGCGAGTGGCAACTGCGAGCGAGAATGGATTGCCAGCCCGATTGGATTGAATTGGATTAGGTCGACGAGGACTGCTGCTGGGGCCATGCAACCATTCAGCACTGGTAACACTACATCTCTTTAAGCAACTTGGTCTTGTTCAGAGGGGCCAACGGTTTGCAAGTTGGCCGGAAACTGGGCGCAAATTTTTCCCACTTCGCCCATAGCTTAGGGCTTCTGAGCTGTGTGTAATCCCGCTGCTTAGGGCGCCCTGGCAACATTTGTGACACTTGCGCACTCGCTCCAGTGGGGCCCCTTCAAATGCTGGCCCTTAGCCTTAGCCTCAGCTGTGCCCCCGCTCGGCCGAGTTGAGCAGCGCCGGCCGGCCTGAGCTGTCTGAGAGCGAGTTTAGTGGGCCGGCAAACATTAATGCTTGACGCCCGCATGTTACCCAATCGACTTTGGCCACCGAGCGGCCGGAAGACAGTCTGTCTGGTGAGGCGCAAGAAGTGGGCCCCACGCGCGCCCAACAGGTGGCGCCAGAGTCGCACCCAAGTGAGTGTAGTGTATGGATGGTGGTAGACTGTGTGCAGTGCGGCCCGCCCGCTGCGTCGCCCATGCACTGGGGCCGCCCATTGCGCCGAGTCCGCATGGGGCTCTCTCAATGGGCGCCTCCTCGGGCTCCTCCTTGGGGTCATTTGGGCCTGTGGGAGGCCGGCGAGATGGACACAATGGCGAGCGGCGCCATCGGGCCAGCAGAGGAGCTGCGAGTTGTTTTGGGCCGCCCGGCACGTCTGGTCGAACGTGGGCAAATGGGAAAACATGCGGCCCAAATGGGTGGGACTCGAGCAATAATTGTGGCACAACAAACAATGATTGCTGTTGCACCACTTCCGGCCCGCTCGGTCGGCGGCCTGCAGTTGTCAGACTGGAGCTGGGCCGCAGTTCTGGCCGGCGAGGAGGCGGCGAAGAGGCGGCGAAGAGGCAGCGAGTTTTACTGAACGGCGCCCTTGGAGACGAGCTGCAAGATGGACACAGATTCCCAGAGACGGCCGCTAATCGACGGCGTTTGTTTCTCCATGTTTTTCCATTTGCATCGCCCTTTTGGCCGAGCGAAGGAATCAACAGCAACCAAGAGATGGAATTG
>Ga0268247_10000533_pt1 | contig 12671 bp, 14 predicted proteins | sample AgamicOrMae_FD_200245 | JGI IMG/M metagenome (GOLD analysis project Ga0268247, IMG submission 200245) | Agave microbial communities from Guanajuato, Mexico - Or.Ma.e (v2) (version 2) | ecosystem: Host-associated > Plants > Phyllosphere > Phylloplane/Leaf | place: Guanajuato, Mexico | collected... | reverse complement strand
AGAACTGAGCTGCTCAGTGTGTGCAGTTTGGGGCCGCCAAGGTGGCCTGTTGAGTGTGGCTAATGTGGTTTTGGGCGAAAACTGGCCCATCGACTAGTCGTAACTGCAATTTCGGGCCCAATTTGGGCCCGCTTGGTCGCTGCGAACTGGCGCCACACTGGCTCGTTTGGACGACATTCAAAAGGCAGTCTAGTCTGTCCATTGGGGGCGGCCCATTCAGCAATTTTGGGGCGGCTCCATCGAGGCTGCTCATGGGCCGAGCAATATGGCCATTCACTCAGCTTGAGCTCTGGAATTCCGCCCAAAGAAAGAAACACTGCTCGTTTGTTGCACATCACCAGCGGCCCACACGGAGCTCTGGAGGGAAGCCCAGTTGGAGATTTATTTATTTGCACTCAGTTATGCCCATTTCTCACCTCTGAGCCCTCGGTTGGCGCTCCTAAGGTGGCACCGAGCTGCCTGGAAAGGCCACTCTCTGCGGTCCGAAAGTCAACTGCAAGCCAACTGAGCGCCAACTACGAGCCAATTGCAAGCCAACTGAAGGCCAACTGCACCTAGTCCAGCTCGAGCCGGTCGGGAATTCCAGTGGCAAATTGTGTCCAGTTGTGGGAAGGCTCTGGGCGTGCCTTTTGGGCTTGGTGCGCAACCAATTGAACGAGTGCGGTTTCTTCTGTTTGCTTTGTCACCTTTGTTTGCCTTCGGGCGGCCCATTGGCGCGCCGCAGCCAAACAGGCACCAAGCACACTCGCCCCATGGAACAATGGCGGCCCAAGTGGCCAAGTGGGCCCAAAGTCAAACTGGAGCAGCCGCGGGCCATCCACAGGCCAAAAGAGCAGCCCCATTGAGGCCCCAAGCAAAGGACAAGTCGCCGCCAACTCCGCTCGGCCCGGCCCACACATTTGGGCCCCCGATTGAGTGATCATCTTGATGGAATTTGCCTCAGAAAAAAAATCTCTGCCCCTGTCTGTCTGCCCGTCTGTCTGTCTGCCTGTCTGTCTGGCTTCAATCTGGGCTTGGATTGAGGGGCGACATTTGATCCGCCGGCTTGACTTTGGGGCCCGGGCCCCAAAAGTCTCCAAGTGGATCTGCAAAGGGAGGCAACTGGCTGGAGGTTGAGATTGAGATTGAGTTTGAGAAACAAGCTGATTTATGATGCAACCAGGCTTCTCTCGCTTCTCCTGAGCCTGGCCCGCACCTAAGCGCGTGTGAGCCCCAGTGACAAATCAATCAAGTCGCCCCAATGCGATCGCCCTACTCTTGGGGGCCTCACGTCACACTAACCCGAGTCACTTTTGGCCCTCGGCGACTAATTCGCTTTCCTGATTATCGGCCTTCTTATTAGCTTTTTGGCCCCACCACTGCTGTTCCCCAGTGGCAACCAATCGTCGCCCTGGGCCAGTCGCGCAACTGGTTGGCGTGATAATCCTCCTCGGTGGCCCCAAGTTGGCGGCCGAAGTTGGCCAACTGGTGGTGGTGGTTGGGCCCGGCGTGTGCTTGTGATGGATGCGCGGACTGGCCCGCGCGACGAACGCCCGCCTCTCTGCCCGCAGGCCCGCCCGCAGCCAATCCCAAGCGCGCGCTGCGGGCCACTGCTGCTGCTGCTCGTTCGCCGCAGGCCCGCGCTCACCGCACACTCGCCCGCAACAAGCACGCAAGCACGCGCACACCAACCGCGACCTATAAGGCTGCCCCAATGCTTAGTGTTGGCCGCCGGCTTCCAGTTGGCGGCCCAAAAGGGAGCCAGAAACGGGCTTCAAATTTGGGGCACACGAAAATAGCCAAGGACTAGGGCTGGAAAGGGGCCGTCATTTTTGGTTCTCAGTTAGAGTTGGTGGCAAATTGGCCGCTCTGCTTGGAGCTGACTGGCTGCGGGCCATTGGGGAAAAGTTAAAAGTTTATCAATGAATTTTGAGGAAAAAAGAGGACAGGAAAGGAATTGGAAATTAGCATACGAACAATAAGGCCGCCTGAGGAAGAGAGGCGAAATGGGGCCCAAAGTTGGACACAAACAGGAAACGGGCCCCAGTCTGTGGCGCGAACTCGGTGTGATATCTCAATGCTGTTGGCACTTTCTCGTCCGCTCTCATTGGGACCATTATTATGGCCATTATTGCGATTAGTATTAGCAGATTTCCACCATGCGGGCCACTATTGTGACACATTGAATGCTAATGAGCTGCAGCCAGAGACTGCCACTGAACTCCAATCGGTCTGCAACCTCTGGAAGGCAGTCTCAGAGGCCAGAAACAAGGCCAGCTGACCTGTTGTGCAGCGTGCGACTCTCTGGACCAATCCAAACGAGAAAGGGACTCAGATCGCCACAGTTCTCAGGTCGCCTGCAACCATTTCTCCAGCTCCACTCGGGCAACCTGAGCTCCAATTGTGCCCAGTTCCAGTGGGCAGACTTGGCGGCCCAAGCGGGCGGCCAAACCGCAACCTCTTTTGACTTCTCCTCAGATGAAATCCGGCCCAACCAGTGATGGTTGGCATCTTTGGCCCCCTTTTGGTTGGCTCTTTTGAGGCCCAAACTGGCCCCAAAAGAGCGGACGCAAATTTGGGACCGGCTGGTCGGCGTCGGGCGGCTGGCGCGTTGCCCGCCCGTGCTCGCCCGAGCGTGTTTGTTGTTGTTGATGTTTTAATTTGCGGTGAGCGGCGAGCGAGCGCGCCTCCTCCGCTCGGGCGGCCCGCCGGTCGCCGGCAGGCCGAGGGGCGCCCTCGGCCCCGTTTGGCTCAAATCGGTAGCGCAAAAGTCAATCGATTGGCAATCAATTATGACGCCCCAGTGGGCCGCTTCGGGCAGCGCGACCAGGCGGGCGCGTCGGGCAGCGACTTTGTGCCCGCGTTCGCTCGCGCCACTGTGCGACAATGGGCCACCGTGCGCTGCCCGCGCCCCGCCCGCTCGCCGCTCGGCTTGAGGGGCGAACCGAAAGGGGGGAAAGCACAGCGCTGGTTCGCCTGGTCTCGTAGACAGTCTGCGGCGCTCACTGTGTAGTCTGGGCGCCTTTGGGGAAGTGTTTGGCTTGCTGCCTGGGGGCGAAGTGTGGCCAAAAAGGGGGCCAGATTGGCAATGAAATGGGAATGAAATGGAAAAATATTTTGACACTCGCGTCAAACTTGGGCCCACTTTTTGGCACCACTTTTGGCCAGAAAGCGGCAAAGAGGCGCCGGCGGAAAAGGCTGAGCTTGAGGTTGAGGGGCCAGAGGTTGTTGGTGACAGACGTGGAGGGTGATTTTGTTCACGTGGCCGCGCTTTGCCGTTGGATCAATATTTCGGCGCCAATGTGAATCTCATTACGCCTGTCTGGCTGCAAGTCGTCGGGCCAAAGTCGCCCTGGAGCCTCTTGGATGAGCCGCCGAGTGTGAGCAGCAGAGGCGCCCACTGGTTGACTGTGGCGGCCGGCAAACTGGCCTCCTCTGAGTGCATACTGTGAGCCCGGCGGACAACTGGGAGCAGCGCGCAGGAAGCGGCCCTTGCGGAGGAGATTTGTGGCGCAGATGAAAGAGGGCAGGATATCGTTAATGAGCCGGCGGGCAGTCTGCGTTGCGCGCAAGAAACAGGCGAGCTCTCGGCCCTCATTACAACAGTTTTGCCCGCTCAAGGTTGACTCGACTTGGAGTCAACTGAGCTCAACTCAACTCAACTCAACTCGACTCAACGGGCCGCATCACAATGGGCCCGTTGCGGCCAAGTGGCGCGTGTGCCCAAAAGTCGACCCAAGCTAAGGAGCAGCAAAAAAGCCGGCAAAAAAGCCGCTTCCTCTGGGGCGAAAAGTTGCACTCGCCAACCTTTACCCAAACAGCCGCCACCTAAGCCCACGACACGCACTCCAGCTCGTCGGCGGGCCGGTTTCCACGCAAGCAGAGAGAAAGAGAGAAGAGGCCAAACTTTGCGCTCAATAACTCAACGGTCGCCGCCGCCGTTTGGGGCCAACATGAAACCGGAAACTGGCCCGCTTGCAGTGCGTCTGGGGAGCTTCTGCCGCAGTTCAGAGGCGGCCCACACATTTGGGCTCTCAGCAAGCAGGTAATTCAATTGACGTTTGGATGCTCTGCCCATTGGAGGAGCAGACGAGCGGGCGGCCCCAGAGGAAGGAGAACAATTATTAGCCCTTAGAGGCACTCTTTGCATGGCCCAGCTTTGGCCAACGTTTCGGTTACATTTCAGTTACATTTCTCTCTCGTGCTTTGGCTCTTTGCAACTAGCCAAAAGCCAGAGGTCAGCTCCCCCATTCATTTGGCCGCCTCCATTCAGCTCGACTTTTCGAGCCGTTTGGCGCGCTGAGAACTGCGCGCTCGCTCGCACTGCACTGTGCACTGTGCACTGTGCGCTGTGCGCTGTGCAATCTGCACTGCACTAAACACTAAAAACACGCCAGCGCACTGCAGCTAAGGGTCCATGCAATTCGGGGCCCACTTTTTCCCTTTTTCCTCCCACTTTTCCCCACTTTTTTAACCACTTCTTTTGGCTACTACTAAGCGCCCATTTGCACGCCCAAGCTCAAACCTAAGCTCAAACTGCGCCCAAATAACTACTCAAAAAAAAACAGCAAAGCCCAGTTTCCACACAGCACCTGTTTGGGCTCCTCTCTGGCGGCTGAATGGCGGCCACACTAGACCATTGGACTGTGTGCTCCAGCTCGCCTCTTGGCCCACTTCTTGGCCACTTCTTGGCCGCTCACAAAGCACCAACTCGAGCGGCAGCAACAACAACCAGTGGCCAGACCATTGTGCACACTCAGCCGGAACCAAATGGCCAGAAGCAGACCTGAGCTTTGGCGGCAAACGCTCGGAAAACGCTCAGCCAGAGTTTGGAGACTTTTGAGACTCTCTCTGGCGACCATTGCACGCTCGCCTGGCCGCAGAGCGACGCTTATCTCTGGGGCTTTGGTTGCGCAAAGAGTCAACTCCACTGGCATTATAGTGGCCACCTGTTGGGCTCTACAGGCCACACTCCAGCGGCTCAATTGGAGGCCGCTCGAAGGCGGCCAAATATCATTCCATTTCTCTCTGTTTTTCTCTCCATTTCTTTGCCCATTTGGCGCCAACAGGCCCTCAAGTTGCAAGCCAGCACGCTCCAGTGCAAAGGTCGGCCCGCTTGCAGCACGGAAGCCGCTCGGACCAGCCGGACGGAGAGGCGGCCGAGCGCACTGGAGAGGGAGGCCCAGCGGTGGGAGTTTGAGATAAATCGCACTCTGGCCAAGTGGTTCTCCTGTCTTGAGTGTCTTGCTGGCGGTTATGGAGAGGAGGGAAAAACTTTATGGTAATTAGAAGTGCGGAGATGCGAGCAGTGTTGTGTTGCAGCGGCGGTGCTTTGCCTTTGGTTTGGCGCTCCGACAACTGTGGTGCGCAGAGTGCAGCCCGCAGAGCACAGAGCACAGAGCACACTGCAGACTGTGTGTAGAAGCCAGTGCAGGTTGCAGCGCGCACTGCAGACTGTCCATAGTGCAGGCAAAACAGTGCAGAGAAAGCAGTGCGGCCAACCTGCGCCCATCCTGCCGGGCAGACAATTTTGAGCGGCAAACTGGCTCCTCATTTGCAGCTCGTCTCAGGGGCAACCAAGCAAACTGGTCGCCAACTCGACGCTTTGCTGCTCCTTAGCTGCTCCTTTGCCTGCCCCAACAACTGGCCCAACAACAGGCCCACAGACAGTCCCTCTCGTGCCGCAACAACTACTCCCCGAGGCAACGCAGGTTAGCTTACACACACACAGACACAAATCGCCTAATCGTAAACTTAATTGGCCGTCACTTATTTCAGCCACACTTGTTTCTCTGCTCTCTGGCGCCTTCTCCTTAGCCTCAACTCCAATCCCAAACTCCAAGCCTAAGCTCCAACCCCAAGCTCAAGCCAGTCCCAAGCTCGTCCCGGCGGACTGGCTCTCGTGCAACATTGTGCCGGTGTTCAGGAATTCATCCATTCAACTTTCTCCACTCCGAGCACCTGTTTTTCTCCACCTCGAGACTCCCTTGAAGCCCTTAGAGCTGGCCGGCCGAGTGGAAGACGCACTGGAAGCCAGCCAGTGGCAGTAATCGAGGGCCGACCAGAGGAAACTGATGAGCTGCAGGCGATTAGGCGGACGGAAATCATGAATGAATTTCATGGAAATAATTCCGATCGAGCAGAAGCGAGAAGGCAGAGCAGACAGTTTCTCGCTTTGCATTCGTGTTTCTCGCATTCTCACTCGGCGGAACTTTTCTTTTTGTTTTCTTTTTCTGTTTTCTATTCGAAGTTGCGACTTGGAATTGCAGACAAACTTGGGAGATCAATAAAATGGGCCGAAAATGAGGCAAAATTGGCCCAAGATGAGCCAAGATGAAAATGGGCAAAAAGCGGCAACAAAGCAGAGACGGAAATCCAATTCCGGCGCTGCTTTTTCACCAGCTTTTTTCATCGGGAGCTTAGGAGGAGCACCAAAAAGGCGAACGGCCTTCCGGGCTTTTCTGGAAGGCCGGAACACTCTCCAGAATGAAAACTTATGAACTTTTGGGCTTGAAAAGTGGCAAACTTGGGCGAAATTTGCACCAGAAGCCGCTGGGCAACAGGTGGCCAAAGAGGGAGGAGATACAAATGCCCTAACGGCGGATACAAATGCGAGGGCCAAGCAGCGGCGGGCCAGCTGCTCCGAGTGGGCCAGTTAATTTGCCGGCAGCTCGGCCCCAAGTTGGGGGCTGGGCCCGGCCGACAGAGCTCGGTACAAATTAGTCCTTTGTTGTGGTTTTGCTCGTGCTCGTCCATTGTTTGGCCCCTTTTGGCCGCGGTTTCCACTGCGGTCGGGCGGGCCCAAACGAGCGAGTTGACGGTGCGCTGCACTGCAGAGTGTCTGCAGTAGACTGTGTGCGGCAGACTGTCTTTAGTAGACTGTGTGCAGTAGACTGTGTGCAGTGCAGCGGGCAGAGTGCAGCCTGCTTTGTGCAGTGTTTGGGCGCGTCTTCACCAGTGCGCCCACAGCTAGTCCCGCCCAGTGCCTCATCGATAGGCCGCCCTAAGCACTGGGCCGACCCTAAGGGCTGAAACCGCCTCCACCAGCCAATCTGTCTGGGCCGATGCTCTCTTGGGCCTCCTCAAGCCACCGCCTGGCCCAATTATCGCCGCCCCTCCCGGCCGACAATTGGCCCCCAATGATGTGGCCCATTTCGCCAAAACGGGTTCAAGCCAAACCCCCAAAGGAGCGCCAAACGGGGCGGCCCCGCCCACAAACACGCCCACCTTGGCGCAGGCACACCGCCGAGCGCCAGTGGCTCGCCGAGTCGGTTGCTGTGGGCCTTCGGTGGGCCCACCAAAGCGACCAGCAAGAGACTGAGACAGACTGGTCCATTGTGGGCCAATGGGGCCACATTGAACTGGATCCACTTTGGCCAACCGGTGCAGGCCAGGAGCAGGGGCGGCAAATTGGCAGAGGGCAGAAAATCAATCATAATGATCATCAGCGGCGGCCCAAGAGAGGCGGCCAACTGCTTGGCGGCTGCAGCAATTGGCAATTTAATGAAGCGGCAAATTGAAATGATAATTATTACTCTGCCGCTCTGAGACTGTGATGCCTTCTGTGGGCTGGCCGAGAGAGTGGCGAGTGGGCCGGCGAGGCGAGACGAGACGAGGCGCATTGGATTGCATTTAGTAGTTTTGGGCGCCGCTTAGGGAGCGCAAAGATATTGAAAATCGATAGCAGTCGAGGGGAAAAACAATTAATGCCGGCCGGCCGGCGCCGCCAAAGACTAGGCCAGGCCCAAGAGAGTGGCCCAGTCTGCCCTTGTGGCCTTCCACTTCACCGGCCGACCACTCGAGACTTCCTGACGGAGCCGCAAAGAGGCCGACAGTTGTCCGGCCCGCTGTCAGTGCGCCTGGCAGTGTTTGGATGCGGCTAGCCACGCCTCCTGGGTAGTTTCTGCGCGCAGGCGAGAGGCCGCGGGCGGGCTGTGCGCGCGTGTTCGCTGCACAGAGTGTGTGCGGCGCTGCTTCGGCCCGGCCCGCCCCCTCGCGCGTCGATCGGGTCAGTGTCGAGCCCGGCCGGCTGGAGAGCTTGGGGCCACTTGCGGGCGCGCCAAATGGAGAGCGACGGCGGGGGACTCGGCGGCGCGTCGTGCCGAGCGCAGCTGCTCCGTTTGGGTCCACTTGGGGCCACCTCGGGCGGAGTCTGAAGCGAGAAACGACTGCCAGCGAGTCGTAATTGTTTATCAATGGCGGTGTCGAGTGGCGCCCGATCGAGCGCGACTGGAGCAAGGTGGAAGAGTTGGCGGCCACTCGAAGGCCGCTCGATGGCCAGTCTGCCGGGACTCTTTGCTGGCCCTGTTTGGCGGCCGGTTGATCGATCGGCGGGCGTGAACGGCCGCGGACTGTCTTCGGCGGGGAGCGCGCCCCGTGCCTCAGAGCGGCGAGTGGCGTGCAGTGGCGAGTCGGGCGCGCGCCGCTCGCAGTCTCGGGCTCTATAATGGCCGGCCGGGCTAATGATCGGCCGGGCCGAGCTGGCCAGGCGAGCGGCGTTGGCGAGGCGCCACTTTATCGCCGTTTATCGGCCGCTTGCATAATGCTCGGCGCGAAGTGTGCGCACTGCAGACTGCACATGATGCATGGTAAACAGTGCACACTGCATGATGCACGCTGAGCACCGCAGACTGTATCGCGCACGCTGCCGAACGGCTGCACTTTGGGTCGCGCGCCGAGCAAACAGTGCAGCAAACAGTGCAGCAAACAGTGCAGCAAACAGTGCAGCAAGCAGGCGGCCGATCTGTTGCGCCTCCGCAGGTTGTTGCTCGGCCCAAGTGGCACCACCCGAGTTGGGTCTCCACTTTCGGCCGGCCGACTTAATTGATTCAGCGCCTCGGGCTGCCAACTCGCTCCGAGCTCGTCCCGGGCGGCCTGGGCTCCTCCGCGAGCCAGTCTCTGGCGAGCGGAAACTCCACTTTAAAGCAAACTGGACACCATTAGCCCGTTTGGGCCCACTTGCTGCGGCCGGCCCGCACTGGTCGCTCTCTGTCTCTATCTCGCGAGCGAGTCCGGCCGGGCGCCCCGCGTGTGGGCGGCCTCCAGCTTAGGGCCGCCACTTTCCGGCTCCTTCTGGAACTGGCCGCAGCTCGCCCATCGGCCAAGCCCAAGTTGGCGGCTAATTGTCTTGCTCGGCGGGCTCGCCCTCAGATCAGCTGCGGGCCGGCGTTGGCTTGACGCTGGACGACAAGCTGCGGGCAGCAACGGAGACTGGCCAACAACAGACACTGGCTAGCATCAGACACTGGCCAGCCAGCCAGAGTGCGCAGAGAAGACAGTGAACAATCAACAAGTGTGTGAAAATGGGCCGGAGGAAAAGTTCTCCCACAAGCGAGCGGAAATCTCCCTTGACACTGCCTCTCTTTGACTCTTGGCCGTCTTCTCTTGGAGGAGAAAATATTGTTAATTTTATTTCACTACTACTACCACTTATTCCTCCTTTCGTTTGCCTTTTCCTTTCGGGCTTCCTCTTGGTTCGGAAACCTTCTGGCAGCCAGAGGTGGCTTTCATTGAGCAAAAGGAGCTCCCCTCGCTCAATGGGAATTCTCGGCCCAGAGAGCGCGGCTCTGGAAGACAATTAGCCACTTTTGGTTAACGGCCGGGCAGCTTTTCGGCCGAGGGGGCGCTCAGTTCTAGTTGCAGTTGCAGTTCAAGTTGCAGTTGCAGTTGGAGACAGTCTGCGGCGGCAGAAAAGCGCGCACACAGTCCAAGCACACGAGTTGTGTCATGTGAACCTGCAGGCCGGCGCTTACCTGCGCTCGTCCGTGCGCTGCAATGGACAGTCTGCGCTCGCACGCGGCCGCAGACTGTCTCTGTGGCCGCACATTACACGGCCTCTGCGCCTGGCAACTCTCAGCCGCTTTAGAGTTTGTATCAAAGAGCCAATCCTGCTCTTTCATGCAAACAGCAAACTCCAAACACAGTCTCCTCGCACTACAGGTCGTCTTTGCTCCCCTCTGGCCCTCAGCAGAGCCACCAACTCCAACGATGGCCCAAGAAAACTGCGGTTTTCGCACCAACCGCTCGGCCCTAATGGTCGCCATCGAGTAGTTTGCATTCGGGCCCGTTTCCACACACAAGCACGCCCAGCTCAGACTGTCTCCGAGAGTCTGAGAGCGAGCCTTTGGCTGTCCTCTGGCTGTCCATTTCGCTCGTTTGGCCCACCATCTCGCCATCTAGTCTCGCCCACCTTTTCCCACTCGCTTGGGCGAACAAAAGCCGCCCGAGACTCTCTATAAGAGTCCCTCTGGGCCGACCTTGCCGCTCGAGCCTGTGTCTCGAGCCCGCCAGTGCAGAGGCACGACAATGGACAGTCCATGAGGCGCTCGAACGACACTCGAGAGACGTCTGAACGGCGCTCGAACGGCGCCACCTCCACGGCGGAGCAACGATCTTTGTGTAGGCCTTTGTGGCGCTCGGCGGCCACCAGAGACAGTCTGCGATGAGGAAGAATGGTTGCTCTTTTGTTTGTTGTTGCTGCGGCAAGTGGATTGCATGACTGGCGCAATGGGGCGGCTCTTGAGGCGGCAACAATTGATTTGTCAATCGGTCGGTGTCGTTTGTCCAAACAAGCAAATGGGAGTGAGTGTCTTTGGGCAATCTGTGCAATTTGTGTATTGCTGCGCGCACAGTTCGCCACTGCAGACTATCTGCCGCAGACTGTCCTCTGCAGAGTAGCCGCCGCACACAGTCACCCGCACGCAGTCCCCCGCACACAGTCTCCCGCAGACTAGCCGCCGCAGTGACAGTGGCGCGCGAGTGTTGTGGGCCCACCAGGCGACCTTTTCGGGCCCCCCGATTGGCGTTCGCGTCCAGTCGGGCCAGAAGAAAGAAGAAAGCAGAAAAGAGATACTAGATGCTGGCTCGATTGGGGAAAAAGACAGAGATTGGCCCTTTTTGTTCGCCTTCCTCTGCGCGATCACAATTGGCCAGCCAGATCGGTGGCCGCTGAAAAGAGAGAGAGAGAGAGACAAACAAGCGAGGCAACTTGCGTGATTGTGCGCCTGTTGCGTGCTGAAAAGCGGCGCAAAAGCTCTCAATTGATGCAGGCGGCCAATTGAAAGCTCCATCTTGAGAAGTCTGCATCAATTGGAGCTCCACTCTGGACTGTCCATCTTTTGACAGATCAATTTGGGCCGCCGCTCAATTCCAGTGGCGCGCTGGATCATGGCAGAGTGTCTTTTCCCGGCCGCAAACACACAAACTGGAGGACAATCTCCAAGGTCACGGCCCGGCAGGAAGTTCGCCGCTGGACTTTGCCCAAGAGACTTCCACCACAGTTGCTCGTCGGGCCCACTTCTTCTTCCCTCGCTCCTCGTCCCTTATCGTCCACAGGAGCTGCCGATTCCAATCTGCGATCGGGCGCTGTGCCCAAGATGAGGGCGCAGATTGGAACCGCCGCCACCGGTTTGCCGACGGCTACTGATGGCCCACAGATAATGGCGCTTCCGTTTCTCTGGTCGCGCTGGCCAGCCGGCCTGCTGGGGCGCAAACTCCGACGCAAAAGGGGAACCATTTTGGTGGAAATCCGATCGGCGGCTTTTGGGCCTTCTGGGTGGGCGCCTCTTCGGTCGGGGGCGACTTTTTAATCGGTGGGCGCGCGCATTATGTTGTGATTGTTTGTTGATATTTGGTTTGTTGTTGTTTTGACGCGCAGCTCCAAGCGGGCGCACGATTCGTGCACGCGTTCATACGCAAAGTACGCGAAGTGCACCGAACTGCCAATCTGCGCACACGTACACCCTGTTCTATAGCTTCTAAGGTGTAGGCTGCATTCGGCGGCCTAATGTGCGCACGTTTGAACGGCAGTAAGACACACGCGCGACAGCATGACGCAAAGGCGCGCACGTGCAAGTGTACGTAGAAGTGTATGTAGAAGTGTACGAAAAGGGGACGACTGGAGGAAGTGGTGCCAAAACAAAATGAGCATACTCACTGCATGAAGCCAAATCTGATCGGTTCCAAGCAAAGGACGAGGCTGGAAAATGGGCAGCAGCTTGGGCAGCTTGAGCAATCCATTATTACGCATCACTAATCGCAAACGCTTGTCCTTGTTGGTCATTTGTTATCGGGCTTGTATAGTTTGTTTACGTTCGGTGAGGTGGCCATTCTGGCATCAGGCTGGCACCAGGCTGGCAGGCGCAAGGGGCAGACTGTTGCAACAATGCTTGCAATCCAAGGAGCTTGTGGAGTCTGAGGTTCTGCTGCTGCTGGTTCAACGAAAATGGCAATGAAAATGAAAATGGAGCCACAGGGGCCAAGTGAGTGAGTTCTGGTAGAGAAGAGGAAATTATCGTTATTACTCGGCTACTTTTTCTCGCTCCTCTTTCACGCACCTCATTGCCCCTCATTGTAGGCAGGAGGGCGCACAAACAAGAGAAGAGAGGGAACAATAATCGGGGCCAAAGGTCCATTTATTGCCGCTCTCACTCATTCAAAACAAGCCCCAAAGGAGCGCGCCAAATGCGAGCCATCGCGACAATCAATGTGATTACTCAACTCAAAACTGGCCCAACACACTTTGGCACTTACACACAGTGGCCGGTGGGCCGAAATTGAATAAAATAAAAGCGAGAGAAAATTTCTACTGCTACTACTCTCACTCCACACAAGAGGCTCCTCTTTTCCTCTCCTTTTTTCTCCTCTGTCTGTCTCTCTCTCTCTCTCTCTCTCTCGCTCTTTTCCTCCTTCGT
>Ga0268247_10000532_pt1 | contig 12675 bp, 11 predicted proteins | sample AgamicOrMae_FD_200245 | JGI IMG/M metagenome (GOLD analysis project Ga0268247, IMG submission 200245) | Agave microbial communities from Guanajuato, Mexico - Or.Ma.e (v2) (version 2) | ecosystem: Host-associated > Plants > Phyllosphere > Phylloplane/Leaf | place: Guanajuato, Mexico | collected... | reverse complement strand
ACATTCGCTGGCAGAGATGCACTCGCGCACTGGCACGCGGGCAGAGCTCAGGTGAGGCAATTGCGCGCATTGCAGACTGTAGTGTGCACTGTAGTTCAGACTGTGCAGACTGTAGACTCTCCAGAGCACGCATTAGGCAATCCCGATCACGCGACACACGCGCCACACTAATTAGACTCGGAAATTAGCTCTTTTGGCGCAAAATGGGCGGGCGAACGCGCGCCTCAGCCCGCAAAGAGGAGCTTTGCCATGCGGCCGCTTTGCTCGCAAGGTGCCAGAGGAAAAGACGCTGCTCGAGTGCCTCTTGGCCGCTCCTTTGCCCCTCCTCAGGGCCCGACAAAAAGCCCAACTGAAAGCCCAACAAAGAGCTCTCTCTTTTTCTTGTGGCCAATAAAACCAAATGCATAAACAAACAGTCGCCACTTTCGAGCAACATCATGGCACACACACAGGCAAGTGCATGCAACGAGCACCTTCCTGCTGGTTGCAAATTACTTCGTGCTCTTGGCCAACACGAACAGGTGCTGCTGCTCGAGCTTGGGCCAATTGTGTCCGATTAGGCCGAGTTTAAAGAGAACTGCTGCTCAAAGAGAACTGCTCCTCCTTGTCCATGGCCAGCCTGCAGTGGGCCAACTGTTGCCGGGCCAGTGGGCTTTCTGCTGCTGCTTCTGGAGCTGCCTTCTGGCCTTCTGGCCGCCTCTTCTGCGCCTCTTTGGCTTTCCGGCGGCGCCGAAAGCGGCCGAATGTGGCGGAAATTCATTAGGCCTCGTTTGTGGCCGCTTTCTCCAAAGTCTGCCACTCTGAGCCGCTCTCTAAGCAGCTCAGAGTGGCAGCCGAGCGGCCGTTTGCACAAGTTCCCCTGCACCTAAACTAGCGCGCACTAGCAAGGCGAACCTTTGGAGTGCTGGCTTGCCTGGCTTGCAGCCGATTGGGAGGGCCAACCACTTGTTGCTAAGCGTTTTGCAGAAAAGTATCCCGGACGAGCTGGCGGTTGGCGCGGAAAGGCGCACCAGCACGCCGGAAAGCAAAGCGGCCGCCCAGTGACGCTAGTCTGCGGTTTGCCCTCTGCCTTTTTCCACTGCTCAGGCTAGTCTGCACTTTGACTGTGAGTGTCCAATGGTGCACAGTGTGCACTGCGCGCCCTGTGCACTCTTCGCCGCTTTCTGGCTGCTCGCCCTCCGCAGACTGTCTGCCGTTTGGTCGCGCGCAACAACTCGTGACTGGCATGCAATGGAGCGCCGCAAAGCACTCGCTCATCCATCATTGTTGTGGCTGAGGAAAACTTGCGCCACCAAGCTCAAGCGCCGACCCTCGTCCTCGGCGAGCACGCAAACAGAGTGGCAAATATAGAGCAGCAGTCTTGCCAGCTGGCTGGCCGAGCCAAACAATTAGCCGCCCGGCTTCTATATGGCGCCAGAGACTGTCTCTGTCTGTGTTCACTGGCCGCCCACTGGATTGCGCCGCTGGACTGCGCCCTTAGATCGCGCCGAGCTGGCCAATCGAGAGGCCCACTAGTCAGCCGCCGGCCCCAGTCTGGCGCGCTCGTCTGGCCGCGCGCAGACGGACGCACTTTGGCGGCGTTTATGCAAATCAGGGGCCCTTTCGTGTGCCTTTGGTCGAGGGCGACGAGCTGGCCCAATTGGAGCCCCAAATGCAACTAACTCAAACTCAAACTGGAGCCCCAAAGGCGAGCGCCCAAGTGAGCAGTCGCCTGTTTGGCCAGTCGCCTGTTTGGCCAAGAGACGCAAGAGGGCGGAATAATTTCCACTCTCTTCCTTTGCCCCTCCAAAGCTGCCGCAGACTAGCTGCGGCGCCCCTTCCGCTGGCCTCCTGTCGGCGGGCCAAGTTGCCGGATTAAAAGTTGTCCAATTGTTGAGACTCGCGCGGGCGACCGCAAGTCCAACAGAGGCGGGCGCTAATCTGGCGCCAGTGGGAGACTGAGGCCGTCAGATTGGGCGTTGAAATGGCGATGTTGCGCCATTTCTGTGCCGCAAAGGAAAACAATGTCCTCTTTGGACGTGTTAATTCGAGCAGCCCAATTGGAGACTGGGACCACTGGAAAGCACAACAATAACACACAAACTTGCTTGAAAGGACGTCATGTAATCTCGGATCGGTGGCGCCAAAGCTTTCGGAACGTCTTCGGTCTTTGGTCTTTCGTTTGAACGCTTTGAATGGGGCCGCCCCTAAGGGTGGATGCAGCGAGCGAGCGAGCGAGCATTTGAGCAAGGAATGCAAATGATTTGCGGGTGAAGAGGTGGCGAAAAGATGAAAAAAGCAATTCTCAAAGAGTGTGGCTCGCACTTTGAGCTGGCAGAAGAAGAGACAACTTTGCTCTGGTTTGGCGCCGGATTTGGAGTTGTTTTGTTTTGATGAGTGTGTTTCACGCGCAATTTGTCGCCAAAGTGGCCGGAATGGAGCGGCGACCACCAGATGGCGCTGCGAGCGGGCCGAAGATTGGCTCTGCGCGCAGCCAGTTGCGCAGTGCCAGCGAGTGCGCAGTTTGGCTTCTGACAGTGTTTGGGACTGGCGCTTGCTTGGCGAGCAGGCGACCATTTGAGCAGCCGAAGGGAGACAGTCAGAGAGTTGCAGAGAGACTCAGACTTGCTGGCAGATTGCAGCGAGCAGAGCGAGAAAGCCAGAAAGACGGAGACAGACAGACAGACAGTGAGAGATTGAGAGAGAGAGAGAAAGAGAGACAGTAAGAGATTTTTCGCTTGAGACAGGCCAGAAGATTGGCAAATGGAAATTTGAGAGCCAGCCAGCGAGGAGTGTCATTGGCGCCCAATGGATTGAATGGGAGACCTTTTTGAATCAATTTTCGCCCCTCATCTCAGCGCCAGACAGTCACTGGGCGCTTGTGTGTGTGTCTGTGTGTGCGTTTGTGTGCGTTTGTCTCTGTTAGTTTGGGTGCGAAGGAGAAGAAGAATTGGGCTAAGGATTGGGAGTGTGATTTGGAGTAGTTTTAAGTAATTTGGCGACAAAGAGTGTGAGTGTGATCTGGCGGGCGAGCAGAAGCACAACTGATGAATAGCCAGGCCGGCGGCATCGGCGGCGTTGGCGGCCCAGCGGTAACTCTTCACTACCACAGACCCTCGCAGCTGGCGGCCACAATGATCGGCCAGCAGCAACAGCAACCTCAAGCCCAACTAGCGCCCCAATTTCAGCAGCAGCAGCAACAACTCCAACAGCAACAGCAACTTCAGCAACGCCACCAGCAGCAGCAGCAGCAAAGAAGCGTCCAGCAAGCCGACCTCCACTACCAGCAGCAGCAGCAGCAGTCCGTGTTCGCGTCGGCCGCCCAGCAGGCTCGCCAGGAGGCCGCCTTCGCGTCGCTGGACCCCGCGAGTGCCTTAGCGGCGGTGGCGGCGGGCCACTCGGCGCACCCGCACCACGGCCCGCACCACGCCCACCTGCACCATGCGGCGGCGGCGGCGGCGGCCGCGCACAGCCAGCACTACCAGCAGGCGAGCATGGTGGTAGCGGCGGGCCCGCAGCAGCACCAGTCGCAGGGGGCAGCGAATTCGCAGGCCCAGCAGCAGAGCCAAACGCAGAGCGAACAGGCGGCTGCGGTTGCGGCGCACCACGCCCACGCGCACGCTCACGCACACCTCCCGCAGCAGCACCCCGCGGGCAGCGGCGCAGCGCACCAGCTGGGCCAGCAGCACGCGCTTGGCCCGCACGCAATGGCCGCCGCCGCCGCCGCAATGGGCAACCCGCAGGAGCAACAATCCACACAATCACAGCAGCAGCAGCAGCACCAACAGCACCAACAGCAACACCAGCAACAACAGCAGCACCAGACTCACCAGCAGCACCACCTCCAGCAGCAGCATCAGCACCACCTGCAGCACCAGCAGCACCCGCATCACCAGGCTTTCATGCAGCACCGCCATCAGATGGCCTACGCCAGCCAGCTGGCCGCCGCCGCCCAGCACCACCAGGAGGCGGCCGCCCTGGGCGCCGGAAGCTCGCCAACGGGCGTGGCGGCGGTGGCCAGCGCCGCCTGGCCCGTGGCCGCCGCCTACCAGGCCCAGCAGCAGCAGCAGGGGCAGGCGGCGCCGCAGCCCGCCGTGCACGCCTACGCGGGCGCCGCGGGGGCGGGGCTGGCGGGCCACCCGCAACTGGGCCACCAGAGGCACCAGCAGGCGGCCTACGCGGCTGCGGCGGCGGCGGCAGCGGCGGCGGCGGCGGCTGCCTCCTCGCTGCCCACGCCGCCCGCCTCTTCCGGCTCGGGCTCGGCACTCTCGGGGGCGGGCGGCTCCTCGTCGGGCTCCTCGTCGGCCTCCTCCAATGGGAACTCGAACGGAAACTCGGGCTCAAACTCAAACTCGTCCTCCTCCTCCAGCGCCTGCCAGCTCATCACCAACATCATCGCCACCAACGAACACCACCACCAACTGCACCAGCAGCACCAGCAGCACCAGCAACACCTCCACCACCACCACCATCATCAGCACCAACAACACCATCAACTGCATCACCACCAAACTCAGCAGCACCAACAGACTCACCAGCAGCAGCACCAGCACCACCACCAGACTCACCACCTGCACCACGCGCACCACCAGCTCCACCAGCAGCAGGCCAACCAGCTGCACAACCAGCCCCAGGGAGCCGCAACCCAAAGCAGCAACTCCAGTGCAATAGCCAGTGCCATGGCCGCAGCGGCCGCAGTGCACGCGGCCCACCAGCAGGCGGCCGGCAACCAAGTTCCTCAGCAGCTGCACTCTTCCGGCGCCGAGCCGCACACGCCCACCAGCGCCGCCTTCGAGCTCAACGCCAGCTCGGCCGCCCAAAACCAAGAGGGCCACCATCTAAGTCAATCGCCTTACAGCTCGCAGTCGCAGTCACAGCAGCAGAGCTTCGCAAACGCCAACGCCAACGCCAAGCTCAACGGCGGCCAGCAGAACGGCGCCACTCAGGCGCCGCACCTAACCCGCGGACCCTCCACCCCGTCGTCCAGCGCGGCCCAACTCCAGCAGCAGCAGAACAACAGGCCCGCAAGCGCCGCCAGCCAAATGAGCGGCTCGCAACTCTCCACCGGCCCCAACGGGCCCTCCTCAAACCACGCCGGCCAGTCGCTCATCTTGGGCCTCAACGTGCTCGGTTCCGCCCACTTGGGTCTGGGCGCCAGTGGGCCAGGTTCCGGTGAGTAGCTACGCTAGTTAGTGCTCGATTCTCTGAGCAAAATTGAAAAATTGTGCACTTTGTCCTTGACCGTCACTGTCATTTTTGTGCCTCCTTAAAAGGCAGCCGATTGACGCATTGATTCAGCGCTGATTGGCGTCACTGCACGGTGAACTTGGTGCGCGCGGGCCGTCCGAATCGTGCGCGGGCCTCATGCCCGAAAATGTGCACTAGTTCCACAGGGCCCGCAGCCACGCCCCTCTGCGATTTTCGTCTAAAAGGCCCGAAATTGTTTGTTTACCTTTTTCTTGACCTTTTGCTCTGTCTTGAGTTGGGTTCATTTCTGAGTTTTGCTTCTATTTATTGGCGTCAATATGGAGGAAATTTTTACAGGATTTCTGGGCCAATTTCTAAGCAAATTTTTGTGGAATTTCTTAGACTTTTTGTGTCTGTTTTTCAGACACAAAAAGTTGTGAAAAAATTAGTGAAAAAGTGGCATAAATTGTCAAAAATCGGGCCTCATCTAACCTTAGATTATCGCAACATGAACAATTTTAAAAATAACAGAATCCGGCGAGGAGGAGACGCCCACCAGCGATGATCTCGAACAGTTCGCCAAACAGTTCAAGCAGCGCAGAATAAAACTGGGCTTCACCCAAGCTGATGTTGGTCTTGCCTTGGGAACGCTCTATGGCAATGTCTTCAGCCAGACGACCATTTGTCGTTTCGAGGCTCTGCAATTGTCGTTCAAGAACATGTGCAAACTGAAACCCCTGCTGGCCAAGTGGCTGGAGGAGGCCGACTCGTCAACTGGCTCGCCCACAAGCTACGACAAGATCCAAGCTCAGGGCCGCAAGAGGAAGAAGCGTACCTCCATTGAGGTGAGCGTGAAGGGGGCCCTCGAGTCGCACTTCCTGAAGCAGCCGAAACCGTCGGCGCAAGAAATTGGCGGCCTGGCCGAGCAGCTGCAGCTCGAGAAGGAGGTGGTGCGCGTGTGGTTCTGCAACCGGCGCCAGAAGGAGAAGCGCATGACCCCGCCCACTGGGCTGATGGGCGACCGCATGTCCAGCATCATGTCCTCCTCGGACATGTCGGACAACGACGAGCTGGACGAGCTCGACGAGGAGGCCGCTCAGGTGGGAGCTGGCGGCGAGCCGGAAGAGTCTGGGCGCGGGCGCCACTCACTGGGGCACACACTTGCCCATAACCATCAGCACAACCACAACCACAGCCACAACCTCAGCCACAACCACCAGCACGAGCACGAGCACGAGCACAACCACCTGCAGCAGCAGCAGCAACAGCTGTCGGCCGCCCACCAGGCCACCTGTGATAGCGGCGAGCCCAACGGCGAGCCCCAGTCCGCCGGCGAGCCAGAGCAGCGCACGCTGGGCGGAAGTGGCTCCGGAAGCGCCAACGAGGGCCAGACGGGCGGCGGCGAGCTTGGCGGCGGCGCTGGAGAGGAGCAGGAGGGCCGCTCGGGGGCCAGTCTGTACCAGCAGCACCAGCAGCACATGATGGTGTTGTCGGGCGGCCAGCAACACGCCCACTCGCTGGCCCAGCAGCACCAGCAACAGTTGGCCGCCGTGGCCGCGGCCGAACACGCGCCAGACAGTCTCTTCCCCCAGCCGCACCTAGTCCACCATCCGGCCGTCGCTGCCGCCCACATGGCCGCCAACTACCACCACCACCACCACCACGCGCACGCCCATGCCCATGCCCATGTCCACGCTCATGCCCACGCCCACCCGGCCTACGCGGCCCACCACCACCACCACCACCACCCGGCGGCCGCCGCCATGGCCCTGCACGGCCACCAGACGGCCTACGGCAGCGCCGCGCCCGCCCTCCACCCGCAGCACCCGCAGGCCGCCGCCTACGAGCACCAGCAGGCGGGCGCCGCCGCCTATGGGTTCGCGCCGACCGAGGTGGGCGTGGCCGGCCCGATGTCCGCCAGTGGGGCGGACCAGTTCGGGTCGTATGCGGCGGCAGCCGCTGCAGCTGCCGCCGCCTCTGCCAATGTGAGCGCCGCAAGCGCCATCGCCAACCAGCACGCCTACGCCTACCACGCGGACCCATACCAGGGGGGCGTGGCAGCTGCGGGCGCCGAGCTGAGCGCAGTTGCTGGTGGGGGAGGACAGGGGCGCGTTGGGGCGGCGAGCAAGCGGCAGCAGCCGCACGGCAAGGCGGCCGGCTCGGCGAGGCAGCGGCGCGAGGCTGGCGGGCGCTCGAACAAGCTGCGCGACGGCGAGCCGGAAGAGGCGCCCGCCGAGGGGCAGCCGCCGGCCAGCAGGGCGAAGCAGGCGCGCCGCGACCACAGCCAGACGAACGGCACGAGCTCGCCGGCGAGCGAGGGCGAGCAGCGGACGCAAAGAGTTGGCGCCGAGGAGCCGCTGGGGACGAGCGGTGAGCAGGCGGCGAGCGCCGGAAGTCTCAAGGCGGAAAGAGACGAGCAGCAGCAGCAAGCGCAACTGCAGCGGCTGAACCAGCACTTCGAGCAGCAAGCCAGTCGCCAGCCAAGCGGCGACAACCACAGCCAGTCCCAAACACAGTCTCAGTCTCAGTCTCAGCCAAATAGCGCCCAACTGAAGCAACTCCAACAGCAACAAGCCGCCGAACTGCACCAAGAGGCAACCACCACCAACGAGCAGCAACAGTCGCCCACACGCACCGATCAGACGAGCTCGTGCGCCTCCTCAGCCTCCAGCTCGTCCACTTCCTCCGCCACTTCCGGCTCGGCCACTCTTGCTGGTGCGCAGCAGCCGGACAGTGAGCGCAACCAGCAGCAGCAGCAGCAAGCCAAGCAGAGTCTCATCGCGCACTAGCAGTTGGGGCGCGCACCCTTAGGGCTGAGCGCAGCCAAAGGTGAGTTTTCAATCTCTGTCTCTTTTTATTCTCCGTCTCTTAGGCCTCCTTTTCTCACCATTTAACTCCTTTTCTCAGCATTTAGCCATTATTTCCATAAAATCTGGTCGAAAATCACTTCCGGCCGGTGGCTGAAAATCACTTCGCTTGGACCCTAGTCTGTAGTGCAAGTTTAAGGCTCGCGAGTTTGCGCCCCGAAAGCTCGCCAGCCGCGTCCTATAGGCAAACAAAGCGTCCCGGCAAACAAGGCCAAGCGAACGAGCGCCTTTCGTGCTCAGTGCCTATAGCGCGCCGCTTGGAACGCGCGACACTCTGCGGCTCTTCTCTTCTACTCTTCCCACTTTGCCACTCTTTGCCACTCGGGCCACTTTGGCGCCACGCCCCCTTCCGGTGGCCACGTTCTGCGGCCTTCAGTTGGCCTGTGCGTCACAGTTGGCGTCACACTCGGACGCAAATGGGCAAACGGGCAAATGTGTGCCCACCGCTGTCTGTTTCTGCGCGACTGTCTGTGTGTGCGACTGTCTGTTCTGCGCGCAGAACAGACTCTTATACAGAAACAGAGACAGTCTCTGGCTGAAGGCCAACCTCCAAACGAGTGGTGGAAAAATGATTCAGCGAAAAGGAGGGCGCCAATGCGGCAGAGCAAGGCCACTTCCGGCGACAAAGCTGAGCCGAGGGCGAGTTGAGTGGAGCTAAGGGCGCGCAGTTTCAGTGCAGTTTCAGTGCAGTTTCGGTGCAGTTTTCGTTCAGAGTTTGCTCCGAGCTTTCAGTAAGAGAGAGAGAGACAAAAGAGGAAGAGAAAATCTGTGCGCCCTTTGTTGTAATTGTCGCTCGCGTGTGCCAGTTTGTTGGGCATTAGCAGGCCAAAGGAGAAGCGGCAAAGGCAAAAGCAGAGAACGAAGAAGAGCCCAAAGCAGAGCCAGAGACGAGCCATGAAACTGTTCCTGTGGCGCTGGAACACTTTGCTTGCCTTTGGCGCACTTCTGCCACTTGGGCCGCCACTCAATATTCTGGCGGCCAACCAGAGAGAGTCTATAAGAGCGCTTTGTGTCTGTGTGTGTGCGTTCGAGTTGGCGTTGCTCGTTGATTGGCAAGTGCGAGTTTGAGCCCAGTTTGCTGGCTGCTTTTGGCTTGCTGCTGTTTGCGCGCCGCAGCTAGTCTCTGGCCCACACTGCTCAGTGGAGGCCGCGTGACGCCGCCACCATTGAGCTCGAGCTTGAGCTTCAGTTTGGCCACCACCATTCAGCCAGAGCTCCATTTGCAGCCATTTCGAGTGGCCCTTCATTGTGTGTTTGTTGGCCAGCCCTTAGGACCAAGCATCTAGTGCTGAACAGCGATCTCTGAACAGCGAGCAGCGAGCAGCTTGGCGCCGACACGCAGCCGCTCGATTGGCCTGGCGAACATTTCATGAGCAGCCGGCGAGCGAGCGAAATGGAGAGAGAAAAAGAGGGAAAAAGAGATCCAAAAGAGCCAAATGGGCAGAGCCAAACACAGACGTGGATGGACCATCCACGAAATCGAATGGATCGGCTCTGCTCTGGCCGGCCTGGTCTAGTTCGTCGGCGCTGCTGGCAAGTGCTGGCAAGTGTGCCAAGTGGGCCGCTCGAGCTCGCCCGCTGCTCAGCCTGGCAAGCTAGGCTCTCCGGCAAGCGATCTGGCTGAGCTTTGCGAGCTTGCCGATCTGAGTGAGCTTGCCGAGAGCGCGAACAGAGAACAGAGAGAAGAGAGCGGAAAGAAGAGTGCAGAAGGAGAGGGGCAAAAAGCGGAGAGAGAGAGATCACCTGCCGGCTGGGGAATGGCGGCCGCTGGCTGGCTGGCTGGCTGGCTTGTTCACTGCTAAAGGATTGTTCGCGCAACAACAGACAGTCTGTTTGGAGTTGGAGCTTTGGCGGCCTGTGTCTTGGTGGCGGTTGGGGAGCAGCAGTGGTGCGCGCCAGTGCATTGTGTCGGCTGACAAGAGACGAGCGTCGATGGGCCGCAGACTGTGTGCGATCAGTGCGAGTTTGCTGCCAGTTGGCTGCGAGTTGTTGGCTGCGAGTTGGCGCTCTTAGTGAGTGCGTGCACCACTCGGCGGCCACGCACAAGCAGCCACGCACAGGCAGCCACGCACCACAGTCTCTGGCACACGCACTCTGCGCTGGGCCGCCCGCGAGCTCAGCCGCCGCCTCAAACTGGCGCACCAACAAGCCACACGGCCACATTCTCTACTCGGCGCCCACTCTCTACCACACTCTCTACTACAGTCTCTAGTGCACTCTCCACTACACTCTCCAGTGCACGCATACACAGGCGCACACACAGACAGACAGACGAATAGAGGACTGGAACCGCCGGCGGCCGAGCACGAAAAACAGCTACTTGCCCGCGCGTATATAGGCGCGCCCCGACCACTGCGCCACACACAGTCTCCGGGGCGCCCTCACTCTCACTCTCAAGCTCAAGCTCAGCCTCAGCCTCAGCCTCACTCTCGCCCAGCCAGCCAGCCAGCCCGCAGACGAGCCAGCGCCCCACAAGCGAGCGAGTGTCCAGCCGCGCGCCTATAAAGCGGCGCTCTCCAACAGTCCCAAAAGGGGCCCTTTTTGTGGCCGCGCGCCCACAGTCTTCCTCTCGGACTGCACTGGCCTTCTCGACACACTTCTGGACGCGCAGGCAGCCCCAACTGAGCTGGGCCCAATTCCCATTCGACGCCCACACACGCACTTCCGGCGGGCCACACGCGCCAATTGGACCTAATTGAATTGTCGGCCAGTCTCTGGCTAGTCTTCGGCGGCTAGTCTCTGGCTAGTCTCTTGGAGGAATGGCCACTTTGAGGCCCGTTCGTTTGGTCGGCATGCGAGCGGGCGGCCGATTTGGCGGCGATAAAATTCCACTGCGGGCGACAAATTTCCAACTTAAGCTCTGTGAAAATTTCTTTCTGCTCCACTTCTGCGCCTTCTCTTCGATGCTTAGGAGTGGCCAGAGTGCAAAAAGAGCAAAAAGGGCCACAGTTGCTCGCCCGGCTTGAGCGCGCGAATCACTGTGACACTTTCCAATTGGCGCCGAAAAGCGCCAATTGCATCCTCTGGCCACCTGAGCGGCTCCTTAGGGCCGGCCCTAAGGAGTCCAGCTTGTCAGTGCAGCTTGCTGGCCGGCCACGAGCGACAAGTCGCTGCAGGGCGGCAGACAGTTAGCGGCAGACTGGGGCTGACTGGGCAGGAGCAGCGCAGAGTGCGTGCCGGCGCCAAATCGGCCGCCCGACGAGCAAAACTGGCCGGCTTGTGTGGCCCTTTCGTGTGAGGCAGAAATTAAAAGCTAAACGAGTGGCCACCTCGTGAGCTTCCTTCCAGTGCTGGTCTCTGTCTGCGGCCACAGACTGTCTCTGGTGGGCGGCCAAGGCGGACAGTCTGCGGCGTGCTGAGTGCGCAAAACTGGCCAAAGAGCAGCTCAAAATTGGCGCATCTCTCGCATCTTCTTCCACAGACTGTCTGCGGCTGCGAGTTGGCCAAATGTGCGCTCAGTGCTTCTCCTTCAGACAGACGAGCCTCCGAAAAGAGAAAAACAAATGGCGCCGTTTCGCTTTTCGTCACCACTTTTTGCTCAAACTTTTGGGCCGAACTTTGCACGAACTTGGCCCAAACTTCTCACTTCGCTTCCTTAGCTAAGCTTTCCCTCAGCTTAGCTTGTTCCTAGCCAGAAAGCCAAACTCACGCAATTCCAGTGCCCCAATTAACCTCAGTTGCTCCAACAACAACAACAAACACACACACCCAATTCGACGGGCCCAACAACACAACAACAGGTTGCAGGACCACCAATACTAACTACTACGCCGAGCTGAGCTGCAAAAGAGCAAAGCAGCTCAACTGCTCATTGGAGTCAGTCTTCGTTGGACACGCTCGACTGGCTCGAATGCACATTAGGAGAATCACAATTTCAGGGCAATAAAAATAGAGAGCAGCGAATTAGTTAGTTGAAGATTGAACAAAACTGATGAATTGATGAAATGATGTAATGCGTCTCGTGTTTGTCTGTGTTGAAGGAAGCAAGACTTGCTTCAACAGACAACTTGCTTCAAGACTTGAAAGACTAGTGCAAAGTGTTGACGAGTTTGTCCAATTTTCACCAAATTTTCACCACTTTTTCCCCCTTTTTGCAGATACTTCCAACTATCTCCATTTTTCCAGAACTCTTCAAGCGCCCCAACTGCACGACCGCCATTTGGAGACGATCTGCCTTCTCCGACCTGCAGCTCACTCCAGACAGTCTGCGGCCGCGGACTGTCTCCCGCGTGACTGTCTGGATGCTGCAGACTTGCGTGTGGGCGCAGAGCAGCCTCGAACGCTGCAGAAATCCATCAATGAAGAGCAAAGGCCAATCAATGGCCATTTCGGCCAGATGATCTTCCGCGTTTGTTTTCCATTTCAGCCACATTCGAGTGGCCGTTTTTGTTCTTAGAGTTTTGTCCTTAGAGGCGAGCACTCGTCGAGGGTGGTCTCTTGAGAAAGTTGGCGGAAAGTGGCCGCTTTTCGGGCCCCAAAGACGCTTGTCAGTGAGGCCGCAAAGCCGCACAGAAGCCGAGCGAGAGGCCGCAGCTAAGGGCGAGCGTCAGTGCGGCAGAAATGCGAAGAGAATGCACGAGAAAATGCAGAAAGTGTATAAGAAAATGCATAAGAAGTGGAGGAAAAGTGGAGAAATGCTTGC
>Ga0268247_10000531_pt1 | contig 12686 bp, 4 predicted proteins | sample AgamicOrMae_FD_200245 | JGI IMG/M metagenome (GOLD analysis project Ga0268247, IMG submission 200245) | Agave microbial communities from Guanajuato, Mexico - Or.Ma.e (v2) (version 2) | ecosystem: Host-associated > Plants > Phyllosphere > Phylloplane/Leaf | place: Guanajuato, Mexico | collected... | reverse complement strand
ATGGGCTTCCCCTTTCAGTACGAAAACATGGGCCCACTTCCACTTAGACAACAATGGCCCGGGAAAAGGCTCTTCATTGCAACTAGCTCCAATGAATATTATTGTTTGCAACATTATCAAATATTAGTCAGATTTGAACTATCCACCGAATTAGCCAAAGAGGCCAAAAAGAACCGCTGGCGTGTTCAGTTGGAATTAATTGACGATCGTGGAGATAGGTCCAATGCAACTGTTGTCAATCAATTAGCGCCAAATGTATTCTCATATTTATATCTAACAGAACGTAGGCCCGCCCGGATCGTCTCAGCCCTCATGCAAGTGCGCAATTCGGCCGATAATTCAGTGGTAGCTCTAAGAGAGCAACAATTCAAACAACAGTCAATATATCATCAGCCTGGAGCGACAAAACCACCAATCAAAGTCAACACCATTGAGATCAATTTTATGTCAGATATTAACCCTCAAGCGAGGCGTGCCATTAGCTCGCGTCTCTGTCCCAGGGGCTGGGTCCCAAGCATTTCCTCAAACAACATTCGACGACTAGGCACTGATGATAATCTAATCTCTGTGGATCCGCAAGACGATTGGTTGGCCTTTGATGAGTGCAACAGGAGATTCTACTGATCAGTTGAATTAATTAGTCAATCGTTGTTATCGGCCAAGCTGAATACCACCACCACCACCACCATCACAAAGTCATACTCTAATTCTCATCTCATTAGCAATGGTCTTAAACAGATCTGATGATCTCCTCTGATGACGTCATCAGCGAATGTTATCCATTTGCATTTGTTCGAAATGGTCACACAAGCAAATATAGACTAAGTAGGAAAGTGTTTGTCAATTTGTTTGCCCTCCCGCCTCCATCCTGTGCCCCCTGTGTGTCTGTGATCATTTGACTGATGTACTTTTCATTGCAGTGTGCCAGAATGTGAGGACGTCTCTGCCTGTGAGCTGAGAGGGCGAGCAGAATATTGGGCAAACGTTCCACATGATTATGATCATGCCTTCATAGATAATTTCATTGAACGAAACGAGCAGATTTAGATTGCTTTTTAGCACATTGCCTGAGATTTACAGGCAGAAATCGAAGACAAAGGGGACAGAGTTACTGCCCTGAGCTGTACAAAGGGTACTGCTATCGCCTAACGGTTCTAGCTGGACCTATTCGTCGGTGAAAATAACTCCAACACGTTGCAGGACCCTCAATGTCGAAATGTCAATCGCCATTTCAGCCGATAAATGGTAGTACCGATTACAAAGAGGCAGCCAGAACCTCTACACTTAGAACCGGTTGGAGGCGAGCTTGAATAGCACACTGACGCGGGGGGTTTTCTTACGGGATTTCTTAAGGGAACTTCTTAAGGAAGTTTCTTAAGGGAGTTTCTTGAGGAAATTTCTGCAACAGATCAACAAGTGTCGCGCATCCCGAATAGAAGATTTGGAAATCCATCGCTTCAGGAAGATTGGCTAGAATCTTGCGATACGAACTCGGCGATCACGTTCATGACAGACGCCACAATCTGGCAGGATCGCAGCAGAACATTTCTCACTGCTTGTTTATGAATTTCCCCAGACAATCAAGACGGACGTCGACGTCATTATCGTCGTCCTTCATCTTGCGAGCCTTCTATTTGATAAAAGTATCTAGAAGAAATGGACTGAAGGCCAGGCAAAGTGTTTGGCAAACAACCTATTGAATGAAGTTCACTTGTCGTAAACATTTGGCCGTCTAGACGATCCATGTGAACAATGCTTGTCCATTTGGCTGGCCTATCGGTTCACCTGTCCTCAGGGACAAAGTGGGCTAGTGACAGGCTCCAGGATGGATGAACACTTGGGCCGTGAACATGTAGAGGGAGTTGAATATTCACTGTTCTCACTGCTAGAGGGCGGCCGACAAGGCGAGAATGCACGCCCGGGCGCCAAAATGGTGCACAGTAAACAATGCTAAGGTGCGAACGCTCGGAGGCGCTGCCTAAGGCCCATTGTCAAGCCAGAGCTCTCTAACTGAGTCAAGGCGAAGATTTCGAGTGTGCACGTGAATGGGGAGCTTTTATTATTGGTGGGAGACAGGGCGGCAAATTGGTGTCTCGTAGGGTGGAGGAAGGAAAAGAGACTTGCAAAGCAAATGGTGGCGCTTGCAATGGTGTTCGATTGGGAGGGAGGAAAACAGGCAGACTGCCGATGATTAGTGGCGCTTATTAGGGTTAATATTTCAGTGAAAGTTTGAGCCAAGTTAACACGTCGAGTGAGCAGAAAACCGATCGACACTCATGAATGGCAGCACTTTGACAACTCACAGGAACCTGAGAGCTAACGGTCTCTCCGTGTTGGGTTCTCTGAATTCTGGATCAATGAACCGTTCACTTTAGGCGGAGAAGAGCGCCAAAAAGCCACTTTGAAAGCTCATGCTGCTCACTGGGAGTGGAAACAAATGAACTTTGTTCTCGCTCGCCTCTTCCTGATCTCGATCTGAACTCTCTCTCCGTAAGTTAGATTCACAACAAACAGATTGGCAACAAACAGAGAGAGAGAGCTCGTGAATAATTCATCAGCCGCCAAATGGGATTGTTTGGCCAGTGGGCCGATCGGAATGAGCGGCCAGGAATTTGTGCAACTGGTTCAATCGGCCTCAGCTGTCCGTTAGGAGCCCGAGCTGGTTTGTATTAACTGGCGATAAATGTTCCAGCCGAGAGGGCGAGACAAAGAGTGGATCTCGTGAGGAGAGAGTTCAGCAAGTTCACGCGCTGCCCACAGACGCCGGGGACCACGAGCGGCGCCAAGTGTCGTCGAGCTTGTCTCGAGGAGTCTTGCTGTTGCGCTGATTGTTGAACTGCGCCCATTGGGGACTAGCTAGCGCGAACGGTGGACCATGAGTTGACAGTAAGGAGAACGGGAAAGCGGCGATGGCGAGAAGAAGGAGGAGAGGAAATATCAGGAAACAGTGGCCGCAAATGGAGCGTCGTGCTGCTTCTCCAAATGGCGTATGGCAAGCGAGAAAGCTAAGCTCGTCTCCCTGAGACTGTCTGCCAGGGGAAAGGCGCAAGAACGTTCGCTTATTGTTATCTGGCCACCGAGTTCCCTGGGCGGCCGATGATTTGGATATACACACAATTTGTATATACACCATTTGTATATCCATGCTGATGGGCATTGTGTTCGTGTGTGTGTGTGTGTGTGCGCGCGCGCGTTGCCTGGCGGCAGACATTGTTTTGCGCTGATGGATGACGATCAGAAATAATAATAATAATAATAATCAGCCCATGGCGGCGGTCTCGGCAGCTCTTGCGGCCCCGCTGTTGTCACCCCCTCGGCAGGAGTGGCAGGAGTCATGCTTGGTGCGTTTGGCCTGCCGAGTCTCAGTCGAGTGGCGCCAGCCCCTCGCCTTGGAGTGGGTTTATTGCGAACAGACAGAGACAGTCGCATAGACAGACGAGCACTCTCGCTTGGGCTTGCCATAGAGGACGTCTTGAGCAACAAGTGGTGGGCGAGAAGCGCCATAGGGCTCCTGTGGCGACGCGAAGACAGAGGAGACACAGAGAGAGCCTTGGTTTGCCGTTGTGAGGGGAAGAAGAGGGCCACGCGAAAGGCGCCAGAGCTCAGGCGCGGGCGGCGCACAAGATGCATCTGGCGCGCACGCACTCCAGTCTGCAGTGTGCGGACGAGCCGGCGGCTCTGATCGGCAATTGCGATTCGGGATTCACGAAGTGCCGATTCATTGCTGTTGTTGGTTGGCCCTTTTAACTGAACATTGTGTGTGAACATTGTGCTCGCTAGCTTGCCAACCGCCATCCACCGCCCACCGTGTCTCGCTGGTGACAAGTTTAAAAAACCACACTCTATTGCTTTTAAATCCTCCAACTGAAGCAGACCAAAATTGGCCCATTCAATCAGAGTTGGTTTTATCCACCACACAATCACAATCACAACCAGCAGCAGCAACCAGCATTAGTCGAGATTGTCTCTGTCGCAATTGGAGTGCATGTCCAGAGCAACAAGGAGGCTCCCCCATCGAGTCGAGTGGAAGCTAGCCACTCGGAGCCAACACCAGTCCATCAAACATTTGGGCGGCCAAAGAGCGCCAATGCTGCAAGAACCATGTCCATTCTACTAACTCTCTGCAACCTTTTAATCTTGACCACCGGCATTCAGGTGCACCTAAGTGAACACCATTCAGTGTTGGCCAGCGGCGCCATTTTAAACTCAACCTTATCAAATCTTAAATCAACAACAACATTTACAACAACAACAACAACTTTATCAGCATCAACGACGAACACAACAAATGCAACGACAGTATCAGAAGAAAAAGATGAACAAACAGGCAACAACAATGTGGCCCAAGGAGTGTCACTTTCTATTTTGCAACCATTTTCCGCGGCCCAATCGCCGCGCAGCGAGAGGCAGCCCATTTTGGAAACGTTTGCCAAATTTTTCACAAAACCCAGATCTCATGACGACCAACGCCAGAAGGAATTCGTTAGGGAGGGTGTAATAAGGCGCCTATTAGAGTTGGGCTTTGAGACATCGTTTTTGCAAAAGTCAAGATTCAATGTTAGAGATAGGCCATCGTTTAGTTACAACATGATCAGCATTTTGCCCGGCCGTTACAGGCAAACGAAACACGACCGAATAGTCCTCGTGGGCGCCCATTGGGACTCGGCCACCAAAGCGCCGGGCGTTGATGACAATGGTTCGGGTTCCACTTGTTTGCTCGAAATTGCCCGTCTGATCTCAACAAATCGGTGCTCATTCAATAACACAGTGATGCTAGTTTGGTTCGACTACGAGGAGCAGGGCAAGTACGGAAGCGAGTTCTTTGTCAACGACTATCTCTTCCCCTACGAGCTCGAAAAGTATCAATCAAAGTTCATCGGCGCCTACATAATGGACATGATCTTGGTGCGCGACAAAGAGGTTGGCAGCCAGACTCTGCCGGTGGGCCTGAAGAGCGTAAGTATTCCGCAAAGTGAGCTAAATTTCTCCATTTTTGAGCTCGATATTTGCACATTTTAAGCTCGATTTCTCCATTTTTTGAGCTGAATTTCTCATATTTCATTTTTTGAGCTCGATATTTGCACTTTTCGAGCTCAATTCCAGCATTTTTTGAGCTCCTCCAGAGTGTCATTTTCGAGCTGAACAATATTGAATAGTGTTGAAAAATATCTTCTCCTTATCTTCATAAATATCAACCATCTTTCCCGAGCACTAACAGTCTTCCTTGAACCACCTAAAACTTCCTAAAATTTTGCGAAAACAACCAAACTTGTTGTCACTAATCAACAGAGAATGGGCGACTTCTTTGAGGAGCTGGAGCGCGAGAAGAACCGCGGCGACTTCCTGGCCGCCTGGGCGCGTAAGACCCACGACGACTATCTGGAGCGCACCTTCCGCTCGGCCTGGGTGGATTTGGGCTTCGAATCTCGCACCTTCAAGGCGATGAGGCCCGAGCTGCCCCAAGCCCGGAAGCCAAACAGGGACGAGCGGCATGTGTGGAAGGACTTTTTCCGCAGCGACCACGCCTCCTTCTGGTTTCCCGAACTGATTTCTCAGGCGGTGAACAAGTCGGTGAATTTGCGGCCGGACATGAACCACCCGAGTTTGAATGCCATTCTGCTGACCGACCTAGGGCCCTGGCGGCGGTCGTACATGCGCTGCTACCACTTGGCCTGCGACGACGAGCATCTGCTGACGGAGGACAACCTGTCGTTCATGCAGCAGGTGACCGACACGCTGGTGTTGACACTGATGCGCGTGGGCCAGGCCGAGTGCAGGCCGCCCGCGAGCAAGCAACAACAACATTCGCCCGCGCACACAGTTGCCAGTCGGCCTCTGGCAGCCGCGCACACAGTCTCCAGCTGGCCGGGCCAGCCAGTCGCGAGCTGGGCCCTGCCGGCCGGGCAGCCAGTCTCCAGCTGAGCGCGCCGCACACAGTCCCCAGCCTGGTCTATTGCACCAGCGTGGCAGGCAGTCTCTAGCCGTTGGCGGCCGACTGCTGCTGGCGGCGCAGCAGCTGCGCGTCCAGCGCCCAGGCGCACTGCACGGCGCAGGCCCGGTCGGCCAGCACCTGGCCCACGCTCTGGCCGGCCAGCCTGCGCACCAGCTTCAGGCAGTCGATCTTGGCCGTGCGGCAGGCGGGCCCCTCGAGGGTGCAGGTGCAGCTTTTGCAGGGACTGACCCGTTTGCTGCGGCCCAGCTCCAGCTTCAGGCGCTGGCTCAGGCCCTGCTTCGCGCCGAGCAGGCAGAACTTGTCGTGCTCGCGCCACAGACTGAGGTCGAGGGAGGGCAGACTGGAGCAAGGGACGCGCGGGTTCAAAAAGGGCTCCGGCAGGTCCATGGCGTTGCGCTGGATGGAGTCGATGTGGTCCGATTGGGAGCAGATCACCTTGGCCAGGCTGAGCTTGCGAATCTCGGCCAGTTGGGGAAGGCTGAACCTTAGGTAAGGGTCGCTGGTCTCGTGCCAGAAGCGGTCGCAGCGCTTGAGGCGGGCCAGCTGGGTGCCTATGATGCAGCCAAAGGTGGGCCCCACGATGCCGCCGTGCACAGGGGTCTCGCTGAGGCCGCCCGTGAACAGATCGACGTCGTCCACCGACTGGTAGAGCTTGGCCAGGCGCTTGATCAGCTCCGGGGGCACTTCCGGGGCCAGTTCGTCGAAGGTGCGGGCGCGAGTGAGGTTGCAGAGTTGCCTGTAGGAGTTGTAGGGGCCAATGCCGTGGTCGCGGGCCCTTTGGATGTTCAGCGCCACCAGGTCCATGCCCGAGTGGGCGCGCTGAGGCCGCTCAAACAGGTGGTTGGTCAGTTCGTCGGTGATTGAATTATCGAGAGTTTCAATTGGCGTTGAAACGATTCCTCTCAGGATGGAGTCCAGCAGGTTTGGTTCGGTGAGCATGCGCTGCGAGTTGAAGAAGGCGGTGCGCAACTGTAGTCCTTTGCCTAGAGGCTTGTAGTGTTTGTTCAACAGGGGAAAGGTGCCCCTAATGAGACTGTGGCCCATGCGGAAGGCGGCGCTTGCGAACTCGTTGAGAATGCTGGCGCTGCAGGAGTGGTCGTAGTGGTCGGAGTAGCCGGCCTGTTTGAGCATTAAATCGAACCTACTCATGTAGTCCAGCCCCAGGAGGCGGGGCGCGAACTCGGTGTACACGATGCGCTGCATGAGCGCGCCCACAATCCTTCTCCCCTCCTGGTACAGTCTCTCGTCGTTCCAGTGTTTGTTAATGCTTGCTAATTGTGTCACCAAAGAGTTGTGAAAGCGCATAAAGATTGTGTGAAAAGCCGACAGGCCAGGCTGCTCGCTGGCTCGCTGGTCGCCCGCGTGGAAACAGAACCCGTTGGGCGTGGCGCACTCCCGATTCGCCCTAGTGAGCGGGAGCATCTCGCGCCACGCCCCTCCCGCGGGATGGCTCGACGCGTTGAGCCGGCCGCCCTGGAAGGCGCGCAACGACTTTGCCTCGCAGTTGTCCGAGCCGTAGATTTCGGAGGCATCAATATAGGCAGTGAGGGCGTTAATTTGCTGCCTCGGTCCCAGGCCAGTCTGCCCATTGAGGGAGCGCACAAAGGCCAGGCAGCGCGGGCCCGCGCCCAGGGTGGGCGTGGCCGCGGGCCCGAACTGCGGGTCGTCGGGGGGCACCTCGATGGGCAGGCAGTCGGGGTGGAGTGTGCGCTGCGAGTCGCAGGCCGAACAGTCGAGCAGCGAACCGTCGAGTGCGACCGATTGGGGCGTGACCGTGAGGTCGTGGTCCACGCCGAACTGGCCGAACTGCATCAGCGCGAGGGAGTAGCGCGCGTGTGCGCGCGTTCGGTCCTCGTGCATGCGGGTCGACACCAGGCGGGCGGACGGCAGTCGCGGGGGCGTGGCCGCGTCCGAAGACCGACCGCTCGCCTGGGCCGCTCGTCCGACCACACTGAGTGAGCGCGGGGCCCCAAAACCGTCCTCGTAGGCGCTGGCCAGCAGCCGGTCGTGCATGGTGAAGCTCTGGCCGAACTTGGGCCGCTGCAGGTTGTTGCACCAGCCCGTGATGGTCCTGAAGGGGCTGGTGTGGTCGCACGGGAAGACACGCCCCTCGTCGTGGCAGCTCGCCACCAGCGGAGGCGTGTCGCCCACCGCACCTGAACCCAAGCGCGCCGTGGGCGTGTCCAGGAGCTCGTTCAGCGAGTCTGCGGCGCGCACTAGTGTTGAGTCGCCGCTCGAGGCCAAGCTGGCTCGCTGGCGCTCGTCCAGGAAGTTGCTGTTGGCGCTGCCCACCAGGCGCTCCAGGGCCTCTCTGGAGGCCAGATTGTCCATCAGGCTGGCCAGCTGGTCGCTCTCCAGCGTGTACAGGAAGTCCTGCAGCTCGGCCTGCAGACTCTGCGTCTGGTCGGGGTCGCGGCCCATCCTAAGGATCGCCCGCAGCACCTCGCCCGTGGCCAGCTCCAGCACCGCTGACTGGTTGGCCAGCACCAGCGCCTGCCTCCTCGGTCTGCCCAAGTGTCTGTAGTGGGCCACGGGGTGGGCGTGGCCCGCCAGCTTAGCCTCCTGCTTGCCTTCCGGATGGCTGGCTAGCTTAGCTTCGGAGTGGCGGCGGGCGCGCGCCTTTGCGGCGGCGGCGCGGCGTACGCTGGCCGCCTGCTGGCGAGCCAGTAGGTCTAGCTGGCCGCTGGCCAGCTCCAGCTGGCGGCCGATGAGCTGGGCGTGGCGCTGGACGAGTCGCTTGCCGCGGGCCAGCCGCTCGGGCTGGGCGCCCGGCCTGGCCATGAGGCGGCCCAGCAGCTGCTCGTCGGCCAGCTGCTGGGCGGAGGAGACGGTCTGGCGCCAGGGGCCCAGGTCGAGCTCCTCGAGCGCCCGGTTCGAGCAGTACTGGTAGGCGTTGAGGAATGGGTCGCTGGCGAGCATGGGGCTGGGCTGGACGAAGGTGAGCGATGGTTGCGCGTTGCGGCACAGCACCTTGGCCAACGAGGACTGTCTGATCTGGTGGAGCTGGTCGGTGGTGAAGGCGAGCCCCGGGAGGTCGTTCTCGAACCAGAAGCGGTCGCCAAACTTGAGTCGGTGGAACTGGCGCGCCAGCAGACAGGCGAAGGTGGGCCCCAGCGAGGCGCCAGCCGCCGGCCGCTCCAGCAAACCCAGGTAGAGGTCCAGCTGCTCGGGCGACCAGTAGGCGCGCCGCAGTCTGTCCACGGCGGCCGCGCCCAACACGGGCCTCAGCTCGGCCCAGGAGCGCAGCGGCGGCCCCCCAGGCTGGCAGGCGCGCCGCCAGTACAAGTAGGGCCGCACGCCGTGGTCGCGGCCCTGCTGGATGATGAGCGCGGCCGCGTCCACTTGGTGCGCGTCGGGCGCGGGCGCGCCCACGCGCGAACTGTTCGCCCGCTGGCCCGCGCCTGCCGCGTCTGCGCGCACTTCGGCGGGCATCTGCGCCACGCCCATGGGCATGAGCGCCAGCGCGGGCTCCATGGCGCTCTGCGACATCATCCCTGTCAGATATTGGCCAAAACGGTTCCGTTTCAGCAGCTCGCCGGGCTCCATGAAGGTGGCACTCAGCTGGGTGCTGCCCATGATCTCTAGGCGCTCGTTGTAGCGCTCTAACGAGTCCGGAATGGTGGACAGGATGAAGGGAAACACGGCGCTGGCCAGCTCGTTGGCGGTGGCGGCGTTCAGCTGCGGATCGTACTGGTCGCTGTAGCCCTCAGGTAGACTGCTCAGGTTGAAGCGCTCCACCAGTTGGGGGCCCAAAATGGGCGGCAGGAACTCCGTGTAGGCGATGTGCTGCAGTTGGGCCACCACGATGCGGCGCGCCTCCTGGAACAGTCGCTCGTCGTTCCAGTGGCCATTGAGGCGAGCCAGCTGGTCCGCGAGACGGTTGTGCTCGCGCATCCAAATGGTGTGCATCAGCGCAAGGCCCACGTTCTCGTTCACCCTCAGGTCGCCCGCCTGGAAGCAGCCCCCCTGAGCTAGACTCTGGCGGCCAGCATTTGGCCGCTCGACACTCTGCTGCTTGGCGCGCATTTGGGCCATCTGGCTGCAGCCCTCAAGCGCGGCCAGCCAGTGGGGCTCGTCCGTCTCGTTGGGCCTCAGCTGGGGCAGCAGCTCGAGCGCCGCCGCCTGCTGCTGGGGCGCCGCAGCCTGTTGCTGGCCAGCCACTTGCGCTCCTGCGCCACTTCCGGCGCCGCTTCCGGTTGGCAGGAGGCGCTGCGAGCGCAGACGGCCGCCCGCGAAGGCGCGCAAGGCGCGCATCTGACTCTCGCTGGAGCCGTAGATGGCCGAGCCGTCGAGGTAGCCGGAGACCAGGTTCAGCTGGTCGCGCGGGCCCAGGTTGCAGCCGTCGCGCGCGGCCGTGGCCGACCGGATGTAGTCGAGGCAGTAGTTTCCGGTTTGCGTTGACTGCGCTGACTGTTGCGCTGACTGTTGCGAAGACTCGGCCTCCAGCTCGACGGGCATGCACTCGGGGTGTCTGTGTGCGGCGTGGCAGCAGCGCATAGGTCTGCCCAGCTGGGCCACGAAGGCCACGTCGTGGAACACGAACTGCCCGAAGAAGCTCAGCATGGTGGTCATGTGCGCGTGCTCCTTCTGGGCCTGCGCCTGCGCCTCGCGGCCCAGCTCGCCCAGCAACAGCGACACCTGGCGCGCCGACGGCAGCAGCTCGCCGGCTGCCGCCACTTCCGCTTCCGCTGGAGAGGAGGAGCTGTTGCTCGTGGGCGGCCGCAGGGGGCGTCTGGCGCTGGGCTGGGGCGTGCCCACGTGGTCGGCGTAGTTGGGGGCGGCGAGGCGCGCGAAGGGCCCCATGGCGGCGCCCCAGTGTGGGTTCTGCACGTTGTTGCAGTGGCCGCTGAGCGACCTGTAGAGGCCCGGCGCGCAGCTCCACTGGCGCAGCGCCCGCGGACAGTCCCTGCCCAGCGGGGTGTTCTCCACGCTGATGAGCGGCAGGCCGCGCAAGATCTGCGCCCTGCTAAGCTTGTGCTGCTTGGCCAGCAGCTTGGTCGCCTGCTCGCTCACCAAAGACTGGCGCGTCTGCCGCCTCACCAGCGGGTCTTCGTGAGGGGCCGGCCGGTGCATCATCTGGCTCGCCAGCCAGCCCGCAGAACCCGGCTCCATGGGCTCCTCTTCCGCTTCCGCTCCCTCTTCTTTGTCCGCCGCCGCCTCACTTCCGCCGGAAGGCCGCGAGCCCAGCCGTCTGTCCACGAGCGCGGCCGCCTGCTTCACGGCGCTAGCCAGCTCGCGCTTCGTGATCACCGGCATGTTCGAGTGGTAGTCGTAGGCGAACTCGGGCCGCAGCCGCAGGTCCTCCTCGCCCCCAGCCAGACTCAGTCCGCCGCTTCCTAAAGACCAGCTCTCGCCGGCCGGAAGGCGCGCCGCCGAGCTCGCCGCCGAGCTCGCCGCCTCTTGTCTGGACGCCTGGGCAGTGCTGGGGGCTGCCTCCAGCTGCTCTTTCGCCTCGAGGGGCGCCACTCTGGCCACTTCCGCCACTCTGGGCACTTCCGAGCCGCTCGTCTCGAGGTAGTAGTGGCTGGCGGAGGAGTAGTATTGGGACGACGAGCTCACTGCACTGCTCAGCTCGGGTTGGCTCGCCTCAGCCGGCCAGAGACTAGCGCCCAGCGAGCAGCCCACCACAAGGAGCACCGCTGGCCAGGCCGCCGGGAGGGCGCCCATCGAGGCGTTTCGGCTCTTCCGCCGCCTTGTGGTGCAGCCCTCGGCCTTGAGTGTAGTTTGTGAATAAACTTTGAACATCTCTTTCCTGTTTCTCTGGCTCTTTGGATCACAAGAGGCACCCTTTTCGCCCCTAGAGCGCCCTATTTGCTTGCCGCTGGGATTCGGTCGCTCTGCAGACGCGCGACTTTTTCTTGCCGCGCTGCTTGGGGCCAATGTGTTTCTCGCGTGCCCAACTCTTTGGGCCTCCAGAATCTGGGCCTCTTTGTTTATGATTGTTCTTGTTGCTTTTGCTCTTTTTGTTTTTGTTTCTCTTTTTGTTTATTTTGGCGTTCTTCTTGTTTACAGAAACTCTTGTTCTTGTTGCTCTTTTTGTTTCTCTTCCTCTTCGGATTGATTCTATCGAGCTTGTTGTTAGAGTCTTCTGTTTGCACAATGGTGTCTGTATCAAGAGATCGTTCGACGCAACGCCCCCGAAATCGTTTTTGGAAAACGAAGCACGTGGAAGTGTCTTCCTGAAGATCTCGTTGCTCAAATGTTGCTCCTCCTTCTTCTCCTGCAGGCGACCTTCGAGTTATGTCTCTCTGTGTGTGTCGTAAAGCCTCTTTCTTCACTCGCTTCTTCTCCAATCTACAAAGTTGCAAGGTTTCAGCCTATCCTCTGCCTCGGCGGCCACACTGAGCTGTCTTCGAGGTTGCTCTTATGCTCCTTTGCTCTTCTAACGATTTGACGATTTGAAGACTTGAAGATTCGAGGATTTGAAGGTTTGAAGGCTTGAAGATTTGCGGATTTGACGAGCAGGATCAGCAACAATTAGACTTCTGGTGTGTCTCTCTCTCTGGCTGTGTGTTCTCGTGTGATTCAATCAAGTTTGTCTAAACTAACAATCTTGGCACAGGTTTGGCTCGCTAGTTTGCGCAACAAACAGGCTCTGGCGGCAGCGCTCTTGTGGCGAGGGGGAGACAGTATCTGATATGCTCGTGTCTGAGCTTGGAGTTTTGTTGTGCAGCGGCGCCCACTCTCACTCGCTCGCCTCCCAACGGGCTCCAGTCGCCTCCAGAGGGCCGCT
>Ga0268247_10000530_pt1 | contig 12713 bp, 8 predicted proteins | sample AgamicOrMae_FD_200245 | JGI IMG/M metagenome (GOLD analysis project Ga0268247, IMG submission 200245) | Agave microbial communities from Guanajuato, Mexico - Or.Ma.e (v2) (version 2) | ecosystem: Host-associated > Plants > Phyllosphere > Phylloplane/Leaf | place: Guanajuato, Mexico | collected... | reverse complement strand
TGGCCCCGAAGACAGAAGGCAAAAACTGGGCCGAGATTTGGCGTGCCGGAAGGCGCGGGCCGGAAGTGGGCGAGTCGATGGTGGCGGAAGTGGCGGCAAGTGGACAGCGGGCGAGCGTGGAAGAGGAAGAGGAGGAAGAGGAGGAAGTGGAGGTGTGAGAGTAAGTGTGAGTGAAAGTGTAAGTGTAGTTGGAGAGAAGTGGGATGCGCGCCGGAGAGAGTCTGGCGCCGATTGGGCCGCAGACAGTGATAAGGCGAGGCTGCGAGGGGAGAGGAGTTGGCAGAGAGTCAAGACAGTTGGCCAGGTGGGCAGAGGGCGAGGCTCAATGTCGCCAAGCTTGGCGCTTTGGGCCATGCTGCTGGCCATTCCGGCGCTGCTCCAACTGGGCCCAAGCTCAAACTCGAGCGCACAAGTGTCCCACACTGCCGAGGGGCTGCTGGTGCGCGTGCAAACCACAGACACTCTGCCCCAGTCTTCAGACACTCTTCTGCAGTCTACAGACACTCTTCTGCAGAAGTCGACGCCCATTCGCAGGTTCCTGCCACTTCCGCTTCCGGCGCGACTTCCGGCGGGCGAGAAGGGGCGCGAGTTGAGTGGGGGCAGCAGCGGGGGGTCTCTGGAAGGTAGTCTGCCGGGAGGAGGCGAGTCTGAGAAGGGTGGCTGGCCTCGAGAAGGCGAATCTAGAGAGGGCAACTTGAGAGAGTTGCCTCGCTCGGCTAGCTCGCCGGAAAGGCTGGCCCACTGGCGGCACCACCGTCGAGCTCGGGGCCACACTCGCAGGCAGCAGCAGCAACACAATGGGGCCGAAAACAATGGCAGAGAGACGAGCCAGAGGGGCCAGATTAATGGGCCGGCCAGTGAGAAGAGTCGCCGGCGCCAGACGCAAGCTCAAGGCCAAACACACTCCGTCCAGCAGCAGCAGCAGCAACTTGAACTGAACGTCAAACTCGAACTGGAACCCAAAGTGGAAGCTCAGCTCGCGCCCAGACGGCTCACTTTCGACTCAAGCGCCACAGAGGTGGAGCGGAAGCGGCGCCGGAAGTCCACGCGGCAGGGGCGTGGCGGCGAGAGAGTAGGAGTGGCAGTGGGCTGGGTCCGTGCGGGCAAGCAGCGCCGGGAGACTGTCCGCGGCGAGCTGGTCGCTAGCTCGACGGAGGCGGCGGCGCTTCCGGTGGGCGAGGCCGACAACAACTTCGACTCTGGGGGCGCGCTCGAGGAGTTGGAGACGGCGGGCGAGGAGCCGGAGGAGCAGCAGCAGCAACAGTCTCAGCAAGATCAACAACTACAGTCCCAGCAACTATTGCAGTCTCCGCAGCAGCAGCAAGACCAACAGCAACAGTCTCAGCAGCAGCAATTGCAGTCTCAGCAGCAGCAGCAAGTGCAGAAACAGCAGCAGCCGAACGAGACGGGCCCCATTGGGAAGATGTGCGAAACGATTGAGGAGATCGTCGCGGCCAGACCAAGCGCAGCAGTGGGAATCATCTTCGGCCTTAACTACGTGGTAATATTTGCATTCGGCCTGCTGGGAAACATCGTCACTCTGTACGTGCTTTACTGCAAGGGGACGAGCAAGTGCTCAGTGCAGGATATTCTCATTGGCAACCTGGCCTGCAGCGACATCATGCTCTGTCTCTTCGCAGTTCCCATAACGCCCAAGTATCTCATCATGGACGGTTACTGGACGCTGGGCTCAGCTCTGTGCAAGGTGGTCTCCTTCGCCCAGAGCACCAGCGTTTACATGTCCACCTATTCGCTCATCTGCATCGGTTACATTCGCTACCGTCTCATAGTGCACCCACTGGGCGAGTCCATGTCCAAGCGGACGGCCATCCTCTCCTGTTTGGGCACCTGGTGTGTAGGGATCCTGGTCACTCTGCCCTACATGTTGCAGGTGCGTCTCTCGCCCGAGGATTGCGCCATCAAGTTTTGCGACGAGGCTTGGGCAAATCCGGCCTACCGATTTGTCTTCAGCCTCTTCACCGCCTTCTTCCAGTTCATGATTCCGCTGGCAAGCGTGGGCTTCTTCAACAAGAAGATCTACTCCAGCCTGGACGGCCGCAACAAGGAGGCCCACTCGAATTCCAAGTCTGCAACTTTGCTGAACAAGAAGTCAAATTTGAACAAAAACTCAAAGTCAAACTCGAACAAGAACTCCTCTCACACACAAAGTCTGACCGCCAACCCTAAGGGTGGGCCCCGTCTGGCCGCCTGGGCGCCCTGTTTTGGCGGCCGGAAGGAGGCGGCGAGCAAGGAGGCGAGCGCACAGGCGGCCGTGCTCGCCTTCGAGGGGGCGACTGGCCGCGAGACTGTCTCGCCCGGGCGCGCCAGCAACAAGCTACGGGCCGCCCCTCGCCAGCGCGCCGCCGAGGAGACCCTTCCGGTGCTCCACGAGGGCCGCGTGGGCGCCGGAAGGGGCGCCAGGCGCGCCACCGAGACGGCCATTGTGCCGCTGGGCGCGCCCTTAGGCTCGGCAGTGGCCAGCGAGCAGGAGTCGAGCGGCGAGCTTTGTGCTGGCGCTGGCGGAGCTCAGGTGCAGTTGAGGGGCACAACGAACGGCAAACAGAATGTGATCGCCATCAAGGAGCAGCGCCAGAGGGAGAAGGAGCGCCGCATGCGCAAGGCAAACAACAGACTCATCTTTGTGGTGGTCATCTTTGCCCATTCTTGGCTTCCGCTCAATCTGTTCAACATTGCTCAGGACTACTCGCAGGGCATGTCCACCTGGCCCTACCTGACGAACACCTTTCTCATCGTGCACCAGATCGCCTGCTCGAGCGTTTGCTGGAACCCAATCCTCTACGCTTGGATGAGCGAAACCTACCGCCAAGATCTGAGACAGGCGCTGCCCGGCTGTCTCGTCAAGTACTTCCACTGTTTGATTGGGCCACATCCAAGCAAGCAGACCAAGTCAACTGCCGGCAACAAGGACCAGCAGCACTGCCGATTCGCCTGTCTCGGCGAGGCCCAGTCCACCATCAGTGTGCGCCAAACCAGCGAGACCTTTGCCCTCGGCAGCCAGGCCAAGACGCGCCCCCCAAGCTCGCCACTTGCCCAGCCAAAGTCGCAGCTCCAGCGCCACGCCCACGCCAAACTGCAGCCCACCAGTGCAGCGCAGTGCAACAACGGAGCCACAAACAACAGCTGTCTGGCGCTGCACGAGGACCAGCAACAAAAGCAGCAACAACTAGCACAAACACCAACCTGCAACTCCTGCTCCAGCTCGTCCCCCTCGGCCTGCTCGTCGCCCGAGCTGAACAACCGCCGGCCCGCCTCACTTCCGGAAGCGGCCGGCTGAGCGCCAGTCTCGCGCGCCTCATTGGGGCCACACACAGCGCGCGCTCCAATAAAGAAAACACTCTCCAAAGGGAGACCCACATCTCAAGGCCACTTTTTCTACACTTTTCGCCCTCTTTTTGGCCAATTTTTGCCCTCTTTGTGTCCACTTTTTCCCATCTTTGTGCCCACTTTTCGCCCTCCTCTTCACCCTCTTTGTCGCCCCTCTGACCTCGCGCGTTTCCCCTCCGCCAGAGCCAGTCTCTGGCCCCAAGACGTGCCCAGTTTGCTCCTCTGCGCTCGTCCTCTCAAGCTCCTTTCTGCCAAGCTCGACACAAGACCCAAAAGATTGCCCACGCAGCTGGAGGGGCGCCACTTCCGGCGCGCAAGAAGTACGCCGAACGAGTTTCTTTCTGGCCAGGCGAGCGAGAAAGAAACTCTCCATTTCTGCTCACCATTTCTGGCCGCCTTTCAGCCGCCCTTCTCTGTCTTTTCTTGCGGCCGAAGAGCGTCCCAAGTGGAGCTTATCTCGCACAGTCGAAGCGTTGCTCTGGCGCACCGGAAGCTGGACCGGAAGAGCCCCGTGTGTCCAGCGAGCTTGTTCCGGGCGAGCTGAATGGGCGACTCGTTGGTGCTAAGTGTCGGCCTCAATGTTGACTTTGCAGACTGTCCAGCAAAATGGAGCCAAATGAGCGACTCTCGAGCGATATGATATCACTTTGGGGGCGACACGCGCCAGTTGTGTGAGCCTTTCCTTGCAGCCCGCAGCTTAGCCCCTCTTGGTGGCCGCAGGAAGGAAGTGGCCCTCTTTGGCATAGTCAAAGTGACACCAGCCAGTTCCACTTTGGCGCCCACGAGTCTCGCTCGAGTCTCGCTCGCCAAGAAGTGCAAGTGCAAGTGTCTGTGGCCTGCAGAGACACAGACACTTGGCCAGTTCACGCCACTCTCATGCAATCTGGCGGCCAAGCTTCCAGAGACTTGAACTGGTGGCGCCTCGCTGGCCTTGAGAGTGGCGAGCTTAGGCGGGGGAGAAACATTTCCGGCCGATGGAAAGTCTGAGATAGTTTAAAAAGTGGGCCAGAGTGTTGCAGTAAAGCTGCATTAAAGCTGCACTGAGGACTATGGACAGTGTGCGATTGTGCGTGTGCGAGCGCGCGAATGGTGATTCCAAGCGCGACACAACGCATGCAAGCACACACTGTTTGCACTTGCAGTGTTGGCGCCTGCAGCTTGCAAGTTGCAGCTTGCAACTTGCGTCCACTGCACGCGCATTTTGTGGCCGCCCGAAACACATTGGGCCGCACAACAAAGAGGCCGCCACACTGCAGCTCGCCGGCCACACTCATCAATCAACTTGATTGGCCCAGCTCCAACTTTGGCCCCACTTCTCGCCGGAAGCGAGCCGGGCTAGCTGGTGGTCTCTGCTGGTGGAGCTTTGGGTCCCTCTGAGTGCCGCAGAAAGACGCCCGTTTGGGTGGCGCACTCGCCAGAGACTAGGTGTGTTTGGCGCACTGTTTGACGCACTGTTTGGCGCACTGTTTGGCGCAGTTTTGGCGCAAAGTTGGGCCTAGAGAGCGTTGCAAGTGCATGTGGCGCGCAGTGCAGAGAGCACGTTCACCAGAGAGTAGCTGGAGCATGGAAATTAGAGAGCGCGAATTTGGCCGGCGAATTATTGAAAGGTCAGCGCGGCAAAGGGTTGGCCCGCGATCAGATGGGTCGTGGGCGCCGGCGAGCAGGTGGGCGACAAGTGTCTCTGGCGGGCGGGCGAGCGGCGGCGGAAGAGGAACAGGAACAGGAACAGGAAGAGGCGCCAGTGGAGAGGAGCACTAGAGGAGAGGCGCCGCAGAGAACTGGCTCGCGCTTGCTGGCCTGCAATCGGGCGCCACAATCTCCGGCGCCCCAAAGAGCAAAGGGCAGAGGAGGAGTGGCGACGAGTGCGCGCAAACAGCACGCAGTGAGCGGCGAACGAGCCTCCAAAGCACAAAGCACATCGCAGACAGTCTGCGGCGCACACAGTCCACAGCGCGCAGACTGCATACTGCAGAAAGTGCACAGGCCCACTAGACGCGCTTGGAGGCGCCCCAAAGTTTTGCATTGGCGCACACACGGGGGCGTGGCCAGGGGGCGGCTGGCGAGTTGGGCTGGCAAGCGAGCGGCTCGCCAGAGACCAGGCCAGAGACTAGGTGCGCTTGGTGGCCGCTCGGCAATTGATACGAGCCGGCTGATTGCGCGCCCGGCCGAGCGGCCAAATGGGCGGCCCAAGCGGCCCAGCGGCGAGCAGAGAGCAGCAAGCGGCGGGCAGAGAGCGGCGAGCTGGTTGCGGCCCGCCGGCGAGTCAAATCCAATGGAACGGAAATGAGCGCTTAGCGCCTCGGCGGCGCGCCTAAGGCTTGGGGCTGGGCGAGCCGCCGGGACGAGCTTGGGGCCGCCCGCGCTAAGCTGCAATGTTTTCCGGGAGCCCAGCTTGGGCGCCCATTGTTCTGGCTGGGGGCGCATTGTCTGGCCGGACGGAGCTCTGGCAGGGCTGTGGCAGAGCTGCGGGAAAGCTCTGGGAGGGCGACGAGCTGGCTGAGCTGCTGGCGAACTGGCTGGGCCAAGGGCGGAGGCAGAGGAGCCAAGCGGGAGCCGCTCACAAGCGTGGGAAAGAGCCCCATAGCTGAGCGGGCGGCAACAATAAGCGGGCTCCAGTTTCAGTTTCAGGTGCCACTGGCGAGCGATAAAAGTTGACGCGCGCCCCAGACAGTCTGCGGGGCCATTTTGTTGCTCTGGGGCGCCCTCGGAGGCGCCAAGGGCGAGCGGCGCGAGCACGTGTTCCGCCAGCACGCGGCCAGAGCAGAGCAGAGCAGTGCGGCCAAAGCAGAGCGCCCCAATAAAGCCCCTCGGTGGTCCTAATTGTGCGGCGCTCACGCGTGGCACACAGTGGCGCGCGCACAACTGGGCGGCCCATTTGAAAATGAGCAACGCCGATGCGCCGACGCTAGACCTCCATTGGCGCCCCTTCGGCTCGGCTGATTTCGGCTTTTCGTTCAGCCTCACCCAGCCAAACTCCACAAACTCCACCAGGTCGCTCCTCTCCACAGGTAAAGCCCCTCGGCGGCGGCTCAGCGGCGGCGGAAATTGCGCCCGCATCGGCCAAATTGCGCGGCTTTGCAGCCCTAAGGTCTGCTTTGCTGCCCTGCTGCTCTTGCCCAACCAGAGGGGCTCTAAGGTCTGGGCGGCGGCAAATCTGGCAAAGTCGCCCGCCGGCCACTCGCAGGGGCCAACAGTCGTCCAGTTGACCGGCGGGCGAGCAGCGGGCGAGCACTTAATTGAATTTGAACCGCCGCCGCTCGCTTACTGTTTCTGATTGATTTAATTTGCCCTTTTTGCGCTCAAAAAGGGCCCCACTCTCTCTCTTGGAATGCACCTACTCCTCGTCCCCCGTGCTCTGGCCAGAAAGAGGCGCCCTTTCCGGCTCTTTGGGGCCTCTCGGACGCTCGTCTCTGGGGCCCAGTTGGAGGCAAATTTGTCTGCGCGCATGTCGCCGCACGCCAGACCTAAGCGCCGGCCGCACTTGCAGATTCGAAACGCGCGCACCAGCCCAGCACAAAGCAGCACAAGCGAGAGGCCCGCGCACAGCACACAAACCGCCGCCCGCTCCTAATCCAATGCTGCGCCCTCATCCCTTTGGGCCCAACGTCCACTCGCCGCCCACTGTCCACTTTCTACTGTCCACTGCTAACTGCCGGCCGCTGGTCACGCCCACCGGCTTGAAATTGCGCTGATGGGCGTCAATTGGAGGAAGGGCCCTTTTGGGTCCTTTTCTGGCCTCCTTCCGGCTGGCTGGCCGTCCTCTGAGCCACGGGAAAAAGGCCGCCGCTGAAGAGGGGCAGCAAGATTTGCATTTGGGCGCCTCCACGCGCATACTTCGTCCACTTGCGGGCCCAATCGGCCGCTTCCGGATTATCGGCCGCCCCAAGCGCCGCAGAGACACTTGCCGGCCGTCGAACGCCTCCTGGAAAGTGACTCGCTCGCCCACGAACACTCGGCTGCCCTTGGCAAGAGCGAAGAACGGCCGCCACTTTGCACTCTTTTTAGCCACTTTTTGGCCGGCCCAAAGCTCGGCCCGCTGGCCACGCGGAAGCGGAAGCGTGTTGGCCGTCGTGCAAATTGAATTTGCGCCCCCCCGACGCGTCGCCGCCTGGCTGGGGGCCGCTCATTGGCACGCTCGCCCGGGCCGCTTCTTCGCATCCGAACAGGTGGCCGAGCTAGGCAGGCGAGCTAGACAGGAGGGGCACGAGCTAGGCGGAGACTGAGGCCGCAGTGGCAAGACTCTGGGTGGCGACATGCACTCCTCGGCGGCTTGACTGCGGCAGTGCAGAGAGCGCGCCCCTGCAGAGTGCGCTGGACGCGTACTCTTCGCGCACTGCACAGTGCACAGCGCACAGTGCACAGCGCACAGTGCACAGTGCACACTGCTTGGTGCACGCTGGCCTCTCTGCACTGCAGACTGGCGGCCGTGCACCACTTGGCGCGAGACTGTCTCCGGCCGCAGCTCGACGCCGATCTTATCATGTGTCGCCTGCCGAGAGTGCATCTCGCTCTCTCTCTCGCTTTGGCCGGCCGCTCTCGGAGACAAGGCGGGATTACGTTGCACTCTGGTGGCTCATGCCACATGCAGATCTCCCAGTGGGCGCCTGTTAGGTCGCCCGTTTTCTAGCTCTCTCGCTCACTCGCTCTAGCCTGCTTGCTCGCTTACCAGCTAGCTCGCTTTCCTAGCAGCTAGCTCGCCAGCTCGCTAGCTTGCCGGCCAGACAGCACGCCCGACTGCTGGCGCCACGCTCGATCGCTGGCTCCAGTTGTGCGTGTGTGTGTATGTGTGTGTGTGTGTGTGTAGTTGTTGCGGTAACGACAGACACGCGCTCAATCAGAAAGAGAAAGGCAAACAGAGAGAGAGAGAAGGGCCGCTCACATATGCCGGCTGGCAGCTCCAATTTGTCTCCAAGCAGTGATGTAGTTAACTAGTGGCAGTTAACAAGCGCCATTGAGCATGATTAGGCGTGTTGCTTGCTTGTGTTTGTGTCTGTTTCTCTCTCTCTCTCTCTGCCTCTGTCTCTCTTTGCCTCTGTCTCTCGTGCTTGACATCCGAGCGAGCGGATGAGAAAGAGAGACACACACAAGTCGCAACCACAACAGGCGGCCCAAAAGGCACGAGGAGGCGGCAAAATGAGGAGGAGCCAAACGGGACACAGACACAGGCGAGCCGCACTGGCTGCTTGTCATCGGCGGCCAAAGAATTGGGCCAGAGAGAAAGTTGCCAAGGCGCAAAGAGCGGCCACAGAAAGAGAAAGAGAAACAGTCTTACCAGATTGGGATTGGAATTGGGAGTTGAATTGAAATTAGACAACTTGGCAGGCGAGCGGGCGGCCCAAAGGGAGCCGGCCAGCGTGAGACAAGCCATTTGAGGAAGTTGCACAGGAAGAGGAGGAAGAGAAGAAAGAAGTTGAGAAGCAGCAAGAGGAAGAGACTGGCCACAGCTCGAAGGTGCGCCCAATGTCAACAGCAAGAAGATGGCTCAAGTGACCATGAGGCGAGCGGGCGGCCAGCAGGCTGGACAGACGGGCGACTGTTGCGGGCCCAGTGGGACAAGCAGTGGGAGCTTAGCGACAAAAAAGCCGCAGGGCGCCACTGGGGGCCAACTGGAGCTGGCGGAGAGTCCTCACAAGCAGCAGCACCAAGAGGGGGAACCCATTCAGATGAGGCGCACGCTTGGCGTTTGGAATGGGATTGCAATCATTATTGGTGTCATTGTTGGTTCGGGCATATTTGTCTCGCCAAAGGGGGTTCTCGAGCACTCTGGTTCGGTGGGCGCCTCTCTGCTTGTTTGGGGCCTGTGCGGTTTGTTGGCCCTTTTGGGGGCCCTCTGCTTTGCCGAGCTTGGCACAAGCATCTCGTCGAGCGGCGGCGAGTACACCTACATCAGACTTGCCTATGGTCCACTGGCCTCCTTTTTGTACATTTGGGTGCTCTTTCTCGTGATAATGCCTTGCAGCAATGCCATTTCAGCTTTAACATTTGCAAACTATTGTCTACAGCCACTTTATGATGAACAATTCAGGCCCCCAGAGGAGGCCATCCGTTTGTTGGCACTAGCAATTTTAATGCTCCTCATCTACGTCAATTGTCGCACTGTTAGCGGTTCCATCAAACTGCAAAGTTCCTTTACATTTGCCAAAGTGTTCGCCCTGGGAATGATCATCTTCTATGGCATTTGGCACATTTCCACAGGGAACCCATTCAGATCACTGTCATCGGAACAGCAGCAGCATCAGCTTGAGGCGTCCTTCACAGCCACCAACGGAAGCCTTGTTGACGATATTGCGACTTTTGATAATTTTATTAACTCCACTGGACAGTCTGAGCTGCTCTCAGCAAGCAGCTCCAACAACAATAACAACAACAACAACAACTATTCTAACAACAACAGCTCAATTGGACACCCGAAAGCGGCTCTCTTGCACGGCTGGTGGGCTGGCACCCAGAGGAGTTTGCCCGACTTTGCGCGCGCCTTCTACTCGGGCTTCTTCACCTACTCTGGATGGTAAGTGCTCGTGCCATTTGGGCCCAACTTGACTTAACTGATCTCATCTCGTTTGATCTCTTCTGATGTCTCTCTCTCTCTCTCTGTGAGCTTGCCATCCGAATTAGCTTACCACCTCTGGCTCTCACTAGACGCCCACTAGACGCTCATCGTCTAACCTAGTCTCTCACTGTCCATCTTCCACTGACCAACTGACGCCTCTGGAACTGACCGCCAACTTGCTGACCACTGGCGGCTCAAATTCCGCCCAAATTGGCAACACTCAAACTGGCGACATTGAAACCAATGTGCACGGCCAACCTGCAGGAGTTCTCTTAATGCGGCCACTGAGGAGATCAAGGATGGCGCCAGGAACATTCCGCGGGCCATTGTCATCTCAATCACCTCGGTCACACTCATCTACCTCATGACAAATCTGGCCTACTTTTCCGTCCTCACCAAACAGCAAATCCTAGCCTCAGATGCAATTGCCGTCCTATTTGGCGACCACGTTCCCCTCTTGGCCCAATTTGGTCTCCGTTGGCTAATGCCCTTTGTTGTTGCCCTTTCAACAGTTGGCGGACTGAATGCGAGCATCTTTTGCGCCTCCAGAGTATACTTTTCGGCCGCCCGCGAGGGCCAACTCTTTGCCTCCTTGGCCACCATCAATCTGGACCACTTGACCCCAGTTCCAAGTCTCCTCCTGCTCGGAGTGACCAGTTGTTTCTACTTGTTTACCACCAAAATACTCGCCCTCATCGAGTACATGACCTTTGTCGAGGCCTCCTTTGCAGCTCTGGCCGTTTCAACAATGCTCGTCCTCAGAGTCAAGCTTCCAAACTTGCACAGACCACTCAAGGTTCCACTTCTGATCCCCTGTCTCTACCTTTGCTTCACCGCCGCAATGCTGCTCCTTCCACTCATGTCTTCGCCCTTCGAGGCTCTAATTGGATTAGCGATCACCCTAACTGGCCTGCCGGCTTATTACCTGACGACCAAATGGGGCAAAAAGCCGGCCAACTATGGGCGAACAATGGAGAAGTTTAATAGGATAATACAGATGCTTACCATGAGCGTTGAGCCAACATCAGATGCCCAGGTTGTGCTATAATTGCTTGATGGCGCCTCCAATTGTGTCTCTCTGTGCACAAGACACACACACTGGCAACAATGGCAATGGAAAAACCACCACTCTTGGGCCCACCAATTGGCCCAATCGGAACACTAATCCACCAAGGGGAAAACACTACCTAGTCCAAGCTAGTCCAAGCTAGTCCCAAGTGCAAACTGGGCCCCAAACACTGTCTGTTGCAAGTGCAGTTCCAAGCTCAAAGCCAAGCTCAGAGGCCGCCGAAAAAAACTCAAAGTTCTATACAAACACTGTTCATCCAGATGATCGGCGAGCCTCACAAACCATCCATATCAAAATCGTGATAGTTCCTCTTGGACTAAATATAGAAACTCCGTCAGCAAAGCGACCACTTTCTCTCTCTCTCCTTGTGGCCCATTTTAGTCCTTCCCTATTGGGTCAAACTCCCCCAATTGCATTCGGTTGACTTCTTTCCAGCGAAGAAGAGGCGAAAATTAGATCAGAAAGAGCACAAAAGGGCATAATTCAAAGTGATTGCCGATTGTTCTCAATGAGGACAGCATCCAACTGGCCAGCATGCAGCTTATTGGAATAATTGTGCCCGCATTTCTGCTGGCAACCAGTGGCCACTTTTGTCGGGCAAGCACCGAGCAGAAATTGGACGAAATGGCAGCCAAATTGATCTCCAGAGACAACCTGTTGTCCATTGAGGCAACCGTGGAACTGTTGGAAAGAATGGAGAAAATGGACAGAGATTATCTCGTTGGCCAGGCGTTTGGAGTTGGTAAATTGTTGGCCTACAGTAAGCCTTATTGTGACCCCAGAAGCATGGTGGAACTGTCTGTGGACGAGCGGGCGGCTGAGATGATCTACTCGAGCAACAACAACAACAACAACGAAAACGGAAACAGTTTGCTCAACTACCTGAAGTCGTGCCAACGAGAGCACATCGTCGAGTGCGCCGCCAAGCTCGTCTCCTCTCTTGCTGAGCAACAGGGCTCAATGGACCCTAAGGATGACCAATGGGACCTAATTCGACGAGACACCAAGGCGGCCATGCAGCAGCTGGCCCAATTCAGAGCGACTGGCCAGATGAGAGCTGGCCCAAGTGGAACCATTCTGGCAGCTTGTCGTCAGGCGCACGACCACTTGGAGATATTCTACCTCATTTCCCAGGGAGCCAAAAAGCACAATCTCGATGCCATTGCCGAGGATGAACGAATTAACAAATGGTCAGAGTTGTTCCTCGACTGCGACCGTCTATTGTACCTGACCAAATGGGAGTGATAAATGATGCACTCGCACTCTCTAAGCTAGACATACACAATGACAATTCACTTTGTTGGCCGGACAATGAGCAGTAATAAAATGGCTAGAGAATGAAGACTGTGTGTGTTGAGTCCATGAAAGAGGAAAAGAGAGTCTCGTCCTAAGGATGTATAATTTGTGCCCATTGTTTGGGCACAGCGAAAGTGTGAGACTTGGCAAGGTGTTTGTTTAGCCAAGTAACTTGCTGGCCGATGCTCTTTTGCCGCTAGCAAGCTTCTTCAGCCTTCGTGCCATACCCAATCAGCGTGCCGTGATGAGCTCGCTTTCCACTTTTTACCTGCGCCTCTTCTCTCTCTCTCTTCTCTGTGTTTCCACTGACTTGCAGCCAATAAAACAAAACATATGCTTTGAAAACTATGGAAAGGCTGGAAAATGAACACGAGCACTTCTTTTATGGGCATCCCTTTGGATTCAGGCCCACAAGAGAGAGATGTCGACCTGTTGCGAGCCGTTGAGTTGAAT
>Ga0268247_10000529_pt1 | contig 12736 bp, 14 predicted proteins | sample AgamicOrMae_FD_200245 | JGI IMG/M metagenome (GOLD analysis project Ga0268247, IMG submission 200245) | Agave microbial communities from Guanajuato, Mexico - Or.Ma.e (v2) (version 2) | ecosystem: Host-associated > Plants > Phyllosphere > Phylloplane/Leaf | place: Guanajuato, Mexico | collected... | reverse complement strand
TGCCCAAAAGGCTGCAAGTCAAACAAATCGATTGACGAACTCGCGTCCATCCTTGTCCCCGCTTCTTGCCTCTGCCCATAATGAAATGATCGAGCTTCTTGAACCGATCGGGCGGCGAACATTTGCTCTGCCTGCAAAGAGCAGTGGCCAGCCCCCAGGACTTTGCGGCAAGCTAGCTTGGCGAGTCAATTCCGGCGAGCCAATTCCAATCAGAGACTGTCCGTTTCTGGCGCCGTCCTGGCGGGAGGGGGACGAAAAATGCACTCCTCGCTGCCAATCGATGCGGTCTCGCCAAGCGTCTCCACACTGACTGCTCTTAGGAGTGGTTCTGATCTCCGGCCTGTTGGTTCTTTCTCGAGTGTTTTTGGACCATTTTTGGCGCCATTCTCCATGAGCTTAGCTCGCTCTAGCTTGCTGGCTGGCTGGCCGGCGGAAGTGCCGGCCTGGGTTGAAGAGGAGCACATAGAAGGCGGTGGCGCCGGTGGAGACGGCCATTGCGAAGAGGATGGAGTGTGTGTAGTCTGAGCGGCCGCTTTGGGTGGAGTGTCGTTTGAGGGCAACGAAAATAAGCTGGCAGAGTGTGAGCACAACGAAGTAGAGCGCCGTTTGAACCGCGCTAATGGTTGCCTCTGAGATGAGGCCAGAGATGAGCTGGGCAGTTTGTTCGTTGAAATTGGGCAGCGCCAAACAGGAAACCAGAACGTAGGTTAAATTTGTCACCACCACCAAGAGCCACTGCCAATTGTCTAGCCAGAGGAGCAAGTCTTGGCGGCCACCACTTCCAATGCAGAGACTTTTGGCCATATCGTGCGAGACTAGGGCAAAACAATAGACAATGAATGAGACATTTTTGGCCACCAGAAAGAGTTTGCAAACGCGCGTCTTGAACACATCATCCCCCAAAGCTTTTGTCCCCTTTCCATCAAGCTGACCAGTGTCTCCGGCGGCCAATTTGCGCAAACTGGCCGCCGGTTTCATTGTGAGCGAGCCCACAATGTTCAACGCTGCATTGAAGATGTATGACAGGGCCATGAAGTTGCCCGCGAACACTTGGGAGAGATTTGCGCCGGCCAAAATGTCCTGCAACACGCAGCCCATGGACGAGCTCATGGCCGCGCTTGTGGTCAGACAGAGCAACTGGATGGCCAGTTGCTTGTGGGTTAAGATGTGGCAGATTTGTTTCCAAGTTCCCGGCCTTTGTTCCAAATCATTTGGCTGCTCATTTGAATGTGTCACTTGATGCCCTTGTTGCTCTTGATGTGCTCGCTCTTCTTGATGGGCCAGTTGACGCTTGCTGGCCGCAGTGGCCGAGATCGAGTTGCGGCCCCGCTCGCTTGGGGCGCCCCCTTTCGGCTCGGAGCGCGACACTGTGAGACAGACGGCCAGCAGGGAAACCGCATAGAGACCCAAATAGAGGTAGGCCTGCACTTGGATACTCTCCTGCAGTCTGTCGGCGTGCAGATAACGAGGATAGGCCAAAGCGCCCGCCGCAGACCCAAGCACTGGCGACACATTCAGCAAGGTCCAGGCGAGCGAGCGTTCGCGCTCCGGAAACCATTGCTCGGACACCTTGAGGGGAAGACAGTAGTAGATTGGGATGATTAAATAGGCGAAAAGGTTCTGTGTGAGCCAGTAGTAGAAGGAGAGCTCCTTCCAGTGGGCCACTTGGGGGGCGAACATTAGCGCTTTCAAGCAATTCCTGAACACGGCCAAAGTGATCGAGATGAACAGGGCCATTCGGATGCCAAATTTGTCGTTCAACCAGGCGGCCGGAATTGAGACAAACACCGACAGGTAGTTGTAGAACTGCGATATGAACACGTACCTCTGCAAGGAGATGCCCAGAATTGCAATCAGCACATTCATGATTGCGTCTGTCTCGTTTACCTGTTCCCAATTCACCAGTGCAGAATTTTCGTGCAATATTTGTGTGTTTTCATTCGGTGGGGGCAGAAGTGAAGGAGTGTCATTTCAGTTAGCATTCTTCTGCTGCAAGTTTTGGAAAGTTTGAGAATATTTGAGAGTATTCAAAAGATATTTAAAAATATTTGAAAAATCGCCACTCACAAGACGCTTTGCTCTCGTGGCACCTGCAAGTCTCGAGACCAGCAAGCATTGGTCTCGAGACTAGTGCAAACTTCACAGCTCAGAGTGGGCCAAGCTCAGCTCACAAATCACACACACACACACACACACACACTATCTCGCAAACCCTTAGGACACGAAACACAAGCTCGTAATTAGACTACTGTCTAGCTGAGCACCAACAGAGACACGTACCAGGCCGTTACAGAAGCCAAAAATGCAAATTCCGCCCAAAATTAACCATCTCAGTTTGCTGGCCCGGAATGCTGCCTGTCCCTCATTGGCCAGCTGGTTCTCTGACTGGTCGCTGCTGTCACTCAGTGTTTGCTGGTGGCCACAGTTTGCATGCTGATTCAACAGTCCATTCTCAACCTGCACGAATGATGGCAAACAGTTGCCAGTCTCTAGCTGCGTGCCATCGGCCAGTGTAATAAGCACACCTGTTGCATTATTATTTTCTGCCCTAAAGTTAACACCATTCGCGTTCCCATTTGCTGTGAGTTGCCCTTGTTGTTGGTTGCAATTTGTGACCAGCTCGTCGTCGTTGGTCTCTTTCTTTTCCTGCGCCCTTTGTCTGGTGGGCGCAACCATTGCTGAACTGAACTCTGCTCTGCTCTGCTTTGCTCTCAGGCCACTAGACACTAGGTGCCCCTTTTGGCTGCCTTCTGTTTGGCCGCGCGGCAAGCAAAGAGCAAAGTTCAGCCAGAGCTCATCAGCGGCACTTGCTAATTGTTTTTCCTCTCCTCTCTCGTGTCGATTTTAGCGAGCGACTGGCGAGCTCGAGTTCTTCCAGCAGTAGTCTCGAGTGGCGGCCGGCCTCTTGGGCAGAGGAGGATCCTTCGGGAGGCCAACTAACAAGGATCGGCGGCCAACTAATTGGCCAGAGAGAGAGAGGAGTCCAAATGGGAGGTTGGAATAATTTTCTATTGGGCGCCAATATTTCCAAATTGTGTGCCGATTGTGTGAGAATCTGGCACAATTTTTGCGCCAACCAATGCCCATCCGGCCGCTTTCCGGGTGGCCAATTTCCCCTTGGCCCACTTGGCAGCCGAGCGAGCAAAAGCGGCAAGCAAAAGCGGCAAGCAGAAGCGGCAAGCAGGCAGCAAAACAACAGTTGCACTGTCTGAGCAGTTGTTGGCGCCCGATATTTGGCTGGCAAGCGAGCCGTCTTGGCGCAGTTGCGTGCACCACGCCTGCGGCACCACACACGGCGCCTCGGCAAGTGTGAGTGTGGTTGCTCTCAGTGTGTTCGTGTGTGCGCGCTTCCTGTGCGGCGCCATTCCGATTGGAAGCAGTTTGTAAATTTTCTTTTTTTTATTTCTATTTCTCGCTGGCACTTTTTCCATTTTTCAATCCCAAATCTAGTGCACCAGTGCTGCTCGGCGGCTTTCGACAGCCACCGGCGGCACAATCTGATTAGGAGCAAGCGCGGGACAGTCTCGCGCGCAGACAGCCAAGCTTGTTGCCCGCGATGATGGAGCCAAAAGTGCAGAGGATGATCGTCAAATTGATTCATTGCGTGCCACTGCCGAGCGACAACTGTTGTTGCCAGCCGACAGCCCACAGGCGACAGCAAACGCCACACGCCCCATGCCAGAGAGCCGCCTTGGCAAACAACAACACTCCGATCAGATACAAGCTCGAGCGACTTTTGCGCTCTCGGTGGTTATACTAGACCAGTTGTTGTTGTTGTTGTCATTTGGCGGCCGCTCCTCGTCTCTGGTGGCCGTTCTCTCTGACGTTTTAGTGGCCACGAGCGAACGAGCGAGCTTGCCAAACGGCCGGCGGTCAGCAACTTGGCGAGCTTCTTTCCGCTCAGGATCCGGCGCCCGAATGCGACGTGTGGCGACACCCAATGGGCCGACACAACTGGGCCAACAAACGGCCCTTAGCTCAGCTCAGCGTCTCTCTATCTCTTATTCGAACGGTGTTTTTGTGCCAAAACACTATTCCTTCTCCTCCTTCTCCTTTGCTCGCCTTTCCGCCACCAATTGGGCGCAAATTAATTCCTCACACTCGCCACTTCCGGCTGCATGGCGGCCACCTTTTGGCTGGCCGCTTTCCCTTTGGCTCGGGGGCATCAATGGTCTAAACACTAGGCATCAATGGTGTCTAGTGTTTAGTGCTTGTTGTTCGGCGCTCAGTGTTTGGCGTCGGCGAGCGGGCGGCCCTTAGGTGGTCCCAGTGGAGAGTGGCGCGTTGAGACGTGCGGCGCACACATGACAAGGCCAGGCGAGGCCGCCCGCTGGACGCACAATGCGCGCCGCCGATTGTGTGTCGGCCGCCAAGCTCAACAAACTCGACAAGCTCGCCAAAGCTCGGCGAGGATCCTCTTGGACACTTGGAGTCTCGATTCGGCGAGGGCGGCGCTCAAAAGGCGCCCGTTCGAATCGTGAGCAAAGGGAACGAGTTCTGATTGCCGGCCACTCGCTGGACCAAAGAGAGCTCGTCGGGCTCTCTTTGAAGGCGCGTGCCGGCCAAACGAGGGCCACAAGATGGCCTGTTTGCAGTTGTACATTGTCATTTGGATTGGGTCGCAAAAACATGGCCGCGCAATCAGAGCGAAATCTTTCTCTCTCTTTTTCTCTCCCTTTCGCCCACTTTCCAGCTTTTTCCTCTCTATCTGCCATTGGCCATCTCTCTTCGGCCGGCCAGCGAGCGCAGGTGCTGAATTGAGAGCCAGGCCAAAGGGTGGCCGGAGGGACAGACAGTGGGAAGTGGCGGCCGTTGGTTTACTTCTTCGCCAAGCAGCAGCGCCAAGCCCAGAGAGCCACGAGCTGGCCATAGGGAACAATGGCGGATTTGTCTGCGCGGCCAGGCGGGCGTGCAGACAAGGGCCCATTGCATAGCACAGAGCAGCAGAGAGCGCCCAGTTTGCCTGCTGGCCACACTCTGTCTGTCTGTGCCAGAGACAGTCTCTCAGGCTGGCCGGCGTCACGAAGAGTGCGCCACTCGCCCAGTTCATCCGGCCCGAGCTGGTCCCCCAGTTTGCCTCCCAGAGATCCACTTGGGCAGCCACAGAAACAGAAACGGAGGGCCAGAAAAAGCGGCGGAAATGGGAGAGAAAAACGAAAACAAAACCCGCTCGCCAAAGGCCACAGCCTCAATTAGCCGGCCAGGTGGAGTTCTCCTCCTTGTTGTTGTTGTTGTTCTCTTGGAATCGAGGGCAATTTGCAGCCTCCGTTGGGCAGAGATTCATTTGGCGAGTGTTGAAAGTTGCGCCCGGCCAGCCACAGAGGCGAGCTCTCCCTATGGCCAAGCTGAGACTCTTGGCCGATAAGGATTCCTCTGCTCTTCTTGTGGCCGTTATTTTCGGCCAAGATTGCGCCCTTTTGCCGGCCGATTGCGAAAAGTCTGAGCTTCGACGGTTGGCGAAAAGGAGCCTGCAGGTTGGGCTTCGTTTGGCGCCATTGCATAAAAGAATAAAAACGAATGGCCAACCAAAAGGTTCAGCTCGCCTCTGGCCCATCCGACGCTTAGCTCGAATGGCGCCGACGGACATTGCAGAGTGCAGCTCGTTGGAGCGGCGCCAAGTGGACTCCAGTTATGCCAGTTATGCCTCGTTGTGCTGATGTTCCGGCCAGTTTAATTGTGCTCCTCTTTGCAAGAGATGAAAAGGGAAACTGTTTTTATCTTTGCCTTGTAACATGCGCGCAAAGTGAACTTCCTGCGCCGCCTCATAAAAGCGAGCAAATTGTTCCACTGGCGCCCCGCAAACACTCTTCCCCCCCCCCCAGAAAAGAAAGAGTCTTCCCTCCCTCGGCCAGCCCATTTCGACCTAATTTGCATCCAAGCAGCCACTCTCTGGCTCTCGCTCGGACAAGTGTCTGCCGTCGGGCAAAGAGGCGAAAAATTAGCGTCGAATTTTTCCAAATTGATCCCCTTCGGATGTTCTTCGGGTGCTCTAAGCGCCAAAGTGCAAAGTGCAAGAGTGGAAAGTCGAAATGCGAAGCCAAAGGGCGAAAGGAGCACAAAGCTAGTGGAGACAGTCTCCCAGGCGGCGGGTTAATTTGCGGCCGCCATTCGAGCTGGACGAGCGACAACAAACTGGCCCAGCGCGAGACTGAGACTTGGACTGGAACTGAGAGAGAAAAGGCATTCAGATTGGGCCAGACGGCAACAAGTTTACGACGCAAAGGAGGCACACCAAAGAGTGACGCTTCTCGCCAGTGGAAAGTGTTGTTGTTCTCTCTGCTGCTCGCTCGCTCGCTTGCCTTTTTTATCCCCAACTCTCATCAACAGTTCCACCACTTGATGATGCCCAGCGAAAGTGACAGCCCTCAGCTAGCTCGGCGAGCTTAGCCCAACACTCTAACTGTCTGTCTTTCTGTCTGTCTGGCTGCGTGTGACTGCCAATGTTTCCAGCTGAGTCACACGAGTCCACACGCTGCCCCTCGTTGCGACTGGACATGAATTCCTCCCAGAGGAGCTTGTGCAGTTGGTTCTCTCACGCCAGCAGAGCAGACACACTGTTTGGAAAAAGGCCCAACTCCAACAGGGCAACTGCAGCCAAGCAAGCGGCCAAGCTGCACACAGTGTTCCAGCCGCAGATGCAGATGCATCAATCCAATGCGGCAGCCCAATGCAAGTGTCTGTCTGTCTGTCTGTCTGTTGCAATGGACTGCGGCGTGTGCCAAGCTGGCCTGAGGTGGCCAGAAGTGGCCACAGAAGCTGGCCAAGTTTTGCCACTTTTCTGTGGGGGAACAATGTCCAATGCTTGGCGCTGGATCGATTGCGGCGCATTCGATTGCTTGCGGTGGTGCCACTGTGCCTTCTTGTGTGTCTCTTTCTGTTAGCTTGCCACCAACAGAAACAGACCTAAGGATCTCTGCTGGTCTGTGTGAGTCCCTTTTTCTCACTGCTCCTGCTGCGCCTTGAACACAAGTCTGCCGCTCGTTTGGCCGCCTCTGCCTCTGCCTGTGGCCTGTGAGCCGCCGGCCAACACAATGTCTGTCTGCAGCTCCTCCAAAGTGGTGCCAATGAAGGCGATTGTGTCTCGAGCCTGCACTAAGGTGGAACGCACACACACACACACTTGTCCAGACAGGCCCACTGGGAAGCTTGTTGCTCCGAATTGAAGGTCAGCCAGGAGGATGGAATTCCAATTGAATTTCTTCTCTCTGGCTTGCGAATTGTGTGTGTCTCGCAATTCGCAACACACTCGAAACACAGTTGCCGGCCGGCCGAGCGAAAACAATGGAAAGCAGCAGCAGCAATGAAATGGAATCAAATCCAACAGAACTGAGCCCAATTGGAGAGAGTCGAATGGAATGGAATTGATCAAATGGAATCAATCAGGTGGTTTCGCTGCGCCTGTTGCTCTGTGTTTGTCTGTCTTTCTCGCTCAGGCCTGCAAAGCCGCTTGGTAAATCAACAGGCGGCCGCCAGTGGAGCGGCGACGAGAATCAGCATTGAGTGAGAGAGGAGAAAGGAGAGTGAAGTGAGCGGCTCTTTTGGCTGGCCGATTGCGGACCAAGAGGCCGACTTGACGCATGGGCGGCCCAAGTGGCCAGCCGAGGGCGACGTGGAAACTGCAAACTCCAAACAGGACTAAGCAAACACGCCAATTGGAATCCAAATGGACTCTCATGGCCAGAAAGAGGCGAGCTTGCGCCCACCAGCACTCGTCTCTGCTGCTCCTGGTCTCTGCTGCAAGTGCCGCAATGATCGTCTCCATTGTCGCCCAAGAGTCGCGGCAATGGAGGCAACTGGCGCGCCTTTGTGCTGCTGCCGCTTTGTGTTGCTGCTCGCCAAAGCTAACCACTGGCCGCACTCGAGGCCAGTGAGCATCGGCGGGCGGCCAACTCTAATCTATCAATCGATTTGCAGCACATTTCTCCCGCTCGGCCGCCCCACTCAACTCGCAGCGCCTCGAGCCGCAACTCAGAGTGGTCAAGTGGGAATCCAAAAATCAGAGTGCCAATCTCGATCTCAATCTCCATCTGCCGAGCTCAATCTAACCAATGGACTACTCAAACTCTGAACACAAATCACACTCACCCACTCTCAAATGTCTGCCTCCCAATGGGCTGCAAACTGCCTGGCTCCTTCGGCTGCAAACTGCCCGGATCCTTTGCCTCCCACTGGCCACGCAACTGGATGCGCCGTTTCTCTCCAACCGTGTCTGCAAAATGATAAAATATATCCACGCCAAATGCGCAATCTGGAATGCCCAATTTGGTCGCTGCCGCAAAAAAAAAATCCGAACTGGATTGGAACTGGTGGATCGAAAACGAAAACGAAAACGAAAAATGGAAAATGGAAATCGAAAATGGAAAATGGAAATGGTAACATTGGGCGAACGTGGTCGAAAAATGGCCTGTGGCACTTTTGTGGCTGCCGATCGGAACTGAAATGGTCGAAAATGGGCGATTGGAAAAACGGAAAATGGAAAAATAATTCCCCAATGATTTTCTCTTCGCCTTCCACTTGCGCCACTGGAACACCTAACTGCTGGAACACCTAACTACTGGAACTTTTAACCACTTCTTGCCCAATGATCGCCACCAATTGCGCGAACACAGTTGCTTCTGGCTTTCGTCTCGCTGCCTGTGGGCTCGCTCGATTGGCTGCAGTCGATCTGGACGGCGCGGCCCGACTCGCTGGAGTTCCTCTTCAGCTGGTCCTCGGCCCACGACAACGCCTTCGTCTGGCTGACGCTCATCGAGGCGCTCAGCTGGCCAGCCGCACTCTGTCTCGCCGACCGGGAGCTCGCCCGCAGTCTTGGCCGCTCGCTGGTGCGCGGCCGCTCGCCGCCCCCACACTGCCGGCTGGCCCACGCAACCAGTCCCCAAGGACTGTCCAACAATTCCAAAGGACCCGCCGCACCAATGCAGCCCAAATCGGCGCCTCCCCACCTAAGCTCGAGTTCCTGTCTGAGCTCGCCCTCCTCGGGCTGCTCCGCCGCCTCCTCAGACTCGTGCCCGCGCGGCCCCAACGCCACTTCCGGCCCCCAGCGATGGACCGGAAGCGGCGCCCTGCACAAGCGGGCCCAGTGCGCCGGCGGAAGCACCTTCCCTTTGCCGATGGGGCCGCAGTCGTGCAGGCGGCGCTCGTGCGCCCACCAAGACATCCTGTTTGCGCCCCAGTGTCTCAGGCAGAAGCTGCGCCCTGCAAACGGGAAACTGGCCCGCTCTGGGGGCCAAGTGCGCGCCGCCAGCGCCCTCGGCGAGCTCATCCGGGCGCACGACCAGAAGATCGCCGCCGCCGCCTTCTGCTCCTTCACGGGCCCCCCATACCAGCCGGGCGGAAGCGTCGAGGCCACTTCCGGCCAGGCGGCTCCCTTGGGCGCGGCCGGCCGCCAGTATTTGGGCGGAAACTTCGCCCTGGTGAGCAAGGCGGCCAGCAAGGTGGCCGCCGGCGGCAGACACCCGCTGCTCGAGCCCCACTGGAGCCAGTTCGACGGCCAGGGGGACGCGCGCGGCCGTTCACGCCGCACCGGAAGTGGTGCCGGGCGGCCAGTCTGTGGCGGACGCGCCTCCTCGGCGGCCAGTCTGTGGCGGGCGGGCCGGCGACTGTTCAGGGGCCACGCGCGCGGGGGGCCCGCCGGCGTCCGGGGGGCTCGCCTGGGGCCGCTGGGCAGACTGTTGTCGCGCTTCGAGCGGCGCCACCAGTTGCACGAGCTCGGCGGCCACGCCTACCCGGGCGGCGGCTCCGCGGCCAGCAGCACGGCCAGCACCACGGTGGAGGCGTGCCACTCGGCGCGCACGGCCGACAGTGAGTCGAGTGGCGGCCGGCGTGGCGCTGGCTCGCCCCAGCCCACCGGCGCCGGCAACAAGCGCCCCCGGCCAAGCTCGCCCACCTCAAGTCTGAGCACTCTGATCAGGAAGTTCAACCACGACAACTACACCAGCGTGTGCCAGTTGTACGTGAACGGAGTGGAGGAGCAAACGAGGCGCCAGCTGGCCTCGTCTGCTCTCCAGATTTCAGCTGAATTACAAGAAGAAGAGCAACAGCAAGATGCCGAAATCAAAACAATAACAAACCTCGCCAATTCCAAGCCAAATCTGACGCGCACCGCAAACACTGCCAGCCAGGGGGGGCCCGCCCTTCTGGCGAGTGCCAACGAACTCGGAAGTGGTCGGCAAGCCGGCCGGAAGTGCGCGCCGGATGGAGAGGCCTGTGGGCCGGAAGGGGGCCCGAGAGGGGCCCGTTCGGCGCTGGAGCTGTCGCTGGGCGGCCAGTTGGGGGCGGCCAAGCAGCGAGCCTGCAGGCAGACGGGCGGCCGCGTGAACCCCATGCACTTGGTGCCCCGTTCGTCCTGCGAGAGTGTCCTGTTTGGCTCAAGCTCGCCAGCGAGCCACTGCTTTGCCCCAATGGAGGCCGGCGAATTGGGAGCCATTCAGCGGCGAGCCAGCAAGACAAGGGCTGGCCAGAAGAGGGCGGCCGAGGGACTTGTGCAGGCGCACAAGTCGACGGGCTTAGTGGACGAGAGAGAGACGCAGAGGCACAAGCGGCCGGCTGGTGGCGCGAAGCTCGAAAAGAGAGAAAATGAAAGAGAAAGTGGCGCCCAAATGCTGCTCGGCTGCTTCGAGGACTCGCTCGACAGGTTGCCCCAAGTGGCCGGCTCGCAGCAACTCGGCAAACGGGCGCCGCCGCTTCCGGACGACGAGGAGCAACAAGTGTCGGAGCGAAGCGAGCGGCAAGCCGTCCAAGTGGAGCGCCCAGTGCAGTCCAGAGAGGGCCAAGCCAGAAGCCAGCTGGTGGACGGCGAGGAGGAGGAGAAGGCGGCGAGCAGGGAAATTGGAGGAGAAGGAGGGGAACAAATGGGCTATATAAATGGAGACAAATCGCTTGGTTCGCCGCAAATCGTTCTGCTGCCAAGGGAAAAGTCTCAGTTGTTGTCCAAAGTTGGGCCAGAGAAGAAGAAGTCGCAGAAGAGCAATCAAGTGGCCAAGCTAGCTCCTTGTCTGAATGCAGGCCAGTCCTGCGGCGGCGAACAGTTTGGCGAGCAGAAAATGAAGCAGAGGAAAAATAATAATGCCAGCCAAAAAATAACCACTGAAGCCAACTCTGCCGCCAATGACAACAAATGGAGAATTCAAGACAAAGACAAACAATTGTTGCAACAACAACAACAACAACAACTCCAGCAACTGCAACCAGGACAACAATCTAAAATTGTTCGCCAGCCACAAGGGGCGGCCGGCGAGCAGCAAAGCGAGCCAACAGATGCGACCAAACAGGCGGCCGCACATCATCATGATTACCAATCGACAAACGATTGCCGCACGCCCGCCGAAATGGCGAAGCAACAATCAAAACAAACCACTGTCTTACCACAAATAGAGGCAACCACTGTGGCCGCCTATCTGGGACAACTGTGCGCCCAATTGGACAGTCTCGGCGAGACAACTCTGCCCAGAGCCAGAGAGGAGCGTCTTGATGGACAGCAGCGAGCGAGCGAGCCGCTCGGTTTCGATTACACCTCGTTGCGCTCCATTGGCGACGACGCACTCTCGCTGGTGTCCGTGTCGAGCGAGTTCGAGTACCACAATATACACGCCTCGCCCTTCGACACACCCAAATCGGCCGCCGCCGCCAAGCCGGCCGCCGATTCGGCCCAACAGAAGAGCCTTGGCCAACCTAAGGGCGTCCAAAAAAGCTCTCCGGAAACCCGACACCAGCCGGAAGCGCACACACAAAACCCACCAGAGCCCAGGGCCCCAAACGAGTCGTTGGAACCTCCGACCGGAAGCGGAAGTGGCGCGGCAAACACCAAGGCACAGGCCAAGGGCGACCTGAGGTTCCCCTCCTTCCTGGGCGCCTCGAGCTCGTCTGTGTCGTCGGCCGAGCGGGGTGGCGGCGTGGGTGGCGCGCCAACCGGGAGCCAGCTGAGTATCAATGTGGGCGCCAAGGTGGCGCCAGGCAAGCGGCAAGCTGCAGCCCCCAGCAGCTGCTCGTCCACGGCGACCAGTGATTCGAACTCCACTTTGCTCAATCTGACGGCGGCCAAATTTGCGGCCCTCAACGAGTCGATCGCGCGACTCAGAGCCATGAGCACCACAACGTCCACCAACGCGTCTCCATCGCCGGCAAAGCTAGACTCGCCGCCCACGCCAAGCGAGTGCTCCAATCGGCCGCGTCGAATTGCCAGCGGAACCATAACGAAGAGACACAAAGCAGACGGCGATCAAAATGGTGAGGCACCACTTCCTCTGGCCAGTAAGAAGGGCGCAGCAACAAATGGGCTGACGAAGAGTCAAGCTGAGATGCTGGCAAGGAGTGGGCCAGTGGCCCAACTGGCGAGCTTGTCGCTTGTTTGTGAGAGCGGAAATGTTCGGGCCCAGGTTGAAAAGATGGAACAAAAACAACGAACAACAAACAATTCCTCAAACAGCAACAATTTGACCAAAGCACCATCAAACAGTCAGATGCTCAACGAGAAAGAGAACCACCAGAAACAAAGCAGCAGACAAACGAATGGTCCATCCAGCTCCATGATTCCCATACACTCTCGCCACCTGCCGGCCAATAAACGCTAATCACACGGGTGCCACCAATCAGAGATTAACTAGATGATGCAAGTTTACTTGCAAAGCGAACCTTTCTGATCCTTCAAGTGCCAAATAAAAGCCTAGAGTTTAGTGTTCATCAGCGCAACAGTCTCCTGATCGACAAGGGAATCTCGATTTCACACCCTTTTTCTCAG
>Ga0268247_10000526_pt1 | contig 12777 bp, 13 predicted proteins | sample AgamicOrMae_FD_200245 | JGI IMG/M metagenome (GOLD analysis project Ga0268247, IMG submission 200245) | Agave microbial communities from Guanajuato, Mexico - Or.Ma.e (v2) (version 2) | ecosystem: Host-associated > Plants > Phyllosphere > Phylloplane/Leaf | place: Guanajuato, Mexico | collected... | reverse complement strand
TGCCAGTGCGAGATGGGCGCCTGTTGAGGGGCCGCTTGTGGATGGCCGGAAGCCCCGAAGACGCTCTGAGGGGCCTCGGGCTGGGCGTGGCGGGCGCTCTTCCGCCGGATGGGCCGCCCGTCGTGCGTGTAGACGATCTTGGCCGCGGGGGCGGGCTCGGCGGGCTGTTGCGGGAGGGGCGTGCCGGCGGCCGTGGGCAGTTGCTGGTGGTTGTTGGGCGGGCGCACGAGCACGATGGGGCCGCCGGACGCTTGCGGAAGTGGCGCCGCCGCCACACTGGCCGCCGGCAGTCCTCGGAACTGGGTGGGACGCGGCGCCAGCGCCTGCCGCTGCTCCAGCGCGGGCCCGCCCACCAGCGCGTGCGAGGGGCCCGTCTGTGCGGGGGGCGTGGCACCCGCGCTCCACGCGTGCATCGGCGGGCTGCCCGCGGGCGCCACGCCCACCTGCTGCGGCGGGACGTCGCCGGCGAGCAGGGTTGCGGGGGCGGGAAAGAGGCGGTGCTCGAAGGAGAGTCGTCGGGGCGGCACGTAGATGGTCAGGGGCGCCTCGCGCGCATCCTGGCCAGCCAAGGAGGACACCTGGCAGCTGTAGGTGCCGGTCAGATTGAAGCTGAGCCGGTGGACGAGGAGCGAGCGGAAGCGTTTCATGGGGTCGTGTGGGTTGGAGACGAAGCTCGAGTTCACCAGAGGCTTGATCCAGTCGGCAAAGTGGCGCACATTCAACTCGGGCAACCACTGGTAGAAGGGCTCGCTCTCCTTGTTCTTGAACCACTTGACGGCCAGCCGCGAGTCCTCGTCGGCCGCGTAATCGTAATCACAATCGAACAGGATCGGCTTGGCCAGCGCCGGTCCAATGGTGTTTGAGCTAGTCCCTGGGAGTTGCTCGTAATTGTTGGCACTATTTATCGTTGGCAGATTTGTTGGCACGAAGGTTGGCACGTAAAAGTTTGTTATCCTAAGGGCTGCTCGTTGGTGTTTGGGGGAAAAAATTTGTTTTCCAATTTTTGCATTTTTTCCATTTTTTTCCAATTTTTTTCCATTTTTTCACGGTTTTTCATAATTTGAACGGAGAAATCGGTTAGTCTCGGCCCTTAGCTCGACCACATTTCCTTCCTTTCACTCTTTGCCGTCAAACTGGCGTCCCAAACGCGGCAGAGGCCGCACATTCCGGCGCCTTGGCAGAGACGCCTCGCCAAAGACACCTCGGCAGCTCGGCAAGCACTTCCAGCGCAGGAAGTCGCCCGCACCTTCGAGCTGGCGACTGGCCGTCAAATTGGGCCCGGCGGCGAACTTTCCGTTCGGAAAGCCCGTCAACGAGCCGCCACAAAGGCCCCAGAGGCGCCCGAACGGCACAACAATGGCGCAGCTCCATCACTGGGCGGAAGTTGGCGCGCGTTCCAGAGCTCATTTGTTGTGCGGCGAGAAGAAGACGAGAGCAGGACGAGACTGTGATGGCCTGCTGGCCACAGTCTGCGGGCGACCAGAGTCTTTTGTGGCCGCCCGGAAAGCGCCCGCAAGCTTCATGAACAAGCCGCCGAGACGAGCCCGTCAAGAGAGGCGCCCGTTGGCTCCCTTTTCGGGTGTCAAATGGGCGCCCTTGTTCGTGTGCGGCCTCCCTTTGGAAACAAATCTGATAGTTCGACGCGCGTCACTGTGTTCGAAGTACTAGAACGATCACTTCGAGTGGCGCCTCCCAATTGCAGCTCGTTCGAAAGCAGGAAGCCGCCTTCAACTGCAGCCCAGTTGTACACCAAAGCTCAGCAAAGCAAAGCCCAAAGCTCAGCCCTTAGCTCAGCCCAACTGGCAGCCACTTCCGGCGCCTTCCTGCTTTTCGGCCGGGCGTTCAAATATTTCCACCACGTTCGTTTGTTCCATTCGGCAGACTAATGACCGAGATAGCGACACTCTTGCCTTGCCAGCGCGCCCAACGCTCTGGGGCCCATCTCAAGGTGCGCCCGTTTAATGATCTGCAGCTTTGCTCGGGCCGCATTCGAGCCCCTTTGACTGGCTTCCACTGGCGCAGACTAGCCATAGAAACTGAGAGAAGAGCCCCACTCTTGCTGCCTCTTGCTCTTTGCCTTGAGTGGCAAGAAGCGAGAGGCAAAGAGGCGAGAGGCAAGAACTCACTCGAACGGTTCGAATGGGCGCCACTGGAGCGCAGCCTCGCCACTCGAGCTCACTCCGCTGGGCGGCCATGCATTCCGGGCGGACATTAATGCGGCCACAATGTTGCAATAATAAATTGACGATCTTGCTTGGGGCGCGCGAGAAATTAGCCCCCGACGTGCAGGAATTCAATTTCGGCCCCATTTCTCTCCCTCCTTAGCCTCCAAGCAGAGCAAAATTGGCGAGCCAAAGTCGCGCGATCAATGCTTGAGACCAAAGCTCGAGACCAAAAAAAGGGCGCCAAGCTGGCCCATTTTTGCCTTTCCAACTTCCCACCACACACAGTCTCTGGGCCCCAAACTGGCGGCCAGAAAGTGGCCATCTCGAGAGGCGAACGGGAATCTCCAGTGGGCGTCTCATGACGCTTTTCTCAGGAAGCTGGAGGCAAATTCTCGCCTCTTATTGCGCTCTCAAGCTCTCAAGTGGCCCCAGTTTGCCTCCAGGTGTGTTGCTTTAGTTTGCATTGCAGTTTGCAGTGCAGTTTTCATTGTTTCAGCTGGAAAGTTTGGGTAAAAAAGAGGTGTCACATGAGCAGGAGGCTGCGAAAAATCTGCAACAAACTTGCAGATTTTGGCCTCTAAACTCACAGTCTAAATTCTCTTAGCCAATCGCTTGAGTTGGCGCCAGTTTTTCCAATATTTGTCCCCCTCCTTAGGGCTGGCTCGAGGCTGCTTCGAGTTTGCATTGCCGAGCCTACAGCAGTCTAAACAGTGGAACCTTTGGAATCTTTGGAACCTTTGGAACAAATGCCCGAAAGCGAGTTCGTGTTGCCACTTTGCGAATTCGGACAAATTCAGCTTTGCATTTCCAGAAACGCAAAATGAATCCTCCGCTGAGGTGCAGATTTCAATCTCTGTTATTGCTCTGTGCAAAAGCAACGTTGGCCCACTGCAAAACACACTCCGATTGCCTTTGGGTGCAGCTCAACTTGCGCCGCCCGAGCTAAGGTCTGGGCGGGGCTCCGTTTCAGACTCGAGAGGCAAAGATGCTTGCTAGCTCAAGCAGATGGACTGAGGGGCTGCAATTGCAGAGTTTTGCCAGCTGGGCGGGCAGAAGAGGGCTAAAAAAGGCTAAAAAAGGGGAAAAAAGGTGGAAAAAGGTGGAAAAATGAGTGAGAAGGCGGCCGAAAAGGGAGGCCAAATCAGTGGGCGCTCACTTGGCGCCTTTGGGGCCCCATTTCGATTCATCATAGTCTGCGTGTTGAGCGCAGTGAAGCCGCCTCGAAGGGCAGCAGAGCACCGCTTTCGAGCCAATAATGAAAGTTGCTTTGTTTTCCCTCGGGCGCAAAACAACACACTTCCGGCGGCCGCCAGAGAACAGTCAAGGCAAGAGGGAAGACACTCTCTCTCTCTCGTCTGGCCCGCACCTAAGCTCAGCTCAGAGGCCCCTGAAAGTCGCACTGTTGGCAGCAGTTTGCAGGCCAGTTTGCAGGCCAGTCTGCAAACTGGCAAACTAAAGGCCACTATGACTAATGTTTTCTCTGGCCAGAATGGTGTCTGCCACTGACTGTCTGTGTGCCAGTGACTGTCTGTGTGCCACTGACTGTCTGTGTGGGCCGGCTTGTTTTCCTCCCTCTGCTTTCCATTGTTCTCTGTCTTGGGCTCGTTTGGGCTCGTGTTTCTGGCCAAAGCTAAGCGCCGAGTCTTTTCTGTGTTGTGAGCGCCGAAATGAGCGCCCAAGTGTGTTTTTTCGCTCCTCTTTATTCTCACTTTGGGCTCAACTTTTCGCTTCTGGCGCTCGTTTAGCTGCGACCATGCGGCCAAGAGAGCCGCTCTTCCAGCGGCAAACTGCCGAGGACAGTCTCTGGCCGCCGGAGACTGTCTCTGTGCGGACCATTCCAAGTCTGTGCCTCGGAATGGGCCGCGAGCATTTGGAGAAACGTCGGCGCGAAGAATAATTGTTATTCATTGCAAAGGGCGCGCCAGTTTACTGCCCGGCCTGTTTACTGCCCGGCCGGAAGTTTACGGCCCTTTACGGCTTATTGGCCGGCCTCTCTAGACACTTCCTGCGAGACGATGTGGCACCGATGTGGCGCCAAGCGAGCGGCATGCAAGCCAGCGAGCGCAAGACAAGCCGAGCCAGCAGAGCCAAGCGCCACTGGTTGGAATAGTGGCCTCTTTGTGCCACTTTTGTCGCCACTTCGCCCGCTCGTGACCTGTGGGGCCGCCCACTCTGAGCAGCCGCACACAGTGGCCCGCCACACTGGTGGCAAGACGCCGCCTCGCCGCCTTGCTGGCTCGCTGCCTTGCTAGTTTGCCGCTCCTTAGCCTCCAGACACAGACCCAAAGACGCACACGAACGCGCACAATCCAAGGGGGATCATTTTTCATTGTTGCTCGCCCATATCATTCCGTGTCATCGTGGGCCCACTGCTTGCACTTCTCGCCCTGCTCGTGCTCCTCTCGCTGCTCGCCGGTTGTCAAGCGAGACCGACTGGAGCGAGGCTAGCGAGCGAGCGAGACAGTCTTGGACGAGACAGTCTTGCGGGCGGAAGTGGCCCCCAAGCTGCCCCCTGCTGCCTGCTGACGAGAGGCAAGCATTTCGGAGCGGCGAGCATTCCAGACTCGCCCAATCCTCTGCTAATGCCGCTCTTTCCCCCTTTTTTCTCCTCTTTCCCCTCCTGCTGCTCGCGAGACAGTGGCTCTTGCCCATCATTCACCTGATTCAGCACATCATCAGCGCGCCAACTCAGAGAGAGAGAGGCACGTGCGGCCAACAGGAACAATGCGCGCTCCAAACAGGCGCCCACTGGAGCCACTGGAGAGACTCGAAGCTCGCATAAGACAACTCTGAGCGCTGAGGGGCCGCTCGCTCCTAATGATCGGGCGGCGCGCGACTCAATGATTATGATTAAGCTGGCGGCCGGTGAATAAGGAGCCAGCTCGTTAAGAGGCGCTGCTGAGGGGGCGCCGCTCTCTGCTCGTCGCTTTCTAGTCGCCGCCTCTTGCTCCTAGTCCATCACCAGGGACTAGGAGCGGAGGGAAAAGCCTGAAAGAGAGTGTGTACTCCCCGAAAGGCAGTCTATGTCTATGGCCGCCCCTCTAAAGCACACAAACAGGTGCGCTGTGTGATGGCGCATAATCCGCGCTTGTTTATCTTGCGCTTGTCGCCAGGCCAGCCAGCTGGCCACACAAACTGGCCCAAAAGCTGCACTCGCAGAGCACGCGCGCGCCGCAGACACTCTCTGGCAGGCTGACGAGTTGCGCGCACTCGCTTCTCGCGCGTCCTTTCGGGGTAATTATTCGCGATCTGTTTACGTGGCTCCTTTTCTGCTCCATCGCCGCAGTCTGTCTCTCTCAGGCAGTCTCTCAAGCTGGCTGGCAAGCTGGGTTAGTTCCCCCTGGCCAAGCTCGTAAAATAAGCCCGAGCTAAGCCGCGCGGGCGCCAACAAGAAGCAGCCAGGAAAGCGCCAACGAAAAACCTCAATTCAATTTCGGCGCCCCTTCTGTCTTTGGGCTCTCTTTTGCTTGCCTTTTGGGCTGCCTTTGGGCCTGCCGGCGACCCAAATCAATGGCCTACAGACTGTCTGCGGCCCCTTTTGCCCCTTTCCAGCTCCCTTCACGCCGCTCAAGTGGCCCTAACTCGATTGGGCGAGCTGTCACTTGGCGCGCCCACTTGGCGCCGTTTAAATTCAATAAAATTGCCAACGAGCAAAGTCCATCGAGGGCCGCAGACTGTGTGTGGCCGAGCGGGCAGGTCGCGCGCCTCTCTTGTCGCCGGCGGATCACTTGCTGCGCCGCCGAGGACAAACAGCCGGCCACTTGGGGCCCCAAGCAGACGACACTGGCCATTTACACGCCGCAGACAGTCTGTGGCGCGAGATTGAGCACAGGGCACCAAGCGGCAAGCTCGCAGCTTCCGGCCGGCGAGCTGCAGACTCAGACACTCGAGAGACACGCCGCCACGAGCGCGCGATACAATGCCGCCCGGCCACCATTACACCAGAGGCATGGAGACGGCCAGACTCGAACACTGGCAACTTGGGGCCCATTAAAAGCCCACTTGGCCGTGTGTGTTGGCGCCACACTCGAGCTTGGGCGCGCCGAGGCCGCGCCAGCCCACTCGAGACTCATTCATCACTCTCGAAAGAGAGCAAGAGTGGCCACCGAGGAGGAATTGTGGAATTGGGCAAAGGGGCGCCTTTGGAAGAAGAAGAGGAAGGGGCGCCAAGAGTGAGGGGCGCAAAAGAGTGAGAGTGAGAAGAAGAGAATGGGCGCTGCTTTGTGCGTGTGCTACAGACAGTCTGTGCTGCAGACTGTGTGCGCTGCAGAGACTGTGTAGTTTGAGTGGAACAAATTCGCCCATTTTCACATGCAGACACTGTGTGAGAATAATAACAACAAGACGCACAAATTCACAACTTCAGCTCTCGTCTCTTGCACTGAGTTGTCGTTTCATTAGATTGATTGGTCGCATTCTGCATTCTAGATTCTGCATTCTAGATTCTCCACTCTCTTCTTCTTCTTCTTGAAATGCAACAAGAACAACAAGAAGCTGTCCACTTTTCGGCCCACTTTTCCCCCAGTGCTCGTCTCGCGCAATCATCCACAATCCCTGATGGTCTCTTGCTCGCCTCTTGCAATCCCGAAAGTCTCGCCCTTCTGGCCCTCTTCTGGCCAGCCCAAAATGGCCGCCAAAGAACCCACTGCGCCCACTTGGACAATGGCGCCACTTCCGGTGGGGCCTTTATTTGAGCCTTTGCATTAGGATTTCCATTTCCAGTGCAGAGTGCAAGTGGAGCTTGGAAGTGGGGCCCTCGTTTGGGTTTGAGTATGGCGATTTGGGGCCGATTTGGCGAGTGGATTCCGCACCTAAGGGTCCAAAGGGTGCAGAGAAGTTTCCAAGGGGCGAGCTTGAGCCGCTGGCTTGCTCGCTGGATCATCTTCTGCGCCTTCTTTTGGCTCCAATTTGGCCCAGTTGAGGCGCCAGAGAGAACAGTTGGGACGCCGGTGGGGCAAAGTGCGAGTGGGAAATAAATAAATGGAGCTAAGGATGCTCGTTGGCAAATGGGCCTCCGAAAGGAGCAAATCTCTTCCACTCGATTCTGGTTTCCTGTTTGCAGTGGCTCCATGCAAGTTTCTCCAACTGGCTCACAGGAAGTGGCTCACTGCAAGTGGCTCAGTGGTACTGCTCAAGTGCAGAGCAGCAAGCCAGCAACTGGCTTGGGCGCATGCAAGTGGGGGGCGCCCATTTGCAGTTGCCACTTCGGGCTCGTTTGGGCGCCCGCGATCAATAAATAACCGGCGCTCAAGTGATGCGGAAAGCCAACGGGCAGCGAGCGAGAGAGAGAAAGAGAGAGAGTCTTCTCGCCGGCCGCAGCTCGTCACTGGGCGGCGACCAGGAGGCCAAGAGGGGCCAATGGGGGCGACTAGCACTGGCGAGTGGCTTGGGTGCCAACCGCGAGGGCACGCACCCAAGAGGACGCGCCGTGAAAGTTAAAAAGCCGTGCCCATTCAGTGCGGCTGTGCCCATCAGCTTTGAGGCCTTTTGGGCACTCTTCACTCTTGCGCGCGTTCTGAAGGCAAAAGAAAGCGTCTTTTGGGGCAAAGTTTTGCCTTCTGCGTGTCGCACATTGCAGATTGCAGTGTGCACATTGCACTGTGCAGTGCGCGCCGCAGACTGTGTGTAGCTGTGCGTTGAAAACATTTTGCGGGCGGAAAATATTTTCCTCCTCGGCGGCCACTTTAAACTGGCTGCTCGCTGCAAATCAGCCACACGCCAAGACCAACACGCGCCGCCAAGACTCGCCCCGAGCTCCAAACTGGCAAGCTTCGCCCACTGATCAGTCGGTGTTTTGCGTGTGCGACCAGAATGACTGATAAGCTGGCCCTTTTTGCTTCTGCTTTTGCTCTTGCCTCTCGCTTCTGGTGGCCAGTTGTCCGCAAGGCAGCATGTTTTGGTCAATATGTTATGTTTCCATTTGAGCTTGGGGCCAATCACGCGAGTTGCGCGCGTCTGCCAAGCGAGTCTGGCCGCCTATTTGGCCAGTTTTGCAGTTCTGGCCAGCGTTCAATGTTTGGCGCCCAATGGGAGCCCGTTGGACGTTCTGCGGGCGGCCCTTAGCCCAAGCGGCCAACTTCCAACTTTCCAAACAACTTTCGGCTTCAGAATTCCAAATTCCGAGCCCAAACTGCAAGTGGGCCGCCCAGACTTCCAGGCAGAAGCTCGAAAAGCGGCGCAAAAGGCGCTCCAAAGGCGCCCTTTGGAACAGACGGCCGGCGAGCATCGCTTGCTCTTGGGCCGCCAACGAGCCGCCGGCCAGCAAGACAAATACACACAGTCTGCAGCCAGTTCCAAGCGCAGACTGTGTGCAGAAACACACACACACACACAGAGGCGCAATCAATAATTGACACTTACAAACAACTGGCGCCCGAGTGGACCATTTGGCCCCTTTGGACTGTTGTTGGTTGGGCGTTGCGCGAGTGCATCTGGCACGAAGCTCGAAGCACGAAACACGAAGCTCGAAACACGAGCCAAACAGACGCCCCCAATTGGGCTGGCCAATTGAAAGCGATCGGCAACAAACGCCGGCCGGAAGAGGCGCGCTGGACACACAAAGCGGAAGCAGAAGCAGAAGCAGAAGAGAGTGTTGCTGGCTGGAGCCTCTGGAGACTGTATCAATGGCTGGGGGCAAACAAACAAACGGGCTTAGAGTAGCTTGGGCGTTGCTCTGCTCGATTTGGCCGCTTTTGGTGCTGCGAAAAATTGCCAATAATCTAATTAGGCGCCACTTCCGCCGGCCACTTGCCGCTCACAGTCTGCAGCTCGCAGGCTGCAGCTCGCAGCTCTAGACACTCTCTCCAGTGGGCAGCCAGCCGGCGGTCATTTGCAACACTGGCCAGTGGCAGCCGCTGCTCTTTTGGGCCCCACTTTTGGCCACTGGCCGGCCGGCAAATTAATTATGATTCCGCCAGCCAGATTTGGCCACTGGGCCGCTCGGGGGCGCAAATGGGCGATGCAGAAGGCTGGTTGGAGCTCGTGGATGGCGCAGAGCTAAGCTTTCGGTGCTGCACACTCTCTAAGCTAGCCAAAAGGGGCCCACAGAGCAGCACTTGGGCGCAATTTGGCCCACAAAACAAAACTCTTCTGTGTTATAAGCAACGCCAGCTCGCCCGCAAGACAATTGGCGTGTGGATTTCGCCAGAAACAGGCTGACCAAATTGGCCCCCAGCTCCAAAGTGGCCACTTGGGCGGCCAATTTGTCCTGTTTGCCAACTCTCAGCTGGGAGATGCGACCATTGGGCGACCATTGAACGTCCATTGGAGGGCCATTCAGGGCGAGCTGGAGGGCGGCGTCCGGCGGACGGTCTGCGGGAGGGGCACTGTTTGAGCGCCGGCGGCGGCCAGGTGCTTGAGTGAGTGCTCGGCGGCCTCAATTGCAGGCCACTTGAGAGCGGCAGGTGAGGCTGAGGCTGAGGCTGAGGGTGAGGAGCCCTCGAGCGAGCTTGGCCCCCGCAGACTGGGACAGGCGCACACAATGGGCGCGCAATTACTCGCTCGTTGGCGTGCGCCCATTGGAGAGTGTGTGCAGTGCAGATTGTGTGCGGTGCGAGTGCAGACTGTGTGCAGCATCTGCAGTAAGTGAGTGCGGTGTGCGAGTGCAGTGCCAATGCAGTGCGAGTGCAGTGCGGTTTGCGCGCCGGCCGCCAACACACAACTGGGCCGTAAAAGCGCCCAGTTGTGGCTCGTCCGCCGGCTTGAGTTGGGCCGCCGAGCAGAATCGGCGAGATGTTCGCGGCAGATTTGGCAGCAAATTTGGGCCCCATTTAATTGTTTACTCCTCACGCTTGGGGGTGCTCGTCTGCGGTCGCCGCTGGGGCTCCACATCGTTCGGGCCGCTCCACTGCCAGTTCCGCCCCGTCATCGTGCGGCCGGCGACAACAGGACAAAGGGGCGCCCTCTCGCTCGCCGGGGGCTGGCCCGCGGGCTCGCCCAGGCGACAAATGGGCGCCCTCGTTTGTGTTGGCGGCCTGGCGGCTTGGCAGTCTGGCGGCCAGCTCTCAGCCAGCGCCCAGCAGGCCGCCAGCTCGCCACTAGCTCGCCGCCAGCTCGCCGCCACACTGGGCCCACTGGCGCCCCTTCGCGCCCAGCCAGCGGCGCTCCTTTTGATCGATGAGCTTCTGGCGTGGGGCCGCCTCCATTAGCGCGCCTGGCCAGCCGCGCCAGCCGATCAATTAGCCCACTCGGAAGCTGCAGTCTGGCCAGCGCAAAGAGTGCCAGCCAGCCCGCGCGAGTTTCTGCAAGCAGCCAGCAAGCAGCCAGCACGAGCCAGCAAGACGCATTCCTCCGGCCGGCCCGCAAACAGTGAGCAGTTTCCATGGAAATCTGTCCCATTGCCAAGCGCTTGTTGGCCCTCTTTTTGCGCCTCTTCCGCGCCCGCCGCCCTGGCCGCCCACTCGCAGCCACTGGCCAACAATTGCGCCCCAAGACTGCGGCGAAGGCGCCCTCGCGGCCGCAGCTAAGGGCGCGCATGGAGATGCCTTCCCCTCAACTGGGGCCCAAATTCCGGCGGAACTTCCGCGCAACTCGAGCCAGAGTGGGGCACTCGCCGGCAGATACTGGCGAGAGTCGGCCCGGTCGCTCGCTCGCCACATCTCGAGCTGGGCGAGCTCGAGCGAGCTAGGCGAGTGTCAGAGAGCTGGGCGAGTGTCAGGGAGCTAGCCAAGCGCCGGCGAGCTTGATAGGCGGCCGAGTTGCTGGCTGGGCGAATTTTAATCAAGTCGTCATGCGGGCGCACGTGAGCTTAGCTGCACACGCTCTCACTGACACTGCACGCAGCATCGGCCCATGCAAACCTCTATGGGGCCTCTCTGGGGCCGCCCACCAACTACGTGACCTAATGAGCGGCGCCTAAGGTCTAGCCAGAGCCAAGGTCTATCCTCCTGCCTTCTGGCTTCTGCCATTCACAGTTGCCGGCCGGCTGACTGTGTGTACTGTCTGGACTGTGTGAAATTCAGAAGCCCCCAAATGGAATTCTGCCCAATTTTCCACGCAAAGATGAACCAGAGGGCTCTGGATGCTCGCCCAAAGACACTCAGCAGCCCCTCAGGACTCCCACACTCAATGGCACCTTGTCCAGCGGCCAATTGGTCGGCGCCTCGCAGAAGTGGCCGCCACTCTTCCGGCCCACTTCCGGTCGGCGCTTGGAGCCAGCTCGGCGACGAACGAGAGACTGTAGCTCGCCGGTGGCATAATCTTTTAATCTTCTAAAATGGAAACTGGCAGAGGAAAGCCCAGTGGACGCGAGCAAAGCACTCCGCCAAATGCAAAGGTGGCCAAGGAGTGCAGCTGGGCAAAGGCAAGTTGCAGGCGCACGCAACTTGCAAACTTTGACTGCCCAATGCAATTCGGCTGCTCATTTTCATGCAACTCCAACTCGCAAAGAATCCATTTGTCTGCACAAAATGCGGCCCAACACAGTGGCGAGTGTGCAAAGGGCGGCAAAAAGTGGCAAAAATGGCCAAAAAGTGGAAAAAAGCGACAAAAACGGCCTCCAAATGACAATTAGCTCCACTTTCTTGCCCGAGACTGTCTCTGTTCACCACTGTCTGTTCACCACTCGACCCACATCGAAGCGGCTTCCTCGATCTTCTGCCAGCAAGCTTAGAAGCTTGCTGGCGAGGATTCTAACGCCGAGCTCATTCCGCCGAGCTTCTTGCGCGAGAACAAGCAGCTCCTCGCCAGTACTCACCTTCGACGTGGCTTCTCCTGTTCCTGTTGCCCAAAAGGGCGGCCCAAAGAGCGCCGCAAAGAAGCAGCCTGAAAATGGGGCTCAATGTCCAGCTGATTGGCCTCTTCAGCTTCAAATGGTTTGATCTTGTGAGAGAGGAAACTGCCTCATTGCCGCGCACTATCACAGACTGTCTGTGGGACCTCCTTCGGCTCGCCAGAGGCCACCACTCGAGCTCTTTGGGCTCGGAAAATTTCATACTCTCTAGAGAGAGAGAGAGACTCTCTTCTATCACACTCTCTCCTCACCAACTGCCTGTTTTGCTGCAATTAAAATTAATTAAAACCGCCCGATTGATTCTGATTGGTCGGCCGAAGAGTAAAACAACTCTGCTTTGCTCATTTGTTGCTTCTTGCGCTTCTTGGCCCTTGTCTTCTCAGTGCAACTTTGTCCATTCTCGCTCCAGCTCTTCTCCAGACCTCTGCCGATCTCTGCATCTTGCTCGAGCTCTTGACGCGCTGCTTCGGCCCTGAAGCCTGAACAGTGAAACCGGATGGATGGCCAGCTGGAGGCAGAAGAGGAGGAGGACCATTAGTTTTCATCAAGCTTGCTGCTGGTGCAACTTGGACACTCTGATCACACGATCCAGACTGGATCGTTTCATCGCTCTGCTGTCGTCGAGCAGTCAAGTGATACTGTCCCTCTCACAGATCGTTGGAGCTATCATTGCTGCCCTGCCTGGAGAGCCAAGGGTGTTCGAGGGGCCAAATGGAAGCGCGAGATTGCGCAATCGGATGAGCAACGGAATGCCGGCCGAGCTAGTCTCTATGCTTAGGTGTGCAATGGTCTCCAATGGGCAGACAGCATCTCGCACAGCACAAAGAGGCGCGTGTTTGTAAGAGTCGCGCGCGCATGGGCAAGCTTTTCCAGAGAAACACG
>Ga0268247_10000524_pt1 | contig 12824 bp, 13 predicted proteins | sample AgamicOrMae_FD_200245 | JGI IMG/M metagenome (GOLD analysis project Ga0268247, IMG submission 200245) | Agave microbial communities from Guanajuato, Mexico - Or.Ma.e (v2) (version 2) | ecosystem: Host-associated > Plants > Phyllosphere > Phylloplane/Leaf | place: Guanajuato, Mexico | collected... | reverse complement strand
ATAAAAGGTAGTCGGCAATAGTTTTCCTTTGGAGTGCTCTGCTTTGCTGCTCCAGACGACTGTGTTTTTAGTCGCCGAATCGAGCTTTATTTATACTCAAAAATCGGTACAGAAATGTTCGAGCGCTACCTTTGGCAGCGCTTTACAAGAGTTGTTTTTCCCTTCCGGGTCGGGAAGTAGCTTGCTATTAAGGCGCTAGCAGCGCGTCAAGGCGCTTTGTTTACGCGCGGAAGGCCACCCTTCTAGCCCATACCAAGGCGCGAGTTTCCTGCTCACTTCGTACCCGGATATCCGTGTGCGAGGCAGCCGTTTTGAAATGCAAGAGATATCCTGCCTAGCAATTATCCACTTACCGGCCGGATCTATTGCGACAGGTTGCGAAAGAGGCGAGTGAGCGGGGAGATAATTACACGGGTGGAGAGAGAGAGAGAGTGTCGCGCATGAGCGAGCTAGCGAGCGAGAGTGGGTGGATAGTTGTCGGGTCGGATTTATGGCCGTCAACTACCCTCTCTCGTTGCCCTTCACACGCGCACAACGAGTTTCTGCGTGTACACAGCGCTCATTGCGCGTAGTGCAATTTCTGCGCAGCTAAGCTACTTTCGAAAATTAAGGTTACAATTCTGTGGCTGTTTGAGGCCAGGTATTTTACCTTATTTATAATCGCTTTCGTGCCTTAAATAGATATCATTCCTCGCCGGGCTCTCAGGATGGAAAAATTTTTTGAATTACCTTGTCCCTGTATTCAGGGTCGTGGGTTTTGTGGTGGATCCCGCTGGCTCCCGGTTGGCCCTGTTGGTCCAGTTGGCTCCGGGTAATCCTGGTTTTGGTTCGGGGCCTGGTTGACTATGGCTGGTCCATTTGTTTTTGGTGTCCTTTTGGCTTTGGCTCGTCCTGGTCCTACTTGCCTTTTCTTGGGCTTCTCTTGCTGTGTAATTTCCTGCGGTCTTCTTCTTTTTGATATCTTGCGTCTTGAGGTTTCTTGATGATTTAATTTATGTTCGATTCTTCTTTCTTGCTTTAGTATTTTTGTTCTCACTCTCACTCTTCACCTGCATCGCTCGACTGGTGCTATTTCTGCGATAGCCGCACTGCTCATAGTGGCCCTTTTATTGGGGCGTGCGCCATTGCGCAACGCAGGGTTCTAGCTGCTCGAGTTGCGCAAGTGGCCTCTGTAGATTCGAATGGTATCTCTCCGCTGTAGTTCGGAAGGGTTGCCGTGATTTTTTCCCACCCGTCTTCCTCAATATCGAGAGATATAATGGGTTTTTTGCGATTCTGGTGTTCACTATCGAGTGTCGAGCACCATTAGAGAGTCGAACTGTATTCTACCTGTATGTAAGGGTTCGAGTCAGGAGGAGGATCAGGCTGTTCTTCGCAGAGAGTGAGAGTTCGAACAACTCGTTTAAGTCGATTTGGAATTTCCGGAGGCTTTCGAACTCGATTTCTGGCTGCTGCGGCTTATACAGCTCAAAATAGATATCAAATTCGGGTTCCTCGACAAATTTTGGGTCCAGAGCCAGCTTGCGATCAATTCGTATCTAAAAGTAACGGAATTAAGCCTGTTAAGGTGTTTTTGCAACCTGTTGCTTCTCTGACATTTTTGGGCAGCGCCTCCCGCAGCCTTTTCTGAAATTAATGACTTTTTTCTTGTGCACGCATGTAAGCCTTCGCTTGCGGGTGCTGATAGCACTGCTTGCTCGCGCTGATGGTGCGGCTTCAGCGGGACTCGGGGAGAAAAAAAAGAAAAGGGAAGAAAACTAAAAATAATATGCAAATTAACTATTTATTTATTCCATAGGAGTGCTCCCGAACTCAACTCGCTGTGAAGTGATATTTAGTAGCAAATCGGCGTGTATTTATATGCGTTCGGAAGCGCGGCTGTCGCTGTCGCGCTGTCCGGGCGCATTGCGCGCCACTGCGGCAATCTGGGCGCACGTCGCCAAGATGTCGCCCAGGCGACAGCGCAACCCGGGTCGAGTGGGGATTAGTTGGAGAGCCACTCCAGATATCGGAGAGTGGCTCCAGTCCCTCACACGCACACACGATTTTACGCGCACAGCGCTGTTTCTGCGCTCGAACAATTTTGCGCGTTGGTTTATGTTAGAACGATGGTGGATTACCTTAAAATGGTTATTTGGCCAAGGTTCAATTTGCTATCTGACGGTTATGGTCGGTCCTGGCGCCGTTGGTATTTTAGGTAGGGCTGGGAGCCTCGGCGCGCCACCATTCGGGGGCCACTGGCGTCATGTCGGGCGTTAGGTACGTATTTGGGTGCCTGGTGGTCCTTTTCCGCCTAAAATGGTTCCTAGTTTTCTATTTCTTCTGTTTGTTCCCTCTTCTTTGTTTTCCTGAAAATTCTCAGTTTTCCTTGTTATCGTTTGTCTCTTCTTCTTTCTTTGCTCGGTATTATTGCTGCAATATTTACGCTAGGCGCATTGTTTTTGTTGGCGCTGGCGTCTGGGCGCGCGCGATTGTGCAACGCAGGGCTCTAGGTGCTCACCCCGCGGGTGGCTCTCAACCTCAGGGTCGTGGGTTTCCAAATTGCTCCTCGTGGATCCCTGGTGATTGGTGGGCTCCTGGTTGCTGGTTGAGCTTTTGGTTGCTGGTGAGGATCCTGCGATTTCGGGCCTTTCAGGCTCTTTTTGGTTGTCCTTGGTCTTGGTTCCCCCCCTTCCTGAGTTCTTTTTGGCCTTCTTTCATGTTGTTCTTGCTGTTCTCGACGTTTCTTGAGGTTTACTGATTTCTTGCTGTTTCTTGCTATCTTCTTTTCTTCTCAAATTCCATTTTTAATGTCGCAATTTTTACTTTCGCTCGCTCAACAGGGCTGGTGCAAATTTTGTTAACTCGAACAAGAAAATTGTACGAACAACAAAGTTTATTGTGGTGTTCAGGGTTTACATACACGAAGAATGGGGTGGAGAGTCCTGGTTTCAGGGCAAAGAAAATTTCTACTCCTCATCCCTAACAGCCCGCCCCTCAAGGGTCGAGAATTTCACAATATATCGGTTGAGTTTCGTCGTCGTTGATGGTTCGTCCGCAAATGCTTATGTGCCGGTGACTCTCTCTTCTATTCACCAGCTTATGGCAGCACGGGCAGCGGACGTTGCGACGATGTTTGATTTTGCTGAGATCGTGCTCAGCTTCGCTTCTGCTTGCTTGTTTGTGCGATATTTTCTCAGTTCTCATGCGGCAAGCAGGGGAGGGCGCTACTTCTTGTGGTATGGGGTGGTTAGTGTTATTTACATACGTGATGCTGTGGAGAATGGCAGCTGTTTTCAGTCTTCGATTGGCCTTGTATTTCCCCAGTCATCTTCAATGACGAAGTCCTTCAGTTTTACCTGGCCATCGCAACCCAGTCGGAAAGCGGTGATGATTTGTGATGACAATATCTTTGGTCCGCCGTCCATTATCGTCGCTCCTTCGGCCCTTGCCAAGATCCCATTCGCGAATTCTTCAAGTAGGTCGTCGAGCTTGTTTGTCGCCGTTGCTATGAGAGAAAGCACTTTGGCTTGCACCCTCACAGTCAACAAGTTCTCTAATTTGCCGTTCGAGTTCATTCTTGGGCTTTCTTGACTCTGTTGTCTTGATACTTTTCTCGAGTGGTTGCAGTGCTCTTTCAGATTGTTTTCCTGTGGTAAATCCTTGATTGTCTCTTGCAGTTTAGTTTAGGTTATCTTCTTCGCAATGTAACTCCCGGTCGTGTGTTTCGCGTGAGATTTGGATGGCTACTGATCCCTGCCGCCGCAACGAGCTTTCTTAAATGGTCTCGTTGCTTTCTCTGGGCGTAGATCGGCTTTTCGCGGCTAGCTTTCATCCGAACAGTTCATCCTTCATGGCTATGAGTTTGAATTCTTGCGGAGCTGAAGCCGTAGTTGGTCGACCCAATGCCCTAGTTACGGTCGGCGTCCTAGTTTTTAGTAGAAGTTTCACCAATGCAAAGGCTATTGCTCCGCCTACGGATGTGATGTAGACTGAATTAGGATGAAGAAAGTTTGGCTTGATGTCTTAAATGCCACTGTATCTTTATATTGGTTTTGCAAGTCTACTAATCTGTGTCTTTCTTTCCTCAGCTGCTCAAACATAGCCAGATGTTGAATTGCATCGCTGTCTCCGCGAAAGTGACCTGCGTGAACTGCATCCACTGCGTAGCCTTCTGTAGCGTTCAGAGAAATGTGATTGGGGACATGGAGTTGTTCAGCCGTCCTAAATGCAATTTTCGGCTTGAGTTCGAATAGTTCAAGAGGGCATTTATACTTTTGATTCGGTATTGTAATCTCGCCTGGAAAGCAGTAAATGTAGTTCGCATCTATCGTCTTGAGTACTTGAGGGACGTTGCTATACAGTTCTATGTTCTCAGCCTCTTTTTCGGTGTTCTACTGACTCAGTTGCGGATCATCCCCGTTCACCTCTAAGCATTGCTCGCTGACGAATTCCGTTGGTATTGTTGTTAGAGCATTAATGCAATGTGACGTAGAGTTGTAAATGAGTTAATTGGCCCCGCTGTATTTTAAGTATCCTGGCACCTCGTCCAAGTTGTCCCAATGGTCGAAGCCGTGTACTTTTTATACTTTGGTATCTAGTGAATTCACCATAGCTGCGAACCTGAAGTTGAGTGTGTGGTTGTTCACCTCCGTGATCGATTTGAATCTGGTGTCCTCAACTGGTATTTCTGTCAGTGTTGTTAGTCCTTTTAGGCGCGAGAAGGGTGCCGTAGCAATCCTGCCTTTTCTCGCCTCATCTGTGACTCTTTGCAGGTCGAGTCTTGACTGCGTGATTCTGCTGACCGTTAAATCTAACAGCTAGGCATAATCTGCAAAGCTCTTGACGTGCTTATCTAGCCTCTTCACTGTCTCCTATACGTTGTTGCTCAGCTTGTCAATGTTCTCTAGTATGCCTCTTTCCATTTTCTTAGTGGTCATGAAGTTCTGATCGAACTCTTCCATCGCACTCTCTAGTCGTTTGAGACGATTTGTGTTTGACGAGGGGTTGATTACCTCAATCACTGCGCCGATCAAGTTCGAGACGATGTTCCCTACGAAACTGCTTACGGCTAAGGCTGCCAGCTCTGTGATGATTGGCGCGAATATCGATCGCTTTCCGCGGTTTAGTCTCTCGTGATCTCCTTTAGAGGTCGTATTTCGAGCTTCCTGGGTGAAATTTACAGTTGTTAGCTCAGTGGATCCTTTCCTTGTAACTTGGTCAATTTCCCTCCGTCTTCTGTAGACATCGTCATCCCTGAACACTGTGGAGAATGAGAGAAAGAGGGACTAGGGAGAGAGATGTTGAAAGCTCAGGAGTTGGAAGCCAACTGTTCGGCCTGCCGTAGGGCGGCCGTTTATTTAGAGATCTTGTACATTTTTCCGCCCCTCAGAAGAGCTTCGTTCCGCAGCTCATTCGCTGGAAATAGCTGTCGTGATTAACTCTCGGCAGAAGGGACAGTTGTCTGCATCCGCAGTGCAGTTTCGTCCCAGTGTGTGACAACAAGGTACCAATAAGACGTTGCGCGGCTTATTGTAGCACACTGCGCATAGCTCCTCCGTTGGTTGTGCGGACGGTTGCCGCTGTTGTTGCATCTATAACTGGCGTTGCTCTCGGGAATTTTCTCTTTGCCGGCGCATGCAAGCGCGATTGGTGGCTCTCCGAAGCGCCTCGTATGCCCCTGGCGGCAACTGGTTGCGCGTCTTCCATTCTCAGGTGCCCGCTCCACGGTATAACCAGAGCCCATCTAAAAACTTTTTCTCAAGAGTAGCCATGTTGCTTGCTGCGTTCAATGACCTAATATGAGGCCTCAAGATCTAGGCTAAGGCTATGGCCTCGTGTCCTCGCAAATTTTCGCGCGCTGTCAGATGATGAACTTTTGACAGCTGTCTCATGTTTCTGGGCTTGCTTTGGTCGCACAGATTTTTTTCAAAATATTATTTTTCAATGGGGGTTTCTCGCGCGTGCTGTAGCCCTACTTTGTTAGGGCGCGTTTACGCAAAATCTTATACTCTGTCACTCCACGTTCGCCAAATGTGTGAGAGAGAGGGACTGGGGAGAGAGATGTCGAATGCTCAGGAGTTGGAAGCCAACTGCTTGACCTGCCGTAGGGCAGCCGTTCATTTATAGACCCCGTACAACACTCCCGGGATAAATTGGTGGATGAGTCCTGTTGGGGGGTAATTCCCTGATTTCCGCCTTGGTCTCTTCCATGTAGTCCAAGTACGACCTCTCGATCGCATTCTGCTGAACTATTGGGAACAAGGCGGAACTATGATTCCTAAATTCAGTTCCTAGCATTTGAAGTCTGATGGAAGTTTCACTGTTTCGGTTGGTTTCTCGAGAGAGTAGGCTGGGTCTGCAGCTGAGTTCTCGTTCGCAATTCGGGCGATAAATAATTCCAAGTTTGTCGATTCATTAACTCTCCTGTAGAGCGGAAAATTCAGTCCGCGAGGACAATTTTTTCCCCCCCCCCACCTCATCTGAGTCTGCTGCGCTTGCGCTATATGTCGTGCTTTCCGATACACAGCTTCGCTATTCCGGAAATTTTCTCAAATCTGATAAAATCAATCAAGCAACCCATATGATATCGTGCCTTCAATCATCATAAGGGGAAATTCTTTCGACGAGAGGAAGGAGTTTATCGGGATCCACTCTCAGAGGGTAAGAATATAACCGCAACTCTCAAGAAATGACGATCAAAACATCGCCATTGGAGATCGCTGGCCTACAATACGGTCAAAAATCAACTGAGGAGGTGAGAAAGTCGTGGGATAATCTGTGACGATGTCGAGTCTAAGAAATTGCTCACCTAGGCCGTCAAGAACTCCAGATCTTATTTAGCCACCGAAGCAGTTTCATGAATCTGACGCGTCAATATCGACTCGGAATCTTGCAAGAAATTTGGGCGTAAAAGAATCGACTGCCTCGATAATCGTGAAAGAAGATCTCGCGTTACATCTGTATAAGATCCAGTTTTCCCAACAACTTTCACTTAGAAACAAGCAGGAGAGAAAAGAACTTGCAGAGGCATTATGTGATGAGCTAGACAGAAAGAAGATAAGATTGAGCAGTATAATCATGTCCGGTGAGACCCATTTCCACCTTGACGATTACCTAAATAAACAGGAATATCGTCTTTGGGGGCTCTCGAGACCTGATGACGCCACAGAGAGGCCACTACTACGAAAAAAACGACCGTTTTGGTAGCAATAACGGGCTTTCGATGCGCCCGTTGCTTACGCGTCTAGGTGTCTAGGAAGCGACTGAGCATGTGGACGCTGCGCGGATAAATTGTGCTGCGCTTCCCGTAGCCCTTTACGGAATTAACAGCTCTCCTCTTGTGCGCGCTCGTGGAGTATGGGAGAGTGCGGACAGAGAGACGAGCAGAGGAATTGTTACTCGTTCGGGACTCGAAATCCAACTGCCTTTGCCAGCCTTAAGACGACCGTTTATCTATATGCGCTGCATTTTCGTCCACCCAAAGAAGCTCCGACCCGAAGCTTATCCCTTAAATGGTAGCTGAAATCAAAGATCTAGAACTACAACTCATCGAATTCTCGGGGGAGTTCCCAAGTATTAGAACGACGGAATACAAAGCATTTTTGGGATCAGAGATAATCCGCAACAAAGACCAAATATTTGGAACTCAGAGATGATATTATCGAGACATTGGAGAAATTCGGCATGCTAGACTGCAAACCATCGAGTGCACCTGAGGAAGTGTGGGTCAGGTGGACACCAGAATGAGACCTCAGCTTGATGATAAATTCCAGATCAAAGAACTAGTCGGATATCTGTTCTATATGGTCACACACCCCAGACTGGACATAGCTCGTGTCGTGCGCGTGGCGATTCGCACCTCAGAGCCTACGGAGCCTCACTGGACAAGCTTGAAAAAGTTCTTGCCGTATCTCAAAGGTACAATACAAATGGGTGTCCTGTTTGAGAAGCATGAGAAGGCTGCACTACTAGGCTATAGCGATGCAGACTACGCGAACAGTAGAAACAGAAGATCGACGACTGGTTATGTCATTTACTGGGGTAACAATGTACTAACCTGGACCAAACGACCAAGTAACCAGCCACATCTAACTTTGTCGACAACGGAAGCGGAACATATCGCGAGAGCAGAATTGGTGAAAAAACTAATTCTACTCAAGACAATGATGCAAGAACCAAAACTGATTGAAGACAGGCCAGTGCAGATCTACATCGATAACAAGAGCACAGTGAACACTATCCGTCAAAAGTTTCGAGTACACTTTGCTACGGCGCACAGCTTAAAAAGAGACACCCCGTCATCTCGACCATCCGCAACGGGTCTCGCGTATCACCCTCTGTTCTGTGGTACGACTTTTCCAAGTTTCGTGAGTGCGCGCGCGCGGAGTGTACTCGAAACTTTTGACGGATAGTGAACATTGTTAAGGATGAAAAGAGCCAGAATAGAACAGAACATATCGATGTCCGGCATGAGTGGCTCGGTGAACATCATGATAGAGGGAACAAAGAAAGAGTTTATCACATCACCAAAGATAAACAGAACGCCGACATCTTAACGAAATAAAAATCTTTTACTTAGCGAATATGCTAGCGATTAGTGGAGCAATTCGATTCAAGCGCACTCAGCTGATCTACTACAATTCTTCGTACGTCAAGTCCATAAGTCAGATGCAGGAGTATCAGTTCAGAGTGAGAATCATTAACCCATGCGAACGATATTTCTCTAGCATAACAAATAGACGGAAGGTAAACGACAAATTAATCGATGACTGCAACGAAGCATTCGGACGAGTTGCGGATTGCCCGGCCACTTGGCTCAAGGATGCCGACAGTGACGAGAACGATGTCCAGACTGGGCCTATGGATGAGGTGGGAGGGTTCCTCAACACCATAACAAACACTCTCGGGATTCCAACAACGTTCCAAAATCAGACCAAGGTTAGTCCCATCAATGTTAGAAAAGGGAGCTAGAGAGCGGAAAGAAACGTATTGCATTCATAGTGGCCATAGTTGGAATAATCGTGGTCGCAGGCATAGAAGTCTATACACCATATCGAATGGAGACAACTGTTGACAAAATAAAGGAACCTACCATCGCTGCGAACGACGAAAGAGAGTTCCTAAAACGAGGATTTGACGCTTGAAAGAGGTAGGGGAGAGGATACATGGATTCAATGCATGTAAAGCGCACATTGAACAACGATTGGATAAGATCGATAGAACAATAGATTCGTTTCCAAGGATAGTGGCACTAGTGAACAACTACTACGACAATAAGCTCAAGGATCTAGGGGACACACAAACTGACATCGATGATGCTGCACTGCACAAGCGAGCGTCAAGCTCGGTGTTCAGGCTAGTCAAGAGCAATACGCTGATCGGATACACCGACGATCAGCTATACCTCGAACATTGTAGTGAACTGATCAAATAGGAAGTCGAGAATATAGTGTTTCAAATCCAGCTCATCATGCCACAATCGAATCCAAAAGTGAAAATAATGAAAGCGGAATCAATTCGTTTTTGGAATCTAACCGAGCCGAACAAATACTGCTGGATGAAATACTCGGGCCCAACATAAGTATCGATGAATAAAACGAATGGCTCTCAGGAAGACGTCCAGGGGTTCTGGATTAATGAGAAAACGGTCGACGGCTACCCGTGCAACCTAGAAAACCAACAACTCGAACCTGCTCAACAACAGTACCACCGAGATGTGTGTAGAAAACAAGTAACTGGGGATCCAAAAGATATACAGGTGAAACAGTTCAATGGCTACCACCCAATATACTGCTTCGGCAACATCATTACAATAGCGAACCAAGAACTGAGCTACCCTGACTACGTTTTCGAACTACCAGTGCCAGAAAGTTTGTGCTAAACTCCAGAAATTATGATCTCGGCGAAGTGCTCACAGTGACGGTCTTCACAGTTGAGCTACACATCAACAATCAGCTATCAGAACACTTGAAGACGGATAACATCAAAAAATATCGTAGCAATCTAACTTCGCTAGATAGGAGCTTTGCAAGATTATCCAAACTAACAGGGATCATTATGAAGATCATAACAACTGTCGCCAATAAGAAACAAATTCTTTAATCTAGTAAAACTCTCAATGAGATCGTTGTCCGCAATCATTGAGAAGTTCGGCATAGCAGTTTCTGTCATCCTGTTGATTGCTGCCTTTCTAATGGTTTATGCGATCATAGAGACAGCGATGGTAGTGTATAAGACAGCGTATCGCATGATCCCAGCGATTGTGGCGCCAATACTGAACTACCCAACTCGATGGAGATCTAAAAGAGATAGGCGCCAATCAAAAAGGAGAATTCGTACCTATCTCAGGAGCAATATGGAAGATGGGATCCCATAAGCCTTAAAAACAAAGTAAACTAAACAAAGGAATGTCGAGGCGTTGAACAATCCTGGGGCTTTCTGTGGATGCGGTTGGAGAGAAAAGTTGGCAATCATGCAGTGCCCATGATCCTCCATATGAGCCGAAATACAGTCCAAACGCAGTGACGTCAAAGAGGAATTTAAGTGTGATGAGAGTGACCATAGAACAAGACTCCGATACGAGGAATCTGGGAAACTAAAAATCATCGAAATAAATGTTCTGGGAGCGGAGCTAACCAACAAGCTAATTTAAGCCCGGGGCTAGCGAATTATCTAGAGCTAAGGCGCGCAGCGAGATAGCGCGCAGAATGAAAAACCGGCGCGCACATATTTGAACCTACTGAGTGATGCACGACCTGTTGGTGCCCTCCAATAACACTGACGCACAAGTAACCAAGGAAGCTTCGGAGGAAATATTGGATCACATGTTCATGAAAACTACCAAGATAATGAGGTCTGCCCTGAGGACTTGCAGTGATCAATGGGAACAAGCTGGCGCGAGTCACCGAGACCCAGTAGGCCATCCAAATTGAGGCTGAGGGCCCGAATCACATGCTTCCATCAGAATAAGCACAGGAAGGATATCACAGTCATCCTGACGTCCTAACAGGTGGCAGTGTTGCAGCAAAGTGTTAGATGTCGCTCCATTTCCGGAAACGCGTCAGATGGCGTGACATGACATGATTACGCTGCTGAGTCAGCAGCCTTTCTACTAAAAGCATTTGAACAAACTACGGTCGTGAATTTAAAAAGGGATCAAAATCCCTTTTTATACTTATACCTATTTAGACTGTGCCGCATGCAAGGCACAGTCTAAAAAGCATAAGCCACTGTATAGATATCTGACTTTACTCTTGTCTTATAACAATCTTGGGGGCTTCTTGCAGGTTTCCATAGGCGATGGCCCGCTTAAAGCGCCGATTACAGTTCGACAACTGGTAGAGAGTACTTCGGAATCTTGTCCAATATTGCTCGGAGGCCATCGCTCGAACGGACAGCCAATCCATTGAGCATTGGCCGCTTGGCCAAACTGGTCGTGGGGTTATCTGAAATTTCGTGCACTCGTCCTTGATTCTCACCGCGCTTTCATGAGGCTGTTTACACTCAACCGCATTGGCCTGGCTGCCCATTGCCGAGCAGGTGACGAGCAATACCGCAGCTGTTGGTATGCTCTCGAAGTTCTTCATGCTGCTCTTCCTGATTTCTGCTCATTCAATCTCAAGAACTGTGCAGGTTCAGCCTACTCCGTTGAGAAATCTGCGTACTGGTCCTTTGCTGACACATAACTAACACTGATGTCCACTTTGTGCAGATCTCGGGCAAACAGTCCGATCAAGTGCCTTGGTCTTGGCATGGACTTCATTGCTCGTGATCAGGCAAATCGCTGTCTGATGATTGATTAACAATGGTGTTCGCTGCTTCTGGTTGACGCCCCATTTTGGTCAAGAAGGTGCGTACTCATAGGATCTCTCTACTGGTATGCACAGCCGCAACAAATTCCTCCACAGCGGTGGACTCCGCAACCTTGCTTTGTTTGATGCTCTTCCATATGACTGGGGAAACATTGATTAAGGGGAAGAATCCGGCGACGGATTTTCTGTTGTCCCTGTCACCATGGCCCGCATTATTGTAGCCGACGAGGTACGGACATCTCTTAATTTTTGCGTATGTGATACACTTGGACTGGCAAGTCCCCAGATGGCTCCCTCACGGCGTGAGTTTTTCGGGCAACTGTCAAACCGGTGGAGTTTGAGAGATGGAGAATGGCTACAATCACGGTGCTCCTGTTTCATCTCCCATCTTGCCGCACATGACGCCCGACTTGCAAGACTATACAGATGGATTAGGCGGTTTGGAGACACGTGTTGGCTCTGATAGCCCGAGTAGTTCACATTTCCGGGCGATATAGCTACTTCGGTGGAGGGCGATTCGACCATCTCGGGTTGCGACCTGCAGGGCCACATAGCTCGTCGCACAGCCGGCAGCCACTCCGAATAACCCACGCAGATGTGTGAGTACCTCTTTGGTTGGGCCCTGTGAAGCCCAAACCACCAACCGACCCCCCCCCCCCCGGATCATGTTGCGTTATTCATCCACATCACAACACACTTGGTTGAGGATGAGAAGGAGTGGGAGAATCCCCCCAGTTTAGCCACTGAAAAAAGTGGCTGCACTCACTCCAATCGAGTGCACAATAAAATTCATCAAATATATAAAAACATAAATTCTCCGAGCTCTAAGTTTGTTGTGCAATCCGGGATAGTAAATCAAGTTGACTGTGCAACAATACTGTTCTTTAAGTTCACTGTCCTGGTCTTAACTGTTAACTTGAATCATCAATTAGAGAGAATCGTTAACGAGGCAAATCTGTGTGATAGTCGGAGTAAACATCCCTACCAGTCTGTGTGACTGAATCGGTCTGTAGTATTTTCTGTCTAATTTCC
>Ga0268247_10000523_pt1 | contig 12831 bp, 12 predicted proteins | sample AgamicOrMae_FD_200245 | JGI IMG/M metagenome (GOLD analysis project Ga0268247, IMG submission 200245) | Agave microbial communities from Guanajuato, Mexico - Or.Ma.e (v2) (version 2) | ecosystem: Host-associated > Plants > Phyllosphere > Phylloplane/Leaf | place: Guanajuato, Mexico | collected... | reverse complement strand
TCACTGGCGCCCAAATGCGCCAGCGCTCGCTTAGCTCTCCGCGCTCTTCGCCCACCCTGGTCCCTTCGGGCGCCGCAGCTTGGGGCTGGCTGCTGGCGAGACCGCGAGGGCGCAGGCGCGTGGCCGCTTGGCGCCTGCGCCTAGCGAGCTGGCCACTCCAAATTGGTGGGCCAGCTCTTTTGTGTGTGTCGGTGGCTAAATTGTTTCTAGTTGCTCGCTTTAGAAGCCGGAGAAAACATGGCCGCCCAAAATCTGCCCAAAGCTCTAAGCTCAAAAGTGCGCCCACAATTCCACTCCAGCACTCCTTTACATGCTCATTTGGCGCCCCCTCGCCAAAGCCAGCCGGCCCAATGGGAGAAGATCCCTTTCGCTTCATTAAAATCGCACACAATAGACACTGGCACACACAGACTTGCCCAAAAACACTGGCGCAACCGAAGACAATGAGCTTCGAGAGAAACCGGCCAGCCCACTACACTGGCAGCTCCCTGAGCCAATCTGGTTGAGCTCGGCGACGTCGACGTAGAGGAAGGGGCATCCACCGGGATCAAATGACAATGGAACACCACTCTTAGCTCCTCCTGGAAAACACCAGAACAAAGCCGCCACTTTTGTTCGCTAAACTCAAACCGGAAGCGGAACTTAACTTGAAATTTGTTCTCATTGTTGTTACGCTGATACTTGTTACACTGATACATGAGGTGCCTCTACATCTAAAGGCTCTCGTTTTGCATTCTCGCCTGTTTCATTAGCAGAGGATTCATAGAAAACACTTGTGTTTCCCATGTGTTCATCCATAGATCACTTTCGCAAATTGTGGCTCGTGTTGAACTGAGCTGAATTCTATTGACTTCTATTGACAAACAACGCCCATGGATCACCTTTTAAAACCTTTTTTTTCATTGACAAAACAATCTTCAGGATTCAAAGATCCTTCGATCACCATTTTGTCTCAGTCTCTAGTAGTTCTAGTCTCTTCATGTGTGTGAGATTTAACTTTTATCAGACGACCCAATTTGCTACTTCTCCTCTTTCTGGATCACCTTTCTCTCTGGCACCCGAATTGTCTCCCATTCAATGACCTCCTCCTGCTCTGGAGCCGGCTTTTCCCTCGGTTTCCTCGAGAGCAAACTCAGGGATGGCCAGTAAGAGCTTTTCTCCTCTTCTTTGGGCTCCTCAGCCAGATTTGGCACAACAATTTGCTCGGTCTCTATTTTAGGCAAATCTTTCGGAGCTTTCTCGATAATGAAAACTTTTTCAGGTTCTCCTCCACAAGTTGCTCCTCCTCCTTCTTTGGCTCCTCTTTCTTCGGTTCCTTCACCTTTTTGGGCTCTTCTTGTTTGTGAATGTGCACATTAATTGGGGGATGAGGTTTATCTGCCTCGAGCTTTTTGTCTAAGCGTTTGATTAGACGAGCATGAGATTTGCGTAACCTCTTTAGGTCTGCCTCCGATTCCGAGCTCCAATCTTGTTTCTCATGTGGGCGAGGCAGAAATATTGGCGCCACAATGGGAGCTTGTGGATATTTGAAATTGAAATCCATAATGGGCCAGCCACCTTGCAACGCCGGATGCATGAGCATAATTGGGGGGTAATTGTAGAGGATCGGCTGGCCATTCTGACCGTAAGGCAACATCATAAGGCCGTTCTGTTGGGGCATCAGTTCAAATGGTGGCTGTCCTGATGGTGGCGTCATCAGATAGGGTTGCTGCATGAGACGTGCATCAAGCGCGGGGAAGCTCAGAGGAGCCACTGGTGGCGCCTGGACGACAGGGGTGCCAAGAACTTGTGGAGGCGAGCTCACCAAGACAGGCGGCGCAAAGGTGGGCTGCTGATGCTGCGAAGTGGTTGTTGCACCAGGCACTCCAAGACTGTTGATAAGCGGCAAGGATGCGGCCACCTGTTGTTGCTGCGGGTACAACAAGGGCTGGCTGGGCAAGAATCTCTCTGGTGCAGCGCCATTCATGTTTATCTGAACGAATGGTTGTCCATAGGGCAACCGCGGCTGGACTGGACTCGACCACTCGGCCTCGACCACTTGCTCACTCAGTCTTGGCGCTTGTGGCTGCTGCTGTGGGCCTCTTCTGGTCGATTGGCGATTGTTGTTCGCCTCGTCCAGGTGCTCCACCTCAGTGTTGCCCACATTCGAGATCCTGGTTGTCCTGTGGTTGCCCACACCGTCGATGTGGATCGTCTCCACGTTTCCGCTGTTGCCCACCAAGCGTTGGACCAGATTGTTGTTGTTTGCCGCCGAGTCAAGGTCTTGGTTGTTGGAATTTGTGACAAGTCTTTGCGAAAGGTTGTTCGAATTGGTGTCTAGTTTGGTGTCCAAATTTCCCGAATTTTTTTTCACACCCAAGCTCTGGTTTTGTTGAGGCACATTTGGCTGGCTGGCTTGCTGGACAACAGGAACTTGTTCCGCCGTCTTGGCATTGCTTGTCACTTGGGGCACAATATGAGGCTCCTTGGTTGTCTCCTCTTCCTCCTCCTCCTGCACCTCGTCGTCGTCTTCTTTTGCCGCTTCCGTTGTTGGACCTGGGGGGCTGACTTGGACCACTGGCTGCTCTGCAACTGGAGGGTTGGTGATTGAGATGGTTGGCCTTAGATCAATCTGATTGGTTGGACCCACATTGCTCAAGTCCAACCGCTGCTCTGGCTGGACTGGTGCTTATGGTTGGGGCGCTTGACTATCGCCAAGAAGCTGCGTCGAAGGCTCGCCAATTTCGACTTTTGACACTGGCGCCGCCGGTGGCTCAGTCTCTCTAACACGGATGGTGCGCATCAACTTGGGCTTACCATTCTTTTTGCCCTTTTTCCTCCCACTTTTATCGGCTTTATTACTCTGCTCAGACCTCTCAGCTTCCAGAGGCGTTTGTGGCCAGACAGTTTAACAGCAGGAAGAAGAGAGTTCGAGAAGTTTCTGAGAAGAGATGCAACTGTTGCAGCAAGACTGGACACTTCTGGCGTCAGTGCCCGACGAGGCCAGAAGACCAGATGCCAGCGAAACGGAAGAAAGCCCGACAAACAGATAAGCCTTCCAACAGCAAGCCGGCTAGTTCCACCAATCAGAGTGAACGAGCACTCATTGCAGATGCTGCTACCAGAGAACCTGGTTCCTCGATTCCGGTGCCCCGGCACATATGACAGGCCATCGAGAGTGGATAGATGACCACAAACCGTGCAAGGTCAAGATGCCAGTCAGGTTCGGGAACAATGAGTATCTCTACGCTATAGGCGAGGGCTCAGTTCCGGTGGTACCAGTCGTCGGAAATGAGCATATCAAAGTCAGGATTAAAAATGTCAGCTATGTCCCAAATATCGGACTCAATCTAGTATCATTGAGAGTAGCCGATGACAACGGTATATCTTTTGATCTAAGAGAGGCAAAACTATTTACAAGATGGCAACGATCGCATAGCGACAGGCTCAAAGGTCAGTGGGCTCTACGAACTCAGCTTCCAGGTACCACAGCGAGCATACTAAGCCAAAGGTGGTAGAACCCTCGAGGACTGGCACGAGACTCTTGGACACGCCGATATTCGCAAGATTAAGAAGATGGCGAAAGACAAGTGCGTTGACGGAATGGCCATCGTCGCTCATGGCAAGGAGGGTCTAAATTGTGGCGACTGTCAGGAGGGCAAAGGCCACTGTGCAGCTCATCCAGATTCAAATAGAGAGAGGGCTAAATTGGCACCAGAGCGGCTGCATGCTGACCTAGTCGGTCCAATCAACCTAAAAAGCTTGGGAAGAGCATCTTACTTTCTACTATTAAAGGACGAGTACTCCGGTTATATGTTCGTAAAGTTCCTCAGGTCGAAAACAGAGGTCCTCGAGCGAATCAAGAGTGCTGTTGAAGAGGTCACCTTAGCTACGCATTCAAGAGTGCGATGTCTCAGGACAGACAACGGTAGCGAGTTCCGGAATGAAGCAACACAGTTCTACCTTGGCTCTGAAGGAATTGTTCACGAGCTGTCCGCACCGCATACACAGCAACAAAACGATAATTGAGACAGCTAGATCGATCTTGCCGGCTTCAAAATTTCCACTCAAACTCTGGGCTGAGGCCATCAATGCTGCGGTTTACATCAGAAACAGGGTGCCGACAAAATCTAATCCAGATGCGACCCCATTCGAACTATTTTTCAAGAGAAAGACAGACATATCTAACCTCATGAAGTTTGGTCAGGCAGTCCACGCCTTGAGTCGTCAGATGGGGCCCAGCAAGTTTAAGAGCCAGACCATCGAGGCCTTCATCTGTGGCTACGGGCCGAGGTTCAACACCTATCGATGCTATCAACATGGTTCACAAAAGATTATGATTACGACAGACGTAGCGCCGGCGAACCATGAGGTGAAAGATGACGAGTACAACAGTCAATTCACGTTCATCATTGCAAATGAACCACAGTTCTCGTTTTATTCCATAAGGAATGAGCAATTCTTGTCTAGCTCATTGCAGCAAGCAGATTCAAGGCCTCAATCTGTTGAGGACCAACAATCAGATGCTAGTTCCAATGAGCCTCACGGTAACGAGAAGACACTGGTGCATATCACTCTGGACGAGGGCTTGGCGGTCAGATCCAGCGCAAACGAGGATAACGATGCGAACGGCAGTTCCAAGGATGAATTGGAGGTCAGATCTCAGGCACAACCAAGTGACAGCCGGTCGGAGGTCATTGTAACGAACCACGTAGTAGGAAAAGCGCGCCAAAATCTGCAGCTCGTTTGTGCTGGTGACGGAGAAGCCAGCCCATCCTCCAGTAAGAATCGTTAGAGATTGAGAGTGGCTCAATGCTCCGACTGGATTCGACGCGGGTTCCGCGTCGAATCAAAGAGAGGGCCATGGAGTGGAAGGTGTCATCGCCCGCACCCCGGGACAAATCGAGGTCCCCGGCCGGCATGGCGAAATCGCCTGCACCCCGGAACAAATTGAGGGTCTCGGAGTGGCAAGGCGATATCGCTCACCACTCCGTGGCCAATTGGAGCGATGGTCCGGTCGGTAAAAGAAAAGTGTTGAATTTTCCCGACCGGCACGAATCGGGCCAGGGCACTGCGAGGCAGCACAGCCGCAGGCCCCAGTATAAAACACTTGTTCATTGGTCATAAGTCTGTCATCTGACATAGAGTCAGATAGGAAGAACTGATGACCTAGCCACAGATGAATAAAAATCACTGACCGAGGCTGGGCCCGAGCGGATATTTATACCCGCTCGGATTACAGTCTCAGTACAGTCGCAAATTGACCTCCAAAGAGGAAACAACTGTTGCACTCTAGTGTCCCTGTACTTTCACAGCTGGCAGTGCACGCGTGTTAACTCCCGCTCAACTGATAGTTGGCTCTCGCTCACACTGATGGTGTGGCACAAGGAGTCTGGTGAAGTGGAGGGGGAACTAATAATAAAGTGATGAACTAATTATGATGCGTGTGCTGGGTTGATAATATGTTGTGAAGAGTGATCTGTCACTGCTCCTTGCACCGTAAACAGAGGTCTTCAACCTCTAGGGTCATCAGACCCCATTAATCGAGGGAATGGAACCATCCCTGATTTATGTCGCCCGGGCTCACTTGATGCCCAAGCTCACTTGATGCCCAGGCTCGCCTAATTCCCAGGCTCAAAGAAGTCTCCGACACTTGAAGATTCTATCCTAGGAGATATAATACCAAGGAGATTTATCGCCACGATAAATCTCATGAGCCCAGATGGTTTGACAACCATCACAAATCTTGGACTTACCAACAGATGGACCAGATGTCCTCTTGGATACATGGTTCAGATGTGCGAATGAACTTCAGGTCCAAATGCTTAAGTACCATGAGGTCCAGATGTCCAAAGATCATCTGGCCACAATGGCAATAACCATAAAACAAGGGAATAGCTAGGAATCATGAGCCCGCACAATTTAATTACACTGGATTCGTTGGAACTAGGAATCGTCTATCTACGATTACTCGTAAATCAACTTGACAGATGGTTCGTGAGAATCAAGACACATATGGTTTCACACCACATGGTGAACATCTGTTATGAGGCAAAGAATAACCGCCCCGATGGCTTGTTGAAGCCATGACAACCGAGTATAAATAGAGCTGCGATTTGAAGCAGCTCTGAGCATTTCCAACTAGACGTAGAACGAGTAACATCTAATAAAGTCTTAGTAGGTCCTGGGGACATTCAAACATCCACCCTGTGTGTAGAACTTATTCAAGTCCATCCAATTCAATATCATCTCTACACACCAATTCCTCACTTCCTAACAGATAGTCATCACCCCCAGCGCATCTTCCCCAACTCCATTGTCATCGTCGCTAAATGAATGGCCAAGGCGGTAGAGGATAAGTCCCCCTTGGCTGGGAGTTGTGTGAGGACGCACCGCAGGGACAATGGTCGTGCGGTGCCAAAGCTGCAACAGTTGTCCGCCTTGGCCCTTATAATTAACGGGGATGCGTGGCCAAGGCGGAGACACTGTTTGTCGCCTTGGCGCGCCAGTGACCGACCAATGCAAGGCCAAGGCGGTGGATGATATTGCCCCCTTCGCCAGCAGTATTGGAAATCTCCCGTCGGCCGGCCAGCTCATCATGCGGCCGGCCCCGCCGCTTGTAAAGAGCACAGCTGGCGGCGGTGCTCTTTACAAGCTTATCGATGTTCTCAGCCTCGTCTTGCCAAGAAATGTGGTAAGGCACCTCAATGCTATCTCTGAGGGCTGGCACAACTCGGCCGGCATCAACACCTTTTTTGACCTGATCAAAAGAATCGAGCACGGTACAATGCCTTACGAGAAGAGCCCTCCACTGAGGGTGGAAGCCTCAGAAATCATTAAGCTATTTTCGGACATCAAAGCTGCCTTGAGTAACCATAGAAGAGCTGCGGAAGCTCCAAACGGTGAGGAAGCAACTGTTGCTGCTTATATTCAAGAGCCGACAAGTAGCTCTCATATGAACCACAGACCTCAAAGTTCTTCGCCGCATGAGAACCAATACCGCTGGCCCGCTCATCCCGCACCAACTTACGACCAACGCCAGAGAAATGAGGCTCATGCAGGTCCGCAAAGGAACCGCCCGCAGCTGTACGTTCCTCATGGCCCTCATTCCGGCGGCCAACAGTCGCGAATCGGAGGCCCTTCTCATGAGAACAAAGGTCCGAGGAGAAACTACATCGCAAGGTTTGGTAACCCGCCAAGCAAATGCCGCTATTGCGGAGGGCTCCACTTTAAACATTGTCCTCTGATGAACCCAGATTTAAATTAGCAAGAGCTGAGCAGGATGCAGGCAATGCTTAGCTCGATGTCACTGTAGCCTGCATGGGGTCAAAAGCTAAACTAATTATCCTACCTTGTACGATCAACGGTGTTCTGTCAAGAACCATAGTTGATACCGGCGCATCGGTATCATTTCTACCCGTATCGGGACTTGTTATCCGCCAGACGCAGCCACTTCCTTTCCAAGCCGAGGACACAGCCCGCACCGCTGACAACCGGGCGATCCAGTGTCGATCCAGAGCACAGGCAGCAACTATCATTTCCGGAGCCGTGGCAGTCGCCGAGTTCTTGATCCTCCCCGACTGCTCAGGCATACACACGTGAGCACACAATGATCTGCTGCTAGTGGCTTCAGATTAAACTGTCTGAGAATTGCAGTGAAAGAATTGTTCCAAACCCTTGGTGCTTGACGCAGGGCGTACAAGCTCTTGTTAAGCTTGCAAGTGTAGCCAACTGGTACGCTTAGACCTTCTGGAGATTGAAGATGTAACTCTTCCTCGATTGAGCCATAAAGAAAGGCTGCGCCGATGTCAAATTGCACCCACTCGAGTCTCTCCTGAGCGCTATTGAAAATAATAGCCTTATCCTGTCCATTCGAGCTACTGGCGCAGAAATCTTTTCGTAGTCGACTCTTTCGACCTGACTGAAACGGCGAGCTACCAATCTTGCTTTATACACGTCGTGCTTTGTACTCTTCGATCGAGTCAGCTGGATTGCGCTTAATCTTGAAGACCCAACTGGAACCCATTTCCTCCACACCAGCAGGCTTTGGAATAACGGACCAAGTCTGGTTGATAGCGTGGGCTTTCAACTCAGTTTCAACAGCTTTGAGCCACTCTTACGCATCGGGTCCACTGGCTGCCTTTTTGTAGCTACTAGGTTCAGGTTGCCTGTCTGGTTTGCATTTTGCTTGACAGTATCGGTACCCGGCTGTGACGATTCCCTTCGATTGATGAGGCGCCATTGTTGCTGCCCTGTGTAACCTTGAATGATTGATTTGGCGCTCGTAAGAAGACGTTGTTTTGGGTCTGACCTGGCGGGACGCTCTCGTTGTCCAGCGCGGGTTTTTCAGCCTGAACATCATGTTTCCGGACGCTCTTCTACAAGCCGTTGTGCCCGCCATTCCGTCTGCCATTCTGTGCGCATGTAAGGAGCACCGCCGTTCGGCTCGCACTGCGTCACGCGGACGTAGCGTCCAGACGGCGGGGCCGGCCACATGATGAGGCGGCCGGCCGACGGGACAATTCCAATACCACGGACCAAGGCGAGGATACTCCACCGCCTTGGCCGTGCATTGGTCACTGATTTCGCGGGCCAAGGCGGAGACATACCACACCGCCTTTGCCCTGCATCCATCACTCATTAGCGGGCAAAGGCGACAAACATTGTCTGCGCCATGGCTACGCATCCTCATTAATTTTAAAGGCCAAGGCGGACAACTGTTGTCACCTTGGCCCTGCACGGCCATTGTCTCGGCCGTGCATCCTCCCCAAACTCCCGCCCAAGGCGGAGTCATCCTCTACCGCCTTGGCCATGCATTTAGCGACGATGACAAAGGAGTTGGGGAAGATGCGCTGGGTGATGGCTATCTCGCCGATAGCCTCCCCAGTGCATCGAGGACGCGACGTCGCGGTAGTGATTGCTTGCGAAAAGATGCGTCAACCACCGCCTTCCACTGTGCATTCCATTTGCACTGCCTTTGGGCAGTACAAACGAATCAAGTATAAATAAAGTTCGTTTTTCCAGGGAGGATATCAGTCTCGCTTGAGCCACCAAACCAAGCAGAACACTGAAGTGCCTCCTTGGGAAATATTATCAACCCAGCACACGCATGTAGTATTAGTTATGACATTCAAATATTCCCGCCAAGACACCCACACGCGGCCCAAGGAGCAAAACCCGCGGGTGCGGCACACACAACACACCCGAACATATATGAGACCGAATATAACATGATCCGAAAATATATTGTATTCTAAGACCAATAAACGTAGCCCGCTGAGAATAGAACCCATAAATATATTGATGCAACCTTATTGATGTTACATTTTGGCGCCCACCGAAGCATTTTCAGTTTAAGGGCTACGTAGCCGGATCAAACCCGAGATTTTCCTTTAGCACCCCGGAAGTGTCGAATAGATATGGTTGTGACCAGGTCACAGTCACCAATGGGAAACGATTCCGACTCGAGATTACTACCAATAAATGAAGATAGTTCGGCTCAGCAAGGCCCTCCGGAGACGTCTCATAAAGAGAGCACGGACGACCGATTGGAGCGACTATCGAGGCAAATGAATAATCTGGCGAGTGCAGTCGCGAAGCTCATGGAGGTGAGAGAGCAGCAGCCAAGTGGCCAAGCTAGTGACCGATCAAACCACCGGGAAGGACGAGGCGAGGGAACCCCAAAAGAGACAGTAGGTCAGGAAGGTCCGACCCCTGTTGGCGAGCCACGTGGCTCAGGGAACCCCACGCGAGTCTTCCAATCGCACCAAGGAGTGGAAGGAGATGTCTCCGGTACCCGGACAGTAACTCCAGAAAGCTCAAAGTTGAGCGACGAGGGAACGTTCTCTCAAGTAATCAATCTCACCTCGGTGAATCCGAAATCATTTAGTGGAGATAGGAACCTCGCCTTGGCGAAGACTACGCAAACATGATGGAAGCCAACGGCTGTCCCAACAGCCTGAAGCCGAGAAGAATACGAGCGTACTTAACTGGTCTAGCCAGGGATTGGCTCGAGCTTGTGACGTTACGCTCCCCAGATTTAGAGTGGCAGGCATTCAAGAAACGTTTCATTGAGGACTTTAGCGGCATCGACGTCGTGCAGCAAGCAAAGAAGCAATTGGGTACTGCAACTCAGGAGAGCAGCGAGCATCCTTACACGTTCGCTGTTAGGGTGCTAGGTCTCTGCCGGAGGGCAAACCCTCAGATGTCTGAGGAAGAGAAGATAATGTATTGCTTGCAGGACCTGAGCGAAAGCCTTAGAAACACTCTTGCGTGTCTCAGATCCCGCAAGGACTGGGATCTCGACGACCTGCTCCAGCTACTGGCAGCGCAGACTAAGGGAGCTGGGGCTGAGACGTCTAGGCAACCATCCAACTACCCAAGGCAGCCCAGAGGGGGACAGACAATCCCGAAAGCTACCAGAACGGAAGATCGCAGCGCCTGGACCTGCTTCAACTGTGGTTCGAAGGACCATCTGGCGAAAGACTGCAAGGCCCCGGCGAAAGAGAAAAAACCGGTTGAGGCTAACCCGGTTAGGGACCCTACCCTGGGATCAACCACCCCTGGGAGACGCAGGCGGAGCACCCTTGCACATATCGGGTATGGCAGCCGTGTTGGCCTCACATGGGGGCTTCAGACGACCCCTACTGGTAGCGGTAGCATCAAGCCAGTCCCTCAAGCAGACACCATGGGGGGTGGATACTCTCCATGCATTCGGTAAGATTGACTTCAGTCAATACAACGGGAACGTCCCGGCAGGTGAGCCGAAGGCTGACCATCGCTCCATTAGCGCCGCGAACACCGACAAGCCACAACATCCTCTCGACCAGATTGAGCTACAACACCTCGACGTCGAGAGCAAAAAGCTGTTTGGCAAGACATTGGTAGAATACAAGGACACGTTCTCGGCGAATGAGCGCGATATCGGTAGGACGTCCCTGGTCAAACACCGCATCATCTTGACAACCGAAACCCCAATACATAAGTACCCGTATAGGACACCGCATAGATTGCGACCCGTGATGGAGGACATCCTCGACAGGATGAAAGAGACTGGTGCCATAAGGGAGTCGATAAGCCCCTATGCATCACCGGCATTCCTAGTCAACAAGGACCAAGGCAGGGACAAACGGCTCGTAGCCGACTATCGCGAGCTAAACGCCAAGACTGTACCCGACCGAACTCCTATGCCCCATCCGGAAGACGTCTTCATGCTGCTTACGGGGATGAAAAAGTTTGTGAAGCTGGATATCACATCAATGTTCAACCAAATTGAGATCGACGAACGCGACGTCGCGAAGACAGCGATGACGACGCCGCTCGGTCTCTTCGAGTGCCCATTGATGCCGTTTGGCCTCATGAATGCCCCAGCGACAGCAGTACGATTGATGAGGGAGGTACTTCGTGGCCTCGACAACGAAATTTGTTACGTATATTTCGACGACGTCATCGTATGCGCCAAAGACAATGAGGAGCTAGTGCAACGTTGCACCCAGGTATTCGAGCGTCTCAGAACGCACAACCTCAAGCTCAAACCATCGAAATGCGCATTGGGCCAAGACTCGGTGAAGTTTTTGGGCCACGTAATCAGTGCAAGAGGTATCGACGTCGACCCAGCTCGCATCGAGTGCATTGCGAAACTCCGACCACCTAGGAACCCAACAGAAGTGCGCAGCTTCCATGGATTGTGCAGTTACAACAGGAAGTTTATCAAGAACTTTGCAGACCTGGCGAAACTCTTGACCCCACTGATGGGTAAAGACTCCGAATTCTCCTGGAGCGACGACGCTCAGAGAGCTTTCGAGACCCTCAAAAACACCCTCCTCAAGGCGCCTACACTTGTTCACTATAACCCAGATGCAAAGCACGAACTGCGTACGGACGCTAGTGCGTACTCAATAGGTGCCATTTTGTATCAGAAACACGACGACAAAGACCAAACAGGTGTCGTCACCTACTACAGTAAGACATTGAACCACACCCAACGTCGTTACTCGGCTACTGAGCGTGAACTCCTGGCAGCGTTCAAGGCAGTGTTGGCGCTGAAACACTACCTACTGGGAAAGAAGTTCACCTTAGTGACGGACCATGCAGCGCTAAGCTCGTTACGTAACGATCGAGACCCCCACCACCGGTTAGCCAGATGGTCGGCTCAGCTCTTCGGCTTCGAATTCGACGTCGAATACAAGAAAGGTCGATCACATCTCGACGCAGACTGCATGTCAAGGTTGGTAGAGGGGACCCAAATCGTCGATGAAGCAACCGATACAGACAAAGACGCTGCCGACGCCGGCGAGCGAGAAGAATTTCTGACCAGGGCAGTCTCGAACATAACAAGGCAGGAGGACGACCCCGATCGTAACGCGGAGAACGGTACAGCTTAAGTGAACATCGAAGCCGAGCAACGCCAAGATCAGTACTGCAAACGATTCCTCGACGTGCTAGAATCACCGTCACTGACCGAAGCCGAAAAAGGCAGACAAGCGAAGAACTTCTCAATCCGGCGGCCTTCTTTATCGTGTCAACTCAGACGGCAACCAGATGCTCGTGGTCCCGTCGCGACGTTGCGCAGCTGTCCTCTTGGCTTGCCACGATTCACCACTTGCAGGGCACCTTGGATTCTCCAGAACCTACAACTTGATCCAATCCCATTACTTCTGGCCGAAGATGCGTAATCAGGTCAAGCGCCACGTGGCTTCCTGTGCAGCTTGCCAGAGAAGGAAAAGCAGCAACTTACGGAAGCAGGGATATACCAAACCATTACCGGTAGCAGAAGACGTCTTCGACATGGTCGGGATAGATTTGTTAGTCAAACTTCCAAGTGTTGAGAAATGACTCATCTATCTGGGTATG
>Ga0268247_10000522_pt1 | contig 12840 bp, 7 predicted proteins | sample AgamicOrMae_FD_200245 | JGI IMG/M metagenome (GOLD analysis project Ga0268247, IMG submission 200245) | Agave microbial communities from Guanajuato, Mexico - Or.Ma.e (v2) (version 2) | ecosystem: Host-associated > Plants > Phyllosphere > Phylloplane/Leaf | place: Guanajuato, Mexico | collected... | reverse complement strand
ATGTAAGTGACCACTCTGTGCATACATCCAACCCTGCTAGGGCCTGTCACGAAAAGCATAACAAGTAGAATTAAACGGGATTAATTGTTTTGATGGAGTTTGTTTCTGGAAAGCCATATCCTCATTTGAAACCTTTAGATACTAACAGAAATGCACTGAACGAAAGCATCAAAAAGCACATAAGAGTGCCTGCGTGCTGATGAGGCGGGTAAGTAAGACGCTGACTCGCTTCACAGCGTAGCGCCCTGTATGCGCTAACATGGTGCATCGGCCGGATCTTGTTATTTTCAAGAATACCCGGTGTTTCTCGTGTAACTAGGTTTGAGTAATAGAGTAAATTCTTTTCAAGTAACATTATTACAACGTATTTATTAGAACTTTAACGCACAAACCTTTCCATATGTCACCAAGTCACCCACCATATGGTAGCCACGCCACCACATCATACGCACTACATCATATAAAAATCATTCCTCGTCATTCACCATTCATTTGTAAGTAGACATAACACGTAGTGTGAACCTGAAACAGAACAAAATGTGTTGTAAAAGGATGAGGCGTCAAAACTTCTCAAATGGCACTTACTCGATCTAAGGCCAAAGATCTGATAAAAGCGAAATCAAAATTCCACCAGGATATTTTTCTCTTCAAGGACTCAGATCCATTGATTCTATTTTGTAATACAAATCTTCTTAGCAAGGAAAAGTTTTCGACGTTGCTAAGGTTCCTACTAAATGAATATCAGAAAGTAGCCACGTCCCAATCATTTACAACACACGTTTGTAAAATTACCCTAACAGGTGGTAACGAAAATGACCCGTGGTTGGAACTAATCCCTAACTTTAACTCCCCACGAGCTTTAAGTGACAATGAGGTGCCATGCACTATAGAAAATTTTGAAAAGTTTATTATAAGATGTTTTAGTTTGAGATTGACGGCAGACCAAATAATTCAGGAAATTATAGATGTGTTAGTTAACTTCATCCCTTTATCAGCCCCTATCCATAAGGAGCAGAGTTCTATACCCCCGCTGGGCTTAAGAATCAGATATCCTAAAGACCAGAATATTAGCGGCGAGCAGTCTTCGATCGTACAATGTTCAGAGATCTTAGAAAGCCAAATCGACCCTTTTGAGCAAGGTAGTTTAGACCCCGAATTTCAGCTCATGCATGAAGACGACGAGTCCAGTAGTAACACACAACGACTGGATCAGAACAACGGGGATTCTACGTACGAAGAGCCAGCTGCTGGAAGGACACGTCCCATGATGGATCGCTTCGTTCCCATTCCCCAAACCGTCCCTGCGCCAAGGTATGGAGGACAAGAGAATCAGTTCCTGTCGGATTTTCTGGAGGACTTCGAAAACTACTGCGCCAGAAATAAGCATGTCCAAGAAGAGGACCAAGCGGAGCAGCTTCTTTCGGTTCTGGATGGAGCACCACGACGATTGGCTACAAGATTACACCATGGCCCGAACGGCATGAAGAAATACTCCCAGTTGAAACGGGAATTGATAGATGTTTTTGGCAAATCACTCACGAACAGCCAAGCGATGATGAAGATAGAGAACAAAAGCAAAAAGCCTGGTCAGTCCTGGCCAAGCTATGCAGAGGAGTTGTGTGTCCTCAAAGACAAGACGACGCCAAACATCGAGGAGAGAATCGTCCTGAAGAAACTCATCGGAGAACTTCCCCGATTCGCCAAGCACTATGTGAAAGCCAAAGATCCGAGAACGGTGATCGACTTCCTTAAACAGGTAAATGCTTACGAGAAGGAATATGGAGTAGATACGACACAGATGGGATCCCCGAGAGAGGAAGAGCAGAAGAAAGTCACATTTGCGCCAGCGCAAATTTCGGACTCTAAACTAGACGCCTTACTAGAGAAAATGAACCTTATGACGGAGCGTCTAGACAAATTGGAGGCCTCTAGGCAAACCGCTTGCGAAGTTGTGCCTTATCGAAGGAACCAGCAGGAAACTTCGCGCAGTCCGAGCCCCACGCCGAGGAAAACGGAAACAGATCAGATAGAAGCCTTAGCCAGCCAAATTGAAGAAATGAAAATCTTCATGATGCAATCAGCAGGACAGTACCGCCCCTACAGAGATGACTACAGGGCGACCTCACCGAGATTCCAAGGAAGACAGTCCCGTAACCGTTATAGAGACGATCGCAGAGGTAATTTTTCCAGGAGGTCAGAAGACAGGTACCAACCACACGACGGATCACGAGTATACGAGAACAGCAATCGACGACGGGATTTCGACAACAGAGACCGTCAAGGATACAGGAGCGACTACGAAGGAAGCAGTCGAAACCACCGAGGAGATCGAGACAACTCCGGAGGAAGAAATGGGAGTCAAGAAAGAAGAAGCCGCCGACGTGAAGACCGACGCATAGAGTACCCTTCACGTCCCGCTATCGAAAATGAACCGTCGCATTCAAAAAACGCCTAAGGCAGCTCTGTGTTGATCAGACGAAATTAATACAACATAGAGCAACTGAGTCTGAAGGATTGGTGAAAGGAAAGACGTTTGCTGCAGTTACGGCAGAAGTACCCTTGACCAAACGATTTCCTGGAAGGGAAGGCGAAACTACCACACGACAGGCAAGAAATGTTATCAGAGGACCGACTAAAACGACTAGTGGGGACGCTAAGCAACTAATCAACAAAGAAGAGAGCGCAACTGCGTCAGAAGAATACCGATTCCAGGAGATGCCGACCCAAACATGGAATAAGATCCAGAAAAGACTGCAAGATCTAATAACCGCTAAAAATAAGATGATCCCGACGAAAAATAGATTCAAAATTTTAGCAAATTGCGACGAGGTAAGCCCCGATCCAGGCCAAAGACCAGTCGTAGGAATGCTTTCAACGCACGAACGACGACCACAACGACAACCCGACCGGCGGAAAACAACAAAAAAGGCGAGTATCCCAAGAGAACGGAAGGAAGCACATCAGAATGGGAATTTCTTTACGGTACGAATGAGGGTGAACGGCCAACTTTTGCCCACAGTCATAGACACAGCCTCATCAGAGAACCTCCTCCACATCTCCAATATATCGTCCGATCAGCTCGTGCCAGTAATAACAGAGCTGACGGCAGCAAATGAACTCAAAGTGGACATCTTAGGAGAAGCTGTGGTTCCAGTAGGGATAGGCTGGAAAACGGAGAATTGTAAATTCCTCATTCATAATTATAAGTCGGATGCCCTCAACTGCCTGCTAGGTACCCGTTGGTTCGATACCTACGGAGCTGATATAGACTATAAGAAAAGGACTTTTAGTTATGACTATAAAGGGGAGAGAATTACCATAAGGAGATATGGGAGCCCTAAGTATGACCTGTATACCGTTTTACCCCCTATTGCTGAAAGTAACGTATTTCTAACCGCCCTTCGGGAATTTCCCGACAATTTCGCGCAGGATAATTATTCGTCTCATAGAAGTGTTTTTACTAAGAACGAGACATGGTTTGAGCCTGGACAACAAAAGTTGGTAGACGTAACTATGTTCCCACATGAACTTGTCGAGCCTGCAATTTTTGTCCCGCGACAAATAGCGGACGACTCACACATTGTAGCACTAGATACCTACTTAGAAAATGGCCACAATCAAATCTTGATGATCAACAAGTCGGATAAAGCTCAAATTTTAGATAAGCATTCCAAGGTTGGATTTGTGTTTCCAGACGAGGTGCAAGTGGGAGTAATTCCGGATAGAGAATGGGTGAAGGCTTTAGAACAGGAAGCGTGGAACGAAACCCCAATCACTGGGTACCCGTTTCCCACTCCTAGGAAGTTGCCCAAAATAGAGGACTTCTCGATGGGTAAAACCCTGACGGACCAGCAGAAATTCGAACTATACAAACTTCTCTTAGCCAACCTGGATGTATTTCATTTCCCTGGAGACAAGCTCTCGTCATGTAAAGTCGCGGAAGCTACAATACAACTGAAGGACCCTTCACAAATTATTTGGCAACCGCCTCATAACATGACCTTAGAGCAGCAAGACATTGCCCTAGAAGTAGTCAAAGATTTGGAGAAAAGGGATATTGTAGAAAAGTGTGAAATACCCTCAAATTTCTCTATACCATTCTTGTTGGTGAGAAAAAGGTCAGAGCATGGGAACTCATCCGAGTCCAAAGATATCAATAACACTTGGAGATTTGTCTTAGATTGTAAGAAACTCAATAAGGCCATGAAAAAGGTCGTTTACGGACCACCGTCTGTGAATAACGTGTTGCAATGCCTCAGGAATTCAAAGTTCTTAACAAGTTTAGACATGAAAGATTCCTTCAGTCAAATATTATTGCAAGAGTCCTCGAAGGACCTGACAGCCTTTAAAATAAGAAATACGCAATGGCGCTACCGTCGCCTGCCTCAAGGATTGTGCACGGCAGCCCAACTGCTTCAATATACTCTAGAAAAAACATTACAGCCTATGCTAACTAAAAATGCTATTTCTTATATTGATGATGTTATTTTGTGGTCGCCAAGTAACCCAGATAATCCAGACTTAGAATTCCAAGAGCATCTGCAAGTGTTATCTCAAGCCTTCGCTCTGTATAGAAGGGCAGGTTTAACCTTAAGGATTGATAAATGTAAGTTTGCGTTTTTAGAACTGGCATTTTTGGGCTATCATATATCAGGTTCGCATCTTCGGCCTGACAAAAGTAGATTTAAAAGTCTTGAAGTTTTGCTAAATTGCAAGAATCGAAAAGAGCTCAAATCAGCACTCTGCTATTTAGCCTACCATCGTACTTTCATACCTGATTTTGCAAGAGAATCTCAAGTTATACGCGACAAGGTCAATGAAGACTCATCAATGCCATTTCAAATGACGGAAGCAGTCAAAAATTGCATGAGAAAATTGTATGAGAGGTTGCTAAGTGAAGCGACCCTACATTACTTTGACCCGAATTGTACTGAGAATTTGATTGCAGTAGACAGTAGTAGACTAGGAGTAGGAGCAGGCCTTTTGCAAAAATGCCCACGCTCAGGAAAATTTAAGGTTGTGAGGCTAATGAGCAGAGCCTTTCCAGTACGCAAGGGCCCACCCTTAAGTGCTTACAAAGCTGAATTATTAGGTTTAAAAATGATGTTGGAAAATTTTTCAAGCGAAATATCCACGTTAAGTCAAGTGACAATTCTGACAGATTGCAAAGCTTTGGTCACTTTACCCACACTGAAAGTCTTATCAAGTCAACAAGCTGTGGTAGTTAGTATGTTGGAAGGGTTTGGAGACAAGATCAAGCTCAAGCATGTTAAGGGTAAAATAAACACTCTCGCTGACTACCTGTCACGACATATGGAGATTTGTGACATCGAAAGAGATCAAGGAAGGACGGGAGATCCATGGATGCACCCCAGAGACAGACAAACCCCAGAAGAAGAGGATGTCGGATTCCGGGGAACGATCTATGCTAAGGATCCCGACCCGAATGAACCGTTTACAGACTCTATAATGCCAGATGGAAGTATAGAGAAGTTGGCAGAAACCCCTAGACCACCAAGCCAAACAACTTGTGTCATGTCTAGGATGATAGACCCTATCCTTGGAAACTCAAGATTGCGGGAACTTTGCCGAGAGAAAAACGAAGAGAAATTAAAGGCATTAGGTAAAAACCCTAATAACGAAGAAGCAAGAGAAGACAAGTACCCTTCATACCAGGACCTGAAATGGCCAAAATTTCCTACACACCTTTCGACACAGAAAAAGTGCAAGCAGTCAGCATTTGCTGACAGCGCATCAACCTCAGTCAATGTCATCACCCGAGCCCAAGCACAGAAAGCAAAACTTTCTAGCGGCGAAAGTGGAGCATTAGCCGACATTACGTATTTACCCTTGAATGCAGATCCGGAAACCAGGCCAAGAAGTATCACCAAAAACCCCGAAATAAAATGGGCGGATATTATGCCGAATACGTTTGAACTTCCTTCTGCGGAGGAGAGGCTTCATATTCTTAAAGAGGCACAGCTGAGAGATCCTGAAATGCAAAAAGTGATCAATAAGATCCAAAAAGGGGAAATTGTCGACGGTTACGAATTGCGTCAAGGTGTTTTAGTAATAAGAAAATTCGGTCGATGGCTGATAAGTCTCCCTGAATCATTGAAACTAGTAGCCCTGAGATTTTTCCATGACAGCTTTTATGGTCATCATTTTGGTAGTTATAAAATGTATCTGAAACTAAAGTTAGTTTGTTATTGGAAAAACATGTTTGCAGACTGCAAATCTTACAGCCAATCATGTGAAGTTTGCCAAACTAGAAACCCTAAGCTTCTAAAATTAGGCCTAATGGGAACTCTGGAGGCGAATTATCCGTTCGAGATTTGTAGCTTAGATGTAGCAGAAATGCCGACTAGCAGCAGTGGATACAGTCACTGTCTTGTATTTGTAGAAAATTTTTCTAAGTTTATTTACTGTCATCCTATAAAGCGGGTAACGACAGAGAACTGCATAAGGGCATTCCTGAAAATAATTCAAAATGGAGTGATCCCGCGACTGTTAATTTTAGACAGAGCTAGTGCATTCCAATCTAAGGACTTTAAAAGCTTTGCAAAGAGATTAGGCATGGAACTTAACTTTGTGGCACCCCTTAATCATATGATTTCTCTTAGTGAAATGGCAATTAAACGTCTAAACTGGAGCCTACGAGCGTTTGCTAATCCTTCTTTTACAAATTGGGACCAGATGCTAAGCTTAGCGGTAACAGTTCTCAACCAATCAATTTCTAAAACGAAATTTTCTCCGGCGGAGTTGTTATTTGGAGTACCAGATACACACATGCCTGGAGATTTTATGGACTTGTTAGCGGACCCAAAATCTCTGACTGATTACGCAAGAGAAAGGATTAAAAAGAGAATAGAATATGTCAAAAGGCGGTTGCATTTAAGAATTTCACAGGCAAATACGTACAATCGCAATCGGAAGCCAGTCGAATTTGTCAAAGGACAACATGTGTATGCATTTTTACAAGCTCAAAAGAAGTTCCGACTTCCAGGAAAATTTCAAGTAAAATGGCGTTTTGCCGAAATTGTAAAAAAGTTAACGCCTCTTACATACTTAGTGAGACTATGGTACAAAAACAAAATACGGGTCAAGAAATTTCATATAAACCTTCTGAAGCCGGCATACAAAAGACCAGCAAAATTTCAAAGCAACAATATCGAAGAGAAACCGTATAAAGCCTCATTAAGGGATATAGGCCCAACTTCAGAGTTGGTAAATCTCCCAACCCCACTGCCGGAAGGACAACGACCGGAAGTCATGCTCTTCTAAATGCGTTAGCTTTTCAGTACAGAGGTCTGAGTGTTAGCTATTATATGGAAAAAAAAACAAAAAACATCACCCGCTGTCAAGGCCGACTCGCATTCATACGCAATCACGCATCGGTCAGCGGCATTGGTGTACCGGTTACACTTTTGCTGATCTGATCACAACAATCGCTTTTTTTCTCGCTCATTGACAAACCATTATCTCATCTGTCGACTCATCTTTCCCTAAAGCTCGTGCGTTAAATTTCTATTTCCAATCAGTGTTTCTCAGATTACTTAGATCTAAATTCCTGTTCTGGTTTATGACATTGATGCCCTTAAATCCTTATCAGAGTTTGGATTGTGTGTACAGATGACACTCGATGCATTCGACCTCACCAAGAAAAGCGATCCCCGCTCAAGATCACTACTTTGATCATGACCTTACTATTGGCGTCCCCGCTTACAAGTTTAGCGGCAGTCACGGTATCCAGTGGCGGACACATTCGCCTATTGGACATTCTGGCTTTCAATGAACGAATTACGATTGTTACGACGTTCCCTTTGCCACCAATGCCAACTAAATATGCGCTCCCAGCTGAGACAATCGCATGCGATGTGCCAACGTCGCCCGCATGCAATATACGTAATCTAACTGCAACGCTCTTGGAGACCGTCCATCGCTTCGTAGATACCATCCCAGGGACCCCAGGACAAACCCACCTTAAGGCGATCCAGAAAAGGAGCATCGCGTCGACCATTTTGTCTGCGCTTGGTGGATTAGTTACCAATGGGTTCCCAAAGATATGGAGCTTTTTGACGGATCCAAGTCAAAAGGCCGTTCCTAGCGGACATGAAGAGCCTAGTCTAACAGTAGCCATAAAAGATCAGCCCACCAAATTTAGTAAGAAAATTATTAACACCTTCAAAGACGTTCTCCGAAAAACATCTTGGTTCGGCAACGAAACAGACTCGGAAGGACATGGCCCTTTTCTCGCTTTGATTCTTGAAACAAGCAGAGCTTTTGCGGACGTAGAAGAAGCACTGATTACGTACGTGCAGTTCGCAGTTTATGAAAACGCACTTCAGTCCTGTAGCGACAAGAAAATACCCCGGAGCCTTTTTTCTGACAAAGTCTTAGAAGCTGTGCTTGTAAAGGCGAAAGAAAAACTCGCATCAACTGAAGCAAGGTTTGCTATACCAGAGAGCAACAGGGAAGCCTACTTCCACCTGACGGCAGCCGAATGTTTTCATGCTCCGGGTGAGTTTCAAGTCCATATGAAAATCCCCGTCATCCAGGGTGATTCTCAGACCTTCGTCTACGAAATAAGCCCTTTGCCCTTCCGAGTGGATGAAGCCATCTGCTACAACTTCAATGAACCGTTTAAATTGGCATCATCCAAAACGTCTACCATAATCCTAGACCATGACCATGAACCCGTTAAAGGTGTTATAGACTTACCCAGGGACACCGGTATCGAGAAACTAAACCCATGTTTGAGTCCTCTGTTCCCGGACAAAGTGTTTGGTGTGACCCCGTGCAAACCTAAGTGTGTGACAGGTCCTGAGACTGACATACCAGTATTGATGCAGGTATCACATAACAGTTTCTTCGTGGTTACAAGCCCCAAATTCCCCCTCGAGATACACTGTGACGGTCAAATAAATCATGTGGACCACATCAACTTGGGAATTCTCCTTATTGAGGAGTTCCCGTCTCATTGTGCTGTGCTTAGCAATGGAGTCGAACTTTTCCAAAGGAATCACTTACTGAACGATTCCGCTACAGCGAGAAGCATCCGTAGCACTCAAGTAGTGCCATTCCAATGGACAGCTAGTGACACCCTCCTCACTTTCGAGAGATTCTTGAAAGGCCGTTACTCTGTGCAAAACAATCAAGTGCGACCGATCAGTGAAGTGAGAAACATTGTGGGAATGGATGAAGTGCTGCCAGATTTTTCTTCAGGGGAACAAGCTTTGCTCTATAGCGGCCCGACAGCCCTGGGAGCAGGGGTTTTGGCCTGCTTATCGGGAGCCATTACCTGGTTTCTTCGGAGATGGAGGAAGAGGAGCTCGCAGCGGAATCCGCGGGAGCCCTGGTATCGAGGTCAAGATAGCCACCAGCCAGCCACGAAAGCCGCGGTACAAATTTCGGCACCTCTGAACCCTCTTGCGCCGATAGCTCCGAACTCCACATCCTTCGTGGACCCTGTGAACCACCGAAAGGCCGCTTCGTATCTCCAAAACCAGTCGGAGCCCCTCCTTGGCCGGGCACAAGTGGTAGATGTTCAGCTCAACACGGTTGGCTCACCTAGAAGAGGTGAAGGGAGGAACCCCCAACGGGCCGTTAGTGCTTATTTCCCGATGAATCCTCCACCACCTCCCCCGCCAGAGGACAGCCTGCCGCTGCGAAGGCAACAGAGTCAACCTCTACCACCACCCCCACCCCCCTTTCCCCTCATAGACCCCAACGAACAAAGGTGTTTTTAATAAGTGTGTAAAAAAAAAGTAAAAATATTTAGTAGAAAAAAGCTTATTACTATAATACAAAAATTGTGCTAATGGTTAATTATCATACAGGAACGATGGGACTTTACTGATCTTGTACTATCCGAATTCGGGAACTTCTTCTATTAAAACAGAAATGTAAAATTGCCTTTGAATATGAGTTTAATATGATATCAGTGCCAACATAAAATATGGGTACTGTAATAATAATTATAAATTAAAGTTTAGTCGCAATTCAGACACGTCTCAACGGTCTGCACTGCAGTTATGGGAAGCTATGGATCGACACATATAAACTAACTTCGAATATTTCCTATTTTTCTTTTACTTCAAAGATATTTGCTGATCGTGTTGTTTTTCCTTAGAAGACGTGCAAAATATTAATAATAGTAATAATAATAAAATTTGCGATAAGTGAAGTGGGATAGGTATTAAATAATAAGGGATTATTATTTGGCAGTGATATTTTTGCCTTTAGGGCGTGGCCGCCCCACATGGCATTGGTAATAACACAACATATTGTCTTTATAATTAAGTTGTATATCTTAATACCGGTCTTAGTATTTTGCTATCAGACAAGTTTCCCTAATTAGTTCAGTTTCACACGGCTTTATAACTAAATTCTTTTGCAACATTCTTTGTCTAACCTTATTACAATTTCTTACATTCATAACGTAGCATGCAATTAGATGGTAAAGGTTTTACTCACCCTTGTAATTATCTTAGTTCTTCCTCTTGTTATTCTTGTTCTTGGTATGTTTGTTCTTGTAATATTTGCACTTGCTGTTCTTTGAATGTAAAAAAAAAAGGAAAAGAAAAGGTTTTTAGGTTGTAAATTTTCCGCACTTGCTTTGCTCCCACTGTCTGGTGCTGAGTTTGCAAAACACGCGAGTCGCCTTACTTTAGTTACTCCTTTTTTTTTCTTCTGCTGGGCAGAGATTGTGTCCTTCTCCTGTCACCGGTGCTACCTCGTCCATTGCGGCGCGTAACTAGCAGAATTCAGTTTGCTTAAGTTCATGACAGTTAGCTACTCTAGATGTTGTTTAACGTATTACGTTTCTGATAAAATTAAGATTCTTGTTACGACATAATAAACGTTGTCATGCCTTTTATACTGTTCAAGTATGGGTAGCTTATGATTTCATTAACTTGAATATCTTTATTGACATTTTGCTGTACAACTTCGTTTGAGTGCTCTGAATGTCTTTCTCCCCTTGCCATTTGTATTCTTCTTCTCTCTCGAGCTTCTAAACATATATATCTATAACATGATTAAATTTGAGGACAAATTTTTTTGAGAGGCTGGGCATGTTAGAGAAATCATAATATTCGATTTAAGGCATATTATTCCCTTCTAACTTTAATCAATTATTCTATAAATCTTTTACCGCCACGGTAGAATGCAACCATGACCCACAAAAATTTCAGCTGTACTAAGCAAGTTCTGTAGCGGTGGAGGGAGAGAAAGACAGGTAAAGGTTGAGATGGTAGTCAGGTGACGGGACAGAAAGGTGGATGAGAGAGTGACGAGTAGAGTGTGGGAGGAGTGCTGTAGAGAAGCGCGGGAGCAAGTTGAGGTGGGCACAGGAAGTGACACTCGTGGAAAGAGCAAGGCGAGACCCTCGGATTCGGGACCATGTGGCGCGAATGTAAGTGACCACTCTGTGCATACATCCAACCCTGCTAGGGCCTGTCACGAAAAGCATAACAAGTAGAATTAAACGGGATTAATTGTTTTGATGGAGTTTGTTTCTGGAAAGCCATATCCTCATTTAAAACCTTTAGATACTAACAGAAATGCACTGAACGAAAGCATCAAAAAGCACATAAGAGTGCCTGCGTGCTGATGAGGCGGGTAAGTAAGACGCTGACTCGCTTCACAGCGTAGCGCCCTGTATGCGCTAACAGGCGGTTACGGACTGGCGCTTGTGGTTTTTGGCGCTATCGAATGCCCCCCCCAAGGAAGTAGCAGGAATACAATAGTAGTAGCAGTAGTAGGAATACAATTACACCTCGCGATTTGTACGTCCCGCTTTGGCATGACGTGCCGCTGTCCATCTCACACTGAGCTGTCCGTGCAGCAGTATCCCAGGTTTGCCTTAATTGAAAAGGAAAATAGAGAAAACATCTGCCAGCATGCTACTCTGAGCTACACCAGTAAACCTGGGAGTATGTGGCGAGGGGACGAAAATGAGTGGAAAAAAAGAGAATTCAAATACTCGTTCTTTATGAAACGTTCCGAGCCCATTTTAGGACGTCTAATTTGTTGCGAGATTATGATGAGTTATGGAACGGCTTTGGGGGCGTGTTTCATTTTTAAAGTTGAAATGCTGCGACTTTTATTCTGACCTCATTGTTTTGTTTGTCTGTTTAGTTTCCGGTGAAAGCCATTTGGAAAAACAAACAGATTTATTCAGTTTTTAAAATAAGATTTAGAGATAAATAATGTTTAAAGAAAAAAATAATAACGTTAGTTTTTTCAGTCTTAAGATCTGGGTTAATTATCCCAAAGAGCGAATTAATTGTTTTTTTTTTAATATCCTAATATTTTGTTCGCTTGTACTGAAAGTAAATACACTTGTAAAGTAACACATTTGTCAATATACCTACCTTGATGATTAGTATGAACATTACGGCTGTTTTGATCCTTTGGCCATGGGTAACTTATAAAAACTATTAGCAATACACATTAAAATTTGTGCTTATGTTATGTTGAAAATAGAATAAAAAGTCAATATTTGTTACTCAAAGAATTTCGAAAATAGTTCCAAATACGCAAATAATGATAGTATGAAAAATATTTTGGCAACACTGTAGACCTTAACCCTGATGGGGTGACACCGATTTCTCCTCGCTAATGCTTTTAAAATAAGCCATTATTCCCCATGATACATAAACCAAATAAAAAACGTCGACGGTATTTCTGCTGACCACCTGATAAATGGGATTATTTGGCTGTCAGGAGCTTTTAATTCATGCTCCCGATGTACTACCATTTCAACGCGCGAACCATAAAATCTCATTCAGATTATAAAGGTTACAAAGTAAGGCTGGTTATTTTATTACATTTCAC
>Ga0268247_10000521_pt1 | contig 12847 bp, 14 predicted proteins | sample AgamicOrMae_FD_200245 | JGI IMG/M metagenome (GOLD analysis project Ga0268247, IMG submission 200245) | Agave microbial communities from Guanajuato, Mexico - Or.Ma.e (v2) (version 2) | ecosystem: Host-associated > Plants > Phyllosphere > Phylloplane/Leaf | place: Guanajuato, Mexico | collected... | reverse complement strand
GGGGCCGCCGCTTGTGGGCTGGCCCGGTCTTGCTGGGGGGCTAATTGGATTATGATTGGGCGCGAAGGCGCCCGCCGGCATGGAGCTGGTGGACACGTTGCTGGGCTGGCGGTCTCGTTGCAGCCCGAAGGGGACGGGCAGCTGGCCCGGGATGGTGAGCGAGGCGCGCTGGCTCGGCTGTTGGGGCGCCGCCTGGGCGCTGAGCAAGTGGCGCCCGGCGGCGTCTTGGCGCGGCGAGCTGCCCGAAGACAGTGTCTGGCAGCTGGGGGCCGGCTGCTGCGGCCCAAACAGTTGCTGCTGCTGCTGGTGCGGCTGCAGCGAGCTAGACGGCGAGGGAGGGTCGCCCGCGCCCGCATGGTCGATGCTGCCGCCGCTTCCGCTGCGCTGCGCCCCAGCCTGCTGGTACACGTCCACCGAGAGGGCGCTCGCGTAGGGCAACTGGCGCCTGCCATTGGCCGCCTGCTGCTGCTCGCCGGCCCCCAGGTACAGGCCGCCCAGCGAGGCCCCCTGACGCAGCGCCTCGCCCACCTGGCCCGGCGCCAGCGAGCCGCTTCCGGCGCTCCAGGCGCCCCCGGAAGCGCCGCCCGCCGCCGCCTGCACGGCCAGCATGGAGCGCGCCGGCCCTAAGCAATGGGGCGTCCCCACAGGGCGGTCGCACACGCCCGCCACGCCCACCAGGAGGGGCCCGCCCGCCGCCGCCCCAGAGCAGTGGGCGCCCGTCTCGCTGGCGGAGGCGGCGCGCGGCGGCAAACCGTGGTGGCTGGCGGCGGCGGAGGCGCTTCCGGCGGGCCGTCGTGGGCCCGTCTCGAGGGCAGTCCTCAGGCTGTGTGGGGGCTGCGAGCGGGCGTTGTGGGCGGGCGACTGTTGCTGGTGGAGGCGCGAGACCACCAGCGTGTGCTGCTGCTGGCCGCCCGCGGGAAGCAGCGAGGCCGCAGACACAGACTGGCGCCCCGCCGCCAGCCAACCAGCCAGGCCGCCCTCCTGCACGAGGGGCCTGCCTTCCTGCTGGTACTCTTGCGGCTGGTACTCTTGCTGCTGGTACTCTTGCTGCTGGTACTCGGGTTGCAGTGGGGCCGGAAGTGGCTGGGGAGGGCCCTGCTGCTGCTGCTGGAGCTGGGGACTGGCTGGGGGCCAGACGAGGGGGCTGGCGGCGTCGCTGGAGCCGCGCGAGTGCGACGACTCCAGCGACCTGGGCGGCGTGAACTCGCTCACCGCGTGCTGCTTGTTCATCAGGAAGTTGGCCCTCAGCCCGAGGCCGCACGAGGACAGTCTGCGGCCGCTGCTCGTGGTGATGGCGCCGCCCTGGCCAGCAGCCTCCTGGCCAGCCGGCTCGGGTTGCAGGGCGGCCAGATTGCTGGGCGGCCGCTGAGGCTGCGGCGAGCCAGCCTTGGGCGAGGGGCAGCTCGCCGGCTGACCCTTAGCGCCAGCGCCGCCGCCCTGGGCCAGCGGGCCGCCCGGAAGCGCCGTCTCGAAGGTGAAGTAGACGCGCGCGTCCGGCGGGCCAGCCGCCGAGCTGGCTTGGGCGGGCCGGAAGTTGGGCGAGGCCGGCTGCTCGCAGCTCGAGGTGCCAGCCGACGAGTTTCCGGTGGAGCTGGCGGCCCGCGTGCGCGCCATCGACCTATGCCAGGCGGCCACCTTCTGGCGAGCGAGTGGCGAGCCCGGACAGGCGGGCTGCAGCTGGCAGGCGGGCGCTGGGGCGGCCGCGGCGGCTGAGGTGGCGGCGCAGGTGGCCGCCGAGAGGGCGCCCGCCGGCATGGGAAAGGACTGGACGCGCATTGCCGTGGCACTTGCTGCAGCTGCCGCACACAGTCCCGCCTGCGTGGGCCCACTTGTTGAGGCGGGCGGCGACGAGGACGAGCTGCTGGAGGTCTGCTGGCGCAGCTGCCTGTTGGCGGCCTTCATCTGGGCCCAGCTGGGCAGCGGCTGGCCCGTGGGAATCTGGGGCAGTTGGCGGTGCCTTTTTGTGGCCGCATTGGCTCTAGTGTGCATCTGCGACTGCTGCTGCTGCTGAGCAGCGCCCGCCTGCTGCCCACCAGCCACCAGGGGCGCCCCCACGCCGCCCAGCTGCCCCCCAGCACTTCCGGGCTCCACAGGAAGCACGCGGCGTCGACCCGGCGAGTGGTTGGCGCTTCCGGCGGGCGCAAATGGGGGCCCAGTGGTGGCGGCGGAGGGCGAGCGCGAGGGCGAGGCGGCCGCGTGCGAGGCGAGCGGCGCCGGCGGACTCTTGTTGCTGGCACTTGGGCTGGCGGGCGGCCCAACGGGGCTGCCCCTCGGCGGCTGGCTGGCGAGGGGCGACACTTGGGCGCTGGACACGCACGACGACGACCCAGAGGACCCAGAGGACGAGGACCAGCTCGCGGGCAACCTGAGCTCCAGCTGGCTGGCCAGCCGCTCGGCCGGCGGAAGTGCGCCCTCGGCCTGCTGGGCGGCTTGGGCGGCGGCCTCGAAGTGGAGCATGACTTGCTGCTGCTGCTGGACGCTGGCCGACTGTTTGCGGCGCCTTCGTTCCACGTTGATGATGCGCACCGGAGGCACGTTGTTCGAGCTTGGCTGCTGCTTCGGCTGGGCCGCCTGTTGCTGCTGTCTCAACTGCTGCTGCTGCTGCTGCTGCTGCTGAGGAGCCACTCTGGAGGAAATTGGCTGATTGGGACCAGTCTGGAGCGGCTTCTGCTGCTTAGGTGCCGCCTGTTGCAGGGAATTCAGCGAGCCCAAGTGAGCAGTCTGCTGCTTGGGCTGCTGCGGCACGCCCACTTGCGACAAGTTGCCGCTGGCACTAAGCTCGCCACTCGCCCTTAGCTCGCCGCCTGGCACGTCGATCGAGTGCTGCTGCAACGACTTGGCCGCCTGCAAGATGCGGTTGCGCGCCGGAATGCTGTTGTGATGCTGGTAGATCTGCTCGTCCATTGTCACCACCGAGTTGCCGCGCGGCAAATTGCAGCCTCTCACTTGCAGCTGGCCGGAAGTGGCGCCCGAACTCGCCACCTTGGGGCCCAGCTGGTGGTTCTCCTGCTTGAACTGGTGGTGGCGCTGCTTCTGGGCTTGCTGCTGCTGCTGCTGTCCAGCTTGCTGCCCGTTCAGGTTGGCCGCCAAGTGGCTGGCCTGAAATGGAGTGGCCATTGTTTTCCTCTAGCTGCCGATTCGCTTCCTCTTTCTATTTCTATTCTCTACTCGAAATCTTGCCAATCTTTACTCGAGAAACTTCGCCCATAAAAAGCTCTTCTTCTTATGACTCTTCTTCTAATAACTATCTGTGGAATCTCTTCTGCTTCTCGCTGGCCTTTCAGGCCCACTTGACCGCCAACTTCGCTCTCCTAAGCTCGTCTGTCTTGCGGTCGCGCTCAGCTCGCTTGATTAACAATCATCCAATCCACTTGACTCGGTCGGCCCCAAACGGGCGCCACTCTCAATCTCTTCCGATTTCGCCTTCGAATTTTGCCACGCCCACTAAAGCAAAGTCCATCTCTTGGGTGGCCAACTAAGAGACAGTTGTGGGGAGATGAGCGGCCTCAGAGCGGCGGAGACTGTCTAGATGAGCGAGTGGAGAGGGACTTGCAGTTGCAGAGCGAGAAGACGAGGAGGAGGAGCAGGAGTTGAAACTGGAGGCGAACCATTTAGAGAACGATGGGCAAATATTGACCGCTCGCTTGCCGGCCTGCTCTCGCTCTTTGCGGCCCAGCCAGGCGCCTCCTAAGCGGCCGGCTCCTCCTAAGCACCGCGACAACACACCACACACTGCCTTGGGCGCCTAATTGCTCTCTCTCTCTCTTTCTCTGGCCCTCTGGGCGTCCTCTCCTCTTGCCCTTCTCTCTGGCTCGTGTCTTGCTTTTTGTTCGTCCCTTTTCTGTGGCTCGTCTCTCGCTCGTCGGCCTCAGTTAGTCGCTCAAACTTGGACCCTAGTCTGTGGCTTGAGGGCGCCTCTTTGGGCCAACTGCCAAGTGGTGGGGCCAACTTGCTGCTTTGGGAACGCGCAAAAAGTGGCGCCCCTCAGCCAATTACTTTGCAGCCCCAATCCAAGTGCACTCTCTGCTCTAACCCATGCAAACTCTTCCCAATCCTGCCCACTATTCTGCTCAATTCTATTCTATTCTATTCTATTTCTGTCCACCAAACTCCAAAGGCCGAGCACCTGTTCTATATGCGAGCCTTCTGTGAGGCTTCTCTATGCTTGATGCTTAAGGAGGAGGAGTCGTTCGTGCGCTAAACGCGCGGCACATGCGCCACTTTTAACTCGCGCTCCAGACCAGCTCGGCCAGCCAGCTCGCTCGCCCGCATGAACCTCCGTTCGCCCACCTCTAGCTTGCCAGTTGCTGCTTGCTGCTCGAGCTTGCCGCCCGCTGCTTGCCGCTTGAGCTGAGGCTTCAGCTTCTGCGTGGCCGCTTGCTTTAGCTTAGCCGAAATATGAGCTTGAAAATTTGAATTCCTCCTTTCGGCCGGCGCAAGACTGCTCAGTGGGTGTGCTCTTCTGGGGGGCCAACTGCAAACGAGGCTCCTCTCTTGTGTTTGTGCTTGTGCTTGTGTGTGGGCCCACCGGCACAGATCCAGTTGGACTCCAAATTTGCCTGTAAATTTTTCCAAGCTCGCTCGCAGTCTGTGTGCTCGTGCCCATTTGGGCGAGCCAGCCAGAGACTGTTATCTGTCCGCTCGCCGCTCACTCTTGGCCAACTCGCCAGCTCTCGTTGCCTCTTTGCTGCCTGTTTGGAGCCCCTTTGCTGCCTGTTTGCTGCGTGCCGCCCGCGCGTCTCTGTGACTGTGCGTGCCTCTGTGTGTGGGCCGCCAGCGAGGACCAGCCAGCGAGGAGGAAACTTGGGGGCGCGTGACTCAAATGTGTCGTCTCGTTCTTGCGCCCATTTCTTGCCTGGGAGGTGCTCACGCGCGCGCCAAACACTGCCAACAAGCGCCCAACGCACACTATCTCCAATTGGGACTGGCCAAGGCTCCAGTTCATGAGCGCGCGGCGGCGCAGACAGTCTCTCGGCGCAGACAGTCTCTCGCCGCCACCAGTCTCACTCTCTGGGGCCAGTCTGCGCGCACAGTCGCAGGTCTGCAGTTGCAGTTGCAGTTTGGGGCCGGCCAACCGGCGGAAGAGGAAGAATAAAAGAGCCGGCTATTTGTATGTTTGCTCGAGGAGGAGCGCCCGCCCAACTCGGCACAGCACAGCACAGCTTAGCTTAGCTTAGCTTGGCTCCCTCCACAGCTTAGGTGCGGCTCGTTTGGCCAACTTTTCACTCGACCAAACCGGCTCCACTGTCTGTCTGTCTGTCTGTCTGTGTCTGTCGCTCGCTCGCTTGAAACTCCACTCGCTCACAACCACCAAGCTCCTCTCGCCCGTTTGTTTGCCTCCTCGCCGGCCGTCTCGCCACCGAGGGGCAGCACCCGCGGCTGCTCTAAGCCAAAGTCTAGCACAGCGTGGGGCGCAATCTCGGCGGTGGGCGCGCAGTCTCCGCCACTTCCGACTCGGCTGGGGCGCCGCCGCACGGAAGCTGAGCTCTGGGCGGGTTGCAGGCCGCGTCGAGTGGCCCGCTGGCCGCCTGTTCGCAGCTCGACCATTCGGCGACTCGGCCCGCTCGTTGGCGCCCCGCCGGCACTTGACTTTGGCCCGCCGACTGGTACCCAATGGCACCCAATGGAATGGCGAGCGAGCGAGCGCCGCCGAGCTCAGCCAATCAATCTTGTTGCACGAGTTCCGGCGTGTGGCCACTTTGCGGCCGCCGCAGGCCAGGTGCACGGGATGCAAGAGCTGGCCGGCGCGCGCAAGCCACTGGGGCTGCCCCTAAGCGCCGGGGGCGAAAAGCAGGAAGCAGAAAGCAAAAAGAGCAGAGGGCAGAGGGCGGACAGTAGAGAGTAGACAGCAGAGAGCGGGGGCCAAACTGCGGGGGCCAAACTGCCGTAGCCAGACGGCGACTGACGAGAGGCCACTTGCGGGCGCCTCCAGTGGACTGGGCGGCAAGACCGTGCGGCAAGACCTCGCGCTCAGTGCTTGGTGCTCAGTGCTTAGTGCTCGGCGCTCGGCGCTCGATCTGGCGAGTCGGCTCATTGAATTTTAATCAGATCGTTTGCACGCAATTGCAATCTCGTCACTAAACAAGGCACCGCAATGAGGCCAGTCTCTTTTTCTCTCTTTTACTTTCTCTCTCTCTCTCTCTTTCTCCATTTGGCGCCGTCTGGTTCGCCGATGCAAAGGGCACCAAATGCAGCCCCTACAGCCACTACAAAGCACCGGCGGCCAGACCTCCGCTCTGGCCGCTCTGGCCGCCCAGCTGCACGGCCTGCCCTCAGGGCTGCCCCCTTCTTGTGGCTCCACATCCGATCAATTAAGCAAATGGCGCCCCCTCGTCGCGCCTGAACTCTGCCCAGCATTCACTTGCCGCTCGGCCGCTCCTAAGGACCCGCGCCCAAGGTCAAAGGGGCAGCTCGACGCCCACTCTCAGGCTCACTCTCCAGCCTCCAGTGCAACCCAAACTCATGCAGCCCAATCTCCAGCCTCAACAACAGTCCACGCGCCACCATAACTCCCTTCAGACCGAGTCCCCTGGCGAGATGGGCGCCGGAAGTGGGTCGGTGTGGAAATTAGCGCCCACGCGGCGCGCGCCCCAAGGACAGAGACTGGCCCGCGTTCGAGCTTAGAGCTTGGAGGTTGGAATTTAAATTCTCCAAACACTTCCTTGCGGCTCAATGGGGGCGCACTGTCTTGCCAGGCTCAGCTGGAGCTGGAGCTGGAGGTTGAGGTTGAGGTGGTTCTGCAGCTAGACTGAAATGGAGCCAGCCGAGTTTGCATGGAAGTCTCGGCGGGGGACTAGCTGCGGTGGACTAGCTGCTGCGGTGGAGACGCGTCTGCCACTCGCGAGGAGGGAAACGCGCGTGAGCAGCCGCCAGTGCAACGCCGCAGCTCGTTGCCAAGGCCTCCCGGCGACAGTCTCGCCCCCCACTTGGAGCCCACTTTTGGCCGCTCTTCCAGCACAAAGCTCGGCCCAGTTGGCCAGGAAGACGCATTTATGGATTCCGGGCGCGTGGGAGCCTGGAAACGGAGCTAAGGGGCGCAAAGTTGGGGCCACGCGATAGCGATCGGCCGAGCAAAAGAGGGGCGCTCTTTGCACTTTGCTCCCCGCAGACTGTATCTTGTTTGGCTCTAGAGTTTGGCCCCCGTCGAGTGGGCCACTGAGAGGCCACCTTCCGGCGGTGCTTCCAGAAAGCAGGGCCGAGAACAAGGCTCGCCAGCCAAGCAGTGTGGCGCCTCGGCAGACACTCGCTGGCCACTGGCTCGCGCACCGAGACGCACACTAAATCAATTATGCCCCGTCCGCGCCCAACGCTTAGCTCCCGGACACTTGGGTCTCTCTGTCCTCGCGGGGGAGCCTTTCCTTTGGGGGAGCCTTTCGTGTGGGGGAGCCTTTCTTGTGGGAGCGCCGCTCGGCAGTCGCCCAGACGCGCAGAGAAAGAGAGACAGAGAGGCGACCAGCCTAATCTGGAACTGATGAGGCAAGGCTCAGTGCAGTTGGGGCGGCCGCCGGAGACAGTCTGCGGAGGAGCACTCAGTGAAGGATCAGGCAGCATGCAGACAGGACTACACTCACACGCACACACAAGCACACTTACACTTGCACTTATACACTGGCTCTGTTTGTTTAATTTTAAACTCGCCCTAAGCTGAGCCGACCTGGGGCCTCTGTTTGGCCCAACCCCCCAGATTTACTTACCACCAGCCGGGCGGCCAAGCTGGCTCGCTGGTGGTAAGCAAAGGCAGCCGCACGTACACAGAGAGGGACAAACAGCAAGGGCAGAGGATCAATATCGAGTGGGCCGAGATAAGACCGTGATGACGCAAACGGGCCGCCCTCTGCGGTGGAGTGTCTCTGGGCGAGTTCTGCCGCACTCGAGTGTGGCCGCTGGATTTGGAGTTCAGGAGCGTGCCAAATGGCAGCGGCGGCCGTCCAGCTCGCCCGCCAGTTGCCACTGGAGAGGCGCCCCCCGCGAGCCCAGCGCGTCTCTGGGGCCAATTATTTGCCGCCAACGCCGAGCTCAAATTGGCCTCCAGGCTCGGCCGGCTGGCTGGCCCGCCGAGACGCGCCGGCCGCCCGGTGGAGGAGCAGCAGTGGCCAGTGGGCGCCTGCGGGGACCAGTGGAGACCAGTGGGCGCCAGTGGGGCCCCGCAGCTCGTCATCCGGCGGTGCTGCGGCCGGCGACGAAATTGATTTCAAAATAAACAAACGGCCCACCTCTTGGGGCCCGGCGGCAGTGCTGGGCTCTGGAGGGGGGCCGGAAGTGGGCCCGAAAAAGAGTGGAAAAAGGGCCGGCGAGATTAGGTGCGGCGAGCAGAGCAGTGCTGGCCGGCACAAAGGGCCAGGTGGCTCCCTTTTGGAAGCCTCGAGAGGCGTGCGAACCAGCCAAACTGGGCGGGCGTCTCTCGAGCGAGCGCTGTGGCCGCGGCGCCAACAAAGGACCGCCGGGAGCTCGTTAAGTGGGCGCCTCTTGTGTGGTCGGCGGGGCGAGCAGGGCGCCCATTAGTGCCCCTCGCGGCTCGGGCCAACAATGCGCCGGCCAGTCTGCTAGCAAACAGTCGGGCTTCCCACCTGAATGCGGCCCAAAGGGGGGCCCCTTTTGGGCTGAGCATCGGGCCTTGTTCTTCGCCGGCGGCGCCCGCAGATCAGCTTGCGGCCGCCAGACTGGCTCCCTGGCCGCAACTGCCGCCCGGCCACCGATGGGCCGCAAATAGACACCGGCCTGGCTGGTCTCTGGCGACGACCAGTTGCGGGCCAGCCTAATGGGCGCCCACAGGAAGCTCAGCAGAGACTCGCTGGCGGCTCAGACAGAAGCTCGGTGGAGACTAGGTGGAGGGGCCAACAACAGGCCGCCTCCAAGTGGGCATGTTTGGCGGCGGAAGCGCGCGAGCTGGCTCGATGCGAGGCGAGAAGGAGGAGGAGGAGCACAGGGCCGTGCTGAGGAGGCACCGAAGGGTTGCGCTTGGGGCGCCGGCGGGCACAGACTGGGGCGTCTGCCGCGCTCGCCAACCGGCAAAAGGGCGCCCCAAGGTCGCGCCAAAGTGTCCAATTGTGATCGGGCGACCTTTGTGCCTGCGAGCTGGGCCGCCAAACGCCACCTTGGCCACTCTCTGGGCCAGCCGCGCCGCTCGCCAGCAGCAACTGGCCAGCAACTGGCCAGCCACTCGCCAGACGGCCAGTCCAGTCGCGGGCCCACTTCCGGCCGGCTCGAGCTGTGCTGTTTGGGGCCAGATTGCGGGTCTGGCGGGTCTAAGTCGGAGACAAAGGGGGCGCCGATTGTGCATTGTGTGGGGGCCGAGGTGCTTTGAGGAAGTTGGGCGGCGCTGCCGAAGGTCGACGATCGATGGCCGGCGGGCGCGGGCTGCTCGCCGGCCGCCCGTGTCGCCCTCCCTTCCCCCTGGCTAGGCGCTCGGGTGACAGCGAGACGTGTGCAGTGGCCGGCCAGCTCGGCGGGGGCGCCTCCCCTTCGGCCATAGTCCATCAGTTGGGCCGCCGGCAGCTGCCCGAGACACTGGCTGCGGCGCTGGGGGGCGCCTGCCCCTGTCAGTGGCCCCATCTGTGCGTCTGGGGCTGCCTGTGTCTGGGGCTGCCTGTGCGCCGCTCGGTGCACAAGGTCGCCCGCCGGCCCTCGTCTCCACTCGGGGCTGCACGGCGCCCACTTATCATGGCGAGCGAGGTGGCCCCGTAATGACTGAACTGCTGGGCCGGCCGCCACCTCGAGCCGCAGGCTGACGCTGGTGGCTCGTGCTCGCGCCGCAGACTGTGTGCGGCGCGCAACAATGATGAATGCGCCGCCCGGCCGGCATTGTGTGCACGCGCGGCGCTCCACTGGCCCCGCGCGGCACGGATGCGGCGCAATTGGAATTGCAATCCCAATTGCAATTCCAGTTCCAGTTCCAATTCCGCCCAACTCTGGGCCCTGAATGCCAAAACGGCGCCGCCGACAACACAACCACTGCCACCGCAATCGCAATCGCAAGATCGGCCCCACTTCTCGCCGCTGGCCTCTGGGTCCCCGGCGGCCCAGCGGCCCACCGACTGAGCGGCCAGGGACCACGCGTCGCCTAATGATTTGGGCGCCTCCACTGGCGGGGCCCAACTGGGGGAGCTCCCAACGCCAAGCTCGCCGGCGAGTCCCCAGCCAGTGTGCACCATTAGAGTGCCACTTACAAAGCCGTCAGGTGAGCTCCCGGTGGGCGCCGGGAGCTTGTCAGCGGCGCCATTTTTCGCCTTCGTCTGTCACCAATGGTCGCCCCTCGTCCACCGTCCACAGTCCACCGTCCAACACATTGGCCCACGATGATTAGGGCCCCGTTCGGCTCGAGTGATCACGAGTGGGCTCATCATCACAATTGCATCAGGACCACCGCGGAGGCAAGAGGCGAAAAACTAGTCCCCCGGCGTGCAAATGCAACTGCAACTGCAACTGTCTCCGCCGCCGCCGCTGCAAGGCCACTGCACTGAGACCTGTGGGCGCCTCTCTGCTTTGCGACCGCGGCACTGCACAAAGCATCGCCCACTGGCCACCCAACGCTCCAGCTGCGGGCCAGCTCGTCGACTGTTAGGGGCCAGCTAGCTCGACGACTGTTGGGGGCCAGCTGGGGGCGCGCCTGCTCTCTGGGGGCCGGCCGCTCGAGGCTGGCGAGCGAGTGGGGCGCAAATTTGGACGCGCCAGTCGCGCTCCAGTGGGCCCGTCTCTCTGCCTCTGTGCTGCTGGCCCGCCAGAGTCTCAAGCGGAGGGGCGCCCACCGGAGAGAGACTGCAATTCTGTTGTCATGCGAGCGGCCACTCGTGCACACCAAGCTCGGCCAGTTTGGCCCAAAATGCTGCCCAAAGACTGCCCAAAACACAAGAAAGTGGCTCTCGCCTGGTCACTGTTTTGGGCTGTTTGCAGTTTTTGCACCACTTGGCCTGATGGCCTAAGAGCTAAGCAGAGACACTCAAACTCAGACTTAAACTCACACTCACACATGCACAGAGGGAGACTAAATGAGGGAGAGTTGCTCGTCCTCGTGTGGCGCCCCCACGCAGCTCGCCGAGGCCGCAAAGCTCGCACTCGGCGGGCGCAATTTATTCCGATCAATACATATATAAATTGCGCCGCACGGACAGCCAGGCGCCCCAGAAGAGCCAACAAACGAACCGCAGAGACAGTCTCGAATGGAAAGTCCAAATGGAGGCCGCCCAAGTGGCTGGCTTGCTGGCGAGTGGGCGGGAATATAGTTGGCGCAGGAATAAAGTTGGCCTCGATTATGATAATAATGCAGCCTTGTTGCTCGCCTCTAAATGTTATAACTTTTCAGCCCACTGACGCGGGCCAGCTCGCCCACTTTTGGGCGGCCGCCTGTGCACACCAATTGGCGCGAGTGAAAGGAATTTGCTTTCCAATACACAACGACACATTGGGCCTCCAGCTCGCTAGCTCGCCAAACTCCCCACTTGGCGCCCCTCACTCCAGCGGGCTGCCATTTGTGGCCCCGTTGAGGCTCCGGCCGCGAGCTTATTGGCTCGTTATTGTCACATGCAGTCCACATGGAGCCAGCTCACGGCACATGGCTCATGCTCGTCTTCTGCCACTTGCCTTCTGCCTCTTACTTCCTACTCTCTGCTGCTTTCTGCTGCCTCTCACTGCACTTTCCACTGCCTCACTCCACTTTGCACTCTTTGTTGCCGCCCTTTGCCTTTTGCAGCGGCCAACAAGCGCCACTTTTGCGCCAAAATGCTCACTCGAAGGGCCGCTCGTTCCGCCAAGAAGCTAATGCGTTTTCATTGCTCTAAATTGATGTGACTTGCCCCAAAGTGGCGCCAGAGTCTGTCTCTAGTCTCTAGTTTTCCCACCAATCCTCTACCTCAGCGCCCGAGCCTTGCAACTGGCCAACTGGCGCTCGAACGCTGCTGGTCTCAGCTCTCAGCTCTCGGCTCTTAGCTGTTGGCCATCTTCTGCCGAAGGACGTCTCTTGTAAGTGGCCGCAATGGAGCAAATTCTCCTCTGTTCTCCTTCCGGGCCGGCCACCTGGGAACTGGATGGGCAGGCCCGCGAGGAAGACTATGCGACGCACAAGACGAGAAAAGACAAGACAAGACAAGCTTCCGCCGCAGCTTGTTATTGCGGCCTGGCCAGCGCTGCTCTGAGGTTGCGATGGGGCCCAAATGGAGGCGAAACTCTTAGTGTGTCTTGGCGAGCGTGTCTGCCAGTGCAATCAGACAATAGTGGATCGTTCTCGGCGGGCCAATCAATCAAATTTTGCGCACCAAGCTGCCCAAGTGGGCCCCAAGTTGCTCGCTAGACACACACACACACACACACAGACAGACACACACACAGACAGACACACACACGAAAGGGCAACTCTGGCCCCTCGGAGATCATCGCCACTCGGCCCCCATTATGCCATTAGCTGCTTGCTGACGCTAATCGGGCCCTAAGTCAATCTGGCCAGACAGACGGCCTCTGGGAGAGCAAGAGGGGAGAGCTCCGGCTGGCTGGCTGTTGGTGTTGGTGCTGAAACACTCAGAGATTTGCCCATCATTTGCAGCCAATTTTCACCCAAAGAGCATGCAGTTTTCCACCACTGAAGCCAAAGGCACACCAAACAACAAATGCCAATCGTGCAAAAGGGCACAGGGACAGAGAGGCGCAGACGGAGGGGCCTCAGTCTCAGCTGGAGAGAGAGAGTGTCTGATAAACTGCAGTTTGTGAAACTTTCTCGCCGGGCCAATCACCAAATTTGCCAATCTCACAATGCTGCAGCCTCACAAGGCAGGCGCCAACTTGGAACGAGCTCATGATAAGTCGGCAAAAGAGGACCAGATGGTTGCAATCGCAATTAGTTTCCAACACACCAAGCTCA
>Ga0268247_10000520_pt1 | contig 12870 bp, 10 predicted proteins | sample AgamicOrMae_FD_200245 | JGI IMG/M metagenome (GOLD analysis project Ga0268247, IMG submission 200245) | Agave microbial communities from Guanajuato, Mexico - Or.Ma.e (v2) (version 2) | ecosystem: Host-associated > Plants > Phyllosphere > Phylloplane/Leaf | place: Guanajuato, Mexico | collected... | reverse complement strand
TCGACGGCAGCGGCCACCGCTGCTTTGCGCGGATCTTCGGATGCGGTGTCGGCAGCCTCAGCGTCAGCCGCCGTCTGAGCGGCTTTCTTCGCTTTGGCACGTTCGACGGCAGCGGCTACCGCGGCTTTGCGCGGATCTTCGGATGCGGTGTCGGCCGTCTCAGCGTCAGCCGCCTGGGCGGCTTTCTTCGCTTTGGCACGTTCAATGGCAGCGGCCACCGCAGCTTTACGTGGATCTTCAGATGCGGTGTCGGCAGCCTCAGCGTCAGCCGCCTGAGCGGCTTTCTTCGCTTTGGCTCGTTCGACGGCAGCGGCTACCGCGGCTTTGCGCGGATCGTCGGATGCGGTGTCGGCAGCCTCAGCGTCAGCCGCCGTCTGGGCGGCTTTCTTCGCTTTGGCACGTTCGACGGCAGCGGTCACCGCGGCTTTACGCGGATCTTCGGATGCGGTGTCGGCCGTCTCAGCGTCAGCCGCCTGGGCGGCTTTCTTCGCTTTGGCACGTTCGATGGCGGCGGTCACCGCGGCTTTGCGTGGATCCGCCACCGCCGTTTCAGTCGTGTCCGCACTGTCAGGCGTCACCGGTTTCTTCGCTCTGGCACGCGCAATCGCCGCTTCAACCGCAGCCTTGCGTGGATCGGTCGTCTGACGACTCAGCGCCTGGGTTTCCGCCTGTGCCTCAGCCTGCCGTAACCGGGCCTGCGCATGTCGTGCCTCGGCAGCGGCATCTTCATTCTCAGCAGATTGTTTCGCCCGGGCGCGGGCTTTTGCCGCAGCCAGTTCTCCGCTTTCGCTGCGGGCTACGCGCTGTTTGGCTTCAGCATGACGTGCTTCACGCGCCTGCTTTTCCCGCTCCAGTCGTGCCTGGCGTGCCTCAAAACGCGCTTTCGCTTCCAGCGTGCGTTTGGCTTCCAGGTCGATGGCGCGCAGCTCAGCTTTCTCCTGGCGATAGTACTGCACCAGCGGAATGTTACTCGGGCAGACGTAGGCGCACGCACCACATTCAATGCAGTCATCAATGTGATGGGCACGGGCTTTATCGTGATCGCCTCCCTGGCTATACCAGTACAGCTGCTGTGGCAGCAGGTTGGCCGGACAGGCGTCAGCACAGGCAGAGCAACGAATGCAGGACTGTTCCTGTTGCGTGTTGCCCATCTCAGTGCCGGACGGGGCCAGAATACAGTTGGTGATCTTCACGACCGGCACATCCAGCGACGGCAGGGTAAAGCCCATCAGCGGGCCGCCCATAATGACCATTTGTCCTGGTGAAGGGTGAAAACCGACCTGGTGCAACAGGTGGCTGATTGGCGTCCCTAAGCGGCTCCACACGTTCCGGGGTTGCGCGATGGCTTCACCGGTGAGTGTCACCACGCGCTCGGTGATCGGTTCGCCATTGATAATGGCGCGCTTCACGGCCCATGCCGTACCGACGTTTTGCATCAGCACGCCAATATCCGTAGAGCGACCACCATGCGGCACTTCCATGCCGGTGAGTATTTTGGTCAGCTGCTTAGCGCCGCCGGACGGATACTTCGTCGGGATAACGCGGATCTGTAAATCCCGCTCACCACCCAACGCCTGCTTCAGGGCGGCGATAGCCTCGGGTTTGTTATCTTCGATACCAATCAGCACGCGCTCCGCCTGAAGCACCCAGGCCAGAATGCGGCATCCTTCCAGCACCTCGGCGGCGTAGTCCTGCATCAGACGATCGTCAGCGGTGATGTAAGGTTCGCACTCAGCCGCGTTAATGATCAGCGTGTTGACGTCCTGCAGGCCGCCTTTCAGTTTGGTGGCCGTCGGGAAGCCCGCGCCGCCCAGACCGGCGATGCCGGCATCATGTATGCGTTTAAGAATGGCGCTGCGTTCATGCTGACGGTAGTCCGGAAGCGGGGAGAGCGGCATCCAGCGATCGTCACCGTCAGGCGTCAGAAAAATACACAGCTCTGACAGGCCAGACGGGTGAGCTGTCATGTGCTGAGCGATAGCGTCAATGACGCCCGACGTGGGCGCATGTACGGGCAGCATTCTGCCCTGTCCAAACGTAAGCGGCTGGCCGCGCAGCACCTTATCGCCAGGGGAAACGCAAATTTCGCCTTCGTGGCCAATATGTTGCTTCAGGGGAATGATAAACCGGTGCGGCAGCGGCAATTCAGCGAGCGGCGTGCCGTTGGACTGGGTTTTCATCTCAGGCGGATGAATCCCGCCCTGAAAATCCCAGATCTTCTCTTTTTTAAAGAAATTAAGCAGATTAAGCATGACTCTCTACCGGGATCACCCGAACAGGAATGGTATTCAGATCCCACTTCCAGTTGGCCGTGGTGGTGGCAACCGGACGCATTTCAATGCAGTCGGTAGGACAGGGGGCAACACACAGATCGCAGCCGGTGCAGACATCGCTCAGCACGGTATGCATGGCGCGCGTGGCACCGACGATGGCATCAACCGGGCAGGCCTGAATGCACTTTGTGCAGCCAATACAGTTTTCTTCGTCAATCCACGCGACGGTACGCACGGGCGCTTTGGCCTCGTCATCGCCATCGATCGGTTGTGGCTCAACATTGAGCAGGGCGGCCAGCTTAAGCATGGTCTGCTCACCACCGGGCGCGCATTTGTTAATGGCTTCGCCATTGTTGCCCACGGCGTCAGCATAGGGACGACAGCCGGGGTAACCACACTGACCGCACTGGCTCTGCGGCAACACGGCGTCAATCTGCTCAACAATGGGATCTTCTTCGACTTCAAAGCGGCGTGACGCGTAACCCAGCAGGGCACCAAAGACCAGGCTCAGGGCGCTCAGTACCGCCACCGCTATCCAAATTGCACTCATCAGAATTTCACCAGACCTGTAAAGCCCATAAAGGCCAGTGCCATCAGCCCCGCGGTGATCAACGCAATAGAATTCTCTTTGAAGGGGGCCGGGACATTCGCCAGCACCAGACGCTCACGCATCCCGGCAAATAACACCATCACCAGCGAGAAGCCCAGCGAGGCGCTGAATCCATACAGCGCCGCCTGAAGAAAGGTGTGATTCAGGTTAACGCTCAATAGGGGGACGCCCAGTACCGCACAGTTTGTCGTAATCAACGGCAGGAAAATACCCAGCAGGCGATACAGCGATGGGCTGGTTTTGCGCACCACCATTTCGGTGAACTGAACGACAACCGCGATCACCAGGATATAAGCCATGGTCCGCAGATACACTAAGTCCAGCGGAACCAGAATGAGGTGATTCACCAGCCACGCGCAAATGGAGGCCAGCGTAATCACAAACGTGGTGGCGAGGCCCATGCCAATGGCCGTTTCCAGCTTTTTGGAAACGCCCATAAACGGGCAAAGGCCGAGAAACTTCACCAACACGAAGTTGTTCACCAGCACTGTGCCAACAAAAAGGAGAAGATAATCGGTCATTTTTTCGCCTGAATACCAGAAAGCGACTTATTATCATTGATAAAGCGCTGCATCACAACTCCATCGCATTATTGCCAGCCGCCAACCGCACTCAGAATTAAACTCTTGACGAAAACAGCAGCGTTATCGCTGAGTAAATGTCGCTTTTACCCGCGCGGAACGTTTGAAATAGGGTACAAAAACGGCGGCGGCGGCCAGTGAGAGTAGCAAAGTCTGCAACGCGCGTGCATCAGACACCGGCGTAAAGGCAAAGGTTTTCAGCGCCAGCAAAACGGTGATCAGCAACCACACGATATAGTGACGCGGCAGACGGTGCGAACGTTTAAAGAACATCCACACAACCCACATGCTGTAAGCCCACAATGCGGTGGCGGTCAATAATGAAATGGCCCAATAGCCCGTCACCAGCGAACGGTGGTTAAACAAGGTTTCGCGCCATTGCGCATCAAACAGTGGCGTCAGATACATGGCCATCACCAGCGCGGTGGTCAGCAGCGTCATCAGCAACCATGCCAGTGGCAGTAAAAGCCAGCCGCCAATACGTGGGGCTGTCATCGGGGTCGTCATTGCGGTTCATCCTGTTTCAAAGTCGTCAGCGGGTCAGAATAGCATGTTAAGACAGACGCAAACCAACAGTGAAAACAGGAGGGCGGGAACAGGGGAGATGCGCGGGATTACACCACGTAGCGCCAGACTGACTTTGGTACGCAGCCCAGGTCGAACAAGCGGCCACCCGATGCGAGTTCAGCACGACGATGGTCGGCTGCCCGGTACATATTGATAATGTCTTTGTCGTCCGACAGCGAATAATTCAGATGGTCATACAGTTTTTCAAGACTTTCAAGGTTATTCACTTTGCGAAATTTTAACAGGTAATCGTGCGCAGTCATTTTTGTCATAACGAATCAATAAGAAAGAAGGCCAAGTATAGGGAGCCGCTTAACGCTGTCCAGTTCCGCGGATGAAAAAAAGCAAAAATCAGACAAACGTGGGGCATAGCTCGCTAAAGGTGAATTTTATCAGGTTTTGAATAGTCGCCATAATCCTGTCGCTGTAAAGCGGTGCATCCAGACCCAACCTAAAAGAATCATTTCTGAGTCACAAGTCACTTTTTATCTGCTTTTATGTACGAATCGATTGTGTATAACTGCGACTCAGGGCCGGATAACAAAATAACCAGGATAAACCTCAGGCCAGTGCGGTCAGCGGAATCGTTTCATGCCGGAGACAGGGGATTTCTGTGTGTGCTGGAAATCACAAAACAGACTTTTCCCGGGGCTGAAAACGGGATGGCTCATTCTGTACGCCTGGCTGTAATCGTTTTCAGCAGTGTCACACTTAAGCGATTCTGTTTATTACATTTATTTAACGTAAGTTGAAAAAAGACACAGGCGTTTTGTCCATAAGCCCGCGCTGAGAGCATTCCGTCAATCAACGTAACCCCTTTAAATCGCTCAGTTTTGTGAGGCGTGTCGCCCTAATCTGCCCTTTTTTACGTCAGGCTACACAGGCACTTTACCCTGTACAGCAAACGCCCTTCAGAGGAAGAAAAACTATGTGAAAACGTTTACTCCTGACGACAATGGTCAGCGCCGCATTAAGTGGCTCAGTGTTAGCGTCGGAAATGACAGTGGGATTCTCACAGGTAGGCTCAGAATCCGGCTGGCGTTCGGCTGAAACCAATGTCGCAAAAAGCGAAGCCAAAAAACGCGGCATTAATTTAAAGATCGCCGATGGTCAACAGAAACAAGAGAATCAGATTAAAGCCGTGCGCTCCTTTATCGCGCAGGGCGTGGACGCCATCTTTATTGCGCCTGTTGTGCAGACGGGCTGGGAGCCGGTATTAGAAGAAGCCAAAGATGCCAAAATCCCGTTATACCTGCTGGACCGCGCCATCGTCGTAAAAGATAACTCGCTGTATCAGGCCGTTGTCACCGCCGATAATGTTCTGGAAGGCAAGCTGATTGGTGACTGGCTGGTAAAAACCGTCGGCGATAAAAAATGTAATGTCGTAGAGCTGCAAGGCACGGTCGGCGCGAGCGTCGCCATCGATCGTAAAAAAGGCTTTGCTGAAGCGATCAGTGGCCACCCGAATATTAAAGTGATTCGCTCTCAGTCTGGCGACTTTACCCGCAGTAAAGGGAAAGAAGTCATGGAAAGTTTCATCAAGGCCGAGAACAACGGCAAAAATATCTGCATGGTTTATGCCCATAACGACGATATGGCCATCGGGGCCATTCAGGCGATCAAAGAAGCCGGTCTGAAACCGGGCAAAGATATTCTGACCGGATCGATCGATGGTGTGCCGGATATCTACAAAGCGATGCTGGCCGGGGAAGCCAACGCTAACGTCGAGCTGACGCCAGATATGGCAGGCCCGGCCTTTGACGCGCTGGAAAAATTCAAAAAAGACGGCACCCTGCCACCCAAAATTATCAGAACCGAATCAAAACTCTTTTTACCTGCTGACGCGCAGGCCGAGTTAGACAAGAAAAAGAACATGGGTTACTAAGCCGCAGGCCGCCCTTCGGGGCGGTCTTCTTTGATGTAGGGCGGAGTTGACAGCATGACGACACACAATGAATCACCTCTTTTAGCCATCAACGGCGTCAGTAAAGGTTTTCCCGGCGTGAAAGCGCTGGACGATGTCTCTTTCAGCCTGCGCAAAGGCGAAATCATGGCGCTGTTAGGTGAGAACGGCGCAGGCAAATCAACCCTGATCAAAGTGCTGACCGGCGTGTACACCCGCGACAGCGGCACGATTACGTTAAACGGTCAGGCCATTTCGCCGCGCAGTACTGCTGAAGCACAGAAAATCGGTATCGGCACGGTCTACCAGGAAGTGAATATGCTGCCGAATATGTCGGTGGCCGATAATCTGTACATTGGGCGCGAGCCGCGTCGGTTCGGCATGATTGATCGTAAGCGCATGGTGCGCGAGGCGGATGCCCTGATGCGCAAATACGGTTTTGCACTGGACGTCACGCGGCCGCTTGGTCATTACTCCGTCGCGATGCAGCAGATTATTGCGATCTGCCGGGCGGTGGATCTCTCCGCCCAGGTATTAATCCTCGATGAACCCACCGCCAGTCTGGATGCCAGCGAAGTGGAAATGCTGTTCACCCTGATGACAGAGTTAAAACATCGCGGGATGAGCCTGATCTTCGTCACCCATTTTCTGGACCAGGTTTACCGCATTACCGATCGCATTACCGTTCTGCGCAACGGCAAGTTTATTGCCACGCACGACACCGCTACGCTGCAGCAAATTGAGCTGGTCAAACTGATGATTGGCCGGGAACTGATGGCGACCGCGCTGCAGCGTCAGGGCAGTACGCTGAAGAGCAACCAGCCGGTCGTGTCATTCGAAGATTATGGTAAGAAGGGCACGATCGAACCCTTCACGCTTCAGGTCCGGCCCGGTGAAGTGGTCGGGCTGGCAGGCTTGCTGGGTTCGGGGCGGACCGAAACCGCAGAGGTGCTGTTTGGCATTCGCCGCGCCGATCGCGGCACGGCAAAAATCAAAGGCAGGGTTGAACCGATCCGTACGCCCGCGCAGGCTTCCCGTCTGGGGATGGGCTTTTGTCCGGAAGACCGAAAAACGGACGGAATTATCGGGGCGGCTTCTGTCCGCGAGAACATCATTCTGGCGTTACAGGCGCAGCGCGGCTGGCTGCGCCCAATCAAGAAACGCGAGCAGCAGGCGATTGCCGAGCGTTTTATTAAAAGCCTGGGCATTCGCACACCGCACGCGGAGCAGCCCGTCGAGCTGTTGTCGGGCGGAAACCAGCAAAAGGTGCTGTTGTCTCGCTGGCTGGTGACAAAACCGCAGTTCCTGATTCTGGATGAACCCACGCGCGGCATTGACGTGGGCGCACATGCCGAAATTATCCGCTTAATTGAATCGTTATGTGCCGATGGGCTGGCGCTACTGGTCATTTCCTCGGAGCTGGAAGAACTGGTGGGTTATGCCGATCGCGTCATCATTATGCGCGATCTGAAACAGGTAGCAGAAATCCCCCTCGAGGCGCTTTCTGTGGCGGCAATCGTTAACGGCATTGCTGATGGAGGTACGCAGCATGCTTGAATCACCGGTTACCCCGACCCGGGCGACACGTCGCACGTTCAGGCTGCCGCCAGGCATGCCGCAACTTATCGCGCTGTTGCTGGTGCTGTTGGTCGACAGCCCGGTTGCCACGAATTTCTTCGCCATCCATTTACAGGATGGCCGGCTGTTTGGCAGCCCGATTGATATCCTCAACCGGGCTGCGCCGGTAGCCTTACTGGCCGTCGGCATGACCTTAGTGATTGCCACAGGCGGGATCGATTTATCGGTCGGCGCCGTTATGGCGATTGCCGGCGCGACGGCGGCCACGCTGACCGTGGCGGGCCACAGCGTGCCGTTTATTATTCTGGTCACGGTGGCCAGCGGGCTGGCCTGCGGGCTGTGGAACGGCATTCTGGTTGCGTTGTTACGCATACAGCCATTTGTGGCGACCCTGATTTTGATGGTGGCCGGGCGCGGCATCGCCCAGTTAATTACGCAGGGACAGATCGTGACGTTTAACAACGACAGCCTGGGCTGGTTCGGCAACGGCGCACTCTGGCTGTTGCCGGTGCCGGTCTGGATCACGATTGCGGTCGCGCTGCTGGTCTGGCTGCTGGTGCGTAAAACGGCCCTTGGGTTGTTTATCGAAGCCGTCGGGATCAACCTGCGCGCTGCGCGTAATGCGGGCGTGAATGGCTGGCTGGTCGTGATGTCCACCTATGCCATCAGCGGAATCTGCGCAGCGGTGGCGGGGCTGATTGTGGCGGCCGATATTCGCGGGGCCGATGCGAACAACGCGGGGCTGTGGCTGGAGCTGGACGCCATTCTGGCGGTGGTGATTGGCGGTGCCTCGCTGATGGGCGGGCGATTTAACATTCTGCTGTCGCTGATGGGGGCACTGATTATTCAGGCGATGAATACCGGTATTTTACTGTCGGGCTTTCCGCCGGAACTTAATCAGGTGGTGAAGGCGGTGGTGGTGATGTGTGTACTGCTGCTGCAATCCCCGCGCTTTATTGCGATGTTTAAACGGAGACGTGCATCATGATTAAACGTCATCTGCCTTTAATGATTACGCTGCTGGTGTTTGTACTCGGCTATCTGTTTTGCCTGAGCCAGTTTCCCGGTTTTGCCTCGACGCGGGTCATCTGTAATATTCTGACGGATAACGCGTTTCTGGGCATTATCGCGGTGGGCATGACCTTTGTGATTCTGTCGGGCGGCATCGATCTGTCTGTGGGGGCCGTCATCGCGTTTTCTGGCGTCTTCCTGGCCAAAGTCATCGGCGATTATCACCTTAATCCGCTGGTGGCCTTTGCCCTGGTCCTCTGCATGGGGGCGCTGTTTGGTGCGATGATGGGCTGGCTAATCGACGCACTCAAAATCCCTGCGTTTATTATTACGCTGGCGGGCATGTTTTTCCTGCGTGGATGCAGCTATCTGGTCTCCGAAAACTCCATTCCGATTGATCATCCGCTGTACGCCACGCTTTCCGGCCTGGCCTGGAAAGTGCCGGGCGGCGGGCGGCTCAGTTTGTTGGCGTTGATCATGTTGCTGGTGGTTGTAGGCGGGATGATTCTGGCGCACCGCACCCGGTTCGGTAATCAGGTGTACGCCATCGGGGGCAATATGACTTCCGCGCAGCTGATGGGCGTTTCAACCCGCGCCACGACCATCAAAATCTATATGTTGTCGACCACGTTAGCCTCGCTGGCGGGTATTGTGTTTTCCATCTACACCTCTGCGGGTTATGCGCTGGCCGGGCTGGGCGTTGAGCTGGATGCCATCGCCTCTGTCGTCATCGGGGGAACCCTGCTGTCCGGTGGTGTGGGTACGCTTCTCGGCACGTTATTTGGCGTCCTGATTCAGGGGCTGATTCAGACCTGGATTAATTTCGACGGCACGCTCAGTTCCTGGTGGACCAAAATCGCCATCGGCATCCTGCTGTTTGCCTTTATCGCCCTGCAACGGTTACTCACTGTAATGTGGGACAGGCAGCAGAATGCACCGGTGAAGCGGCTGAGTTGACGTCAGGCAGGTGCATGAGAAAGCGGCGCTGCGGCGCCGCTTTTGTCGGTGTCGGGCAGGGAAGAGGGACGCGACGAACCTGCGGCAACCTTATCGTCATCTCAGGCGCGAGCATCAACGATGAGGACTCGAGCACAGGGGGAATAAGCCCGCACGGCCGCCGGGCTCTGTCTTTGAAACCGCCGCGCCGGTACCCGACGCGGTAAGGTTATTAAAAGCTCGTCCAGCCGTCGTCGGCATTGTCCGCCTTCGTGGTAACCGCCTTCGTCTGGCGTGAAGACATGACCGTGGGCGCGACACCGGCCGTCGCCACCGTGGTCGCCGGAGAACCCAGGCTGAACACGGAAACGGCCTGTAACAGCATGTCGGCCTGTTCTTTCAGACTGGATGCGGCAGACGCGGATTCTTCCACCAGTGACGCATTCTGCTGTGTGGTGCTGTCCATTTCCGTCACGGCGGTGCCCACTTGCTCAATGCCACGCGCCTGTTCGGCACTGGCAGTGGTAATCTCTTCTACCGTATCTGTCAGTTTGCCCACAGCAGACAGAATGCCTGACATGGTTTCAGACGCGTGAACGACCAGTTTATTTCCCTGGCCTACGCTTTGGGCGTTTGCCGCGATCAGCTGGCGAATTTCACCGGCTGCGGTGGCGCTGCGCTGTGCCAGCGATCGCACTTCACTGGCGACGACCGCAAAGCCTTTGCCGTGCTCGCCTGCACGGGCGGCTTCCACCGCGGCGTTAAGCGCAAGGATATTGGTCTGGAAAGCGATCCCGTCGATAACGGCGGTGATTTCAGCGATACGGCCGGAGCTGTCGCTGATGGATTTCATGGTGCCGGTGATCGCCTCTGTCGCTTCACTGCCTTTATTGGCCACTTCCCGCACACTGACCGCCAGTTGCCCCGCCTGACGGGCATTGTCGACGTTATTTTTGACCGTCATACCCAACTGCGTCATCGTTGCGGCGGTCTGTTCCAGCGAGCTGGCCTGTTCTTCGGTACGTTGTGAAAGCTCCGCATTACCCTGAGCAATCTGTGTGCTGGCCGAGGCAACACTCTCCGCGTTTTTCCTGACCAGGCTGACCGTATTGATTAGCGAATCCTGCATTTCGCGGATGGCGGACAACAGTTTGCCCGTTTCATCTTTACCCGTGGTTACGACCACACCACTCAGATCGCCGTGAGACACGCGATAGGCGGCCTCAACCGCTTCTTTCAGTGGACGTGTAATACTGCGGGTGCGGGTGATAATCGCGGCGGATATGGCGGCCAACAGCAGCGCAACAATCCCGGCAATAATGAGTATCATCAGCGCATCGGCGCGATCTTCCCCCGATTTGTCGGCCGCGTATTTCATGCGCTCTTCCTGAAACGTCTGCATCTCTTTCAGCGACGCCATGAAGTCACCCTGCGTCTGGTAACGGGGGCCAAAAAGCAGTTGCGTCGCCTCATCACTTTTTCCCTGCTGAGCCAGCGCGACAACCTCATCGATAAAAGGCAGGAACAGGGCTGAGCGGGCGTTCAGTTGGTCAAAAATCGCTTTGCCCTGAGACGTGCTGACCTGTTTGCCCATCTGCGCGATCAGCGTATCCACTTCATGACGTTCCCCACGGTAATCACTTATGGCTTTCTCTCTTTTCGTCATGTCTTTAAGAAGAATGGCATTTCGTGCCAGACGGCTCATATCAGAGGTGTAATAGCGCAACGCAGCAGACGAGGAGGATTTGCTGTAGAGCGCGCCCGAGATCTCATCATTGGCGTTGCCGAGTGAGTTAATTTTTATCACGCCGATCAGGACCATAAAAATAACCAGCAGCGCCATAAAGCCGAAGGCGGCCCCAAGCCGTATTCCAATTCTGATGTTGTTCATATGCATTCCATAGTGTCAGGCCCCGGCATGAACGAGCCCGATGGGCGAGCTGATGCGAAGATGTTTTATGTAAAGGTCGGAAGGTGATCGGTATAAAATTTTGTAAGGTTAACTATCGCCAGTCGTTGTATCGGCATTATGCGACAAATGCTTTAGGTGAAATATTCACGTTGAGTAACATTTACCCATGTAAATAATTTGTTAAATAAAGCACGGCTGAGTGGTTGTCTTATGGCCTCGTGCGGCGCATCGTCAGAACGAGACCGCTAAAAGCCGTGACAGGCGTAAACTGCCAGGTTCAGAAAGGGCGTAACCCGTCGGGTGAGGAAAAAACGTGTCTGTGTCGATATGGCCGCCAGACAGCAGCGGTAGTGGGCGCAAAGCGGCCGGACAGGGCGCGGACCCACACCGCAACGAAACAGACGAAAAGGCGGTTCAACGGTTGATGTCTCAGGTAACGCCCGTCCCCGTGCACAGGCCCGTTACTTGCCTATTCCCAGCTGCAGTTTCCGTTGGCAATTTCGCTCAACGGTTCTTCCCGCCACGGCCAGGGGTGCCTGAGCACCACGCGGCTGGCGAATTTGGCAATGCCGATTTCGTCGTCCAGCAGCCGCGCCATTAAATCCTGAAACCGGTAAAGGTTGGGGGCGATGATTTTCAACAGATAATCGTAGCCGCCGCTGATGTTGTAGCACTCGACAATCTCCCGATACTGACGGGCGCCGGTTTCAAACCGCAGGAAATCGGCAGGGTAATGACTCGCCAGGGTGATCTCGGAGAACACCACCAGATTGCAGCCCAGTTTATTCAGTGAAATCCGGGCGGCATAACCGGCGATAATGCCGCTCTGCTCCAGACGGCGGGTTCGCGCCAGACAGGGACTGGGGCTGAGGTTTATTGCCTCAGCCAGTTCGACAATCGAACAGCGCCCCTCGCGTTGCAGATGCTCAAGTATCCGGATATCGGTGCGGTCAGGGAGCCTGGCATGTGACATAGATGGCGTATTCTCTCAGATTGAATGGCCCATGCGTGCTGCGGTGGCGTCCGTCAACGCCTGGTCGAGCACGTCGATTATTATTTCCGCCTGTTCGGCCGTCAACACCAGAGGAGGACGGATCTTCAATACGTTATGGCCCATGGCGCAGGCACTCAGCAATACGCCTTTTTGCCGCATCCGGTTCACCACCTGACTGGTCAGCCAGCGATCTGCTGCGCGGCTCTGCCGATCAGAAACCAGTTCCACGCCGACAAACAGGCCCGCCCCCCGGACATCGCCGATGGCTTCGTGCCGGTGGCTCAGGCCGCGAATGCCTTCCAGCAGCCTGTTCCCGGTTTCACGCGCATGCGCAATCAGTCCCTCTCGCTCAATGGTATCCAGCACCGCCAGGGCCGCCGCGCAGGAAACAGTATTACCGGCAAAGGTATTGAAGTAGCGGGAGCGCTGCCCAAACTCCGCCAGCACGTCGGCTGTGGCCAGTAAACCGGCAACAGGCTGACCGTTGCCCATGGGTTTGCCCAGC
>Ga0268247_10000519_pt1 | contig 12895 bp, 7 predicted proteins | sample AgamicOrMae_FD_200245 | JGI IMG/M metagenome (GOLD analysis project Ga0268247, IMG submission 200245) | Agave microbial communities from Guanajuato, Mexico - Or.Ma.e (v2) (version 2) | ecosystem: Host-associated > Plants > Phyllosphere > Phylloplane/Leaf | place: Guanajuato, Mexico | collected... | reverse complement strand
CACTCACACAGACCATTGAGGTTGTCCGTAGTTCCTTTTGGGTTGGTGGTTGTTTGTGGGATGCCTGGGTTGTGGCAAGACCGCTTGCTCGTCGTCCTAAAGTTGCCTTTGGTTGGCGAGCCTCCCTGTGGCCATACAGACCATTATACCACCCAGGAGCCAATTGCCAAGGAGACCAAAAGAAACAAGAGAAAAAGGTGTGGAGAAGACAGAGAGACCAAAAATGAAACAAGTCGAGAAGGACCAGAAAAAGAGAGAGAGGTGCAAGGTAGAGTTGTTTTGGTTAACTTATAAAAAAGTTATAATAATGTCTTTATTGATTTCACAGGAACACTGTAATTGGTCCTGCCTTTTTGACTATTCCAGACAATCTTTTGGACTTCACTCTCTTCAGGCGCTCAATGTACTCTTTCGCTTCCTTTGGGAAATGTTTTACCAAGTCCTCCTCACTTAACCAAGTGGAATACCCTGGCTTAGCAGCCCATTCCATAAGATAAACAGGGCCCTGAGTCCGCTGTTTGTTCATGGTCACCGTTCCACCTTGTTTCTGATATCCCGTTGGGGTGAACACCGACTTTCTGCGCCCCTTTCTCTTTTTCTCCGACGACGAGTTCTCCTCCTTGCGACTCGGTTTGGGCGAAGACCAGAAGCTACTTGGCTCATCACTATCATAGGTCGGGTCAAAGCGGGATGAGGAGTTGTTAGTAGTGTTAGCGTTGTTGCTGTCGTTGTTTTCATTGTTGGTTTCCTCCTCATCGTCCGTTGAGATAGAAGTTGCTGAGGGAGAGGCTGGGGCAGGTGTTGGCGGTCTTGGTGGCTGAGGAGGCATGGTGCTGCCAGGTCTGAGCTTGTTTCCGATGAAGTTTAGGATTGGCTCAAGCTCCTTGCAGTTGTGATCAAACTCAGTTGGCGGTGTACCAGAGTCCAAGTACCAGAAACATTTGTCCGCATTCGAGATTATAATCCTAGCCTGGTTGATAATCTGTTGGGCTCGATTGGCCTTTTCCTTTTCGGTGGGATTTTTGTCTGGATGGCATAGCAGGCTGGCTCGTTTGTAGGCTGTTTTAAGTTTATCTTGAGAGATGCTATAAAAATCCGGCTCATAGTAGAAACCAAGGGAAGTGAAGAAGCAGTGACAATTTGACATGATTGGGTAATTGTTTTGGTTGAGTGGTAATGGTTATCGGTGGGTGGAAGAAGAGAGTGGTGGTTGGGTAAGGGTGAGGGGAGAGTTGTGAGGAGTGTCTGGGAAAGGTTAGTTTTAGAGAGGTGTTAGTAGTTCAAGTGTTGAAAAAGAACTGATGGTTTTCTCTTCTTTTGGGCACTCTTTTATACTCAATTTTGACCTGCTCCGGAAGGACTCTCTCGCAGGGTCTGGGTGTCGGGACGGGTCCCTAGCTTTGCTAGTGCTTCGACCGTCTCGGCGCCCCTCTAATGAGCCGTCTAGCCATCCGGAGACCCTAGGCTTGGCAAGCGTTCGAAATGTGCGTGGCGCCAGCGGCCGCAGAGAATGCAGAGAAATGTTCTACGCGCGCGCGCGTACCTTCCACAGTGCATTTTTGTGCGCGCGGCGGCGCCAGACAGCATATTTAGTGCATTCTCTGCGGCGCCTAGGTCTTCTGGCTTTGGTGGTGCATTTGGTCATGTTGACCGACGGTTGGTTGGCCACTTGGTTTGTTTGCCTGCTCCCCTTCCTACCTTTGGCAAGCGTTTCAAGTGCCACGAGCCAGTTGCCAATTTGATTGGTCCTCGGTGTTTGGATAACTTGCCCTTGCCTTAGGCAAGCCTTTTACGTGCCACGGGCCAGTTGCCAATTTGGTCCGTCCTCAATGTTTGTATAGATGGCCCTGCCTTTGGCAAGCGTTGAGACACTGGCACCTGTTGACAGACTGATCCTTTTTGTGCGTGCTTATCTAATGCCATTAACCGCACCACCTCCAGCTTTCCCCAAGCGTTCCTTCGACACGCTCCAGACACTTAGTTGGCCAACCGACGCATTCATCTTCTCGTTGGGCAACCTAAGCTGTATGCGAGGTTGTTTGGTTGGTTGGTTTGTTGGTTAGTCCTAAGAGAGCGGAAAGACAGAGAGGCAGGGTGGAGCAAAAATGAGTGACTAAGAGCAGGTCAGAACACAGGATTAGAGTTATAAGTACAAAAAAGGTTTATTGGTCTTTAGGAATTTATGTTGGTTTGGCAGAATATAATGACGAAGGGCCTCGTGGTAAAGTGGTCAGATGATCATTTGAGCTGCAGTTGTTTGATAAGCTGACCGATGCGCTCATTGTCCTCCAGGTATTCTAATGGAAAGTCGAATTTACGCACCTCCTTGGCGAATTCGTTGAGATATCTCGGGCAATGGGAGTCGCGGGCACTGTGCCCCGGTTTTTTACACTTAGTGCAAAATCGTGTTCTTTTGGTACAGTTGGTCGCTTGGTGCTCCTTGGCCCCGCACTTGGTACAGGTCTTGCCATCACAAGTCGGGTGGTGCCCGATTGCATAGCAAGCCCTGCATTGCCAAGGCCTGCAATTTATGCGAAAGAAGAGGGTCGTCTTAGTCTTGCCATCATTGAAGGGGACCATGCCGTTCATCTTCTCAAAAATGTCCGAAAATGCATGGCTATTGACTTTCATCGATATGGTTCGTTTGCCATTGATGGCCGAGGGCTTCCCATCCTTGATGGATATCAGCTTGCCACCCTTAGAGTCGTCGATGAGCGAGTCTAGGACCTCTTTGACCTTGTCAAGCTTGATCGAAGAGTGTAGATTATTAAGCTCCAGTTTTACTGGCAATCTCTCAAAGTGGCCCTTGGTAATTGGATTAGCGGGTAGCAGTGTTTCTTTGAGGATGTTGCTGGTGTCGCTGAGCTTAATAAAATCGATAGCAGCCTCTTTCTCGCCTGGTGTTGCGAACTGTACAAAGAGAAGCTCTTTGCTGCTCCTGAATGCGACAGGACCAAGCTGCGCCATCAAAGCATAGGCCATCACCTTGTCTTGGAGAGCTTCCGCTGAATGGGCCTTTCGAAGTGAGAAGCTTGCCGTTTTAGATCTGGTGCTGCGCTCGGTGCGGCCTTGCTCGCGGATCGCCTCCTTAAGATGCTGCCGAATGGTTGCCAAGCTCGAGGCTTTCTCTAGATTAGTGGTCTGCTCGTGTATTGCTTCTAGTATGCTTTCGCTGGCCATTATGCTAAGAGAGATAGGTCTAGGCAATTTTTATCTGAAGGAAGTGGCTGAGTGAGTGAGTGAGTGAGTAGATGATTGGTTAGGTGCGTGGCTTGGTGGGTTTGTTTTGTGGATGAGGTTGGTTATTTGCGTGGGCAGTTTTTAATTGGCCGAGTGGGTTTTGATGGGAGAAAGAGTTTTCAAAATTAAAATGTTCTATCAAGGTGATGTTGTCGCTCTGAGTTGAAGAGTGAGACTGAGGATCGTTTGATTGAGTGGGCTCAATTTATACTCCTGGCCCATTTCTGGACGCCTCTCTTGGTTGACTTGGCCCACTTCCTGCCGAGCTTCTTCATTGGTGATAGTATGGCCCAGCCGTCTATGTCGTCTCCCCTTGTTCGTTGGGTAAGCCTTCTGAGCGCGTTAACTGGCTGGCGCCACCGCACTTGTCGCTTATTATAGCGCATTCCCCGCTAATCCCTTTCAGTGCGCGCTATAGATTCTGACCGTTGGCGGTGAGGCACGCGCCTCCCTGCTCCATATGTGCAGCCCCCGAGGATTGTTTACCCACACTCGCCTCCGCCTTCGCAGTGCATTTTCGAAAAGTTTCCTGCGCACGTGCCGCCCACTTTGAGGTCGGTCCCCGCTTTGCATGGCGCCAGCCCTCTTTTGCTCCACTTGCCGCCTCCACAGTGGATGGTCAAAGTTGGTTGCCACCTCGCTCACTTTTCCTAGCGCGTCTTGGCGCCAACTCTCCGCAGCTTTGGTGGTGCATTTTTCTAACGGTCAGGTCACGTGCCTCCCTCTTTGCCAAAGTCCCTCGCCAGTCGTCGGTTTTGACTCCCCGCCTTTGTCTGTGCATTTATGGCTGGCGCCAGTTGACCGTTGCCACTTGTTTCAATCGTTTGACTCCCTTTGTTAGAAGGTCATTGGCAGTTTTTGGCGCGCTCGCTGGTGCCTCTCCATGTGCCCCTCGCCAATTGACCCCATTGCAATTTTGGCGGGATTCGAGAAATTTCCAACGGCTAGATTCCAATTGCATAGGGCCCCTTGATTTTTGCAGCACTGGGCTTGCCAATCATGTCGCCCACATCTAGGCCAAGTGCAGTGGTTGAGATAGAGAAGTTTGTAGCCGTATTGGAGCTATGAATCAGTGTCTCGAGATGGATGTGTAGTGTGTCAGATTACGATATAATGATTCTAGCAGATTTGCATATGGTTTGTATTCGAAAAATTGTGTGTTGTTAAGCTAAAAGTATTTTGTAAATCTTTCTATTTTTATTTGTTAAGTATAGTGTTGTTAATTTTAGGTTGTGCTGCGAAGCCCCCTTTCGGGAGCATCGCTAAGATAAATGAGTGATTATCACTAAGCGTGATAATCTAGTACAAATGCGACCGTTTCCGGAGAAACGATCAAAATGATTAGGCGATCATCCCAAACGAGATGATCTAAGTGGTTTGGCGACCGTTCCCGGGGGAACGATCAAAGTGAATTGGCGATCATCCCACGGAGGGACGATCTAAATAATTGGCGACCGACCCACAAGGGGCCGGTCCTGAAGGAATGACGACTGCCCTGTTACAGGCAGTCAAGGTGTTGTTCAGGCAATCATCTCGCCAAGGCGAGCTGATTAAGATTAGGCAACCAGCCGTCCCCCTTTCAGGGAGCAGGTTGGTCAAGTATGGTGGTTGGGGCGACCGCCTCCTTGGAAGACAGTCAAGATGGTGAAGACGACCTACGCCAAGCGGCGAGGTCCAGGTGGAAGAAGCGGCCGCGGGCAGTCTCCCGCTAGGCCCAGAAGATCTTGCGCCAGTCAGGTTGGTTGGCGAGCTATCGAAATTGAGAAAGAGTTCTATCATTGCCTGGTCGGGATTCGTGTACTTTCTTTCTCGTGACATCGGAGCGTCTAAGTGACTTTTTGGTTGAATCTTTGGCAGCCGTGTTTTCAAAGTTTTGAGCTTGGTCGATTGCGTGCTGTCGGTTGGTTTGAGTTGTTTGGGTGCTGGTCACTGTGGTTGCATAGGATCTGAAAGAGATCATTCAGTCTCGCCAAATATGGCACCGAATTTTTTCCGTAGACTAATGGTGATCTGTCTGCTATCTCCGGTGGGACTTTAGCTGGTCACTCAGCCAGGCTCACAGGTGACCGATACATTATGGAGAGTCTAGCTCTACTGGCAGTCTGAATGAGCTGTTCTGAAGTTGTTGATCCTGGTGGTCGATTGCGTTGGTAGTCGTATCGCCCAGTTCATGCCTCGCGGGCCACCTGCCGAGCCGTTTTACCAGCTAGCAGGCAGCCCGACAAGAGGCACTTTTTGGGAAGAGAGTCTGTGGATGACAATGAGCGTTTTCGTCGGCCTTGACAGGTGAGATCTTTCTGATGTCGTTGGTAGGTTTGGCGTCACCCTGCAAGCACCCCGCGGGCCACCTGCCGAGCCGTTCTACCAGCTTAGCGGACAGCCCGACAAGGAGTGCATTGAGGGATTGGTACACTGATGGTGATGATGATGAAATGAGTAGTGTCTAGGGTGGTCATCTTTTGCTGAGCTGACGATCATATTGAGAAGGCTGAGGACGATCTTGCTGTGCATGAGAGGTGGTTTGGTTTCATTTTAGGCTTGCTGAAGGTTTGATTTGAGTTGAGTTGAGTTCGGTTGCTTGAGCTGATTATTGATGATAATAAAGTGGCGAGTTTATAATGGTTGGTTTTAAAAAATTAAAATTGTTGCGGGGTCTTGGCTCCGGGGCCCGGCGAGGGACCTCGGGCCGGTGGACAGCCGGTAGCCCGGTCTGCCACCTTGCGACTTGAGGCGTCCGCTGCCACTCAGCTCTGCGCCCCAAGCCGGCCGACGCGCCACGACTTTTTGATCTGTCGCCTTGCCCGCCGTGGACGCGACTGAAGGCGTGCGCGGCCCCGCGGCCGCCTTTTATACTCGTCCCCGAGGTGAGCTGAACGCGCATTTGCGGCCTGTGGGGACTGATTCTGACAAATGGTCTTGGGGTCTCCTGGGTCAGATGGTCTCCTTGCGGAGACCCTTTGCCAAACGATCTCAACCAACGCGCCTGAGAGAACGAAAAAGACACAAAGACAAACAACAGCAAGAAACCAACTTGTTTAGAAGAAGAAGAAGAAGCAGAAACTAAAGAGACGTCAAGACAGTTTTGTGGGTTCGAAATGCAAGTTTTTATTTCTGGTCTTTTGGTCAGTTGGTCAGTTGTTTAGATAGCTAGTCTGGTGAGTTGGCGAAGGAGTTCGGTCTTGGCAAGCGACTTGTCCTTGCCTTGCATAATTTCTCTTGCCTTGCCAACCTGCTCGGTCTTGGTAAAGTGAGGACAGGTTGTCATGCGATGCATGAGGGTGCTTGTGGTGTCTGATTCTGGATTCCTGATGCAGTGGCAGCCTGGATACTTGGTCTCCTGGGGAGCTAGCTCCCCACGCACCAAGATCTTTTGCTGGTTCGTCACAAGTCCCGTCAGCATCATGACTGTTTGATTGGAGAGTTGGTCAAGTGGGAGTGAGATCCAGGGGGCTGCAAGTGGACATAGGTGCCTCATGGTCTTTGTCATCTGGTTGTTAAGTCTCTGTCCCTTTTTCACCTGCAGTGCCCCCCTTCGAATGTTCCTCAGTTTCCTTAGAGCAACATTGGGCCATAAATATTTAATGGTCTTTTGGTCAGATGGTCCTGGGGTCTCTAGAATGATCTTGACAAGCTTCGTCCACTGATCCTTGGAGGCTAAAGAGAACTGGAGACGAGATCTGGCCAGATTTTCTCTCAGCTTAACGATGTGATTGTCTCCGTTCTGCGTATTTTTCAATGCCATGATTGCGCTATCAGATTCATGCATAATGATGTTTGTGGTCTCTGAGCTATCTTGGCATCTTTTCCACAAAGTCGCCAGGGTGTTGTAGAAGCCAAGTCCGTATGATGGATTGGATATGCGCTCCTCTTTTATAATACTTGGCCTATCTATGTTGTTGAATAGCACCAGAAATGAGCTGCAAAATGATGATCGACCTGACCCCTGGTTTGCCCGATCTCTGGTGGTAGCCTCTGGGTGCCCTTGGCAAGCTCGTTTCCGCTCAATTGACCCAACCAACCAGACCAAAGTTCCAGCTCTGTGAGGGATTCCCTCACAGTATTTGAACTCGAGCTCCGGATTAAAGTGGTGCCTAGTGTTGTCGGGTCTGTTGACAATTCTGGTCATTTGGTCGGTTGGTCTTGATGGTCTTGCTGACATTTTGTTTATATAGCTCAGAAGGCCCCCATGGTGGAATATTTCCTCGAGCATCAGATACGCGTGTCTCAAACCTTTTCCAGTGTTCAAATTTGTGCCCCCTTTGATAAGTTGGTCTTGTACAGTCTCCTCTGTGTTGCTAAGACCGGTCAGGAGCTGTATAAGACTGTGTGGCACAAGGCTAGGAATGCCTAGGGCATATGAGATCGCGTAGACCAAATTCCTGTCTGCCCAAATACGTGCCTTGACATCAATTGCCAGCATTGGCGTATAGTTGTGCACCAAGACGCTTTTTAGAAATGATTCAAAGAGTTCTCTCCATTCGTGCATACTTGTAACTAGGCCAGAAATCTTGAGATGCCTGAGAAATTTCTTGGCCTGGTTGACTTTATCCATCACCTCGTCTGTATCATATTTTAGTTGCAGATATTTGTCTATAGGGACACCGAGTATTTTGATGAATTCTTTCGATGCAATCTCGTGTCCTGCTATGCTATACTTCGGTAAGTCCTCCAATTTAGGTCTCCTTCCCGGCCCTATCACATGAAGCAGTTCACACTTCTCTGGACTTATCTCAAGACCTCTGAGCTGCATATATCTATTTATCTGGTCCAGAAGTCCTTGTGTGTTTGTGTGGTTATTTGCCCCGTTGCATAGCAGGGTTATATCGTCAGCATATGCAACAATTGTGGTATTTTGGTCTTGACGTATATCTAGTGTTTTGGACAAGTCGGATATTGCGTAGTTCCATAGGATCGGCCCTAGGGCCGATCCCTGCGGAACTCCTCGATATATGCCGAGATCTCTTGATACGAAGCCCTTGTATTTGACTCTTATGCTTCGATTTAACATGAAGGATCTTAGCCAGTGCCTGATTGGATTGCTCGCAAGCTCGCTATACAATTTCTTAATGATGCATACCTGGCTCACATTGTCAAAGGCCCCTTTCACATCGAGACTGATTATGGTGCTCAAATTATGCCTAGCTGTCTCCTTGTCTGCATACTCTCGTCTGACCTGTATTCTATGCTCAGCTATCTTGGCAACCAGATGAGCGATTAAATCGTGCCGACCTTTGCTCCTACAGAACCCATATTGATTGAGGTCTTTGAGTTTTTTGGTCTCTAGGGCATACTCAAGTCTGTTTAGAGCTATTATTTCCAGGTATGCAGCTAGTGGAGTCGCGACGTGAACTACTCGAAATTTTCCTGGCACCTTCTTCGGGATCAGAGTGCCCTGGGTCTGCTTACAATGGTCTGGAATGTGCCCTGTTGCATAACTCAGCCTGACTATGTCCCTAAACAGCTCGGGTTCCAGTTGGAGGCACCTATTGAACGTGCTGAACCTGACGCCATCGGGACCAGTATACCTCTTTTTACTAAGTACCCGTTCGGCCGTTCTCAGCTCCTGTTCATTTATCGCAATGGGCTCTTGCTGCTCCATAATATGGATCGGAAGTCTATCAATTGGGCATGCGCCCTGCTGCGGAAAGAGTTCCTGTGCCAATTCGTCAAGCTGCTCTCGAGACGAGATGGTCTCGGTGGTGACTTGTGAATTTTTGCTCTCACTGCCCGCTGCCCTGACCAATCTGACTCTAGACCATAGCTCCAGCTCATTGGCTTTGATTCTCTTTTTCAACTTGGTCATTAGCTTACTCTTGGCTCTATCATTTTTGGTCTTGGCAGTCTGAAGTTTCCTAAGACGAGCTACCGTAGCTTTGTGTCTCGAGGTCTCTTGGTTCAGTTTGTTTTTCCTGCTCTTTGTCTTGTAGAGTCTTTTCAAGATGCTGGTTATACTGTCTAATGGTCTCGGTTGTCTGCTGCGAAGAGGTATTTTGGTCTTGGTGTCCTGAAGGTTTTTGATGGTTTTCATGGTCAAGTCTGTGAGTTGTTCTAGACGTTCTATTTGTTCTTTTCTATCGCACCTTTGCCAGTTATTACGTAGCTTTGCAACTTTGAGCTTCAGTTCGAGCAGGTCTTCCCTCGCTATGCGCTCTGGTCGGTATCGAAACATTTTGACATTTGTGGTCTTGGCGTCCCCATTGTTCTGGTGTTGCCGATGTTGTGTGCATAGGGCCGTGATGGCCCTATGCCCTCTCTTGGGGGCCAGAGTCCGGTCTGTTGTATCGCCTGAAACACTTAGAGAGTGCCAGACACGATTGGCTTTGGTCCCTACCAAGACAAGATCTATCCAAGAGTGAGTTGGCTTTTCCTGAGTTATTCTTTCAGCGTTTGTGTAGGTTGGCTGGGGTTGGTTGGCTTGCTGTAGACATTTGAGACCGTGTTTAATGATAAAACGTTCAATAATGTTGCCTCTTAGTATTTTGGTCTTGTAGTATTCTGCCTTTGTGGTGCGAGCTTTGTCCACTATTTCAAGATTGGCCGGATCCCACATAGCCGATGTGGCATTAAGATCACCAGCCATTATCAATCTTGAAAATCTGCCCTTGCACTTGTCTTGTATTTCTTCTAGCAGTTGTCGCGTGTCGTTATAGCTGGCTTTTGGTCTTATGTAGATATTGGTCAGATAGAATTGTTTGTTCTCTGAAGAGGAGTGATGACTATTGAGGAGTGTTAGTTCAATCATTAGTCCGGCCGCCTCGACATTGCCAAGACGGTGGACTTTGTTGACGAGGCACTTGTCAGTGTTGACGTCGACGAGCAGAATAGTTTCTAACTCCTTGCTTACTATTATTTGCTCGAATCTTTTAAATTGGTTTGGTAAGGTTGTTGATTGGCTTGCTAGTGCTATCTTGGGAGCATCTTGCAGTAAGACTGCCAGGTATCTATTTGGTGCTTCACCTACATTCATCATGAGGCCCAAATAATTGTCCCTGGATCTGTCGATGTTGAGGCTCAGAAGTTGATTGTCCATGATTGGCTGATGCGTCTTGGCGGTTTGGTTTGATGCTGATGTGTAATTTTCTCTCTCTCACTTTTCGGTGTGAACTCGTCAAAGAGCAGAGATGGAATGACAGGTTGCTCGTGAACCGCCCCTAATATATACCCTGTTCATGGATCATTGGACGTAGCGCGAAGGAATATTTTATTGGTATTTTGGTCTCCAGGTACTTGTTCGTCGATTTGGGTTTGGTTGGTTGGTTGGTCTTTTTGAATTTTCGCGCTTTTGCGCAGAGCACTTTGTAGGGCGGAGCGCGCATCGAGGACTGCGCATACGCGCATCTCAGACTGCGCGTGCGCGAGTTGGTCTGCTGGTATTTTCGTCCTGCCTGGTCGCTTGCGCGGAGAAAATTCGTTCAGTCGTGTTTCAGCTTTTGACGAGTGAACATCTAATTTATTTTATTTTACTTTTCCTTTTATTTCACTTAGTTCATTATGTCATCATCATATGTGATAGAGCGTATTATTGAGGAGCGGGTGAATATGATGGGTGACTTGTACGCTCGAGTCAAGTGGCAAGGTTACCCTGATTCATATAACTCTTGGATTTTAAAATCTACCTTAATTGACAATTCGCAGGAGATTGAAGAGACAGATAGTCAGACGGATGAGGACACCATTGACAGGACCAACTTTATTAGTGCCTCAGATGCAGTGGCAAATATCTTGTCTTATAGGTCTGTCAGTGCATATAGTTACCCAGATGTGGTAATAGATAATTATTATTTTCAAAAATTGGATATAAAAAACCAGAATTATTTGCTCGTTTGGAATTTTGCCGATCACCTTTATGTAATTTGTTGTTTCAAGGGTCAAGTGTTTTTAGCCGATGGTGTCGATACTTGCCACCTTAACAGCAAAGCGAGGGGATTGATCCGTAAGTATGTAAGCAGAAAGATCTCATTAGGATCAGTAGGCGGCCAACAGTCTGGGGATGACCATTGCGGGTCCTCAGCTGTCCTAATCGGCCTTGAATATCTACGCATGATGAAGAATGGCGAGATCCAGGAGAGGATCTTATTCCCAGCAGGATTGAAAATAAAAATGATCAAAAAACTCCATCCCAACCCTAATACCAAACGATCCTGCCCGGTATCAACAATACGAGAGAATGTGGCCAGCTTAATCTGTCAATATTGTCAGGCCAGTTATCGAAGCAAAGGTGGAGCTCGGCTGAAACAGCACGAGGCCAAGTGTAAGAGCCGTCCCATACACTAAGGACCTACCCCTGGTAACAGGGCCGGATCCGGACGGCTCCTGGGGACCCCTTCCCAGAAAAGGGGGCCCCCCCCCCCATTTATTTTATTCCTAATTTAGTTCTGGCGCCTTCGTGGCTTGGGGGGGGTCACGTCGGTTTTTAATCCGATTGCTATATGGTTTATATGGTCTTTTGGGATTCATCTGGCTCATACACCTAGTGGCGTTCGGAGGCCATGTCTTAGTTGCCCTGAATTCGTTTGAAGGTTGTCATTTTTCTGGGGCCCCCAGAAGTTTCCTGTGCGTGCAAAAATTTTGCCCATCTGGCCTCCTTTTTTCGCCATATTTTGAGGCTCCCACATTACAGATCTTTCTGGTAAGGCATTTTTCTGCTACTTGGGGCATAGGCCTGCCTTTGGGTGCCAAAAGTGGGGAGCCACTGTTGTGGCAAGACTCTTTTATCAGGCTCCAAAGATCGAGCTATTCTGGGCGCCCCAGTTGGGCTGTTACGCATGCGCAGTCCCTCTTGATTGTCAGGCTTTTCGCTTCGCAATTCCAGGGCCTCCACATTACAGATTTCCAAGCTAAGCCTTTTTTTGGCATTGTCAGAAGGGGTCCTGGCTGTTGGCAAGCTCATTACGACGCCACTATTGTCGCAAGACCTTCATACCGGGCTCCAAAGTTCGGGCTACTCTAGACGCTCTGCGCATGCGCAGACACTCCTAATTGTCGTGTTTTTCAATCCTCAGCTCTGGAGTTCCCACATTACGAATTTGCCTGCTAAGCCTCTTTCTGGCTCGGTAAGGAGGGGCTCTAGCGTTTAGCAAGCTAATCGAGGCGCCACTGTTATCGCAAGACTCTTTTATCAGGCCCCAAAGATTGGGCGATTTTAGGGCGCCCCAGTCAAGTAGTTACGCATGCGCAATGCATCTTAATTGTCAAGCTTTTCATCCTCGATTCTTAGGGACCCCACATTGCAGATGTCCTTGCTAAGCCTCTTTATAGCACTGTAAGAAGGGATCCTAGCTGCTGGCAAGCTAATTGCGGCGCCACTGTTGTCTCAAGGCCTTCATACTGGCTTCCAGGGATCACAAGCCTTCTGGGCGCCTTAGTCGCAGGTGCGCACTCACACAGACCATTGAGGTTGTCCGTAGTTCCTTTTGGGTTGGTGGTTGTTTGTGGGATGCCTGGGTTGTGGCAAGACCGCTTGCTCGTCGTCCTAAAGTTGCCTTTGGTTGGCGAGCCTCCCTATGGCCATACAGACCATTATACCACCCAGGAGCCAATTGCCAAGGAGACCAAAAGAAACAAGAGAAAAAGGTGTGGAGAAGACAGAGAGACCAAAAAAGAAACAAGTCGAGAAGAACCAGAAAAAGAGAGATAGGTGCAAGGTAGAGTTGTT
>Ga0268247_10000518_pt1 | contig 12907 bp, 16 predicted proteins | sample AgamicOrMae_FD_200245 | JGI IMG/M metagenome (GOLD analysis project Ga0268247, IMG submission 200245) | Agave microbial communities from Guanajuato, Mexico - Or.Ma.e (v2) (version 2) | ecosystem: Host-associated > Plants > Phyllosphere > Phylloplane/Leaf | place: Guanajuato, Mexico | collected... | reverse complement strand
AGTGTCTGCGGGAAAAAAGTCCCACTATTCCCAGCGCGCTCTATGTCGCAAAAAGATTTCGACAGCACAGAATGACCAAAAACAAACGCCTGACGTAACTAATTTCAATTAAGAAAATTAGTTACGCAAATAGAATCTCTTGATATGTGATATTTTGTTCCACTCTTACTGCATCATTTCACCTGCTTGTTAGATGTAGAATCTCAGTCAGATTCTCATTCGTCATAAGGGAAGCCTTTATATTCTTGGTTATTAGCTTTTAATTATCCCTACCACACCTCATTACCTTGAATCACAACCGCTCACTAATACAATGATTACTGTATTATTATTGCCCCGATAAGAACAGAGAAGGAAATCAATCACGGCTAATGCATTGAGTTGGATACAGAAGTTAGCCGGCACAAGAAAATCAACGTCTATGTTTTGCAATTATATCAGATTGTTGGAGAATATTTCGATATTCAGTTGTTGCCCTTAGTTAGACTCTATTAGGCTAGATTCTCGAAATATGAATGTGATCTAATAGCCGTTTCAACTCTGTTCCTAACACAACGGTTCGAGGAAATTGCCGAGATGTCGGATCGAGATCAATTCTCTTCAAACAAAGACAGTAATGCCCCGATCAGAGCACCACTCCTTGGCAGTAGACTAGGCCGCCTGCCGAGCTACAATGAAATTCTTCCCCGGCTATATCTTGGAGATATATGCACTGCAATGAATAAGGATGAGTTGACACGCCTAGGTATTACCGATTTGATTACAATCGAGATTAAGCCATTACAAGCCGCTGATCTAGCGCAAGTTGTTAAGCGTTATCTATTTATCAATGTTATGGATCATTCTAAACAAGATATATTATCGCATTTTGAAACTTCTAACGAATTCATTGAGAATGCTCTCAAAGAGGCCACAAACAAGGTACTCGTTCATTGCGTTGCCGGTATATCGCGATCAGCATCTCTGGTTATTGCTTATGTTATGAAAAGTAGATCAATGACATATAATGAGGCCCGCGGATTGGTATCTCAGAAGAGACGAATTGTCGATCCAAACGAAGGTTTTGTTCGACAGTTGGTTCTATACCAGAAGATGGGGTATACCATCGACATCGGGAACTTGGATTACCGAAGATTGGTTCTGGACGCATTAGCATTTGAATTTAGACTAATATCGCTCAATTATTACCAGATGCCTGGTTCAGCCTCCAAAGCGATATCTTCACCATTCAGTAATATTTCAGCCTCGACATCTGGTTCAGTCGAGAGGACTAGTGTCATTCAAGTTCCCCCTGGTCACAAAAATTTACCAAGTCGGCAGAATGTGGGCATACTCTTTGACCACTATTACAACAAACTCCATCTACAAGAAGTAAACAAGTATCCATCTGTATACGATCCATCAAATGTATTCAAATGCACTAAGTGTCGATCAGTTGTGTTCTATGCAATAAGTGTGATTGAAAACAAGAATCCCGCTGGTTCCGAAATGTCCTATGACAATCTCAGCGCTCCAAAAAGTGATACACAATCCAAAAGTGGCAAATCAAAGGCTGAGTGTCCATTCGTATTCATTGAGCCACAGCCCTGGATGTCTAAGGGGGTCCTGGAACGAGATGGAAATCTAGAATGTTATAAGTGCAAGAGAAAACTTGGTAAATTTGATTGGACAAGTGGTGAAAGTTGCTCGTGCCCCAATCATAAGTCACAGATAAATCTAAATTTATTCAAAGTCATGAAGAAAAAAGTGGACATGAGTTCGAGATAGCAATCTGACGAGAAGAATTCAATAGTCTAAACACCACTTCAATAAAGAGATGATTTCGATCTGCATTTTCGTCCAAAGATCTAGAGTTGAGATATAGCAGATAACTCTCCTGACCGAGACTGTTTTCCCTAGATCGCAATCACCGCTAGGGCACCTGTTTCAGATTGAACTACTTCTGACCAGGAGCGAACAGGGAGACAAAGGGCACCATTTCACCGGAAAGCACATTAGTACTTCCAATCTAACTGGATCGGCAGCGTCAAAAAGGCTGTTTTGTTCAGCCCACAGCTGGACTTCTGTCAAGTTTGGCGGCTAGTGAGTTGAGCTTGGTCACCTAGATGATCACTTGGCTGCGTGAGTTTCGAAGGAAAAAGGCCCAAGTATTATTTTATACAAGGTCAGCCCCCTTGCTGCCTGGAAAGCTTGCCCTCCTGCAGCAATCTGTCAGAGTGGACAGCAGGGGGAGCCAAGTTTAGGGTTGATGATGGTTGGGCGCGTGCTTATCCCTTGAAACTGTCCCAAGTTGTATCTTGTGCGATATGTTATTTTCTGGCCCAATGGTCCAGAGGTGCAACAGCCTTTCCTGTGTCGGAGCTCCAATGTTTGCCTTGCCACCGTGAAGCATTTTGTTGTCAACATTTCATTTTTTGCTCTGGCGGCACGTGCCATCACGTCGATCACGGCCAACACCATAACAACAGACATAACGGCCAGATCGGAGAGGCACGCACACACTGGCCTGTAATAGATCACCGCCAGTCTCGGCTGCTGTCTATATGTTGTTGTTTGGAAGTGTTATTGCAATGGGAACTTGGGTGTTTCCGTGTCCTTTTTCGCGCCCATCCCTCTCTCTTTGGCTCCTGGGCTAGCTGGTCAGTGGTCCAAGTTGCATCCAACAGTGCAGCGAGCTCCAGACTAACGCGAGAGAGACATGCCTGTGTAGACTAGATGGAAGTGAAATGTTTGCCAATCATGTACAAACATTGTGTATATTTTTTCATTCTTACTTTCCCCTATTTGCCATATTCCAGTCCAAAAGGAGCGCCAAAAGCAGATGGAAGAGAACTATAGATGCAAGTGCAGAGGGGGGGAGGGGCCGGCTGATGTATTCAATGTAAAAAATGCCAAAAATGTATCGAAATCCAATTTGGAGTGAGCAAAATCGGAACCACAAGAAAGGGCGAGACGAGCTCGAGTAGAATATCGGCTGACTTGTGAGGGAGTTTCAGATTTGCCTGGCCGCTGCTTGCTAGAACCGAACCGAATTCAACTCGAACGGATATTCAATTTTATCTCCCCCTTTCCTCTGTCGCCCTTTTTCTTCCCTCGCCCCAAGCTTCCAACTTCCTGTTAAAAATGCGACCATACGTCATTGTTATCCTAGGCGGCAACGTGACCGAGTTCCCTTTTGCCTCCCCCACAAATTGTTAAAGCATAATGGAATGATAGTGGCGAAAATGTGGGCCCCAGACGGGCGCGAGTTTCATTCGACCCATTTTGAAAGTAGCAAAAAATTTCGCCCATGCCTCGCCAGTGGTTAGACTGTGCAAGCAGCTAGCTGTGGAATAGGCTGCTAGCTGGTGGCTCTAAACTTCCATGCGAAGCTGGCCGGCCGGGACTTCCTTTGTGGCGTCAATGCAATTCAATCTATCTGATTAGATCTCGATTGGGAGTAGAGGCTGCTAGCTGGCGGTGTCGTGGATTTGTGTCTGTCCATGAGCCTGTTTCGCCCACGCATCAGGCCCAACCAGCAGACAGCGAGAAGGGCGAGCGAGATGGGAAAAGGGAAATAAATGTGCCTGTCTGGCCTTGATGAAAGAATTCCACCACAATGGTCTAATGATGCGGCCGGCTAGCATCAAATTGCAAAGCCCAAGTGCCGGGCTCATATTCAATATGCGCCCTCATCTTTGGCCCGCAGACAGTCTTCCGCTCGGCTCGTTGGGGGCCCAAAGTCGTTCTAAAAAAGCCACCCACAAGTCAAAAGGGTTCCAGGCGGAACTGAGCAAGCCACTGGCACTAAGGACCAGCTGGGCCCGAGGGAAGTCTCACTCCTGCTGCCGCTCGTTGGTCACGTATTGGAGGGTGCATCTCGTGGGCGGAGTTGAGCAGAAAGAGGCCCGCCTTCTGGCTCATTGTCGCCCATTTTTCTCCAGCCTCTCGCTCACTGTCTTCCTCGCAGCACGCAAACACCTAGTCTTCAATTCCCCCAGCCAGATCTCCATGCACCGCACTTGGATCTCTTCTCAGAACACTTTTGCCTCCTCTGGTTCATTGTGAGACCCAAACGAGGAGGAAGATAATACGGCCGAGGGTGATTAGGGCTGATGATGGGAGAGCATCCGGCTGGAGATGGACGCAGGAGGAGCTCCAAATCCGATGGGATTGGATCAGATTGGAGCACAATGGGTGATCATGAGACGCGCGGAAGCAGAATTAGAATGGCAGACAATTATCCGCAAGCAACTTGGGCCAGCAGAGCGGGAGAACTTTTTGTTATTCAAGAGAAAGTTGGCCAGTCTTGGTTGATGATGGTGTTTGTTGCTCTTGCTCTTGTGCTGACCTCAAAAGTGGAGTCTGAATGTGGGCGGCCAACGAGTGTTGTTGGAGATTCTATCTCCCATTCCGATTCCGATTCGGATGGAGATCAATGCTTATGGTGACCAATGGAGGGCCAATGGTCGATGAGTTCGCTGGTTAGACTGCGCCAGACACAGACACCGGCCAGCAAGCAGCAACTCACAATGATGGACACACTCACACTCACACTCAGACTCACATTCACGCCAAGCCAGTGGCCAGCCGGAACACTTGGTGGCCTTTATTCATTATTTGAAACGCGTTCAGAGCCAAATCGGACTGATCAGAGCAACAACAATTCGGCCAAGGACCAAGCAGATGGACGGGCAAGATTAGGGGCTTTTAGGGGCGAGTTTGAGTCAGAGTTTGGGTTTCACTTTGGCAGAAGGCGCAAAATAGTGGGCCAGTGAGAGCAGACAGTGAGCAGTGTGTGTGTGTGAGCAGTGTACGAGCGGCGGACAAGCAGCGAGACGAGGCGTACAGACAGTATGGGCCAAGTGAATAAGAGAGCGAGAAGGAGGGAAAGCTCATCATCGTGCGCATATTAGCTGCACCATTTGCGCCCAACCAGAAAGAGGCAGCCGTTCTGGGCCGGCCAGAGATTGGCCGCACACAACACGAGCAAGCTGGAAGGGGCGCCCATTTACTGTTCAGCTGGAGCACCATCGAAAGAGAAAGGGTGCGAAAATAAAACGGAAAGCGAGCCAAGGTCGATAATGAATGATCCCGCGTAGTTAAGTTGGATTGGGGCTGGCGGCTCCTATATGAAAGTGCGGTGCCTCTTTGTGAGTTGGCGAGCAAAGCGGGCAAAGCTTGGGCTTGCGAGGTCGAAAGGGGCGCCTGTTGGGAGCTTTATGGTTGGGGCGCCTCCAATGATTGAGCGAGCGAGCGAGCGAGCGGGCGACGAGCAGCAGCAACTCGCCGTCCGGCCAACTGGCGGCCTTTGGGGGACGCAAAGTTGCCCCTCTGCTTTCGAGTCCAGAGGAAGAGAGAGAGAGAGTGAAACAAAAGTGTGAGACGGTGTGAATCTGGGCCCCAGTGGTCGGCCTACATCGGCGGCGTGACGAAAAAAGGCCACCGTCTGAGCGGAGGGGCCTTTCCTGCTCGGCTGGCAAGCTAGCTAGCCAGCCAGCCAGAGAGCCAGCGAGCCAGCTAGCCGGCGAGAGAGTAGGAGTGGCGCCCAAACGAGAGGCACCAGAGGAAAGCGTCAGTGTGTGCCAGTGCAGCGGCCAACTGAATGGCGCAGCATTGGCAGATAGCGGCCACCATTAGGGCGGCCGCTCGCCATTGTGCGTGGGCCCAGTTTGTGTGCGTGCGCGGCAGCTGTCCCCACCTGCTCGCTGGCTGACAGAGTGCCAGTTTGGCGTGGCCGCCCAAAGATTAGGTCTGGCCCATGGTGCTCTTGCTCATTCTCTTGCTCATGCTCTTGCTTGTGTGCTTGTGAGGCCGGCAAGCTGGCGGCAGCTTTGCAAGTTTTATCTCCCACCCAGAGCGGCAACTTTGAACCGGCGGGGCCTCGTGTGTGTGGGCAGCAATTTCCATAGTTTAATTTAGGTTCATTTCTGGCCGAGAGAGTGCCCTCTCCTTTCAGTTGTTAGGCGTGCCACAACAAGTTGGAGGCAAACACATTAAGGGCGAGAGGAGAAGAATGGCCGCAGAGGAGAGGCCGCCGAAAGGAGGCCCAAGTTGGGCGGCCAGAAAGAGCAAGAGCAGCAGCAAGAGAGCAAGAGAGAGACAGAGAGAAGGGCCTCTTGGTGGAGAAGAAAGGAAAAAGGAGAGGAATTCATTTCGGCCAAGCGAGCCGGCCAGCAAACACAGTCTCTCTCTCTCTCTCGCACGTCCACCTCCTCTCCTAATTTCCTCTCATTAAGCTCGAGAGAGCAACCATTCCGGCCAATTGGGTCAGTGTCTCAGTTGGCCTGCTGGGCCGATAGTTTCTGTTGCCGGGCGGCCAAAGAGAAAGAGAGAGAGAGAGAGAGAGGAGCAAATTAAGGGCGAGTCTTGCTGAAACCATCTTAGTGTTGGTGGGCAGCCAGCCAGCCACAGTTGCAGAGTAGAGGCCGCAGTGTTCGGGTGTTGCCGGCCAGAAGGCTGCTCTTCCGGGCGAGCTGACGACACGCGCCACTGCAACTTCCTCCCACAAAGGCCACTGCGTTAAGTCAAAAAAGGGGCCAATAAAAACTACTGCTAATGCTAACTGCCTTCTTGACCCATCGGCGCTCATTTGTCTCTCTCTCTCTCTCTCTAGTGGCCCTTTTTGGCCTGGCCCAGTGGGGCGCAGGTTGGTTTGCGCGTGCAAACAGCCCCCGATGGCTAAGGGCCAGCGGCAGTGGCCACAGTCCCGCGGGATCAGCCTCTCTCTGCTTGGGGCTAACTCTTTTACACTGTCTTGCGGTGGTTCCATTGCACTGAAGAGCCCCCAAGCAGCAAGTGTGTGCGGACTGCAGTCTGTCTGTGGGGCGCGTGCACAGAGCGGCCGTCTGCTTGGCCGCTCTCTGTGCACACGCACACAGAGCACACAGAGAGAAGCACAGCCAGACGACAGATCATTTGTTTGAATCGCCCCGAGCGAGTGAGCCAGTTGAATCGGCCAGTAAGTAGATTAGTTGCTGCAAGCCACTTGTCTGCCCATCCGACCAATTGAAATGGGCAGGGGCGAACGTGGCTCCAACTGGACTGGGGCGGCATCACTTGGAGCCAGAGGAATGCGCTCCAACTCGGCCTCTTGGCGGCTCTCTGATCGAGAGGAACAGACAGAGGGGCCACATTATGGCTCCACTTTGGCTCCCCTTTGGCGGCCCCAAGCTGGTCAAGCAGCAGACTGGCCGCTCCACTGCAGCAGACTGGCTGATTAGTAAGCCTCCCAGCCGCTCCACTTGGGCGAGCACCTTTCGAAGCAGGTGGCTCGCAGTTGGTGGGTCCAGCTCGTTGGGGGAAGGTGTGAAACTCGGACAAGTTACTCGAACTGGCCGCTCGTGAGAGACAGAACGAGGAGGAGCACTCGTGTGTGCTGAGCGCGGAGGGGCCGAGAGTTGAATTTAAATCAGCAAGGCGGAGGAACAACTGGCACTGGTGGGCCACCTTAGCGCCGCTCGTGCTCTCCACTCGGCTGCTTCCAACGAAGTGCACTGGACGGGCCAGTGTTGCACGTCCGCGAAATGATTTTCCCCCATTTGCCCGCCACCAGCAAAGAGGGGCCCTCAACTTCGGCTCGCCGCCCGCACCTAAGGGCCCAAATATCGCCCCCGAGCAGATAAAGCCGCGCTCCACTGGCAAGGCCGAACCAAATGAGCAGGCATGCAAATCGATTGCGACTACTTGGAACCGATGAGCCACGAAGGATGAATGATGCTCGGGGCTCGTTCCAGTTTGGCTGGCGCTGGCTGCCCGTTGGCGAGCTCAAGAGTGGCCCACACGCAGTCCTCGATGTGCGCCCGGCGGATTGTCGTCCGGCTGAGAGACGCGCTCACAGAAGCACACCTACACGCCCGCACACAATCAGGCCGGCCAGCGCACATGATGGATTGCAGCGAGCCGGCCGCACTGTGCACTGTGCACTGTGCACTCTAGAAGCACTGCACACTGCACGCAGCAGTCCCCGCCCGCCTCACACTAGCTGCCAGCCGCCAGGTGTGCGCCTAGCGACCAAAAGGGGGCCCAGTTTCCGGGTTCCGCCCGCTCGTGGCCGCCCGCAACTGATTTATTTGCCCCCAGCTCTTGCCACTGCCTCTGGTTGGCTCGCTCGCCGGCTGCTTCCACCCTTCTCCTCGGAACTGGTGGGCGCCGTTTTCACTCCAACGAGCAGTGCCAGATGAGGCGACGCTGCTCGAGCAACTGCCTCTGCCAGCCGGCCAACCAGCCAGCCAGTCTCCAGCATCTCGGCCGCCCAGTTTGTCTGCCGGCCGGCTGGCTAAATTCGGCCTCTTTCGACCACCCACTCTGCTTGGGCGCCTCTCTCTCTCTCTCTCTGCATGCCGGCAAGCAGTCGCTGCAGCCAGTGAAGCGTCCAATCAACTTTGCAGTTCCTCTGGGCCGCGCGTCAAAGCATTGGGTGACGGCAGCCAAGTGTTGGCCATAAATAAAAACGACGCCAGACGATGATTGTGACGGCCGAATTGCCGTCTATCAGTTTGCAAAATAGACCCTTTCATTTGGAGCTCGAGTTGTTTATTTGTTTGTTGCGCATCATCTGCTCCTCGCGGCTCCTTTTCCCTTTTTCGGATCTCGCATCTTGCGCCAAGTGCGAGCTTTTATGCCACAACCATAAACAGCCAACCCTTTGGACTGGCTCACTCAGCTCGTCTTCCATAAATGTGGTCCAACCAAAGAACCAAAGGAGAGCCTTTTTCTCTCTTTCAGCTTGGGTGGCTGCAAATAACATTCGCAAATAACTTCGCCCAACGTTCGATCGCCACCTTCGTGCAATATGCAAACCAGCACCACTCGCTCATCTGATATAATTGGCCCAACAATCTCCTGCAGCATATTTGGAGCACCATGAAAATCCAGCATCATTGCTCATCTTGTGCTCATTCCCATCGGATTGGCAAGTCCACTTTTGCGCCTAGAATGCAATTGCTGCCCACTTGGAGCCCCAATTATTATTATGGTCAGCCGCTGGACGTGAGACGAGCTCCTCAAGATGGGCCACTGTTTCCTCTCCTTTTCTTTCGGCCACACAAGAATCTACTTTACTGCCCAGTTCATTGGAAGGAGAAATGGACACAATCCTTTCGAGACAGTGCACGTGTGCTGCTCATTCTGTCAGATGATTCTCCTTTCTTTGCTCCTCTTCGATGCAAATTCATCCACAAGACAGTTGAACTTCTCTGGAAAGAAGCCAACTTAGCCACTTGAGTTAGTTGCATTAAACGAATGCTCAAGAGAGACAGAGACCAGTTTCCATTTTCGAGTTGTTTCTTCTGCGCTCGCAGAGTGAAGAGTCGCGAAAAGAGGGAGAAAAAACTACCCGATTGGAACAATTCATCTTCGAACCGGCTCTGAAACAATAAGATTACACTTGAGATCGCTAGACAGTCCCAATCAGTCCGATTAGGTCCGCCTCAGATGACTGATTTCGACTCTTCTCTCCCCCACAAGCCTTCACTTGTACATCCATTGAATCGAGAGACTTTTGGTGTCCGTTTCATTGTTTCGGTTTTTATCGCTGGTTTATAAGGAGAAAGGTTGAACACATATTTGACACCTTTGTGCCGAGTATTGTGAGAAATAGGCCCCCCTTTTCTGGCTGAATTTTTTGCCAGAAAAGGTGTGCAAATCTTGACTTTGTGCAACGAAAAATGTGTCTTTTCTTTTCTCCTGCAAGCATTCTGCCCTTGTCCTGAGCTAAATAATCGGAAAAATATCGCTTGAGAAGAGGCTGAAAGAGTTTTTCGTGAGCGCCAGAGGCAAAGGCTGCACGTTTTGGTGGATTGGGCAGAAGTGAGGCGAGCATTCACTTGGAGACAAGTTCCAGTCCAAAGTCCAGAGTCCAAAAAGGGCGTCTGTCTGCTTGGGAGCACTTAGGAAAACTTTCTATTTATCACACATTTGCTTTGCGCTCCAAAGAAAAGTGCCGCTAAGCATTGGGGCGCAACCAAAGTTATCGTCCTAATGCTCTCAAACTGGAGGCCAGAATTGTGCGGCAAAGAATCGTTCTCTGTAGCAAGTGACAGGAAGAAAGAGGCAGCCAGAAACGCAAAGGAGCATTGGGCGAGCATAGGGCAGCAGAGGCAGAGGCAGAGACAGAGACAGAGGCAAAGAGATGTGTCGTTTCTTGTGCGCAAGATGGAAATGAAAATAAAAATAAAAAACACTCTGCCCATTGGAGCAGCGGAATTCTCACCGCCACCAAGCCAGCGAGCCAGCGAGCCAGCGAGGTTGAGACAAGACGGGCGGTAAGCTTTAATTTATTGTTCATCATCCTGACCTCTTCCATGTCGGCGGCGATCGTTTGGCAAGTGTGGCGCCATGGCAAAGGAGCGGCCAAGGAGCAGCCAAGGAGGAAGTGGCGACGGGCAGACTTCGGGGGGAGCAACAATTTCAGGCTCCAATGGATCTTTGGGGGGAAATGATTTGCCCACTCACTCACTCACTCACTTGGCTGGCCGCTCGCTCGCTTGAGAGGCGCCTTCCAATGGAGCCACAAGCAGTCCCAGTTTGCCGCCAATCCAACAAGGAGGAAGCTCGCCAACTGAGATTCTCCAACTTGAGAGTGTCCCTCTTTTCAGTTGGACCGCTTTTGCTCCAACGAGCAGGCCCAAAGTGACGCCTAACGACCACGAGCCGCCGCCCTCAAGCTTCTCGGCCGGCCATCTTGGAGGCCACCAAGCTAGCTTGCCAGCCACCGAGCGAGCTTTCCAGCTACCGAGCTAGCTTGCCAGCCAGCCGGCGGCCACTCCGAAGTCTGGATCTTCTCGGCCAACCGTCGCCAAGTCGGATGTGTCGGTGGCAAGTCGCAAGTTGGAGCAGCTTCCCCTTCCGGCCGGGCTCTTAGTGTTGACTCGTGTGAGCCTGTTTGTGCCTGTCTCAGCCTCTTCCTTCCCCCTCCCCCTTCTTTCTTCCCCCCCTCCCCCTCTGAGGAGAGACAGTCTTGCGCGCTGCTCGCCCTTAGCTCTCAGCCCTCAGCCCTCAGCACTCGGCCTTGCCCTTCACCCCGAGCCTCTCAAGCATGCAAACAAGCGATGTGCAGCCATCCAGCGAGCTCGCCGGCCGGAAGCTGCTCGGGGCCGCCAGTGGAAGTGAGCGAGCTGGGCGAGCAGGCGAGCAGTGTGGGCGCTCACTTAATGATTGGGCTTTGCTCCGCCCCCAAGCTTAGCTCGCCCGCGCCTCCCTCGCAGCTCTCCCAAGGCCACCCACTCTGCAAGGGCCGCCCCTCCGACGTCTGGCTGCCCTTTTGCCGCTCACCCCAGACCGCTCAGACCGCCTAGACCGCCTAGACCGCCGCTTCCGCCTCTGCTTTTGCCTCTGCTGAGCCAGCTTGAGGCAAGGCCGAGCTGAGATTCATTATGCGACTCTGCCCACTTTGCCTCCTTGCCTCTGCTTCCTAATGTTGCCTCTCAAGCGGCCCCCACAGACTGCCTCTCGCTCGCCAGTTTGCGCCCAAATTGGGGCCCACCAACACACAAGTGGCTCCAATATCGAAACAGAAAAACCAATTGTTTACTTTGGCCATTCAGCAGCAGCAGAAACAGAGGCAGCAGAAGCAGTTAGTCTCTGTGTCTGGCCCTCAAGTTGGCCTCAAGTCGAGCAGAGCAACTGGACGGAAGTTGCTCTAGAAGTCCAGCGGCGACTTGCCAAGCAGCCAGACGGCCGGCTTCTTGACTGGCCAGACGGCTGGCGAGACGAGGCGGCCAAGTGTGAGCAATTGTTTGTCTGGCATCTAAATCGCTTGTTTGTTAGTGGCCGAAGTGGGCGTGGCAAGGGAAAAAGGGCTGTTTATGTGCATGTTTTGTGCACCCAAAAGTGTGCTCACTGTGCGCGTCTCATGGACAACTCGCTTCCACAACTGTTAATTTCCTCTGCCCTCTCCTAATGGTGGGCCCCCTTTTCTGCCCCAACCAGCAGCCAGCAGTCAGCAGCCAGTTGGTTCCAGTTGGTTCCAGTTGGTCTAAAATTTGCATAACATTGTCGTTGTTGTGCAAGCCAGTAACTAGCTCTTGTCTGGCGCGCACTCTCTCCACTGGCCGGCCATCGATTGGAGCCATGGCAAGACTGCTGCCAGAAGAGGCTCAGACGAGAGGAAAAGAGACGAGCTTGCGTGGTGTGGAAATGGAGCGTTGCAGCAAACAACAATGGACAAAACGAGAGGAAAGCAGAGGAAAAAGTTCCCAATCCAACTGGGCCAGTTTGGACTAAGAAAAACGAGAGGCTCCTTTGTGTGTCCAAACTGCTGCTGCTGACTCGAGCAGTGGGCCAAAAGTGCGGCTCACTGTCAGCAATGCGACAATGATGGCCGGTGAGTGTGTGCAGTGGACGAGCGGCGTTGGAAACAACTTTTGCACAAGACTGTCTGAGGTGCTCATTGTTTGTTGCAAACTGGGGCCAGTCTCCAGCTCGCCCACAGTCTCTGGGGGACATTCCTCGGCTAGTGAGCTGCCCTTAGCCTCCAGTCATGTTCGAGATTGGGCCCAATGTCAATAACAATCCCCCATAACGATATCTGGCCCCACAGATTTGGATGCGGCTTTCCAATTTCCCCCCTTTGGTCGAATTAAGTTCTCGATCCAAGAAGGCACATGACTGGATTGGGCTGTCAAAAGGGGCGAGCAAAATATACGAATGAAGAAACCATTAGGAGGGGCGCGTGTGAGATTATTGCCGCTCCCCCGCAGACCAGCTCAAATGCAGCAGCAGGCCAGCTCTCAGGCAGGCACAATCGGCGACTTGCGCCAGACTGCTGCTCTTGGACCCGCCCACTTGGGAGGCTTTGCTCAAATGATGGCGGCCGAATTGTAATTAATCGAATAGGCGTCTTGAGGGGCGCCAACTCGAAGCTTGGTCGCCCTTTACGCGAGCAGCAGTGGCGCGCTAGAGACTGTGTGCGGAGGAGCCAGAGAGT
>Ga0268247_10000517_pt1 | contig 12908 bp, 11 predicted proteins | sample AgamicOrMae_FD_200245 | JGI IMG/M metagenome (GOLD analysis project Ga0268247, IMG submission 200245) | Agave microbial communities from Guanajuato, Mexico - Or.Ma.e (v2) (version 2) | ecosystem: Host-associated > Plants > Phyllosphere > Phylloplane/Leaf | place: Guanajuato, Mexico | collected... | reverse complement strand
AAAGCAGAGTGGAAAAGAACACCAGAGGACCACTCAGCAACTCGGACATGAAAATAATGGACTTTGATGAGTGGCCATCAGCCGCAGATTGTTGCTGGTAGGCAAGTTTCCTCTGCAGACTGTCTGTTGGGCGGCAGAAGCGCAGAAGAAGATGGAGGCGCCTTTTTCATTTGGAAGTGGAAAAGTGCAAGTGCAAGTGGCCAATCATTGGGACTTGGAATGGGCGAGACAAGTTGCTTGCTTGCTTGTTGTCCATTGGCGGCCCATTGGACAGCAGCAAAAGGCGCACAATTTGCCTACTTTGGACGCCCGCGCAAATTTGGCTTCTTCTTTTGCTTCTTCTTCTTCTTCTTGTTTGCTTGCCAGGCCACTAAACAAACCAAAAAAGCCAAATCAAACACAGACCCAAAGTTGCTTGTTGCCTTTTTCTGGCTTCCCAATCCCAGTCCCAATCTCAATCTCAGTCGCCCAGTCTCAGTCTTCTAGTCCTAGTCTCGAATCCATCAGAATTGTGCACTTCGAGTTCGATTTGAGTGAGCGAGACGAGTACAGAAGCGAGACGAGTGTGTGGAGAAAAGAAGAGAAGTGAGGAGAAAAAGCTCAGGAAAGATCTTTGGCAATCCTGCGCAACAGGCACACACAAACAGACAGACAGACAAGTGTGGCAAGGAGGCAGAGGAGAAAAAAGAGTCTCCATTAGGCCACTGCTTTTTGGGCCTCGTTGGGCCTTTGTGCTGGCACTGGTTGGGCGCTCTTTTCGACTGGCGAGCGTTGTTCTCTTCTCGTGCAAGCCAATGGGAAGTGTGTTTTTTATTATGATTGGCCAGAGAGAAGCGAGAGAGAGAGCGTCTAAAAAGCGTGCAGCACCAGCAGAGAGGCCAGAGAGAGAAAACGAGAGGCGGCATCTGATGGGCAGCGGCACGTTAATGATGATGATTTGGAGCCAAACTCGAACTGGAACTGGAACTAGAACTTGCGGGCCGAGTTTTGGAGCTTGAGCTGAGGCACATTAACACGGCCGGACAGAAAGAGAGAAAGAGAGAGAGAGAGACTGACTGACAGAGAGAGGCAGCAGAGTGTGTCTGGGCCGAGATCCATCATAATCACGAGAGCAGAACCGCGCTCGAGAGCTTGAGAGCCAAGGCTAAGGCTGAGGCTGTGAGGCTAAGGTCGAGGCGAATAAGAAAGAGAAGAAAAAGAGAAGAAGGAGATACATTATTAGTTAATTTCCACGAGCAGGCTGGAGTGTGGTGGCCAACAGCTGAGATTGGGCAGCATGCGGGCGCAATAAAACCACCATTTCCACTGGGATCTTGGGCGACAAAGTGGCCGGGGCGCTCTCGAGGTGCAAGTGGAAGTGAAGTGGAGGTGCTGCTGCTGGTTGCGCGCCCACTGCTTAGGTCTGGGGCCATTTCAGACAAGATGCGGCCGTCTACATACTAGGCCACAGTGTGTAGACAAGGCAGAGGGCGCGGCCAACTTGCTAGTGCACTTCGAGGAGGCAACGAGGAGCGCGGATGAGTTCATTTGGGGGCAGGCGCGCGCGTCTGAGACTGTCTGCAGAGGCGAGCAAATGAGAATCTGCGCCCAGTTCCAATCTCTGTCTCTTTGGGCTCCACTTCTCTGAGGCGGCGCTTTATTTGGGCCGGGCGCCAATTTTAAGTCTCGAAAGAAGAAAAATTGCTCCACACAGTTTGGTGACACTGTGTGTGGAGTTGAGGAGAGTGGCCAAAAGCGAGCAAGTGAAAGCCTGCCCCCAACTGCTGCCCAAAGACCAGGCCAAACAATGCGCCCACTCGCTCGTCGGAAACCGCGGGAGAGCTCGCATGCCTCCAACGCAACACACTGGCCTCCTTCTCCTTTGCCTGCTCGTCTCCCGCCGAGAGCACGCAATTGAGCGCGAGTCTGGCGCTCCAAAATCTCATCATCGACCTGCGGCGACCAAGACCACGAAAACCACGAAGACCAAGACGAGCACGAGAACGCCAAGCTTGTCTCGGTTGGGGCGGCCACTTCCGGCGCCTGAAAAGCAAAGGCGAAGTGAAACAGCAACTTGTAAGCACAACAACAAGCTGGGAGTCTGCTTTTGGTCGCGCCTGTTTGGGGGGCGCTGGAGGTGGAAATTGGCCGGCTGGCTGGCCAAAAGGCGAAAATGGGCAGCTGCTGCTTGTCTCTGTGACACAGACTGTCTGTGTTCCTGTGGGTCGCCCAACACTCAACTCTCTCAGAGCTCTCTTTCCCAAGCCGAAACAAAGAGCCAAGAGGCGAAGAGAAAAAGTGACTCAAGTTGGCGGGCGAACAACAAATAGGACGCCAGAAGAAGTGGAGAACAAATCGAGCGGACGCGATGAGCTCTCTCCAAGTCTGTCATTAAGGCGGCAAAGGGAAGAATTGGAGGCAAAACGCAAAACGAGGAGCTGCCAGTCAAAAATATGACACGACAAAGCATGGCAATTGCGGCCCTTTGCAGGCAGAGCACCACTTTCAGCATTAGAGACAGAGGCAGAGAGACAAAGAGGCGGTGCAAAAGGAGAGTGGAGAGGAAAACAGGGGCGGCCACTCGAGATTTCATTGGAAAATGGGCAAATGCACAGAGAGGCACAAGAAAGACTGAGGGGAACTTTGCTCGCCAAATTGGTGCGCCTTCTTCTTCTCGTCGGAACGCAATGGGCAGTGTGCGTGCACAGTCTGTGTGTGTTAAAGGCTCAGAGTAGTGCCAGAGAGCAGAGACCAGTGCCAGTGCGGCCCAACTTGTGAGCGCCAGTCTGCCTCTCCTTCTCTGTCTCTCTCTCTCTTTCGGCTGCCAGTGTCTAACACAGTGGCCACCAGCCAGCCACAAGCAGCCACAGGAGGAGGCGCGTCTCTGCCCTCTGCACTTCCAGCTCTAATGGAGGCGCCCCCAAGCTCCAAGCCCAAAGCAGCACCTTGAGAGGACCGGCCCAAAGTTTGGAAGGCCCGAGTGCCATTGCACTCTACTTGCGAGCGAGCAAGAGAGAGAGAGAGAGAGAGGAAGAAAGACACACACTAGAGGCAGACAGCAGGCTGGCACAACAATCTGAAAATTGGACCAAAAAAGCGAAAAGGGCCAAAGAATCAAAACAATTCACAAAATTGGGCTCCATTTTCCTCTGGGCCAGTCTGTCTGCTGCTCTTGCTTTTGGAATGGAATGGAATGGAATAGAGAGCCTTTAGGGCAAAGAGAGAGAAAAACTATTGCCGGAAAGTTTGGCTTAGGAGAAGGAGAAGGAGGGCGAATTATTTTGTCTCGCGCCTTGTGGCTGGAGGGCGGCAAATGAGGCGCCACCAGGAGGTACCTGAGAGTGTGTGTCCGGCGGAGAAGGCAGAGCATCAGCAGGCAGACCAGAGAGTAGGAAGCAGAGAGTAGGAAGCAGAGAGCAGAGCAGGGGGCCAAGTTGAAAGCAGAGGGAGAAAATGGGCAAAAGTGAGGCGACAGAGAAGGGCAAGAAGAAATGGGCCCTTCTCTGTGCGTGTGCGAAAATGGCGCAAAATGCCGGCTCTTTTCCACTGTCTGCTCCTTTGGACTGCCTCATCTCTTGGCCTCTCTGCCTCTTTTTCCCGCTTGGGCCCCATTTAAAGAATGCCTCACACACCAGAAGGTCCATCAGCCAACGGAGAGCCAAAAGAGAGCCAACAAAATGCCACAACACACACACAGAGACATCCTGCCCCCTCGCCTGCAGGTAACAAACAAATGTCAATTGTTCTCCTGTTTGATCATCTGGGGCTTCTCTGCCTCCCAACTGTCTGTCTGTGCTCTGTGCTCTGTGCTCTGTCCTCTTCCTCTGCTTTCGGCCACTCTCCAATCTCCATTCTCCATTCTCATTCACCGCCAGTCTCACTGGGGGAGCTTCATCTGCTGCTTCTTCTTCATCTGCTTCTTCATCTGCTTCTGCTAGAGTCTAGCTGGACTGGAGAGAAATGGCTCCGAATGGGCCGGAATATAAATGCGCCCACCGAGCGGCTCCACTTTCATGAGGAGCAGCAGCAAGAGCCAGAGAGAAGCCAAACAATCAATTTGGTTCCGTGCCAATATGATAGAGGAAAGCGCCTCCCTCTGGTGCGCCATATGCAGGCGGCCTCGGGCAATGCAGAGTGCAGCAACAGCAAAGGAGCAGCGGCAAAGCTGGTCTGCGTTGGAGCTTTGGTGGCCGGCGACTGTTTCCTGTGCGCCGAGGGGCATTGGTGGCGCCTCTCAGTTGGCGGCCAGTTGCCAGTTGCTGGCTCCTCCAAGTTCAACTCAGTTCAGTTCAGTTCAGTTCAGGGCGCCTCCAATGAGCCAATCTTGGTCCTTTTGGGCTGCAGAATGGGGCACGCGAACAACTGGCCTGCTAGATGAAAAGGCAGATGAAGGAGGAAAGGAGGAAAGAAGGAGGATGAAAAGCAGACAGTGTTCAATGCTCAGCTTGGGCGCAGCATCTGATCATCATTATGAGTGTCACACGCGCCAACCATTGGCCCTTATTATTGGCCAGCGTCATGCAACCGGCGCCAACTAAGACACACAGACTCAGACGAGGGAGTTTTAATAATGCCAAAAGGAATCCGGCGAGACGGGAAAGATGATTGCTGGCGCTTAGAAGGGGGCAAAGTTGCCAGTTGGGCGCTGGAAAAGAAAGCACCAAGCAGAAGCTGAGCTAAGGGCGCTTCTCTTGGCTCGCTGCTTGGGGCGAGTATTAATCATCGTCGGCCAGTGAGTGTCTGCCTATGAGTGCATCTTCGGGCGGTAAATGTCGTCAGTTTGCAGAAAGAGACAGACTCTTGTTGCAGCAACCAAGCGGCAAAAAAGCTGGCTAACAAACCTAAGAGTCTCTCTCAAGTGGAGGCCAGTTTGTGTTGGCCGCTCAGAGCTTATGCTTATTAAGTGCGGCCAGTTGGCGCTGCTGATGATTATGATGATGATCGCTTTGGTGCCACTGGCCAGGCGAGCTCCACTCTTCATGCGCGCGCCGCTCGGACGTGCAATGGCGAGCAGCTGACAGGAGCAGCAGGCGCTCAATTTTTGGCCTTATCATAAAAATATGGCCGCCCTCTTTTGCATCCAGAGGGCCAGCAGAAGAGGAAGAGGAAGGAAAAAAGACGATGAGCAGCAGCATGACGATGACAGCGAACGGCGGCTGCATCTGAGACTGAGTCTGGCCCACGACGAGCAGCAGCATCCAATCTCTCTCTCTCTTTGACAAAGAGCCAAATGCAAACCCGATGAGCGAGCGATAAATGATAAAAACAAATCCGAATTGCTGGATTTAGCAGAGCGCTACTCTCAAGCTGTGGCCAGATTCAGATCAATGGAAAATCCACACCACAGAGACTGGCCATTTCTGCGCGCTTGGCGCTCTGAAAGGAGAAAAATTTTTTTCGCTCGCTTTTGCTTCGTGAGGCGATCCTAGTCTGCTGCTAGTCCTAGTCTGCTGGATTGGCGACAAAAATGGGCGGCGAAATGAAGATGGAAATGAAATGGGCGAGTGGAAATTGCAATTGGCATTGGAATTGGGAATTGAGAAATTGGAAATGATCGATCCGTTTTTGTGTCTGACACTGCGCATTGCACACTGGAGACTGGAGACTGCACACTGCTGGTCGGCGGCAAATGTTCTTGTTGTTGTTGTTGTTGCTTTTGGAGGCGCAATCGAGCTAGAGATTGCCTGTTGATGGGCAGCAATGAGACACAAACCAAATAGTTGCGAACAAATATTTTCGAGATGCTAACTCTGATTGGTTAGCAGCAGTTGGCGGTGGTGGTTAGATGAAAGCGATGAGGAGGCAAAGGAAAAACAAACAAAACTCTCCTTTGGGCCTGCAATTGGCACTGCTTTGCCAAAGGATGGGCTTGGCCACCAAAGAGCACTGGTGGTCCACAGAGACAGAGAGAGAGAGAGATTCTAGTCGAGTCTGAGGCTGGTTGGCTGATAAGGAGCAGCCGCCGCCTAAGCAGAAAGAGAGAAGAGAAAGAGGGGGACACATATTTTAGTGGCGCTCTCATGAGGATTAGCGTCAGAAGGAAGGCGCATTGGTGGTGCTTGTGGTGCTTGTGCTTGTGCTTGTGGCGAGCTCCAGAGGCACGTCCACAGCCAATGGACGAGCAATGGGGATCTGCGCGGGCTGCAGACAAAGAGCAGATTGGGCCAACCGCGTGCCTCTCTTAGTCTCTTGCTCACTCTCAGTCTCAGTCTCTTGCTCAGCCAGTCCAATAAGTGCAGTGAGTCCAGTGGGCTGGCTGCCAGTTCAGAGATGCCAGAATGCCAAAGCAAACTGATCAATCACACGCACAGACACGAAAGAATGCCATTCCTAAGGGCGGACGTTGTTCGAATGCCGATTGGACAAGACAATGCCGGTTTGCCAGCGCCTCTCTGCAAACAGCACACACCCGAGACACTGGCTGCCAATTTGGCTTGGACAGAGCACAGACAGAGAGAGGCTAAAGAGAGGCTGAAGAGAGAGAGAGAGAGAGAGAGAGAGAGCACGAAGAGCTAGAGAAGGAAACAGAGCGAAAGAGAGAGAGAGAGCGCCGCTTCCATTTCAAGCGGCGGCTTAGCATTGGCGATACTTACTTGTGGAAGTTATGATCTGGGTCTGCGGCGCAGACACGAAGGCATTCTTGCAACGCTGGCCAATGTCTCCCCCTTGGAGGGCGATAAAATAATCGATTTGCACTATGCCAGTGGTTCGACGGTGGAAGCGGACGCAATAGTCTGTCGCTTGGCTGTGGTCCAATTGTTTTTCGTTTGTTTGTTTGTTTGTTAGTTGTTTTGTTCGTGTTGTCGTAGTCCAATTTGGTTGTTATTATGGACAATTGTTGGTGGTTCACGAGAGTGCGGCCACGAGCAAGAGTGGGGCACAGGTGCGGAGGAGGAAGGAGAGGAGTGTGTGTGTCTTTGGGTTAGCCTTTGGGTTGTCGCCTTCCACTTCTAGAGACTAGGTTGTATTCTCCTCAAGCCTCAGATCAATGCAGATGACAGCTTGACAGCAGCTCCAAGAAAGCGGCCCACTTTTTGACGAGTGGCCGCGCGTGCATCTAATTGCAAAAGTGAGACGTTCTCTTCTCAGTTCTTTTCGCCTCTTTTCAGCTCTTTTCGGCAGCTAAGGGCCGCCAACGCGTCGCAAGATTATTAGGATTCAGCACGCGAGCTCCACTTCCTGACTGCTCGTCCATGTCTATCTCTCTTTGCGTCTAACTGCAGCCAATCGAGGCCGGCCGCAATGTGTGACAAATGCAATTAGCCGTCACACATGCACCAGATCGAAACTAGAGATTTGCCTTCTCAGCCGAAGGCAAATCTTCTCAAAGCTCGAATGTGTCTATCTCGTCAGGCTGGCTGGCTGACTGGCTGGCCAACAGAGAGAGGCAGCAATCGAGAGACGCCACTCTTTGGACGCAGTTCAATGAGGAGGAGAGCTCTCTGCTCTTTGCGCAAGGAAAAAAACTAGACGAGTTTATCTTCTCTCGTCTCGCCCTGGACTATGGCTAATGATAATATTGTGTGCCAGACAGGCACAAACAGCGCTCTTTTTGCCTGTTGAAAATTATACACACAAGCTCAAACTAGTGCTCCAATAGCCAAGAAGAAGATGAGCAAATGAATGAGAGAGCCTTAAAATCTTGCCTAATTTGTCCTCATCGAGTCGTCATGAGTTGAGTGAAGTGATGAGCCGCATAAGAGAGGAGCTTTTAGTAGTAGTAGTGAACAGAACACAAGAGCACACACACATGACTGCTCGGGACATGTAAATGAATCCGTTCGCTCATGATCATTTCATTGGATTCCTTTTCTCCAACCAACTCTTGCACACAGTCTTCTCTCGGCCCGTTTCAAATGAGCAAAATGGGAAAATGCTGTTTGAGACCGCATCTGGTGGGCAGCTTGTTGTGTGTGCAAAGAGGAGCTTGTCTAAATGAGTGGGCAGCCAAATGGGCGAGCAGTGGCCAAGTGAATTGGATGGCCAGTTGAGCAGTCAACTAGTAGTGGTCTGGTTTGTATAATTGTATACATATGATGCTGGCCGGCAGAGACGAGCAGAGACTGACGAGCCACAGCAACAGGCGCACAGTACACATTGAGAAGTTGGTGACGGAGAGCAAGTGGGGGGGAAGCGAGTCAAGTGGCCCCCAAAAAGGGAAACAGAAACGGAACCTCAGGCTACGAGTGCAAGGGGTTCTCGCATGCGAGCTTGTTTGTGTTTGTCTGAGAGAAGATTGAGTCTAAGAGGAAGACGAGAGTGTTCTTCTTGTTCTTCGTAGTGCAAACAATCAGCTCCTCATAATGGCAATTACTGCACAGCCACATCGCCACAGGCATCTCATCGCTTTGAGTTTGGCAATGGATCAAGAGGCGAGCGAGCGGATTAATTCTCGTTGGAATCCATTTGGCTTCCAGAGTGAAAACACAAAGCCGCTTGAATCAAATTGATTCCTCGCCTCAATGGTCCCGCCGAGGCACACCTGTTGGCCCTTTTGGGTTAGACTAAGTTGGGCCAAGCCTCATTGAGATGCTGCTCAGCTTGGCGCCTCGCAAATTAGTATTTTTTTCTTCTTCTTTTTGGCGAGAGAAACGCGAGCTGCTCGAAATAAAGTCAGTCAATGCAGTCTGCCAGCAAAAAGGCAGCTCGTTGGGGGAAAAAGGAAAAAGGAAAAATGAGAGAGAGAGTTGCCTGCTCTCTCAGTTGAGAGCACTAATAGAGAGTTTGAAAAAGTAAAGTATTTCCAGCAAGTGAAATAAGCTAGATTATTTCTATTACCAACATTATCATTTTTCTCTGCCTTAGCTGCTTCGGCCTCTGAATGGGCGTCTGAATGCGGCAAGACGTGAGCGCGCACGAGCACGCCCAGCCAGACACACACACTTGCGGAGAGGGAGGAGAAACAAGATTAGAGCACGAGGCTAAATTGATTAGCTGGCCTCCGTCGAGCTTAAAGATGGGCGCGTCAAGTGGTGTGAGCTCGTCGTCACCTTGGCTGTGGAATAGAAGAGAGAAGAGAAGAGAAGAGAAAAGAGAGCAGAGGTATGGAAATGTGTGGCAATTGAGAAAATAGGATCAGGTGGATTGTGGATTGTGGCTGGCTGGCTGGCTGGTGAAGAGTGTGGCCCTCAAGTGGTGCAGGAAGAGAGAGATGAAATCCATATCCAGCTGGAACGAGAAGCTGAAATATAAACTAATAGAATAGCTTGGCAACTAGTTTTGTTTTCCCTCCTTCTTCTTCTTCCTCCTTCCCTCCACTCTCACTCTCACTCTTTCCTCTTTCCTCTTTCGTCCCCAAATTCTCGAAGGTGAACTTGTAAGCGAGCTACACTCTGGCAAACCCAAACAGTTGACATAGAACCAGTCTCTCTGTTCCATCAGATCCAGTCTGAGCACCCATTTGGGCTCTCCTTTTGGCCCTATTTAGAGCAAACAAACAAAACAAACGACGTAGAGACATTGGCACTTCCGACCGGGAAGTGCAAATGACGAGACTAGCTTCTGTGCAGTGCAATGCTGGCTCGCACCACCAAATTCTGCCCACCAACTCGGCTGATTCGTCTCTCTGTCTGTCTGTCTAGCTGATCTGGAATAGAAAACACGTTTTTCCACACGTTCTTCTCTGAGTCCACAAACAACCACAAATAAGAGCCCCCAACAGTTGGCCCCGAGTTGAGCTTGTCTTTGGGGATCGCATGCGAGTAACAGATGGTTGCCGAATGCAGTTCTCAACGCATTCCGGCAGCTTTTAGGAGAAGTTGGTGGAAGAAAAAAAAGTGAGGAAACTTATTTGGAAGACAATCATTAGCAGCAACAATCCTGCCTGGCCACTAAATAATGAACTCCAAACAAGTGCGAGAGAGAGAGGAAGCTGAATGGACTGATTGAACTGACGAGCACAGTCATTCAGTATTTCACAGCTGCTCCGAAAGATAATTTCGCAACCTACTGATGCCATCAATCCATGCGCTATGCTCCGAGATTGCATCTCCTCAATGTGGCCCATTTTGTGAGCCTCAAGTGATGAGCATCGTCGGGTGTTAGAGAGAAAGAGAGACAGAAATTTCAGCTGCCGAGAATGGATACAAATAGCGAGCTGAGTGGCGGTGAATCTCTCATGGTGCTGCTCGAGTGCTAAGAGTCCACAACTGTATTACGTAAACAATGTCATAAGTGTGAACACAATCTGAAGGCCAAGTAAACAAAATTTGGTCAATCATCTAAATTTATAGAGAAAATTTTGCGCTAAATTGGTCACCATCTTACCAAAAAAGGCAAACAAAAGTGAAAAAAGCCAAACATGAGCTCAGCTGATGCGAAAAAGAGTTCAAATGGTTGCGAAAAAGTGCAAGTTAGACGCACAAGCGTCGACTCTAAACAACAACAAATCAATCGAGAAGCAATCTACGACCATTTCGAGTATGACAAACAAGTTCCAGACTATCATCCAGACTCCCAAATTGGCAAGTTCTACTCTGGAAGGAGTGTCTTCGTCACGGGAGCCTCGGGTTTTGTTGGAAAGGTGAGTGTTGTTTTGTGTCATGGGAAGGCGCCATTTCACTTCTTTTGCGAGTCTTTTGCTTTCTTCCGGCTCGGAAAAGCTAGAGGATGTTGTTTGGTGTGAGAAGACAATTGCGAAGACAAACGCTAACAATGGACTGCAAAAAATGTGGCAAAAAAATCTTCTCTTCCTTCTCGCAAATGGCCAAAAATGCGGATGCAAAAACAGTGTCTAGTTGAGAAACTGGTGAGATCTTGTGCAGAGATCGAGACTGTGTACATTTTGATGAGGCCAAAACGTGGGCTAGAAATTGAGGAGCGACTGCGTCTCATGCTCAACTCAGAACTGTTCAACAAGCTGAGAAACTCTCCTGAGGGCCACAAAGCGTTGGGCAAAATCAAGGCAATTCGGGGCGACATAACACTGCCAATGTTTGGTCTCAGCGAGCAGGACATCCAACTGCTTAGCTCTGAAGTGTCGCTCGTGTTCCATTCGGCCGCCACTGTGAAATTCGTCGAACCTCTTCGAGTGGCAGTGGAGAACAATGTGGTGAGTGTTGGAAATCTCATCCGGTTGGCAGAACGCTTAGCCAAACTGGAAGCTCTTGTGCACGTCTCCACCGCCTATTCGAACTGTGATCGCGAGGAAGTGGACGAACTGTTCTACAAGGAACCAATTGAGCCAGAAAAGCTAATCGAAATGGCCAACTGGATGGACTCGAGCCTCTTGGATGAGATCACTCCAAACTTGCTCGCCGCCCGACCAAACACTTACACATTCACCAAGGCAGTTGCAGAGGCGCTGCTGGTCAGAAAGTCCAGACAATGCATACCGCACGTTCCAATCGCCTTGGTTAGACCCTCCATTGTGGCCGGCACTTGGCAGCAACCCTTGAAGGGCTGGGTGGACAACTTCAATGGGCCAACGGGCGTTATTCTATCAATGGTCACTGGCGCACTCCAAGCAATGCCGGCCAATTCGAGCTACTGCGCTGACATAGTTCCAGTTGATATTGTTGCTAATCTGATTATTTCCTCGGCTTACCATGTCGCCGCCACCAATGAGGCTAGGCCGCAAAGGGAGCTCGAATTGGGCCAAGAAGGCAGCACAGACGAACACCAGCAGCAGCAGCAGTTGGAGCCGATGATTAGGATGGCTGAAAAGAACATAAGGATATTCAATTGTGTCAGCGGCACTCTAAATCCCATTTTCTGGACAGACATTGTTAGATACGTCAAGCATATCAACAAGGATTTCCCAATGAACAACCCGCTTAGAGTTCCTGGCTTCATATTAGTATCAAATGATTTCCTCTATTCCATATTCAACTTTTTCAGTCACAAGTGTGTCGCCTATTTCGGGGACTTCTGTCTTGGATTAATTGGAAAAAAACAATCCCTAGTGATAATTTATAGCCGCCTCAACAAGATGGTCTCCACATTGCGACCATTTACAACTAAACAATGGAACTTCAAGTGCACAAACGTCACCAAGCTCTATGATAGTCTGAGCCAAGTCGATCAAAAGATATTCAATTTCGATGTCAGACAAGTGGATTGGGAGGACTACATCTCAAGATACTACATTGGCTCAAAGTAAGTATCGCCAGATCAAATTACAACATTGCTGTTGTTCATTCCTTCGTCGTTGTCTTCGCCGGCTAGATGGCTGGAAAAAGAATCAACTAACAATGCAATGTAATCGTTTGCGACACAATACAAATTACTTCATACAACCAACAAATAGGACGTTTGCACTTAAAGACGATCCAAATGTACTGTCCACAGCTCGGCATACGAGGAAACGAATGAAAACGGGCAATTTGCTGGCGCAATTGATGCTTATCGTGCTAGCCTACTACTTTCTGATCAGCGACACACCACTAGGCCATTACCTGTGGCAAACGATCGCACAAATGCTCGAGGGCGGCCCATTGCTAGAGGATGGTGGCAATATCCATTCAATTACTCAATGGATTGGAATTGCCCAACAACCATCAGTTTGATCATCAGTAAACTACTCACCAATTCTTAGTTATTTGTATCAAATAGATTATGTCGTTGATAGTTTGCGGCGATCTTGACTGGATTGTGGACGCTTGCGACTGATCTGGTAGCTGATTAATGGGCTGGTTTCCAGCCGAAGAGTGTCTTCTATTGCTAGCCGCATATTGGTGGCCAATCCTTGCCGCATAATTGAAACCTAAATTTGCTTGGCCACTGGGAACTGTGAATTGTTGCAAACAGGTGGCCTCTTCAATCACGTTGCCTTCTCTTGTCTCTTTCACTTGATACCTTGTTGAGTTTTCGTCGAAAATATAAATTAATGAGTTGTCAACACTGAGCCAGTTCTCTGATTGGTCTTTTATGTAGCCAGGGAAGTGGCATTTGTTATCGTTAGATTGGTGCCTCGGTTGCAGGCGCAGTGT
>Ga0268247_10000516_pt1 | contig 12920 bp, 17 predicted proteins | sample AgamicOrMae_FD_200245 | JGI IMG/M metagenome (GOLD analysis project Ga0268247, IMG submission 200245) | Agave microbial communities from Guanajuato, Mexico - Or.Ma.e (v2) (version 2) | ecosystem: Host-associated > Plants > Phyllosphere > Phylloplane/Leaf | place: Guanajuato, Mexico | collected... | reverse complement strand
GCTCGATGATGTAATCACCATCTAAAGAAGGGTTAAATTTACTCTCCAGCCGTAACGTACCGCCCAGGCTGGATTCACCGTCGATAAGCCAGGTAACATCAAGACCTTTTTCGGTGGCTTTGGGTAGCCCGACCATACCGGTATTCTGATTAACGATTTTGATTCGCCCTTTGACCGCCCCGGCTTCGTCCTTCACATACAGAACATCATCATCGATAAAGGCTTTAACGCCGCCGGCATCCTGCAACCGCTCGACCTGTTTCAGCTTTGAGCCGCAAAAATACCAGTTAGCGATATTTTTATCCGTGGCCTGAAAATCCAGACGTACACCGCAATCCTGCGCAACCCCTGCGGAAATTTCACTCAGCTTACTCATCGCGCCGGAGGACGTTGCCACGATATCCCGCGCACTGCCATTACCCGTTTTTGCTTTCAGCGTTAGTGTCACGTCAGGCGGGCTGGAGGGTTCAGCACTGACAATATCACCCACGAAAAGGCGAAATACGTCGGTACTCACCCGCCCGGCTTCCAGTATGAGCCGGGAGGGTTGTTTGCTTTTGTTATAAGGGCTGGTTTCCGTCAACAGCATATTGCGGGTGGTCGCATTCAGGCCATCAATACTGACCGTGCATTCATTCTGCAACGGATTAGCATATTTGGTGCCGCTGGCTTTCACCCGCATCCCCTCATACCACTGTATACGCCCGCTGACTTCTACCCCCACCTGATCCGCCTTAAATCAATCATCCGGCCCCCAGAATACCAGGCTTTGCGTTTTGCCAAACTCCTCATACCAGGGCAGAGCATCGCGTTCAGTGATAAACGCAAAATTACCGGCTGAGGCCAGATAGTAATAAGGTATTAAGGGCGCATCGGTTGTTGCCCTGGTCGCCAGCATGACAACCTCATCATTGCGGCGAATATCACACACCATCATATTTCGCGCGACTTTGATCGTCAGATCCCAGCGGTTATCGTCAATGGTAATTTGCAGGCGCTGGTTCGGCACCGGGTTTAACGGTATTTCACGCATCGTATTTATCCTCCCAATACCCTGACCAGAACCGATTTCTTCCGTTCTTCTGATACCGATTTTGTCTGTGCGCCGCCCCTTTTAACGGTACTGGACTGCGATGGCTTCTGAACTTTTTTGGGTGGCAAATCACCGTATTCAGGTGTCACGCTGCGCCATTCAGTGAATCGCAGAGATAACTGGATGGCATCGGCCATCTCAGCAGTTTCATCGTGGTAGAAATTGACCAGCAGCATGGGCTGGTAGGTTTTGACTCTGGTCTGGATACCTACCAGCTTGTTCTGTTCCCATGCTTGCTGCATCAGGCCAAAAGCATTTTTAAGCTCACCGGATAAAATCAGATCCATGCCAATTTCCACGGCCTGCACAACAACATGATCGCTACGGGTTTCCCCTGACTCGACCTGAAAAGTGGTGGCCTTGTGCTCATCGCGGATATTGATTTTTATCGGGCTGGCGGTTTCAAACAGCGTGGTAAAACTGTCGGTATCGAAGATTTTTACGTCAGTGATCATATTGCCAGCCCCGTTTGCGTTTGCTGCCCCAGATCCTGCAACTGCTCCTGCAATGCGTCTTTCGTACCCGCCGCCATGCCTTTAGCATCGGTTGCTTTGGTTTCAACCTTCACTTCCCCAATATTCAGGGTGGTTTCATTCTTCACGCTGGAACGATTGCTGATCGCCTGGCTGGTCACGGAGTTGAGGGGGTGATTATTCGCCGCTGCAAGCTGGGCTTTTCCCTGCCCGACCATATTCTGTGTATCCTGCTGTGGCGAGGGGCGTTCATCTTCGGGAATACGGTGCGTTACCTCCCCCTCAGCGCTGATTTTGCGCTCTACGGTGAGTTCTTTTTCATCATCAGCACCAAACCAGCCCTTCACTTTTGACCAGCCTTTCTGGATTGTATCCAGACCGCCGCTTATCCAGCCAATCACCTTCTGCACCTGCTCCCACATCCAGGTAAATATGCCGACAACGGCATCCGCCACGTTATCGAAGACGCCCCCGAACTGTGCTCCCCATTTAACCAGACTTTTTATTGAGTCCAGCAACCAGCCAATAAACTGGTTCAGGGCGTTATTCATTGTGTTGTAAGCATCCACCACCACATCAGCAACGAATTTAGTGGCGATTTTCAGGTACTCAAACAGGGTCTTGAATGCCTCCCACAGCGTCATAATGACCTGTTTAAGTTCAGGGTAGGCATCAAGGATTCGCCCGATCATCGAATCATTGCCGTCGATAAAATTCATGATATCGTCGTAAACCAGTGCGAACGCTGCGGCAAGCGCCGCAATGATGGCGATAATAGCGAGTATTGGCCAGGTTGCCGCCAGCGTGGCAGCAGCAGCGGCAAGCATCGGAGGAACGTAGCACGCTGCAACCGCCACACCGACCGCGAGGAAAAAACCGATAATCAGGTTCTTATTTTCCCGGCAAAAACCAACAAACTTACTCAGCCATTCCATACCCTTAGTCAGGTAAGGCAACACCATTTCGAGGAAGCTGTTTTTTAACAGGCCGGATGATTGCCTGAACCCCTGCATGGCCTGGTTAAAGCGTCGGGACTGTTCGATACTCTCTTTGGTAATGCCAGAGTATTCTTTTTGCAGGCCCATCATGCGCTCCATCTCATGACGGCCTTTCGTCATCAACTCAATCGTTTTGTCGTCCGTCACCCCAAGGTTTGCAAGGTGTGCTTTGGCTTTGTCAAAGCTCATCCCCTTCACTTTATCTGCTGTAGCGAGGATTTTTTCCATCGAGTCCGTTGTGCCGCCGAAGGCTTTTGCCATTGCCGACAAATCAGCCCGGGCGCTTTCCCTCGCGCCCCCCAATTCGGCAACTGAACCTGCGAAAGCATCCACATCCGCCGTCGCCACATTAATCTTCTTACCCAGCTTATCAAGCGCTTCCACTTCTTCCGCGCGTGAAACAGACTCGCTGAAAATGGAAGATAAACCCATAGATATGCCAATTACACCAAGGGCTTTCTTTGCCAATGAGGTGAAACTATCTTCTGCCCCGCTGGCAAAATCACTGACGCTTTTTGCCGCTTTATCGGCCTCATGCTGCGCCTGTTTCATACCATCAATAATATCGTCGGTAGAGCGCTGAACATTTTCAAACGCCGCGTCGGCCTGCCGGGTGTCGAATTCAAACACCTGCACAAAGGTATCTAACAGAGACATTATCGGTTTCCTGCGGCGGCAAGCGCCTCGTTATAGCGGTTGGTCACAGCGATTTCCCACAAGTCCATCGCCTCTTCCAGATCTATTGAGGTTTTGAGTTCTGTGAAGCTGGCGAGTTTTTCTGAGATGATGACTGCAAAGAATCCATCAGCGTTTTTATAATCGACGGGAGTGAATCGCTGATTTTGCCCAGCAGGTAAGGCAGGAAACCTTTGCTCCCGGCGTTGCCGAAAAAACTGGTGTTGTACCTCAGCATTTCCAGTTCAAGGCGGATCAGCGCTTCACCGTCCGGTACATGGTTATCAATCAGCGTCTGGGTTTTCAGATAAATTTCAGCGCCATCACGCTCCACGGCGACGTGCGCCATCATTTTCAGCATGGCTTCTTTACTGATTTCGTAGTCGCCAATTTTGGGTGCGTTTGACAGCGGATATTTCGCCAGAATTTCACGTCCCAGCGTGGCGGGCAGACGGCTGATCACAAAGGTGTGCATCTCACCATCAACATCTTTAATTTCAATATTTTTCGGCTTAATGAGCATAACGACCCCAATAAAAAAGGCCACACCTAAGCGTAACCTTGAGTTAGTTGCCAGATAGCGTCTGGCTACGCGCTTCCCCATCTGGTATCGTCAAATCGCCAAAAATAACCATACCAAACATGGAGAATTAAATGTCAATATACTATGCAGTAGATCGACGCGGTCTTTTTAAACCTGACAGTCGATTTGACCTCTCTGTTTTGCCAATAGATACGTCTCGGATCACGCCCCATGCAGCAACGCAATTTAATTCTGGTATTTCACCACATGGCATTACTTATTTTATCGGTGATAGTATAGATTATCATGTTCACAACAGAGGGAACCAACCAGCATCTGCTATAGAATATGCGTTAGAGTTGGTAAGGCAGGCGCATTATCCTGAAAAACCATCTCGTTTTCAGTCGATGTTCGGTTGTGAAACGCTCGATGGAGCGAAACATTTTAGAGGGCAATATGACCCTTATAAAATATCCACCCCAATTTATGAAATTATCCCGAATGAAAAAGTGCACCGGGGTGATATGAATCTGCTTAGTGCAAAATGCCCCATATCTGAACTTGATCGGCGCCTTCGCACGTATTGGTCAGAATGCTCATATCCACTTCACAGTAATTACGAACCATTCTGGGAAATTGTCATCCCTTTACCCGTAAATATAGGGGCAAGAGCGGCTTAACGCATCTGAAACGGCAAGTAGTAATGGTTTATAAGGCACTCATGGGTACCTATGTTGTCCCTGTGCCTCTCACTACGGTTCACTGGGAATCCAGATTCGGCGGTAATGTCGCTTATGGGAGTAAATTCATGATGTTGTCTGACCTCCCCGGTAAACACCATAGGCCGATACTGAGGCGTAAACAAATTCCATAACACTTCAGACAACACCGCTTTATATAGCTCTTCATTTTCAGCCTGATAATCAAACCTCGTTGAAGGTGATACAAACAATACGTCACCTTCATCAGAAATAATCTGTACTTTCATTAAGCTATTCCTTTTCAACGAATGCATCATAGTAAAAAAGGCGGTAATATCCCGCCTGATGGTTAACGAACGCGCGTACTGTCAAAGTCCTGGAACACAAAGGTATAAGCCTTTGATTTAAGACGCCCACCGCTGGCAGCGGAGTTACCGCGACTGCCGTTGGTAATCGCAGTGGTGGTCGCACCGTCACCGTAGGACGCCACCAGCGTAATAATATCTCCGGCGTGTCTGCGGCCACGTTTGGCCGTGTTGGCTTCCAGCAGGATCGCCAGATTCTGATCTTCTTCACTCCCCGGTAGCACGTTTATCGTCACCGTCTGCGGGGTGGGTGTTGACCAGGACACCAGATTGCCATTGATATCCATGCCGGTCTGGGCAATATCGACAGCAGGCAGATCGAACGGGTCGGCATCATCGGCGAAAGCCGTTACCAGTATCCCTGCCGGAAAGGTTGTACTGGCCTGAACCAACAGGCTGAGGCCGGTTGCAGATACATCATTCATTGTTTAGTCCTTATACCAGGTTGTGCGAGCCTTCGACCTTACGTACCCAGTCGCCTTTACCGTAAATCAGTACGTATTTCATCACGTATTCCGGCAAGCCAGATGGCCCGGTACTTTCAACAATCTGCGCGTTGTACCAGTAGCCCTTGTCCTGAATATCGTGCCACGCTAAATCGTCACCAGACGCATCGGCCACCGCGAGTTTCTGTACATCCGAGAGCGTTTTGCCGGGGAGGATGGTGCCGTTATTCACTGCTTTGGTCACGGCTCCGGCGATAATCATCATTGCCCTGGCCTCACCATCGCGGTTTGCAGGTACACCGCGCGTCGCCAGCAGTAAAGAAAACCATTGCTGTGCAATGTATGCCTTTAACCACTGCTCATTGGCATGAACGCTCATGTCCAGCGGTGCGGTACCCGGCCCGCACAGGAAACCACGCTGGTAAAACGCAATATGTGAACCCGCCACCGCCGTTTCGCCGTAATAGTTGACGCGTAATTTATCCAGCTTATCGGCATCCAGATCAGCGGTTACCTGTGCCGGGAACGTCACGCCAAACTGACGAAACATATAGTTGGTGGTGGCGTTTGTGCGGTCATAGTCCGTTGCCGCCATGACCGCCATTGGTAACGCCTGAGCATAAAAATTATCCTCGGTTTTCAGGTTCAGCGCCGTTGACGCAGTGCCTATCAACGCCGCGCTAAAATCCTCCGCATCCGTTGCGGAAATATTCAGATGTAGCTGGTATTTCACGTTCTCACCTGCCACATACTGAGCAAGGGCAACGACCTGTTCGAGCGTCAGTGGGTCGATAAAAGTCGCGCTGCCGAACGAATCCGAGATTTTCTCTGCCGCCATAAAAGCTTCCAGCGGGGTTTGCGCGGTATTTCCGGGCAGGGCTTGTCCGCAAGATAAACCCATCGCATCCGCAAGAGCGGAAGACTCAACGTTAATGTTTGCCCGTTCCGGCACACCGCCACCGAGTTCAAACGTGCCGCTGATAGCAATAAAGGTCACTCTGGCAGAAGCGAAAGCGGGTTCAGATTCAGCATTTAGCTTTTGCTGTACGGTCGAGGCAACATCCGCGTAGGACTTGGCCGTAGAAAGATCGATTTCGGTGAGTTCTTTACGGATGTTACCGATAATCACCGTGAGTGTTCCGGTAGTGATCGCCTTCAACTCATCCAGACTGGCCGCATCGCCCCCCGAAAGAGTCGGTGCCCGACCGGTTGGTACGTAGGGTGCTACCTGCAATTCTCTCGGTTTATTGACAGGCGCAGGGCTGGTATAGCTGAAATATTGCCGGGCGAAATTCGCCTCGGGAGAGCTGGCCCCCAGAAACTCATCAATCTGACCGCTGGCGAATTCCAGCACATCACCGGATGGAATTTTTGCGTTTTGGGAAAATATGCGGCCCGTCAGTTTGCGCATCGGTACAGCAGACGCGCCAATGACCGCACTCGCAATGCTGACATAGCGTGTTTGTTTGATTGACATGGTTAAACCTTAATTAAATGCGGTGAATATCAGGATAAAGCGCTTTTACTGCCGTGGTGTTTGGGAATATTTCGCGGTGGAATGTGACGTTAAAGTCAAACGAGGGGTTCTGTTCATAATCCCCCTGGTCATTGATAAAATAAGGCGTTCGAATGCCGGAAGCACGTTGTACCCCCACTCCCTGTTTTTGTAGCGCATCAACAAAAGGTAGTGAGTTCACTATCATTCGAACCGTGGCAGTCAGGTCGGTCGCTGTAAGTTCACTGGCATCGGATACCAGCCCCTGAACCTGCAACGTTTTTTCCACCAACTGAGTTTCTTTGTGATTCGCATCCGTGCCAGCGACCTGATAGTTTCGCGCCTGCCATCCGTGACCCGCCTCGTTGATGGGAAAGAACATAACAAAGCTATCTTCCCTCCCCTGCTTTGTTGACTGAAACCCGGCAACAACAGGTATCGAAAGCCCTGCATTATTCATTTGCGCCAGCATCTGGTGCCGGATGGCGATGTAAACCTCGTTATCCGTCATAGTTTCCCGCCTCAATGCAAAGAACAGACTTCCAGCCGTCCTGCGCGTACCAGTCAGCATCACCGGTGACGTCATAGCGTTTGCCGTTGAACACCAGATAATCCGGTGCATCCCCCCGTTGGATAGCGTGAATATCGTGCGAAGTGTAGAGCCGCCGATAAACTTTGCTGGTATCCAGCCCCATCTCCTGTACATCCTGCGTATCCACCGCCTGCCAGCTACCCGTGACCGATTCTGGCGGATGGTACTGCGCTACCCATTTGCCAAGGTCGTCTGTAGTTCGCGACTTAAACCGATACCAGAGGGCCGTCTGCTGTGGGATCACCCGTGCGGCCACGTTGTAGAGATTGCCAAACATTATTTATCCTCCACCGCATACGTGACCGCCTGCAACATCTGACCGGTATCCACCAGCGGTTTTGTTGAGGCTTTACCTTTGCTGTGTCTTCTGGCCCGCCCCCGGATGGTGGATGTATCCAGCGGAGGCGTTGTCAGGGTACGGATGGCATTCTGTACATCCCCCGCAGCTTTGGCCCCGATCTGATTCAACCCACCGATAAGCGTGATACCCCCGGCGACAGAAGCATTAACGGCTTGCGAGATGAGATTTTTGTAACTAACAGCGTTCTCTGCCATTGCCGGACGCAGGAAAGGTCGGGGCGGGATGCCGCCAGCCGGGTACCCAAGTTCCTGAATCGCCGCGACATAAGCAATCGGCGTACCGTCCGGGTATTTACTGTGCTCAAAAAATCCGATCTTCAACTGCTTTTTGTTCAGTTCATCGTAGACCGCTTTCAGCCTGGCAAAATTACTCATCGTCTCAGCCTCCCGCGCATCGGGAACCGGCCACCCACGCTACGAAAGGCGGCACGTTCTCCCATGCCGCCGATATAGCGCGGGACGCTACAGCGTTTAATCAACGCCAGATATTGCTGGCCGAATGGCGTCAGGTTGTACCAGTGTGACCAGTTTGAACTTGTCGGCGGGGCAGCAAATGACACGCTCACTTTATCGATCGTGGCGCTGGTCACCGCCCCCGAAGGGGATTCTCCTTTCGCCGCCATCTGGCGCAACATCAACATATGCGCAACCACCAGCATCCACAGTTCACTGGTGCAGATCCCCTGACATTCCGGGAAATAACAGGTCGCTGATTTGGCGATAATAAAAATATCATCAGCAGGCACATCGTTGAATTGCGGGTAAAGAACACGAAATGATTCGAGGGGAAAGGTGCCAGCATCCATAATCATTTACCTTTTTTGTTGTTTTTCGGAACCTCTTTATTTTCTGCTTCAAGAGATTCAGGCGTATCTGGCGCTGACAGGTCGCTGGCTTCCATATTGGTCGCCACTTTTTCGGGATCGGCTTTTATTTCCTCAACCGCGATAAAACCGTTTTTTTCATGTAACTGAAAAACATGATTCTTTCTCAGTACGACGTACTGTTCGTCGGTAATTTCGGTAACACGACCACGCGGGGTGTACATTTGTTTGGTCATGATATTGGCTTTTCCGGCAATAAATACCGTTCCGCCCGCTTCCAGTGCGTAATTCTGGTCATTGGAGAGCGTCGAATAAACGTAGATAGACATGGATAATCCTTAAAGATTAAGCCCTCAAATTGAGGGCTGTTATCAGAGACCTGTCAGACGAGTGATCGCCCAGGGGCGGGTGACAATGACACCAGCAGTGGCATTGGTGGCATCCTCCAGATAGCCCTTGATCTGGTTCTCAGACCCCAACAACTGGTATTTCACCGGCACAACCTGCAAGATAGTCGCGCTGGTTGCGGTAGAGCCATCATCCACGCTATCGGCAAACATATAGGCAATATTTGCCCCGCCATTCGCACCTTTGAACTCAGGTGAAAATACCTGCCGCATATTGGGATAGTTGTTGGTGATCCACTCTTTGACGGTTTCACCTTTAGCGACCGGATTCGCTTTACCCAACGCCGAACGGAACCCCAGCGGAAGCGTCAGCGTGATAGGCATATCGTCGCGGATGATGCCACCAGAGTTCGTTTCGAGACGTGAGAACATATCGGTAATGTCCTTCGTAATCTCGTCGAACGAGGCCGTCAGCCAGGGCTTGGTTGCAGTTTCATAAGCCGGAAGGTTCGGATCGTTTAACAACCCAAAAACACGGGTAGTCGGGCTGTTAAAACCCTGATAGCCGACTCGCTCACGCCCCTGCTCCAGTGACTCAGTAGCCGCGTTGCGTTTTTCTGCTGCCGCCTCGAAACCCGCCGCCGACTGTCGTGCTTCTTCCAGCTTACCGACCTGAAAACCTTGCTCAAAACGCACGATACCGCGACGTTCCTGATCCTGTGCATAGGAAGCCAGCGGGATATTGGTATGGTCACCGTACAATTCAGGTTTGCCTACCGGCGTTGCCACGTTCAGGATGATCTCTTCATCGTGCCACTCACCCGCGTTCATTACCCCGGTAATTTCATCCAGAACACGAACACGGGTCGCCGTGCGGATAAGACCCGGTAAAACATGTTGCAGCATTTCACGATGAATAAGACCACCGCTTACCGCAGGGCCGGTTAACGCGGAGTCCATTGCCGCCAGACCACCGAAGCCAAGTTGCCCCAGCTCGTTGTATGTCCACTTCTGATCGGGCTTAATATTCAGCGGCCCGCGTCTGCGGATCTCACGGCCCGACATATAAAATTTTTCTTTGCTCAGGGCCATATCAGGCATCTCCAGTTGGTGCAGGGGTTGGGTACGGGATCTCGGTCAGGCGAACAAGACAGAGATGGGGTGTTTCAGCAGAACCAACGTGGCGTGACACAAAGCCAATCGCTTTGTCTCCGGCGTCCAGTGTGGCTTTAGCGGTCAGTTCACCATCAGCGTTAAACACCACCGGCATGTTAATTGCGCTAGCGGATTCGCTAACTTCGACGTAAACCTCCCCCATAGTGAGAAACTCACCCTGAGTCCCGTTGCGGGCATATTCTGTCTCGATACGATACGCTTTCGGGTTAATCATGATCCCCGCAAACGTCCCATTACCGCCTGGCTGCACAGATTCAACACTGGCATCTTTGTAGGTATAGGCCAGACCAAACAGATTCTTTTTTTCGTCGGCTGAGTCCAGAACGGCACTGGTGGCGCGAAGTGGGCCAAAGTGGCTTACCTCACCGACTACGCCGGAGATCATGCCGTTTGCTACAGATTTCGGGATTGCCATTATTTATCGCCCCATTTATCTAAAATTGACTGGTTGCTGACGGCCTTATCCATCGCAACAGACGGTTTTTGGGAATCCGGTACGCGCCCCTGCATCCACGCATCCAGCGCGATAGCTTCAGTGCCTTTACCACACTGGATACCCAGCTTTTCAACGCCATATTCAGCGACCTGCTGCGCCGTCATGGGCGCATGATCAAATACGCCAACGAATGGCGTTAACTTCCGCGCCAGTTCATCACGGGCACCGATTTGTTTCAGCAACGCACCGGTATCCATTGTCGGTTTGCTTTTCTCCAGTTTTGCCACCTTGCGTTTCAGCGCAGCGATGGTATCAACCGTGCCAATACTTCTGCGCAGGCGTTTAAGCCGACGACTGAGGCTGTCAGTGGTGGCCTGGTCGAGATGCTCTTTCGCCTCTTCGATAGCCGATTCTGCCGACTCGATAGCCGTTTCAGCATTTTCGATAGCAGTAGGCTCCCCGGTTTCTGCTGCCTCCGATGCCGCCTCCGCCGCTTCTACCGCCGCCTCCGCGCCTTCTTCGGCTGCTGCTGCCCCCTCGGCTGCTGCTGCCGGATCAACGGGGTCAGTAGGGTCGGCGGATGCATTCGGATCGGGATCGTCCGTTGTTGGCTTACCCGCCGCCAGCGCTGCCACAACAATCTGTTTGATTTGCTCCACCTGTTCGGGGGTAAAACCGCCGTCATCAGTTGTGGGCTTGTTTTTGTCATCATCTGGATTCATGCGAATGAGTTCCCTGGTATCTATGGTTATAACGTGATCCTGCACGGAGACATCGGGGCCGGTTCGCCCCTCATCCACAAGCGCAAGGTGGTTTGCTCTGATATGCCGCTGAACAGCGTCATAGGGCTGACCGTTGAAATTGCCAGGGGTGAAGTCATAGCGGCATCGGTAGCCGGGCGATAGATCTATTTTTCCGCTGCTGATATTGCTCAGTGCGGAGTTGGAGAGAATTTTGATGTTTCCCCGTAAGTAGGGGTAATCAAACCAGATATTTTCACCAATGACGCCCTGTATCCCTTTTTTCTCAGCGGGGGTGGCGTCTTTACCCAGCATTTCGTGCTCATCAATGAAAGGCATCAGCCGGAAAGAGTTAATTGTTTCTTCGCTCCGTAGCTCCTCCTCCGGTCGATACACGCGATAGATACGGCTGGGATCAGGGGCATTAATCTCAGCCCCCAGATAATCAAAAACCCCAACTTTTGAGATGGGGTTGTCTTTTACTTCCAGCCAGCCATTGAGGTCATACGTTCGTTTAGTTTCGTTCATGAAGTGTCACCAAAATCCACAACCGGCGTCCAGAAGCATTTGCAGTTGGGCAGCGTACCGGGCAGGCCACGCTGACCTGTTTTTTCATCAATAACAGGGGGGTTATCCAGATCGAACGTCTGGCCGTCTAACCTGAGATGCAGTTCCCTGGGTTCAGCGCTACCTGCTGAGTGATGCCAGACCGCTTTACGAATACCGGCTGATTTCATCCGTTCATAGTTAGATGCGGTGGTGATTTTCCGGCTCTGATCCACCGCAATAAACTGCGCCCGTTTTTCTGTCACCGTGCCAGTTTGCCTGATTTCATCGAGAAGGGTTTTGGCTCCCTCGCCTGGGTAGCTGACCGATCGCAGCGCAGCGCCTTCAATCCTGCGATGAAACTGTTCAGGAATGGTTTTAATCAGCGCGACGTTCTCAGCGGTGGCAGCGGTAAGACGCTCTTTCATCTCACCCGGCATATCAGGCGTTTTTATTGTCAGCCCCCCGGATAGCGTTTTTAGTGAATCGTCCAGATTACGTTGTGCCGCCAGATCGGTCTGGGAAACAAACTTATCCGCTATTTCTGCCGCTTTTTTGCTGAAAATACCGTCCCATTTACGTTTCAGGCGGTTCAACCAGATACGGGTCTGGCTGGCAACGCTGGCATCCATACCAGTTGGTGCAAAGTCATCATTCAGTTGGGTAAAGGTGGCCTGGTAGTCAGCTATCATCTGGCGCACCAGTAGCGACATAGCCTGGTTGTAGCGCGTTGCCGGGGCGGCTGGATAAGCCAGCGGCTTCCCCTTCATTACCGCCTGCCGGGATGCCGCCCACCGCGCCCGCTTCTCCCGGAATCTGATTTTCTTCTTCATCGGTCATGTCCAGCCCGTAGTAACTCGACTCTTTATCTGCCGCCAGCTTTTTACGAATGTCGTAGCCGTCAATGGCTCCGGCTGTCGCATATGCAGAGGCTGTTTGTGCCTGCTTCAGTTCAATATCGGCATATTCTGCCGCTGTCGGGCTATCAAGCGGTTTCCAGTTGATACTGACTTCAACAACAGGCAGGCCCGCACTACGCAACAACATATCGAAATGGCGCTGTAGCAGTTCTTCAAGGTCGTTCGACTGAATGCTCTCCAGTTCCTCGCGATAACTGGCTTCCTCGTACT
>Ga0268247_10000515_pt1 | contig 12938 bp, 10 predicted proteins | sample AgamicOrMae_FD_200245 | JGI IMG/M metagenome (GOLD analysis project Ga0268247, IMG submission 200245) | Agave microbial communities from Guanajuato, Mexico - Or.Ma.e (v2) (version 2) | ecosystem: Host-associated > Plants > Phyllosphere > Phylloplane/Leaf | place: Guanajuato, Mexico | collected... | reverse complement strand
AGGCTGGCGTGTGGCGAGCATCCAGTTGGCAAAGTGAGAGGGCACGAAAAGAGCCGGAGAGAAATAGGATGAGCTTAGCGGGCATGAGCAGGAGGCATGTGGAGCGATAGATAAAGCTCGAGCTGGTCAGGAGCTTGGTGGTTGGAGAGGCTTGGGTGCAAAAGAGAGAGCGAGAGAGAGATTTGTCAATTGTGTGTCAGAGGGCTGCACTGGAGGCAGCCAAGCGGCTGGCTGAGTCCTCTTGAGATTGCGCCAGTTTGGGTGAAATGGAAATCCAGTTTGTCGCTTGTTGGGGCCTCTCGAGACTGACTGGGCGCAAGGAGGGCCCTTGGAGATTGGGAGCGACAGGGCGCGAGAGGAGTGTGAGTGTGAGTGTGGCGAGGAGCTGAGACAAGTTCGTGGGCCACGGATGCACAAGGGACAGAGATGAACAACTATGGTGGCCGGTTTTCCGCCGAGACAGAGAGAAAGAGAAAAAAGGCCCCCAAATCAGAAGAGGAGGCTCCTTGTTGCAAGCGAGACGCGCTGAAAGCGGCTCTTGGTTGGCCTAGTTGTTTACTTCTGTCACGCAGCGAGCTCCAAGCCATGCTGGTGGGCTCTTCCGATCTGCTGGCAGCCACGGCAATCATCTGGGCCGCCAGTTTGCTCAAATGGGCGCCCGTCTCGATGATGTGGGTCCGGCAAGACCGTTTAGGATAGCTCCTGAGCAGCAAGGCTGAGAGAGCTGGCGAGCGTCGGCCGATTCGGGTGCGTCCAGCCTATCGGCCTATCAGTATCACGGGAGAGTGTCCCCCATTGCTCGTGTGGCTGCTCCAGTGCAGCGTGACTCTTTCCTGGCGTGCAATTTGTGCTCGCCTCTGTCGCTGGTTGTTCTTTCAGTTTATCAGTCTCAATCCATTTCCAGTTGTGGTGGAGGCGGGCCCGCAACCGGCGAGCCGACATCCGTTACCGATCGATCGAGCGGTGGCGGCGGCGCTCTGCCTGCCACCACGAGCCAGAAGAGGAGACAGAGACTGGCGAAACGATCACGTAAGAATGTTCCATGATTTCATTAGGTGGGTTTGTGGTCAACTTCCGGCGGGCGGGCCAACTCTGAGGCAGTGCGAGGCGTCTGGCGGTGGAGACAGCTCCATGTTGGGCCGAGCACTCACGCACACACACTAGCAGACACCAGCACAGACAACTAGGCTGGTGGAACGCGAAGGGAGATACCAGGGCCGCCAGTGCTGCTCTTACTCAACGCTAGGTGAGTGGAGCCGGCCGGCATCAGGACACGGGGCCGACAGGAAGCCGGCTGGGCAAAGGCGGGCCGAGGGGGAGCCAAAGGGGCGCCACAGGGGCGCCAATGGAAGGGGGTGGCTCGAAAGTGGGCGAGAGGCGGCCGACCGTGATGAGAGTGGGCTGGACGGGGGCCGAGCTGAGGCCGAGACCGAGGGGACCAGAGACAAGGTAATCAGGGGGGCCGATGGGGGCCCAGTGCGGCTTCCATTTGCGGAATTGCGCGGTTAATTTTCATCGCACGTGTTCCCCCGCCGCCCGGCCGTCCCTTCGGACTGATGAGCGCCCCCCAAGTGGAGCCCTCGGCCACGAGCGGCGCCGCCCGCGCTGAGGGGCGCCCTCAGCAGTCCTTAGCGGCGCCGCCCGCCGTCAAGCCGGCCGTGGAGTGAGCAGGGCGAACGGAAATTGCTCTGTAAATGGCTCGCGAGTGCAGCTGTACTGTGGGCAGTGTCTACTAGCCACTAGCCACCAGCCATCAGCCACTGGCCGCTGGCCACTGGCTTGGCGGCTTGTGGGCGGGAGTCAGCCGTGCGGCTGGCAATCGGCGGCCGCCCGCTGGCTCTTGTAAATGATGGGCCCCTTTCGGGGCTCCATTTGGCGTCCGGAGCTGCGTGTGGCCAAGGAGGGCGAGCTTGGGGCCGGCTCGCCGCTTCGATGGGCTAAATGTGGAACAATCGAGCTGGAATGCTGCGCCCGATTGCCGACACTAGAGGTCAACAGAGAGAGACGTCTCTCTCTAGCTCGTCACTCTCTGCCTCGTCTCTCAGTGGGTCTTTCGGTCTGCTTGCTCAAAGCAGTCGCCACACAACAAGTGCCACGCCGAATGCCTTTCCATGCTCATTAGATGCCAATTGGCCCGACACGCTGCCACCGCCGTGGTGTTAATTTCCTCTGACTTTTGTCAGGCCAGTCTCTCCCTTCGGCTAGCTCAGCTCTGGCCCCCCTTCGAGCCGATCCGGCGCAATGAATGTGCCTACTGGCCTGTGCTCATATTAGGGCGCCTTCGCCGACAGACTTCCGCACACACACACAGACCTCGAGCGCGCGCCAAGCCCAAGCCTCGGCCCCACACAAAGGGCCCATGCACAGGTGGGCGCAAAACAGTAGCGCCAGCCGACCTTCTGGGGCGCCCTTCTGAGCCCAACGGCCCGTGCGAGCGAGGGCGGCCCCTCGCTCGCCTGCTAATATGCGCGGCCCACTTCCTGTGGCTGACACAGTGGGACCCTTTCACATCCGCCGCCACACACGCCGGCCAATTCATCAGCCGGACCCGGTTCCAAGGGGGCCCACCAGCTGGCCGAGGGGTCGGCGGGGGCTCCATCCGGTGCGGCGCTGATGAGGCGGCGAAAATGGAGCCCCGAGGAGGCCAGGAAATGGGCCCCCTTTCCCTGTGGAGCGTGGGGCTGAGGGCGCGCCCACAACGCGCCCGCAGGACTGTCTCTGCTGTTGCGCGGCTGTGGCGCAGAACAACAGCGCTGTTCTGCGGCAGCACAGCGGCGCCCAGATGCTGATGGGCCGCAGACTGTGTGCGGCGGGCCGCGACTGGCGCCCAATCGGCGCCCCTTCCGACTTGGACTGGTCCTCTTTGGCGCCGTTGCTCACGTGAGCAGGCCACACACGAAGGCAGTGCACCTGTTAGGTGGGTCTAAGCATGGGGGAACATACGGCGGAAGTCTGCCAAACGAGAGACAGACCGAAATAGGGGCCCAGACTAGAGGGCGCCATCCGGAAGCAGCGAGCATGCTCTGTTCTGTTCTGGGCCACTCGCGGCTGCCAATGAGCTGCCTTTGGGGCGCAAGTCTCGCGGCTGGAAATCGATTATAAAGTGGCCATTGTGCCACCTTTCACAGGCGACAAGAGGCCAATTGAGTGCTCGTCAATGGCCAGCTCGAGCGCCATAGATCTTGGGCCAATGAAAAATGTCACCACCTTGCCAGTGTGTGTTCTTTATTTTCGTCCGCTCTCCGTCACCGTCTGGAAGCCAAACAGGCGAGCTAAGGCGAGCCTGTTCTACTCATTGTTGTTCCTAGACGCTCGTTCGAGTTCCTTGGCGAGCTCGCTCGACAAACTCGACAAGCTCGACCCGCTCGAGCTGCTCGAGCCGGACAAATTCCCAGTCGAGGTAATGAAAAGGGGCGCCAGTGGAGCGCACTGCCTGCACGGGTTCGCTTCCGCCCTCGCTGGGCCACAACAAAAGGTCGGCGCTCAGTTGGCGGGCCAAACTGGGCGCCACCTTAGCGCCGGCGATCTCTGTGTTTCGGTTGGCGCGCGCCACAGGAAGGCGCACAAACAACGCGCTGCAGCCGAGCTGATCCTGGACGCTTGGGGGCGGGGCAAATGCACAGTGTTGCCAGCAACCAGGAGGAGAAGCTAGCTAACTGGAGCTCGAGATGGGCCCCATTTGGCGGTGGTCTGAGGACGAGCTCGCCGGGGCTTGTGTGTACCGGCTTCCAGGGGCCGGGCGGCAGACAGTGTGCGGCAAATTATGTAAATCGGCGACACTTTTATGGCCGAGCGTCCTTGTGTCTTTTTCGAGCCAGAAAGACACGAGCTCGCCAGTGGCTTGCTAGTCGTGAATTCAGTGCAGCTCGCCGCACATTGCGGCCCGACTTGACGAGCGAAGGTTGCCGCCAGGTCGGCCGGAACTGCGAGCTGCTCATGGCGGGCGCTTAGGGCGAGTTCCAGCGGACGATTTGGGGGCCGATTTGGGCGCCCCCTAAGCTCCGGTGGGTCGCGGCTGTCTGCAAAGTGCGACTGCGCACTGCAGTCCCTGGTGGGCGCGCACTGGTAGCTTGCCGACAAATCGCCTTGCCGCCGGTCTGGGCGCTGTTCATTTGGGCCCCAGTTGTTTGTTTCTGGACCAGCTGGCCGCTTGGAGTGGCCAGTCAAGTTTCGAGCGCGCCGAGAGCAGCACCCAAGTGGGCGCCACGAGCGGAAGAGGAGCAACAAGAGCCATTGTGAGAGTCAGTGGAGTCGGCCGGTGAGCGAGCGAGGGGGAGCCGCCGGGGGGCCATGGGCGAGCCGCAGCCAGTGGAGAGTGGCCACCCTTTGGGCCCGCTGGATGAGCGCTGGTTCCAGGGGGGCGCGCTGGAGCAGGAGGGCGGCCAGCAACTGTCTCGGGGGGCGCCCCTCGAGCGGCAGACGCAGCGGGTGCAGCCGCGCGCCGGCGGAGCCACAGATCATGCCCTCCAACAACTGGTGGGCGCCTCCGAGCAGAGCTCAACCTTAGTGCAACTGGGCCCCCAGCCAGCTGGCCAGCAGTCCATTTTGGCCGAAGATTTGGGAGGCGGCGGCTCGAAGGGAGTGTTGCGCGACTGTTTCGAGGGCCTCATGAAAATCTCAAGCAAAGAAGACAATCTGGTGTACGAAATCATCCAGGCCAGTCTGAGCAGTGGCCAAAACAGCACCACCAAAGAGAGTGAGCAAGCGCCAGGGGTTAACTCTTCTGGCACGGCAGAGCAACGTTTGTCTCTGGCGCTCAAAGACGACGAGCTCAGCTCATTGATTGAGCTCTTTGAACGGGAAGACAAGGAAAGAAACTTTAGCAAATTGCTTGCCTCGTCCAGATGGGAGCTAAACTATTCAAAATTAGCCCAACAATTTCCCATCTATTCGGAAACGATGGATTTAGAAGCATTGAACAAGAATTGGCAATTTCTAATAGTGATCGTCTACACCTTTACTGCAATTGCCTCCTTTCTGCTCAACTCGGTAACCGTTTTCGTGCTCCTTAGAGGCAAACGAAGCGAACTGGGCAGATATCTCATCAGTTTGTCCGTCAGCGACCTCCTACTGAGCCTGCTATCAATTCGTAAGTCATTTCCCATGTTCCCGCCCCTAATCCTTAACCCTTTCTATGATCATGCTCTGATGCTTGAACTCGCTTTCGCAACGCCCTTCGACTGCATTCCGTTTCTCCCCAATTCATCCCGTTTCTTTGGGCGCCACTTTGTTTCCCCTCCTAGTCTGCAATCCGATATTGGTTCGAGTCGCGAAAGAGTTCAGCTCGACCGATGGACAAAGTGAAGTGGCCCGAAAAGGCGCGAGAAAAGCCACAGGGGAAACTCGAGACGCTTGGCCTCGAGGGCACTTTTGGCGGAGGACAGACAAACAGACAGACAAGCGAGGGAAAAACAAGAGTCTAACTAGAGTCCAACATCACAAAACAACAACAACAACAACAATAAATGAGGAGCAGCTTTCACGTATAGGGAATTCATGCTTGGCCGGTGGGACTCGCTGCCCTTTTTGTGTCCGGTGGTGAAGTTTGTAGGCAAGTAGAGGGATCAAAATGAGAAATGGGCTCGACTTTGGGCGGACGCCATTCCGGCCCCCATTTGAGCTTGATCAGAGCCACTGAAACAAAAGGGGCGAGGTGGCAAAGGGAAAAGATGGCTCATCATTTGGAGCTTGCTGAGCTGAAAAAATGCACCTCCTCCTCATGATGGAAAGCAAATGGGGGCCCAAACTGGTCCGAGGGTGTTGAATCCAATGAGAGAGAGTAAGAGGAATTAGCAACTAACTATATGAAACGTAACTATGAAATGTTAACAAAACACACAAATAGTTACCCTCAGCGTGTTCGTGTCTACGGCCACAATGGTTGTTATTGGAATCAATAGGTAAGTAGCTTGCCAGAGTGGGCGGCCAGTTCATTAGTGGTGGCCACCACTGAGTGTGGCTAGCAGTCTCTGAGCGCATCGAGAACCACTGGACAAGCTTTGTCCAACTATGCTGCCTATTAGTAGGATTTGTTATTACTTTTTTTCATCGCGAAAGCTTGTTGGAAGGGCCACCAATCATGCGGCTGACCAGCGGCACTCTTCGGGAGATTCCGCCCGCATCAGTCGGCTGATGAGTCTCCGCCCGAGTGGGCGCAATATTTGGGCCGAAAATTATATATATACATACTGTATTCGGCCCAAAAAGTCGCCCCTCAGGATAGGGGCGAAATTGTTGGACCGCATGGTATAAGTGGCCTCCTATTATGCGAGCTCGTGAGCTATGAGGGAGCCATGAGGGAGCCATGATTGAGTGGCCACCTGCAACAAGCTCCACCAGTTCCGCTAGAACAAGGAACTTCCGCCGCTTGCCGGACACCAAATTGGTGGCCAGCCTGGGCAGGCAAATGAAATTTCCGCCCCTTAGCTTAGTTGGGGGGTCGTCGTGAAGGGCGAGTTGCTGGGCCGGTGGGAAGCAATCATTGGATCAAGTGATATTGAAACCTCGCCAGCGATATTGGACACCTCCAGACGAGCTGCCAGAGCAAATTGCGCCCCGTCTGCCTGTGAGCCAGCCAAGCGTCTCGGGGCAGACATTTGTGAATGGGCGTGGCGTATATTTTGGTGCCCCTTGCAGAGCAGTGGCCATTGAACGGCGTTGAAACATTCACGCCGCCAGACACGCTCATCCCAGTGACAACCTCTAGACCACTTACAAGAGCCCGGAAGGCCCGGAAGAGGTCAATCGTCGGCGGCGGTCTAGCTTGGGCGCAGTGAGTCCAGTCCAAATTGGCACCACCGGCCAACTTGGATTGACTCCGAGAGCTCAAGTCAGTGCAGTTGTTGGACTGGGGGCGAGCGTCACCTTTGACGAAATGTTCCACTGAAACGACGCCCACTGGCTGACGAGTGGCCAATAATAGACAAACATGGCCCTATCAGCTGATTGGATTAGAGCATGGTGGGTGTGAGCGGCCAGCTTGAGGATGGCCTCTCGTCCAGACGGCCACTGGACGAGAGGCGCCAGCTTTATCCGGAAGCCTAATGGGTGCCGGAGCTTAGTGGCCCCCAGCCAGGAGGTTGCTTGTCGTTTGCAGCGGAGGGCCAAGCATCATTATGATGGCCATGATCGTGATCACGGCCGGCAATGGGGCTTTGTGTGTGCCCAAATTGGGCCCATATTGGCGACCAAAAAGGGGGGGGGGGAGCACCCAAAGGTGACGAAGGCTGGCGCCAGCGTCTGCCTGTGGTGCTGCCGATTGGGTGGGCGATCCATTTGTCCAGTTGGTCCACTTGTGCGTGTGTCTGGCTGAGCAGGCCTGTTGGGGGATAAGGTCTCTTTAAGTGTGTGGATCAGCGAGCTGCTGACGCAAGAGGCTGGCCCGGGACGCCGCAAAAGCTGCCCCATTGGAGGTGACACTTTTTTTTGTTTCTCTTTTGTTTTCACAGGCCCGCATTGTTTGCAGCCTGTGGTGCATCTTATACATCGATACTAGTAGAGCACGTCGCCGATCGATCGGCCTTACAGTGTCAACAATAATCTGAGCCAGTAGCAAATTAAACCTGCTTCTGGCGAGCTCGAAAGCGCACGCTCTCTCTCTCTCTCTCTCTGTCTGGTGCACAAACACCCTCAGCTGAGCCTTGTCGTTAAGCCTCGTTGGCAAGTTTTCATCACTTTCCGCTCAGAATGTTGGCCAGTCCCCAGGGTTTGAATGCAGCCTGAACAGCTGAAGAGGGCAGCTGAGTCAGAGGGAGAGGGAGATCTTAGCATAGGGAGGCACTGGATGAAGTTGGTGAGCCGGATTTGGGCCAAGCAATAAACTGGGTGCAAAGTTGCCAATGCCCAAGCTCGCTGGTTTATCGTTATCGTACTGTATGTTATACTGTTGGTTATGCTGTTCGAGTACGCGACTGGGCTCACCTTTCGCCGGCTAGATAGTATCTAGATGTGGCCAGTTTTGGGCCTTCGTTTTGCACGTCTCGGAGGCCAGTCTTTGATCTAGCACGAAAGGAGTTGCCTAGTTTCCTTCTTTTATGTCCGTTTCCTTTTTGATGATGATCTGAAGGTGAACGGGCGAGTGGAGAAAGTCTTTCGGTTGGATTGAGTTTTGTTTGCGCAACTTTGTTGTTGGCCCTAGTTGCTTTTAGTCGGCGAACGGAGCGTAAAAGATGTCCAAAACAACAAGCGGCCGGCGAGTGAAAACCAGAAACAAAAGCAAAAACGGACCCCAAGAGGTGCCGAGCAAATGGAATCCTCCTAACGAGCCGGTGGGGCAAAAGGAAACAAAACAATTGAGCTAGCTCGCTGCCTCCAGGCTCTCGTTTAGCTATCGAGCAAGTGAGAGAGAGAGAGAGAGAAGTGGGCCAAAATAATGCTCCTCCGATGGGTTGCCTCCCGGTGCACCCTTTAAGCGGGCGGGCGGTCCGAAGTCTGTGTGTCCTTCGGCCAACACTTGGGCCCTACGTGAAGGTAACAAACAAAGACACAAACTAGCGCATCAAACTAACGACCAGGCTCGCCGAAAACCATCACCAACTTTCATCGTTTCATGGGCCTGCCCGTTTTGGAAAACGTAAAATGCTTGGTGAGGAACTGGGAAAAAAAAATAAACGAACAACAACAACAACCAAGGTACTCAGCCATTATGTATCCACTGAAAAGGAAAAACTTTATCACATTGAGACGCTGGAAGTTGAGAAAATTGCACGTTATTCTGGCCATTTGGACCCTGGGCATAATCATCTCTCTGCCGGAGTTTCTCATGTTCACAACGCGCCCATTTTGCCACAGGCGCCAAATCTATACAGAATGCTATCAGACTTGGTCACAGTCGAAATCCGATCCATATTCAATATTGTAAGTGCCTTTCCAGATGCAATATCTCAAATTTCCCCAATCTCTTTCTTGCCCTCTTTCTCCATCATTGGATTTTGACCATCCAGGTGTCCAGCTTCATGGAAATCCCCATCCAAGTGGACCATTTGGAGCCAGCTTTTTCCTCTGGAAAAAGTCAAATCTCCCAAATCAAATTGAGCACTATAACCAAATCAACGGCCACTAATCTGCTCGAATTGTTTCCCCTTCGAAATGACCTTTTCCGAGCTAAACCACAGCTTGTTCATGTGCACCTTTATCACGCCACTCTCGCTCCTGGTCTACCTCTATGCCAGAAGTATAGCCATCTTGTGGCGCCGCAAGTGTCCCGGAAACAACCACTCGAGCAGAGATACGGCCATGAGGTCGCACAACATCAAGGTGAGTGTCGAAATGTGTGCATATTGGACACATTGATTGTCACATACTACTATTCATACTTGATAACCAGGAAATTTTTGGAAATTTTTCTGAAAATTTCCTAAAAATTTGGTCGAAAATTCGACGAAATTTGCAACAATTTGCAAAAATTTCCGAAAATCTGACACAAACTCACCGGAATGACTACCTCATCCCGCATTTTCCTAATTTCCTAATTTTCAAAACAAACAAACAAACAAACAAATCTCAAAAACAGTCAATCAGAATGCTTTTCGTTGTCCTGGTCGCATTCGTGGTCTCCTGGTTCCCCATTCAGACCTTCTCGCTGGTGACCTTCCTGTTCCCCTCGGTGCGAATGCTCGAGTACCGCTCGATCGGCTACAACATTTACTATGGCGGTTATTTCTTCTTCCACTGGCTTAGCGTGAGCCACAGTTGTCTCAACCCATTGATCTACTGTTTCATGTGCGCCAGTTTCAAGTCCGACCTGAACAAGCTTATCTGCCGGGGCCGCCGGAGGCGAACCAAGTCGTCGAGCAACAAGGAGGCCACCTGCACCAGCATCTACGGCCACACCCACAACGAGTCCACCAGAACGAACACCAATTGTTCCGTGAGAACCATCGGCAAACTGACGCCCACCAGTCGAACACTGGTGGGGGCCCATCCGGAAAAGGGGGAGCCCAAGGGGCAAGCTGAGGGTGGCGGCGGCGAGTCTGAGCGAGGCGAGTCGAGTTGCATCGACCTGAGCAACCTGCACTACTGCACCACTGTGCTCGGGCTGCACGATTCCAAGAGCCCCACCAGTGCCCAGTTGGGCCACTCTGCTGCAGGCCAGCCGCTCGTTCAGGAGGCGGCCAGCGGCTCGCCGCCAACCCTTAGCATGGGCACCACCTGTCTGCTGCACTGCAGGGCCAAGTGCCAGCCGGAGCTCCAGCTGCAGCGGAAGTGTCCGCATCTGGTGGCGCTGGCCGGGCGACAGTTGGCGGGCAGAAAGTCGGAGGGATTCCTGCCGGCCAGCCTCGAGGGTGGCAGGAACAGCGAGGGCAACTTGTTGGCCGCCCTCGGAAGTCCGGCCGGAAACCAGCTGGTGCGCATTGCCCAGCAGAGGTGCTCGGAAAGTTGGCACCGGAAGGCCAAGTTCGGGCTGGTGAAACAGCCGCAGGAGCAACCGCAACAGAAGGCGGCCCCCAACGGACAGCTGGCCCGAGCCGGCGAGCCCAAGACAATCTCGAGCGCCGGTCGGGCGCGCGGCCAGCCCAGACCTTTGCCTGGCCCAGAGCTTAGGGCCAGTGAGCACCATTGCGACACCTTTGGACGCTCGGCCGTGCAGGTGGTCATCGAGGAGGAGGAGGAGGAGGAAGAGGAGGAGACGAAGACTGGCAGTGGCCGGAAGCAAGTGGCTGGCGCTCAGTTGGGCAGCTCGCGGTCCTCGTCCTCCTCCTCCTCGTCGAGCTCGCTCTCGTCTGCTTTGCGCTCCTCCTTCGCCTCCTCCATCTCGATCTCCATCTCGGCCGCCAACCAGAACGATCACGACACGAATGCCAATGTGGCCAACCTCTGAGACGGCCAGCCAATGAACCAAGTGATGGAATAAACAACCACTTATAACTCCTAACAACAAGCCCCCACCACTCCCACTGGCCATTGGCCATTAGTCTCGCCCCCATGTGTCCGGAATCCCGATGGACGCCCCCAAGTGAACATTCGATCCATGCCCCAATTCATCTTTTCTTTCTCTCCTTCTCATGCCCAAGTGCTGCTCTCCAAACACGTCCATTGCTTTGTTATTAGCTCGCCGAGAGTGCATCATCTCGCCCCATCAGATGGCCCCCACACTGCACATCACTGCATTGGGCGCGCAGATGCGCGCTCGACCGCAGCGCCACCCCGGGCCGAAAAAACGAACTAGCGGCGCTAGGCACTTCTAGGCTCAGCACGAGCAAGATTGGGCAATTAAAATGGCGAGCAATAAATACCCTCAGCCTCAGTTGCTCGTCGCTTTTTTCCTCCTAGTCTCCTCCTCTACAGTTGTGTAGTTTGGTTGCCAATTCCTTGCCATCGTGTCGCATCCGCAGCCAAAGGCTCGCCGAAAGGCACACTCGGGCCAACTGTTTGGGCCCCAAGTGGAGATGGTCGTCTCCTGTGGGGGCCAGATTTCAGCCAGAGTTGAGCCAGATTTCAGCCAGATTGCGCCGTCTCGATCTGGATCAAGAGTCAGCGAGCGAGCGAGCGAGGGAATTAAGACTTGGTGGAGGAGTGAAAGGCGAGACTGGGAATTAGAGATGGAGGGAGATTATTTGCTCCTGAAGGCCAAAGAAGCTTTAACAGACACGCACACAGACAGACAAACGGACTGCGATTGTGCCTCTGTGTGTCTTGTGGGATGAAATAATCGTCTGATGATGAGCCCGCTCGTGTGGTTAGAGGGCGGCCTTGGCGTCGTGATTTTGACAAAAATTTCGCCAAGATTCAAATGGCGAGATCAAAGGCGAGCAGCTTGTGTGCAAATCCTGAGCAGCCAGCACTCAGAAGTCGAGCTAAGGTGAAGTGACTTTATCCTCGTCGCCTAATGTCTGACTCCAATTTCGCCTCCAAGCTTGATTTCTCGAGCTCCGTCGTGGGCCAAATCGCCGGGAAGAAGTGGTCGAAGGGGGCCCGTCCAGGTGGACGCATGTCGCGCCTGCATTCTGCGCCGCCCAGGGGCAATCTCTGTGTCCGTTATGCAGGCGGCGACAGTTTATATCTGATAATCCGGCCGCGGCTCTGCGGTTGCGGCCGCCTTGAGGCTCGCGGGGGGCCAATTAATCGGCGCCGAGGGGCGACGGCAGAAAGAGGGGCGGAAAAACATGCACCTGGTCTTGGGGGCCCGTGCAACGTCCGGCTGGGAGACGGCGGTCGCTCCTGGAGGCCAGTGGGTCCCAATGTGTGGTCACACATTGCGACGTGGCTCTCACACTTGGAGGGTGCGCAGGAAGAGGTCTAGAAGGTGGCCAGACCGTTGGGGTTTTGCGGCGTGGCGGCCGGTCGCAGTCGGTGCATTTGTCCCCACTTTTCCCCAATGGAGAGGCGCCCCTCAGGGATAACGGGCCGGGCAGGGCGGCCAGTCGGGGCAGGCGAGCGGCGCGATGGTGCACAGAATGTCCATGTGTGCGAGCACGCAAGCTGCACGCTGACACGCGCACGCACATCCACATGCACTATAGCACCAGCGGCGGGCCGAGCGCTCGCTCGAAGCGCAGCCAAACAAGGAAGGAAGCAGCCAGCATCGAGCAGCCAAGCCAGCCAGCCAGCGAACGAACGAGCGAACGAATGAACGCAACTGCCTCTGCAGGTTTGTTTGTAGGTTTGGGCTGGCTCGTTCGCTGGGCGCACCACAGTCAGTCTGCGGGCGCTCCTCTGCAGCTCGAGCGCTGCGATGATGCAACTCGGGGTGCCGCGCTCGTGGTGCACCGTGCACGAACACCAAGCGAGCGGGCCGCCCATCGCAACAATGCACCACCGCCCGACTCGGCGCCACCATTTTGATGCACAACCAGTGGCGACGCGCCCCCTTTGGCGCCGCCTGCCGCCACCCAAGTCTCGCCGACTCGCAACAGAGTCCACCTCTGGCCGGATCCAAGCTCGCACAATGGCTCTGGGCACCGGCGGCCGCCGCTGCCGCCGCCGTGGCAGCACCAGCA
>Ga0268247_10000513_pt1 | contig 12984 bp, 6 predicted proteins | sample AgamicOrMae_FD_200245 | JGI IMG/M metagenome (GOLD analysis project Ga0268247, IMG submission 200245) | Agave microbial communities from Guanajuato, Mexico - Or.Ma.e (v2) (version 2) | ecosystem: Host-associated > Plants > Phyllosphere > Phylloplane/Leaf | place: Guanajuato, Mexico | collected... | reverse complement strand
GGTCAGCCGATCGGAGCAGATTGTCTTGCCGCGTTTCGGCTCTCCTCTGGCCGCTTTGTTTTGAGCCCGGGGGCAAAGAGTTCACTTTCCTCCTACCACCTCGAGCTAGCCAACAAACTAGCACTCGTACTCTGCCACTCTCAGCCTCTCTCTCTCTCCACTCAAAGAGAGAGAGAGAGAGCCCTCGGCCACTCTGGGTCTGCCTCTGGCCGCCACTCTATCACACACAGTCTCTAACTCAAACCAACTGCGCCCGGCCGCTAATGAAGCGCTAAATTTGTTTCCAATTTGTCTTACTTTTTGCATCATCCTTCCCTCTAAGGCTTTTATTGTCCCTTCTAGTTGCGCTTTTCGCCCATCCATCCATCTTGTTTGTCTTCGGCCCTTCTCTCTCTCTGGCACTAGTGTTCGCTGGCTTGCCCAAGGAGTCTAAGTAGCTTTGCACACAGACAAAAAGAGGCCCACTCTGTCGAGGGATGGAAATAGCCAGCAGAGCAGAGCAGAGTGGTGGTCCGTTTCCTCTGACGAGATTAGCCAAAGTTGATTAGCAACAATATTGCCTCACTCTCAGCTTGGCCGCGCTGGTTGGCGAGCAAAATCAATCGAGTTACGAGGGACCATCTGTGCAGCCGCCAGACACACACACACAGTTCAAGTCCATCAACGTCGATTGGCATTTGTTCCTTTCAACAGGCAGATTTGCTCCTCTCAGCCCAGAGCAAGTGGACTCGAATGGGCGTCTTGGCAGCGGGCCACTTGGGCTAGCGAAGCGCTCGCTCGATTCCACTCACTTTGGCCGGCCGAGATGGCGAGCGGCGAGCGAGAAGAGCCAGACGCGAGCTAATTTGCCTACTCTGGCTAGCTCTCGATTGGCCCAGAGCACAATTGGATACTTCGTCTGGCCAGCCAATCGGGCGAGCAAAGTTGGGCTTCTTCCTTAGTGGCCATTGTTTGCGGCTCTCCGTTGTGTGTTCCATCTTGAGAGAGAGAGAGAGAGACTTTTTTCAATCGCTCTCTCGCTTATTCTCAATCGCAAAGCATCAATGCCGAGGAATTTTCCTGGCTTCTTCTTTGGCTGGTTTTCCTTGAGAATCTGAGCAGACTTAGTGCAATGATGAGCGCAGAGTCCAAATTAGCAACTACACCTTAGGTATGGCTCACATGATGGAGCACTGAGAATCGTCGCGCCCCTTTTTGCCCGCCACCCCTTTTTCGGCCTTCCTCTTCCTCTTGGTCGTCTCGTCCTCGTCCAACAGCGACTCCTTCTTCTTGCGCTTCTTCTTCTGCTTGCGCCTCAAGCGCCGGTAACGCTCCTCCGTGAGCTCGAGACCGGCCGCCGACTGGGCCTCGACCAAGTCGTGCTCGTCCAGCCACAAGTGCTGCTGCCCCTCCCAGTGGCCCGCACTTGGCGAGCTTGCGGCCTGGGCATGCTGGCCGCCACTTCCGGCGCTTGGGCGGCGCAACTCCACCGGCTCCAAGTAGTCGAACAGGGCCAGGTGGTCGTCGGGCGAGCTAGGCAGCGGCACTGTGCGCTCGTAGGCGCAGTTGTACAGACTGCCCGCGGCCTCTCCCTCCAGCTCCAGCTCCCGCTCCTTGTTCTGCTCGCTCGCGGGCGCCTCCAGCTTGTCGCCGGCACTTCCGCTGGGGCGCCGCTCCAGCTTGGGCTCGGGCTCGAGCTTGTTCCTGTCGGGCGCCACTCTGGAGCCTCGTCGGGAGCCGGCCGGGGGCTCAGGAGTGGCGCCACTCTGCTGCTTAGGGTCCGTCTTGAAGTCCGTCTTGAAGTCGTCGTCGAAGACTGGCTCCAGGTTGTCGCGGCCGGCCGAGGCGGCCTCCTCAAGGGGCTGTGTGGCGCCCTCCTCGCTGATGAGCGCCAGCTTGCGGTCGCGCTGGCGCTGCTGCTCCAGCAACTGTCTGGGCAGGTGGGGCTCGCCCACGGCCGCGTAGAGCACGTAGACGCTCACCCAGGTGCTTGGGGGGCGACGGCGGGCGAATGGGGCGCGCACCACAGTCTGCTCGATGGCCGTGCTCAGGCAGGAGAGAGCGTCGCCCAGATTGACCAGCAACGTCTCGCCGGCGAGCACCTTCATCGAGTTGGTGGTCACGTAGATCTCCATGCGCCTCCTGATCGCCTCCACCGGCTCGAACTCGTTGCTGATGAACTTGTTGTTTGCGGCCCCCTGCGAGCCGCCCCCCTGGCCTGCCACACCTAAGGGCTGGTGGGCGCCACTTCCGGTTGCGGCCAGCGCCCCGGAAGCGGCGCACACTGAGGCCGCCTGCAGACTGGAGGCCGGACATGGAGCTGCAAATTGTGGCGAGGCTAGGCCGCCGCCACCGGTTTGTTGTTGGTGATCAAGCGAGAGGCCCGGAAAGAGCGAGCCCAGCGACATCACCTGCTGCTGGTACTGTTGGTGGTTGTGCTGCAGGCTGGCCATCAGCGAGGACCACTGGGCGCCTGTGGGCGAGCCCACCAGTTGCTGTTGCGAGCCGCCGAACAGGCCAGCGCCGGGCGACTGTGTGTGGGCGAGCTCGGCTGCGTGCGAGTGGCCGCCGCCGTTCAGGTCGACGGAGCCGCGTCGAGCCAGTGGGCTGGACGAGTTGACGGGGTTGATGCTGAAGCAGCTGCTGCTGTTCACCAGCTGGCAGGGCGCGAACAGTCTGTAGGTGAGCTGGCCAATGGGGCCGTCGTTGGTTGGCCGCTGCATTGAGGGCGCCGCCACTAAGCTTCCCCCACTCGACTTGCCATTTTGGGCGCCGGAAGTGGGCCCAAAATGGCCGGCCGAGGCGCCGCCCGAGCTCGAGGCTGCGGGCGAGGCCGAGTCTGCGGCGAGACGCAGCTGCTCGGCCAGCTGGTGGCTGAGCTCGTCGGCCTGCTGGCGCCTGTTTGTCGCCTCCACCAGTTGCAGCGCCTCGTGTCTGGCCGTCCAGTGGCGCTCGTGCTCCTCGCCCGACGAGCCCGCCAGCCCCAGTTCCTCCGCCGAGCCCGAACGGCCCGAGCTCCACGAGCACGACCACGACGAGGCTCGCGAGCCAGACGAGCTCGAGCTCGACGTAGAGCTCGTCCCCGCCGACTCTAAGGGCCCCTCGCCGCCCGTCCAGCTCTCCTCTGGGGCGCCACCCTCGAGCTCAGCGACCACTTCCGGCGACGCGCGCCCCCCAGAGCCTGTGTGTGGCGAGCGGCCGGCTGGCCTTTGGGTGGTCTTGGGCCGGCTGGTTGCCCGCTGCAGAGGCACCACGTAGGCGAGCCGCACGAACTTCACCTCGAAGGGCTCGTCCAGGTCCAAGTCGGGCGGCAGAGAGTCGCCGGAAGTGGCCGCCGACTGGCAGGAGCAGCCGGGGGCGCGTTCGCCGGGCCAGTGCTCGCGCTCCTCGCTGGCGCCCTCCTCGCAGACCACTGGGGCCGCCCCATGGAACATCTGGCGCGTCCTCAGCAGTGCCAACGAGCTCTCGCCCGTCACCCTGGCCAGCTGGCTCCTGAGCAACACCTTCCGGTGCACCTGCAGGTTGCACAACTTCAGGTTCACCGGTTCCGAGGGGGCGAACTTGGGCGCTTGCTCGCCACTTCCGGCCGCGTGCTCTTCCTCCGCGACTTCCTCGTGCGAGCTTGCTGCCGCTGGCTCGCTCGCTAAATTAGCTCGCCTGGGACTCTCCTCGAGCAGCCGTTTGCGTTCCCACTCGAACCAGCCCAGCGAACGGCGGATGAGCCGCGTCAGAGACTCCGTGGCGCCGATCTGCTGCCGGCTGGCCGGGGCCCCGCCGGAAGTGGGCGCGTTGGTCTGCGCTTGGCCGGCGGCTTGTTGGTCGCCGTGCGGCTGCCACTGTGTGTGGCTGCCGCCGGCGCCCTCTGGGCCGGCGCTTGGGGCGCTGATGGCGTGCTGGAAGCGGGGCACAAAGTCGATCAGGTTGACCAGGCCGCAGACCATTGGGCCAAATTCGTAGTACACGCGCAGGATGTCCATCAGGCCCTGCTGCTCGAACGCGGCCAGCGAGTCCGAGCATCCGGTGGAGCGTCGGCCGCGCCCCAAAGTGTTGCTGTTGCTTCCGGCGCAACTGTGCTCCAAGTGACACTGCTGCCTGCTACAGTTGTTGCTGCTGCTGTACACGCTCTGGTCTAGGGCGGTCAGTCGGCTGTCCATGAAGTAATTGGTCTCGGTGTTCACGTAACCATTGACAATGGGCAGAGTTATTGTCTCAACACTCAGAATGCGTCCTGGTTCAAAGTGGGTTTACATTTGCGGCCGTTTAGATTTGGACAGAAAGGGGGCGAGACAGTCAGTAGAGGCTGGCGTTGAGTAAAGAGCTGATAGGACGGAAACAAGGTATCGAGTTGCTCTTTTGGTGCCCAAGCGAACATTAATCTGCACACTGATGAGTGTATAAATATACACTCAACTTGGTTCACGCATTATTGGTGCACCACCACTGCTTCCAATGGGCTGTTGCTCACTGACAGCAGCCGTGCAGACTAGATGCTAGTGTGCAATATGTGCTATCAAAATCACAATCACCTGGGCAAAAATGTGTTAATCAGCCCAACTCGAGCCCGGCAAACAGGCCTGAGCTGGACAAAGGGGCTCAAGGAGTAACTGATTGTGCATGTGCGAGCCTTGGAAGATGGAATTGAAACGGTCACTTTGTTGAGTGGCCAACAGGTTGTTGTTGTTGCTGTTGTTGCTGTTGCTGCTCTCATAGTGCTCTCATGTTGCTCTCACGCTGCCCTCTCGTGCTCGTGCAGCCTCAGACATGCTTGCGAAATGGACACGAGTAAGTGGAGGCTGGAAAAGATGGAAAAAAATGGAAAAAATGGCAAAAAAGTGTTTCGCAAATTCAAGTGGAAAAGATAATTATCACGCTCTTTCTCTCTAATCAGCGAGCCTAATGGCCAGCGAGCATGTTGCGCGCAAGTCCTCCCCCCCAGTTGCCCAAGCGGCATGCTAATGCGGTCCGCCAGATGAGAGGCCTTTCCGCCAATGAACAAAGACAAAAATTCGACAAGCTGGCCGCCTCGAACAGCTGTGTGAGCTCTAAGCAAAAGGGGAGACCAAGCGAGTGGCCTGAGCCAAGCTAGTAACCAACTGCTTGGCGCAAACTCGGATCAAGATCGTTCACAACAGTTCAAGAGGGCGCCTTTGGTTGAACTTTCAAGTTCAACCCCCAGCGAAACGAGCCCACCACAAGCAATCCATGAGCCTTAGTCCATGCCAATGTTCAATTATCGGGCCCCAAAATATCAACACTGTTCCTTATCTCTAGCGCAGATCATCACCTTTGCCCAAGGCAGAGAGAAAACGCGCAAGAACAGTTGGCCTGTCGGTGGGCAACAATTAATCAATCTTCCATTAGGATCTCTCTATTTATCTCGCCTGATCCATTTGGGACTCTCTCCACCCATTCGATATTGCCCCAGCGATCAGGGTGCGAAGGTGTGGATTGAATGAAATGAAAGATTTGCATAAATTGAACATTAGATGTTCATTTTCAAAAGCACAAAGAGTTCATGGGCGCGTGTTTGGGTGCTACCAAATGGAGAGTTGCACCTTAGCTACAAACAATCCTCCAGACACTCTGCAGACACTCTTTTGTGCTAGTCTAAATTTGGTTACTGGATCTTGGCTCGATGAAAAGTAGACCAACTTGCCTCCAGGCAATCATCAGGCGTCTAGAGAAAGAAGTAGATCAGCTGAAAAGAACAACTAAAACTAATTCTTTTCGAAATTCCTACTCACCTTCGATTGGTCTGGTGAGCAGCAACTCGTTGAGTCTGGTTAATATTTGGTCCAGCGTTTCATACTGCAAAGGTTCCTCGTTTGGTTGCAGATAATTGCCGGAGATTTTTCTCGGCACAACATTGATACATCCAATCTTTTGGGGGCCACTAAAGCGTGACTTGGATGGGCTGAGATAGAGTCTCAAGCCGCGCATGTTGCGCGGCAAGTGTTGCGAATAGATCGAGGATTTCAAATGATTGAATTGGCTCGTGCAGTCGAAAATGAGAGTTTCCACCGAAATGACGCGCCAGTCTTTGTTGACTCTGAGCCATTGGTTAATACGCTCAAACAGATCACTAAAAGTCTCCAACTCATAACGATGCCTTAGGATTGACGAGGATGGCCGACTCGATGGACCATTGGCAGCTGAAGATGAGGCTCCGCTGGCTGCCGGCTTGCAGGTGAACAACTTGGGACAAAAGTCAACAAAGGTGAATGAACTAAATTGGTTTCTTATTATTGCATCGTCGGCCGGCTCCTTGTAAGCCTTGTGCATCAATAGATTCTCTTTGGCCAGTTGTGTATCATTTATAAGCTGGATTTGCTCGTACGAGTTGATATCGTTGAAGTCGATCTCGAAATTGGGATTCAGTTGAGCCATATTGGAGCCTCTTGGATTACCTAAAGATACACCCGAACATTTGAAGCTTTATATTCTTGATATTCCTTTTTCTATTTTTCCACCGCATGGGCCAGCTAATTGACTTTCTGCCGAGATAGACTAGAGTTAATTGTTTCTCGTCTCGCTCTTGTTCCGTCTGGATGGCCTGCACGTGTTGCTCTAGGTTGTTGTGACTGAACTCCAGTGGATAAGCGAGCAAATTTGACACTAATTCCTGCTCGCTAATCAGTATCAATAACTATCTCGGTGCAAAATTGGGTGTCCAAGCGGAGATGATTGTTCAAAGGCAAGGCTAGTGCTCCAGTGAACTAGAATCGTACTTCATCATGCTTCATCTTTCTCTCTCTATCTCTAGCTGCTTGGTTATATTGTGCTCGAAGGCGATTTGTTTAGCCGGAGACTAGTTAGCCGTCAACATAGCGATCCAGTGCACTTCGGCGCCAACAAGTAGTCGTAGTCTTGCTCGACGAGACAGACATAGACTCACACACTACGACCAATGGATCATAATATTCTGGCAAGCCTCTGTTGTTGCCATCAAGAACAATTCAATGCCATAGATCAACTTGTATACATTCACTTTGTGTGGCGCCAGCCAATAAGAAGAGAGAAACACCGACGACAGACACTCTCTGTTGCATGAAGAGAAGAGATGCATCCTTTCTAATTGTTTAGATTTGCAACTGTAGATAATGGACGAGAAGCATACAATTAAGAATAAGCAAGCTCATTGTTTTGCACGGGAACACGAGACAACTTTCCAAATCCAAGTGTGTATGTATCTCGCGAGAGATACCGATATTGATGGCAAATCTTGCTTCCATTCATATTGCTTATCTTGTCATCTTATCGGACCGAAGGTACCAGTTTGTTTCCAGTTAAGCATATGGTTGCCTCCAACTTGACTAAACCACAAGAGAGAGAGAGATGCGCTCTACGACTGAGCATGATTCATTATAACAAGATGCTGATACTAATATCACTTTACTAATTCTCAGCTATGGTTGAGCTGGTCTGTCTGTTGACTGAGAGCTAATCTAATGGCTTTGTTAGATAATTTTTGCCTAGAAAGTCGATAAAGCTCGCTGATGCTCTGCATCAGACGAACGTTGTCCGTAGCCAAACTCAGGCCCCCATCAAGCTCGGTGCACCCAATGGTGCAACTGATATAGAGTTTCGTCAAACTCAACAAGTAATCAAGAAATTTTGGATTGTCTCTAGAATCGATCATTGGCTCGTAGTGATTCAACAGGGTGGTGATTCCATAAAACAAAGGCTGACAATCGAAGCTTTGCTCGCCAAAGGAGCCAGTCAATCGGTTGAATTGAGATTTTGCCGGCAATAAGCCGCAGACTGAGCGCGAGTATGTATACTTAGGACTCAAAGCAACCAGTAGCAAAAATATCACATCAATTCCATCCTCGTTTGTTCCACCATTTTGAACCTGCTCCACATAACGAACTTCGTTGGTGAACAATTTCTCTCCCAAATTGAGAGTGTATATCTTGTCCATTGGATTCTGGAGACCAATTCTTCCCAGATAATTGGCCATAGCTAAAAACGTCTCACTATTGTCAATGCTGATTGGTGCCAATCTTTGTGTAGAACTTGTGCTAGTTGAATTGTGCTGCGCCTCCTGCACTGTCTGACTGTCGGGCTCCATACTTGAGTCGAGCTTACCATTGCTTGTCTCAAACGAGTGCTGCTCTGCAATCTTGTTGCCTGTGGCTTCACAATTTTTTTGCTGATTCTGCCTCTTTTTGCCATGCTCGCCCAAACTATCAATGCTCATTGAATTGGCCATAAGCGTTAAGGTTAGTGTCTCATTAAGCGTATCCAGGCAGTCATATAAGTGACGCGCATCGTAACGAGATTTTGCCGACAATACACTATTGATGTTCATGCGAATGGCTTGCAATTGGCCAATACGAGTTAGTTGGCTCAATAAACGTTCACCATGTTGCATAATTTTGTTCGAAGCACCACTGGTGTTGCGTAAAAAAGTCCTCCTACAATCGAACAGTTGTTTTCTATCAAGATTGTTCCTCCTCGATTTCGTCACCACTTCATCTGCGGCAAGCCTAAATGACTTTAACAATCCGCAAATGTTACTCTTGTGCTGCCCAGAAGACAACTCGACGATACTTGAATGCAATCGTTGCAATTCCAAAGCCAATAAACCACAACATAGCTCATCTAGGCCGCTCAATCCGGCGACCGATAGGCTTGTATGAATCAATTGAAATAGTTTCAAATCGACCACTTGGCGATGCATTGAGCGTTGATCGTACCAGGCGCTTGTCTGTTCGTCGTAGACGGTCACTTTTGGACTGGTAATCCTCAACAACTCATCTAGTATGCGAATGATGAAGCTCGACTGAACAGGGTCGTTGTCGTAAACTGGTATTGGAATTTTGCTCGATTGGTATCTGGAGTGATACTGCACAGTGGGCCCAATTGTTGAGCCAGCCAAACTTTCGTTCGTTCTTCCTAAAGGATTAGATGCTCCAAATTGGGCCGCATGGTCAGCAAGGGCGAAAACTGCCTGCTCAACATGAAATTTGACCAGCCTACTCGACTCCTCTTGCCACATACGAAGTCCGTAGATTAGCAAATAGTCTTGTATATATTCAAAGGACCTCTTGTAGCCATCGATGATTGATGTCAAATGGCTCAATCTAGCGAGCATACTGTTAGCCTGTTGAACGAGCTGACCATTGACCAGCGCGGGATCATTGTCGATTTTGCCCTCGAGTGTTTCCTTGAGTCCCCCAATCGGAGTGGAGAAATCCAGCACAGTATGAATTGAGTCCGATAACTTTCTCACCAACTCGCGTCTGATTCCATCCTCAAGCAGTTGTCTAGAGTTCAAACGGATCAATCCGATGGTGGTGCTCTGCATCAGCATCATTCCCTCTGCATAGTGAGAGATTTTGTAGGTCAACTCTAGCATCTTGGAACGTTGCTCTTGTAGAACATAATCTCTCAGGTTATCTAGCGCTATCCTGGTCGGCATATTACCAATGGAGTTGTTTGTCTGTAGCTCAATCACATCTCCAATCAATTTGAGAATTGTGGCCGGAATCACATGGAGCACCTCTCTGATGTAGGCGACCAGCTTGCAAGAGTAGTACTGCGAAACACTGACTAGATCAGCTTGAGCGCCCACCTGTTGAATTCTCAACAATTGTGTATCGGATGCAGAGGCTAGCTTGAGAAAGATCGCCTCAATGGATCTGGTTTTCATAGGATCTTTTTCGATAATTTGCTGAAGGTATTGGGTGAATTTATCATCGAACAAACCCCAAGAGTAACTGAAATCACTTATCGATTGAATAATCAGTCGCATGTCCTCACTCAAGCTCAAATATCTGAGAACTTTCGAGAGAGTTTGTTTGATCTCTGAAAATAGCTGCACAATCTGCAGCGACTTGCCATCCGAGTAAGATTCTCGAGACGCCTCGAGAGAGTTGATCAATCTAATGATTGTCTCGCGTGAGCTTTCTTCATCAAGCTTGGTTTCCTGGAGACTCGCCCGGCAAGCCGCCAGAATCTGGGCTAGATTAGAGTTTGAGCGAGTCTTCACCCATCGCATCGGCTTCTCTTCAGTATATATGGACAACAGTTCATCAAGAATCTCCAATGCTTGGTTTTGGTACTCGTTGAGTCTCTTCAGCCTATTCTCCAACATTTGATCACCAATTTTACTAGATTGTTGCTCAAGATTGGACAAATCCTGAAGAAACGAACACAACTTGGAGCCTTCAGGTTGTTCGGCAACCACAACGGAGTGCAACGTTCTAGTCAACCAATTTTGCCAGTGATCCTCGAGTCTTGAGTGTAGAAGCAACCATCTGAGCAGCACGTTACCTTCTCGTATGCTATTCAATATCTTATGATGATTTTCCAAGAAACTTGTCTCGTCCAACCAGCCTGGCCTCGTGTAAGAATGGACTTGTTTTGCTGCTTTGTCAAATCTCAAACTATACTGGCCTGAGATTGCTCTCACACTCTCAAGATCTATTATCTGCGTCAATGACTCTCTCGCCACTCTATAGGGCTCCCAGGCTTCAATCAAGTTGACCAATTCACCCATTGAAAGACTGATAATCCAATTGTCGTAGAAGAACTTGTCGGTTATCTCCCTCATTCTTGCACGTTGTGTTTTGAGTATGTCGGGACAGAAGTATAGAAGCACATATAACATGGATGCTTGCTGAGACAGCGCGGTCGATCTATGATCAGGATGAGGGAAAAATAAATTAGTTTGATTGTAAATGTCAACCGATTGTAGTTTGGCGATCAGTAGATTCACAATGGACTGGTTAACTTGAGCTCTGGAGAAAAGGTTCTCCGGATAATTAGGTGGACGAAAATATTTCAATCTCTTGCTTGCACCTTTAGAACCTACATTCTGTCCGTAGAATTGCTGCCGAGCGCTGTTGATGTAACCAGTTGATCTGAGCAAATTGCAGGTGTCATCTATGCTGCCATCAGGCGAGCTCTTGTATGAGGAATACCGATAATGGGCAACAATGAGCCTCTCTCTGAGTTGTCCATTGAAATTGTTGTCTACAGTTAGCAGCATGTAGCCCAAATTGAAATAAGCTTCGCATACTAGCTGTCGACTTTCTGAGCTCACCAAGAGACTATCAAAAGATTGTCCAACAAACAGGTCATCTTCTAGATCAGCAGACAATCTATTGAGATCATCTATGTACCGTTGAATAGATTCAAATGTCAAATAAAATCTCATCAATACCTCTGAGTATTCTTCACAGAAATCTTCGTCAGCCTTCTTGAGAAATCTATCTGATTCTATCCTTGACTCAAAGGAGTCGCTGGATTTGAAGTAACTGAAGTCGCATGTGATTTCGGCTAATCTATGTTGTCGCTCCTTGTCTATTATATAGCTGTCACCTATCTTGAATGGTCTTGGGATAAGCTCGACAAGTCTGTTGATCTCTGTCAAGATTGCCGATCCTCGGGCGGTGATTTTCAACAATTCGTCGGTTACGGAATTTTGCTGCATGATGGCAAACCATAAGATGATAGGATTGAAGCATTAGGTGGATAATACATATGTATCGATGATAGGACAATGAGCCATTCTTTTCCAAGGAAACCTCCGTCAGATGGTCGATGAATCATATAGCGTCTGAGCGAGTCCCAGGGGGCGGGGCCAAACCGCGGGACAATGAACCTCCGCAAGGTGGGCGTGTTGCACGTTCTAAAAAAGTACCAGACGCGCCCAACCAAATCGCGCCATGTCAACTAGTGGAACAAGGGGGCATATAAAAAACACTCGAATGAGATACGAACAATACCTCTCCACGCCGGCACTTGATTTCATCATATTTACCCATTCACCTATGTCCTAGTCTATCTCTCTTGTTTAAACTAGATTATTTTATAATCTAGAATGGAGGACAGAAACACAAAGTTTAGGAAATTCATAGAGAAATTACCCCGCTTGTGCTCCCCAACAATATGCGGAACATTATCTCAACCAACCACGAGGGCCGAGAGGAGTAGGACAGAGCAATTTGAATGGTCATTAGAGCAGAAGGCCATTTTGAGTCCAGCAAATATCACAATGGCCACATGCAGTGATTTAGCTCTCAATGACCAGGATCATAGCTTTTTACAACTAGAGTCTGATAATTTCTTCTCACAAAAAACCATTGCCCCCTCACCAATGACAACACCATCAACACGTAATATCAATAGGCCTGGCAGGCCGGCCAGATATCCAGCAATGATGTTCGACGAACGAGATGAGTACGATGAAGAAGAGGAAGAAGATGAAGAAGAGGAAAATGATGGAGAGGAAGAGGACGATGATAGATATGACAACGATGACATAGATATCGACGAAGATGATCATAATGGCCTAGAGGAAGGGGAGGAGCACTGTTGTGTGGACGATGATAGCGACGACGACCATGACAATACGCCTAAGTTAGATGACAGTAGGGATGATACTAATAATATGCAAGGTGATGGTGAGGAGGAGCAAGACATGGACAGATTGTTCCTATCTCCGCCCATGAGAAGTAGTCAAACGCAACAATGTCTTGATTTCCCGTCACCAGATACATTCGAACAAGTGATGGATGACAACGACACCTTACAAAGTACACCTAAGATATACGGCTCACAAATTATGAGGACAAGGACCAGGCGAGGAAGCGAGATGTCCGAGTGTTAGATACATTGACAGAAAAGATTATTTATACATACTGATCACCTAATGACGATAGATGCGCCACCCAAAAGGGCGAATTACGTATCTCAAAGCAGCAACTATAGCACTTTTTTAGCCAGATTTTTATTTCCAGATTTTGTGGATAAATAAAAAAAATGAGGGCAACAAGAAATGAGACTAGATGTAAAGCAAGGGCTCTCAAGTGCTAATCTCAATAGAGCAATGATGGCACTTGCCCTGGAAGTCTGTTGAGTAGAAACCTCTTAGGGCTGATTAAGGGCAAAAATAAAGCACCAATAAGCCATGTCTTAAGCGCAAGGAAGCATATGCGGAGGGGCAACTATGTTGAGAGATGATTTAGTGGATGAGAAATCAATGCTGAACTAGCA
>Ga0268247_10000512_pt1 | contig 13027 bp, 17 predicted proteins | sample AgamicOrMae_FD_200245 | JGI IMG/M metagenome (GOLD analysis project Ga0268247, IMG submission 200245) | Agave microbial communities from Guanajuato, Mexico - Or.Ma.e (v2) (version 2) | ecosystem: Host-associated > Plants > Phyllosphere > Phylloplane/Leaf | place: Guanajuato, Mexico | collected... | reverse complement strand
TTGGGCGTCTCCAATCTGGACTGGAAAGTAGTGTGCTATTTCTCTGTGCACTAAGCTCGCCAAATGACTCGCACTTCACTTTGTATGCGGGCACACCTTGAGTGTGACTGTACGTTAAATAGTTGCACACAACTAGTCAATCCTCCAAATCCTCCAAATGGTCCATTTTCTCCACCTCGAACGATGCTCGCCCATGATGCCAACAGCTTGGCCTCAGCCTGATTGGCGTCATACTCGATTGGCTATTTTTGTCTAGCATTGCTCCTGATGAATAGCATCCACCTTCAGCGATTAAACACTTACGTGGAGCAGCAGGCAGCCCGATTGGATGAGCTGCTTTCGCCAATTGTCGTAGAGGAGCACCTTTTTGGCCTTAAACTTTTTGGCTGGATGGAAACAGAGGCAAACTCAGTGTGTGTGTCTAGCTAAGGCTTGGACACAAAAAGCACGGCAGCAATATGATTTCCAAACTCATCGACGTGCACTCCATTCTGCTGCTGCCAACCATTACAGATGAGCTCCCGGGGGACTTTTCCCAGTCACATGGTCTGCCAAGCAACACTGAAACTTGCAACCCTTCTTCTTGGTCCGCAGCTTGTGTCTATTTGTGCATTGGTGTGCCCCAAAGTGCCATAGTTGCAAACTCACTTCGGCCGCCCACAAGTTCACCCACGACACCGTTCACTTGGACCTCCCAAAGGAACCGGCGAGCACCCAGAGGAGCTAATCTCCAAAGGTCAGCCAGTGTGGATTTTTTCTAATGCTCTTGCCTTGAAGTTCATGGTTGGCCAATGTTCAGCTGAGACTGAGAATGGGAAGCTTTTTCGTTAGAAGTTGTTAACGGCGGCTTTGTTCTGCATTTTGCCCCAAACGAAAAGGCCTTCACGTGCAATGGACAGTCTTTGGCGGCCTTTTTCACAGGCTTCTTGTGAAAATGGCAGCCTCTACTTTTAGCCATCTTCTTTCCCTTTGCTTCTCGGAGCAATGTGTCTCCATCTATCATAATCAAAGCGGCCTCTAACTGGCTTCCCTCGTTGGGCTCCTTCCGATAAACTGGGCCCAATAAACTTGTCGCCTGGTGCAAGTGAGGACCATTTTCAAGGATGGGAAAGTCGTCTAAACGAGTGCAAAGATATAATATAAATCAGGCTAATTGGGATGGTGGGCGAGCAAGATGCAGATCAACTGGAGCTCGCTGGTGGCCAGAATAGTGTTTTCTGCAGCACTGCTCCATTTTGGCTCTATTTTTGTCCGCCCAACTCGAGACTAGAGCAACTGCACTCTCGCACTCTCGCTGCACCAGAGCCGCTCTCTTGCATGCCAACTGCTTAGGGCCGCTTATTGCCACCATACAAACGATTCCCAAAAATATGCCAACTCGAGCTGGACACAGTCTCTCATGAGCGGCTCATTGCAGCAGATCCATGCAGCCAAATGGCCAACTTCCTCCTCTGAATGGTGCCTCAAATTGACGGACATTTGAGGTCAAGGCTGCTGCTTTTCCGGTGGCAGACACTTGCCTCTAACTCTAGTCTGTCCGTGTGAGTGTGGCCCAGTGACTCGCTGACTTACTGGCTCAGTGGCCAGTGGACTGTTTTCGCTTTTCGGTCTTTTGAGGCCCCATTTTCCCATTTCTCATTTCCCTTTTCCATTTTCCGGCCTCTGAACTCAAATTGGAGCTCGAATAATTCAAATTCCGGCGCCTAAGCTCCAGTTGAGCGACTCAAACTTGCAGGTGAAGCTCCACTTTCGCGAGCCTCAAAGGCAAAGAGCGGCCCTGAAACGATCAATTAGCATAAACGTTTGCCGGCATTTTGGCGGCTCTTTGGCTGCAGAACGTCGGCGAGAGAAAGTGGCGAGCTGGGCCTCGAAAAATTGCTCTAAGAAGAGTGCCATTTGAGTCTGCAAACTAGCCGCAAACTCGCCGCGAGGTTGCAAGAATGGTTCTTCTTGCCAGCCTGATTGGCGGAATTGGCCTTCTGCTGGAAGATTTGCATTCGGTTTGCATTTTGATACAGTGATCTCCAATGAGAGCGGATCGCATGGCAAAAGGGCGATATTTGGAAGATATTTCGCCCTTGGAGTTTTGCTTTCCTCTGCCCAATCTGCAAGTGGGCCCCGATTTGCGGCGGTGGAGAGCTGAAGAAATGGAGATCTTTTCGGCTCACCAAAAGGCAGAAAAGCGAAACAAAAATTGGAAAATGGAGGAGAGAGTCTCTGGAGATTTTGGAATTCAGAACCGAGTTTAGAGTTTGGAGTTTAGAGTTTAGAGACTAGGATTGTGGCATTTTGTCGCCGCAGAAAAACGCTCTGCTTGGTGTCTGTGCAACAAGAGAAGCGTGAACAGTTTTTCGGGCAAATTGCAGGCAATCAGAAGTGCGTGAGACTCTGCTCGGCCCGCTTCTGGCAAGCTAACTCCCTCTGGCTGATTATCAATTTCTGGCTTGTCTTGAGGGCGAACTTGAGCCCTCAAGACGAATTCCCGAGAAGAGTGGGCCCCAAAGAGTGTCTGTCTTTGGGGCGGTCGGACGCACACAGAGGGCCCGTTTGCATACCTGATTGAGGGCCCATTGTTCAGCCAAGTGGGCGCCTTTCTGGGGCCGGAAGGGCGGGGCCGATTGGGGCGGCGATACGAGAGGAGAGAGGAGAGGGCACGTCGGTGGGAAGTTTGCGGCCGGCGGAGAGTCCTCCTGGGGCACAACAGTTGTCACTGTTTGGGGGCACAGTTCTCGCGTGCGCAGAGTTGCAATCAGATCTGAGCGGCCGGCCAATTTAGTTATTTATTTTCCATCGGCTGATTGGGCGAGATTGTGGCCGCCTGTGTGCAGTGTGCGCAGGCACCACACAGCCACTCACTCGAACACACTCGTTCGCTGGCAAGCTTGCTGGTTGGCAAGCTCGCCGCCCAGATCCTTAGGAAGAGGCCAGGAAGACGCGAGAGTTCGTTGGGCGCCAAGTTGGCTGCGAGTCAACGTTCTCCGTTCGCAGTTTCCCCTTCGACGTGGGCGCCTGGCAAACGATAATGATCTTTTATCAAGCGGCACGCATCTCGAGCCGCGCCAGAAGGCAGCCCAAATGCGCCCCTTTGGAGGCGCCCGCACGCTTTCGGCTGGCAGACCTTGCCTTCCGGGCTGCTTCCGGGCGAGCTGGTGGCGTCTCAATTGCCTGGTTGGGGCTGGAGCTTGGCAGTTGGGCGAAAATTGGGCGAGAAAGTTGCCTGAAAGTGGGCGAAAAGTGGCTTGAAAGTTGGCGCAAAAAGCTCCTGTTGGATTGCATCAATCTGGGCGGCTTCTTCGAGTTTGGCGAATTTGGCGAACTCGCAAGCGAGACCGGAAATCGGCCGAGAAGCAGAAGCTCGAAATGAGCTTGATAAAAGATCATCTGAGCGGCTAGGCTGCAGGAAGCCGTCATAATGGGAGCTAATTGTGACTTGGTGCCACGCTGGACGAGTTGCGAGATGCGGGCGGTGAGCACGCGAACAGGAAGGCTGAGGGCCGCCCGCATGTTCGTGAAGAGGTTCGTGCAAAAGGTTCGTGCAAAGGTCTCTCACTGGCTGAACTTTTTTTTCGAAGTTTGATTGAACTGGACTGAGCTCGCCGCTGGACAGTGGGCGGCCAGAGGTGAGCAGTGGGCGGCCGCAGGCAGTCTGTGGAGGCGGATGGGACATAGCGCACGTGCTCGTGGGCGGCGCTGTGCAGCGTGCGAGTGGGGCGCGCGCACTCGCCTCTTTGCCAGTCCTTAGGGTCCAAATTAAATGCACTGGCAAAGAGGCTGCACGCGAGCGGCCCCAAAAGGCACAACTGCCTTTGGGACGACTGGCGCCTCTCGAAGCAACACTCAGGTCGGCCCTTAAGTGGCGCCCGGAAGCCGGGCGGCCCTCTAACTAACCTTCCGGCGAGGGGCGACAAACCGAGGTCAGCTGGAGGGCGGCGGCGTGTTGGAGAAGTGGGCGCCGAGCGGAAAGCGGAATGAGAATGAGAATAGGAATGAGAATGAGATTGGGAATGGGAACTGCGATGAGAATGCGAATGCGAATGAGCGAACTGGAATGAGAATGCGACTTGGAGAGAGCCGCCCGGCCAGAGACAAGGGCCGGCCAGTTGGGGGGAGAGAGACTCTACCAGTGCACTTGGCGAGACCAGTGGAGCAAGAGGGGCCCATTTCTCTTGTTGCTGCCGTTGGGGCTGAGCTTGGGCGCGAAAAGCGTAACTTTTTATCATAATTTTCACATAATTCCAGCCCGTTGGAGCGGCCCAAAAGCACGGCTCTTGGCGGCTGGAGCATTGCAGAGTATTGCAGCAGAGTATTGCGGTAGAGGAGCCGCAGGAGAGAAGCCGCCGCAGAGCTCTGAGTGTGAGCTTTGGAGCAGTCTAGTTGGAGCAAAAGTTGAGCTTTAGGTTGGAGTTGAGGCCCAAACAAAACGGGCTTTTTTCCGCTTTTTTCCACATTAACACTCTTCTGTCTGCCCCTAAGGGTGCCCGTCTGTGTGCTCGATAAATTTCTCTCCGCCCGCAGTTGTTTGTTGCCAGTTTTTTCCCGTCCAAGTGGCGCCCGCTTCCTGTTGAATTAAGTGCGGCCGCAATAATGAGCCCGCACTCTCCAATTGCAACCACTGGCCGCCCATTCCTCGCCCACTGCAGTCTCGCCCTCTGCTCTGGCGCCCCTCGCTCGGCGCCACTTCCGCTGGAGTCTGAGCGGACGAGCGGCGCCAATTTGGGCCTCTCAAAGTGAGAAAGGAGACCAGTGGGCGCCCCAACTGCTGGTCGCTTAGCTCGGCGAAACGTGCGAGAAAATGCCCGCCCGATCGGCCAGCTTCACGCTCGGCCGCCCGGAAGCGCACTGGAGCTCCTTCCGGGCGGCGAGGGCGCCGTTTCCGGTCGAGCAAGTGGCCGCCCAGTTGCGTGGCCACTGACTAGGTGCGCTGACTAGCTACTAGCTCCATTGGCTAGCTCCACTGACTGGCTCTGTCCGCAGCTAAGCGCCGGCCCGAAAGGACGCCGCATTGGCTCGCCAGACGCGCACTTCATCGCCGCCGGAAGTCATGATTTGGCCCCGCCAGAGAGATTCAAAGCCGCCAAAGTGTCCAGAGTGGAGCAGTGGCCAGTGGGCAGGTGCGCGAGGCTTCAGCGAGCTTGCCGCGAGCTTGCCACGAGCTGGCCCCAATCAACAAGACGGCGGCCGAAAGGGCGCGGCTAATCCACGGCAAGCGGCCCATTGCGGACAGTTGTGGGCCACAGTGTCTCGCCGACAACTGTCCGCGCTTGGCCAGACGAGTGGGCGGCCGATTTGTTGGTGGATTTCTGGCGAATTTGGCCGGCGAATTGGCCGAATTGGCCGAATTGGGGCCACTTACTGGCAGCCCCGAGCGGCGAGCTTGTTTTGCTTCCTCCTTCCTGTTTCGCTGCAGCTTTGTCGCCCTTGCTCGCTTGCCAAACGGCTGGCCAACGGCGGCCCATCTGGGCGCCTAATTGGCCTCGCCGGGAGTGAAGTGGGCCCGCACATTTTGGCACAAGGTTGCCGGTGGGCCGATAATTGGGGCTGGCGCCGTTTGGCCGGGCTGGGCGGCGGCGGCCGCAGACAGTCTGCGGCGAGTGGAAGCCAGTTTGGCGCATTTCTTCACTGCACTTTCTCAACAGCGCAACTTCTCATGCAACTTCTCATGCAGTGCAGCTTCCAATGCAGCTCCAGTGCAGCGCTGCAATTCAATGGAGACAGTCGAGAGTGAGCGAGTTCACTCTGCTCGAGTTGTCTCTCCTTCTTGGCCAGACGGACTGCCAACAAATTGCTCTTGTCTCCCTTCGGCTCGTCTTGTTTTTCGCGCCCCGAAGCCTCCCGATGACGAGCCGCGAAATGGCCCAACTGGAGCTCAGTTTTCTCGGCTAGATATTAGCTTACTACTCGACGGGCGAGCTCAAAGACTCAGATACTCGAGGACTCGAAGAGGAGCGAAAAACGATCGGAAGAGGCGGGCGCCCCAATCAGTTGTTGCAAGCAGCTGAAAGCTGGAAAAATCTGAAAGTTGGGCGATCTTGCTCGATTGCAGCTCGTCTGTGTCAACTCGACGAGCGAAAAAGGGCGACAAAAATGAGCGAAGGGTCGTCCGATTAAGTGGAGCTCGCCCTTTGCCAATTTGGCGCTCGGCTGCTCGCCACCAGACGACTGCGAGACGCAGCATTGCATTGCCTGCTGCTCGCTTCTGAGGGGCCGCTCCTTAGGGCCGGCCAAATGTCCGCGCTGCCCAAGCGTGCCCGCGCCACTCGAGCTGGATGCAAATTTCCAATTTCCAGCCCTCGACTGGCTGGAACTCGCTTGCCAGCCGCCAACAGAGAACAGAGAACAGAGAGCAGAGAACAGAGAATAGACAACAAGCTCGCGAGGGGGGCGCCTTTGCTGAAAATTGCCCTGGGCCACCGCGAGCTAGTCTCCACTTCATTCATCTTCGCCGGCGGGCCCCAATTGGCAAGGCGGCACAATTGCGGCCAGCTGGGCCCAATTGTGCCCGGGCGGCCGCAGACTAGGGCCGCCCGCAGAGACTGGGGCCGCTGGCAGACATTTGGCCGCCCGGCGCACCCTTAGGAGTAGTCTGCTTTGGGCCGCTGCAGAAGACTTCGAAGTGCGCCAACTGCGAGTGCGCCGCCGCCGCCCAACTGGCCCACTGCGCACGCTCCTCGCCCGCCGGCCACCCACCAGGCGTGCACCTTTTTTCCACCAACAACTCGCCGCCGGCCACACACAGAGATCGGCCGGCTTCCCTGAGGCACTTGTTGTGCAGCAGCGACACGCGATCCACTCCCAGACACTGTGGGCTGTGTGTGCCAGTCCACAAACAGCCAACAAAGAGCCTGCTTTTGGCCCAGCCGGCGCGCAACTCCACGCGAGCCAGTTGTCAGCCTCTGTCTCTGCTGTCAAGTGGCTTCGGTTCGAGTTGGGCCAGAGTTTCAGTTGGGCCAGAGTGGCGCAGACTAGCGCAGAGAGGCCAAAAGAGTAGAGAGAAAGAGTAGAGGAAAGCTTTGGGAGAAGTGGGCTAAAAGTGGGGGCGAAAAGGTTGAGAAGAAGTGGAAGAGGAAAAGAAGAGGGCCACTCCGGAAGTGTCGGCGACACTCTACGAAAAAGTGATAATATTTTTATTATTTTTCGAAATACTTCGAAAGCATTTCGAAATAATAAAGCTGTCTATTGGAGACTAGCGCCAGAAAGCAGCCATTTTTGCCAAGCTCAGCCCGGAAGAGTGTCCTCCTCGCGCAAGTTACCGAAAATCCGCCAAGACCTCTGGGCCAAGATTCAGCTCGAAGCTTCAGGTGAAGGTCCCAAGACTCTGTTTGGAGCTTCGCAAGCTAACCAATTCAATCCGACTCAATCTAGTCGAGGCGCAACTGTCGCAAGCAGCACCTGAAAAAGCAGCTCCAAAGCAGCCTCAGAGCAGCCGTCAAGCAAGTGTGAAACCTTCTGACGCGTCGGCCAATCGTCGGCGAGTTGAATCACAAATTGAATTGAATTGGCGAATTGTATCGGCCAGTTGGAGAAATTTTCGAGCCAGAAGCTCGAAAAAGCTTAGCTCTTCTCGATCGTGCATTTCTTCGTACACTCGCAAGGCAGTTTGCGAGTCGTAAATGCTGAAAATAAGCTGAAAAAGTCGCTCAGGTAAGTGAGACTGCCGCTTGACTGTCTCTCGAAAGCGAGAACGAAAACAAAATCGAGAGCTCAAACGAAAAGCAAAAATGGTCGCCCTTCTTTGGGTGGCCATTTCTGCGTGGACAGTGACTGGCCACTGGCCAGTGACTGTCTCTGGCCAGAGCTAAGCATAGGAAGCAGAGGCCGAGAAAGAGCCAAGAGCCACGAGGAGCAGAGACCAGTAGAGCTAATCAATGGGCGGCCACGTAACTCGGCCGGTGCGCTCCACTGGCGGCGACCTTGCTGCTCTGTGGAGCGTGCGCGAGCCAGGCGCCACTTCCGGCGCGCACTTGGCCACCCACTTGGCCCGGCGCTCGACGAGTGGGGCCGTCGACTGGGTTGGCCGGAAGCTCGAGAGAGGGCCCTTGGCTCGTTGGAGACAGTTGGGCGGAAACGTGGCGCACTTGGGCCACACTTTGGGCTCGAATTTGCATTCGAGCTTGCCTGTTTGGTGGCCGCTTTTGGTTGAGCTGCGGGCGACCACTGTGTGTGGGTGAGCTCAATGGGGGCCAAAAGAGAGCGAAAAAAGGAAAGAGAATAGAAAGTGTGCAGCAAACTGCTAACTGGAAATGATAAACGACACTCCAAATTGGGCCCAATTGTTGGCCGGCGAGTAAGTGTGCCCGATTTAAGCCTTTCCAAAGGGGCGGCCAGCGACTGTCTGCGGGCCCATTTTAAAGATAAAACTTTGGGACCACAAAATCGGCCCCAAACGGCGCATGCAAAAGAGGGCCGCTCTTTTGCGTTTGAGACAGACCACCGCTGAGCTGAGCTGAGCTCAACCAAACAAATTTGACGGCCGGAGTTTGTTTTTCTTTTTTCTCTTTTTCGTTTTGTTTTCTTTCTCTCTATTTAGCTTTAGCTTTGTCCTCTTTTGTTTGCCCTAAGCCGCGGGACAGAGTGCAGAATGTCGCCCAAGTGTGCTCGCTGAGCTCCGTCTCGCCGCCAGCGGCCACACACGAAGAGCCAATATCAGTGCCGAGCAGCGGGAGCTTAGGTGCGCCCCCGACAAAGAGCTTAGGGCGCGCGTGGGCACGTGTCAGACCTTGGGGCTGGGCGGATTGTTTTCCTTCTTCCTCTTTCCTTTTCCCTTTTTCACTCACTTTTTGCTCTCCTTTCCTTCACTTTGCCGCTCGACTCGATCCAGACAAACTTGCCGCCTCGCCAAGCTCGCCAAGTTTGCCCAGATCGCTGGCCAAATTTGCAATCGGCACCTAAGGTGCGGCACCCAAGGCGATCTGGCCGAGCTGGCCGAGCTTGCTGAACTCGCCAAGCTTGCCAAGCGTTGCTGTGCGGTCAGTCGGCCGTCGTTTTTTGCCCGCCAGACTGTCTGCGGGCGGCCGCACGTGATCAAACACTGGCCCAAAGTAACAAGGGACAGTCTGCGGCCAGTGTTGCGGTCTCGGCGCGGCTCGTTAGCCTTTTCTTTTCTTTACCCTTTTCCCTTTTCCTTTTCCTTTCTCTTTCCTTCACTTAGACCACTTGGATGTATCGGCGACTGTTTGCCAGAAGTTGTTTGGGCGATGTTTCCACCAGCAGCTCGGCAAACAGGCGGCGACATTTGGGCGCAAAATATTGGCCACCTTTGTGTCCACCGAAGACAGTCTGCGGGGGCACAAATCAGGCCCCCACTTGCTGGCCGCATCTGAACAACAAGCTTGCCATTCTCGAGCTCAATTTCGGCCTGAACGCCGCCCAGAAGCTGGCCAAGTGTGCATTTCCCTTGCATTAGGCGCCCTGTCACGTCCGCTGCCAACGAGCCAACGAGCCGCCACTGAGGGGCGACAGTGTGCAGTGTGCGGTGGCGCAACAAAGTCAGCCCCAGGCCAGACCTTAGGCGTTCCAGTTTGCTCGCCAGCTCACAAGCTCGCCCTCAGCGCCCCAAGCAGCCCGCAAACGGGCGACTCTGCGCCGCTTCCGGCCGGGCGCACGTGTTCCTCCTAAGCACGCGGCCACCTAAGCAGCTCGATGGCGAGACGCCGAAAAGGGCGGCCGGATGTGCAGCGGGCTCACTTGTGGCGCCTGATGCTTGGCGCTAGAAGCATCAAGCATCGAGCCAGAAGCTTGATGCTGGGAGCTTGATGCCAGAAGCTTGATGCTGCGCCTCGCCAGCATCGAGCCGCCGGCTTCATTGGTGATTCATAGCTCGCGCGCCAAATGATAGGGCGCAAAAAACGATTTGTTTCTCTGGCGCCGGCGCCACAGAGACTGAGTGCGGCCCACAGACAGTCTGCGGGACTCACGCTGCTCAGTACTGCTCAGTGCTGCTCAGTGCGCGCCCGCCGCTCGCTCTTAATCAATCATTAGCCCAAATGAGCAACGCCGAGCTAGCTGGCCAGCTCACACGCCAAACGCGCCGCCAAACCCAACAGTTGGCCGCCTAATTGAGCCCTCTAATCGATGCGGCTGATTGGCAGCCCGGCGAGCTTGGCGGCGAGCTTGGCAAAAGCTTGCTAGCCGGGCGAGCGGCCGAGCAAGGCGGCCAAATGTCATGTCAAATGCACGCCCCGAAAGCGGCCCTGCAATTCCAATTCCAAACACACTCTTCGGCCAACTTTAGGCCAGATTGAGCTCGAGACTGGCGCTGGTCTGCACTTGGCCAGTGGCAGTCTAAGGCCGCGGACTGAGACCAACGGACGGCCAGTGCAATGCTGCAGTTAAGCATTGAGCACAGTCAAAGCTTAACTGGAGGCCCACACGCACTCCCACCAAGCTCCACACACAGTCTCTCGCTCGCCCAGTCTCGCTTAGACTGCCCATAATTGACGCCACTCCACTGGGCCACTTCCGGCCCTTCGAAATGGCCACTTCGAATGGGCGCCTCTTCGTGCGGCTCGTTGTTCCCTCTCCTAAGCTGCTTTGGAAGTTGATCTTTGTCGATGTTGCCCGTGAAAAGAGCGACTGTGAAAAGCCAGACCGTGAAAAGCCAGACTGTGAAAGTGAAGACACTCTCTGGCGCTCTGGAAATTGTGTTCTCGCAGTGCTTTCCACGTCTCGACCACTGTCTCGACCACTGTCTTGGCGCTGGACAGTGCGCGCTGGGTGGCCGTTCGTCTGTCTGCCAGAGCTTAGCTGTGCTGCTGGACAGACAAACAAACGGCCACACGCAGACCTGGACGGAAGGGAGACGGATGGGCGCAAAGAGGCGGAGAAACAGAGGAACAGAGAGACAGACGAGCGGACGAAGAAGAGACGAGAAGAGAAACAGACGAGCGGGGAGACAAATTCACGGCGACACGCTTGGAGCTGCGGCTCAGCAGAGCGCGTCGAAGCTGGGCTGTAAGTGGGACTGTGTGTAGTTTGTCTTTGTGGGTCTGTTTTGGCGCAGCTTTGGAGCCATTTACTGAAATTTCGTCCGATTTTTCTCGCTTTTCGCCCGCCGCTTTTTCGCCTCAAAAGCGCCACTCTTGGAAGAGAAAGCAGCCAGCTCTTCCACTTGGAGGCGGCTCTTCATTAGCCTCCAAGTGGCGCTCCTCAACAATTGGCCAGCTCGTTTGGCGCAAAATGATGCTTTGATCGTCGCCAAGCTCAGAGCGGCGACGTGCAGCCCGGCCGGTCTCGCCAGCTGAGACGACACTCTGCCCGTCGGGTGGCGGCGAGGAAGGTGCCAAGCTTGGGGGAGGTGAGGGCAGAGTGTCTCAGCTGGCAGGGCAGGAAGGGAGTTTTATCGCTCAATTTGCGAGCGACTAGCTCGTGTGGCTGTCCATTAATAAGGGCCAGTGTTTGGGCGCCGGCGAGTGTGTGTGGGCGCAAAGAGGCGGCCCAAAGCGCGTCGCTCAGCTGGGCGCACATTTGCACTGTGCGCTCGCCCCCGCACACAGTCTGCGGCGCTGGTGCCATAAGGCTGAATGCAGTTCAGTGCAGCTCGTGCGAAAGCGGCACCAAAACTGCACACCAAAAGTGCTCACCAAAGGCAAGGGCACAGGCTGAGTCCAAGACGCTCGCTCGCCGGCCGCTCGTTTGGCCAATCTAGCTCGCCCGACTTGAATAAAGGAGCTCCTTTGCGGCTCATTAGCATATAACGCTGCCTCCATCTTGCCCTTGTTTTCCGCCCGCCCAACGTAGAGCAATGGGCGACGCGGGGCCGCATCCAGCGCCACGGTGGCCAAGGGGCGCCCCTTAGCTGCGGCGGCGTCGCCTCCTCCGCTCGCCCACTGTCTCATGGAGCCACTAATGCTTAGTGACAATGTAGTTCCGCCGCACAAGAGTTTGCCGGGCCGCAAGAGAGGCCTAAAAGACGAGTCGAGTGGAGGAGGCACAGCCAGAGACTAGGACCGGGCCTGCTGAGGCTGTGTGCTGGCGAGCGAGCGAGCAGCAAAGACTGGCAGAGACAAACTTGCAGTTAGGCAGCCGAAAGGGAGAAATTAAAGAGTCTAATTACTGGAAGATTGAGCAAATAGTGTTCACTGTTCACTGTTCTTCTGGGACTGAGTGCAGTTCATTCGAGTTCAGCCCATTCGAGTTCAGCTCATTCGAGTTCAGCTCCAGTTTAGTTTTACTGTCTCGCAGCAAACGAGACACAGATACACACACAGACACACAAACAGACGGTCTCTAAGTAGTTGGCCGAATGGGCGAACGAGCAACTCTCGCAAACGAGCCACTCTCTCTGGTTTGTTTAGCCTAAACGCCTAAACGCCGCCCAAGACACTCGAACTTTGAGAAGCCTCAGCCCTAAGCTTAGGCAGAGTGCACCGGAAGGAAGCTTTGCGCCAACTTTGCGCCAACTTTGCCTCAACTTTGCCTCAACTTTCCCTCAACTCTGCCTCAACTTTCCCTCAACTCTGCACTCTCTTGGCCCCCACGTCTTGGCGCCCGAACTTGTCTGTCTGTCTGCCTGTGCGTCTGCCTGTCAGTCTATTTGGCGAGATTTGCCGAAATTTGATTTGGCGACTTGGGAGCCAAGTGGGTGGGCGTCAAGCTGCGTTCGAGGCGCAAAGCTGAGCTTGCCGAACTCGCCGAGCTTGCCGAGCTGGCCCTTAGCTGCGGCAAAGTGTAGAATCTCGAGGAATATTTCCTCAAAACCACCTTTTCAAGCCTTCTCAGACCTCTTCGCGAGCACCAAGCGAGCGCCAAGCGGGCCACTTTGCGACCTCAAGGGTCAGCCTTGCCCTTTGGAGTAAGCCTCTGGAAGACACCTGCACGCCGCCCAATCAATTGAGCGGTCAGCCCGCTGCCAAGTGGCGCCTCTTCCGGTGGGCGTGGCTACAGACTTGAGCACGCTCAGCTGGGCAGCTGGGCAGCGAGTGGGCGCCAATTGGGAGGGCGAACTGGCGAACTGGCGAACTTGGCGGGGCTTGTGGAGATAACCAGACAGTCTCTGGGCGGCTTGGCCGTAAAATTGGCGCCCACGAGC
>Ga0268247_10000510_pt1 | contig 13050 bp, 9 predicted proteins | sample AgamicOrMae_FD_200245 | JGI IMG/M metagenome (GOLD analysis project Ga0268247, IMG submission 200245) | Agave microbial communities from Guanajuato, Mexico - Or.Ma.e (v2) (version 2) | ecosystem: Host-associated > Plants > Phyllosphere > Phylloplane/Leaf | place: Guanajuato, Mexico | collected... | reverse complement strand
CCAAGCGGCAAGGCGGCCCACCTGCACCTCCGCGGCGCCAGATAATAGTCGGTGATATTTGGCACCGGAAGCGCGACCTAAGCTCGGCCAAGGCCGCCCCCAACTGGCCCCCTTTGGCCCCCCCCCCCTTATAGCTAGCAGCAATAGGCCAATTTGGCCCTCCAGACGGGCCGGAAGTGGGCGCATAGTCGGCAATTGTGGGGGCGCAATTGTGTGTTGCGCGCGTCTGGGGCGTGTCTGTGTGTCAGTGTCCATGACTGGCCGAGTTTGGGCTTGCTCACAGGCCACTGTGTGAGAGTGCGGGCTTGGCGGTGGCGGCGGAAACTCGAATGGGGAGCAAAACGAGCAGGAAAACGAGGTGAAAAAGTAGAGCAGCTCATTATTTTGATTAAGTCGTTGGGTGTTTGTTTTTGCCTGGCCGGCGAATCAGTATCAAATGATCGGACGAGAGCGAGACAGAGAGAGAGAGCGAGAGAGAGAGACAGAGAGACAGAGAGCGAGACATACAAACAGGCGCACTGTCTGGCTGCCTTACGGCCCATTGACTTTTGTTTGCGCGCTGCAAAGGGCCCTCTTTGCAGTGGGGCCGCAGCTAAGGGTCCGCTCGTTCCGGCCAGAGACTAGCATCGAGCGACGAGCAGCGAGCGACGAACGGCGAGCGACGAGCATCGAGCGCCCCCAGAGACTTGGAGAGAGAGTGAAAACTAGAGCAAAGACTAGGCTGGATTGCGCACTCGTGTGACGAGCTGGGGCCAGTCGAGTGGCTTAATGTGCCTTTGTTGGCCGGAAGCGGCCAATTGGCAGCGGGCCGTTTGGTTAAATGATTATTATTAGGCTAAAAAGTAAAAGTAAAGTAGAGGTGGAGGCTGGTGCGGCGCGAGTGGACGAGTGGACGAGTAGTTGGCGCTCTCCGTGGACAGTCTGCGTCGGCCTTTGAGCCTTGCAGCTGAGTGCAATTTGGGCCCGAGTGGACCAGGAGTGGCTTATGGCAAGGGCTGGCCAGGCGCCGAAGGGCAAACAACTGGGCCGCGAGCTGAGCCCAAAGGGTGCGCCAGAGACTGGCTGTTTTGGGCCTGGATTCAAATTCGCCCTCAGGACCGGAAGCAGCGCTCGAGTGGCCCAAACTGTTTGCGAGTGAACTGTTTGCAAGTGGACTGTTTGCGAGCGGCGCCAGAGAGTGTGTGTGGCGCCCCGAAGAGCGTCCAGCACAGCAGAGGAGAGGCTGGCAATTAGCGATTGGCAATTCGAGGTGGCGACTCAAGTGGAACCTGAGCACCGGTGGTACTGGTTGGCCGATTCGCGCGAAGTGCGCCTGCTTGAGCGAGCGCCCGAGAGCCCAACTGGCCCCAACTGGCCCCAACTGGTCTCAGAAGGCCAGTTCCGGCCGCTCCACTGGCTCCACTGGCTCCACTGGCTCCAGTTGGCCGAGTGGAGCCACTCTCCACTGGCTCTGGGCTGCAATTGGCCAGCTCGCAGCGTGCAGCGAGCGCGCAAACGGAACTGCAGACGGCGAGCACTGATTGTCCGCGCCTCACTGGCCACCCCAAAGCCGCACAGTGCTCACTCTGGCGCTGCTAGTCCGCCGGAAAAAGACACACCGCGAGGGGGCGTGGCCGCGCAAGCAGTTCAAACTGCAGTTCAAGCTGCAGTTTGGCTAAGGCTAAGGCTAAGGCTAAGGCTAAGGCTAAGGCTGAGGCTGAGGCTAAGGTTGGAGAGCGAGCGAGCAGGATGGGCGTGGCGCCAGTTGCGCGGGCGTCAGATGGCCACTGATTGGCCTGGCGGTGGTGGCGCCTGCAGAAGGAGAGAGACTGGGGCGACTTGGTGGGCTTGCCAAGCGGACGACTGGGGGGCGGCTGCAACTGGATAGCGCGCGCAAGACGAGGATCAATATTGATTCTGGACGAGCGGCCAGCAAGGATGACGCAATTACTGGCGGACGAGCAAGGCGCTCGGCCAGCTGGCTGGCCAGCGGGGCCAATTTGTCGGCGCAGACTGGCCCCAGTCTGCGCCTTCTCAGTGGGCGCCTGCTGGCCAGCGAGGGCGCAAAATATTCACTCGCCGGCCGGCCGATTGAATATTTTGTCCGCCCGCAGCCAGTGACTGATTGGCCAGCTCGGGACGCCTCAGGTCGCCTCCTTAGGTTTAGACCTTCGGTTTCGGCCAGACCTTAGCTCTAGGCCAGAGCTAGACTGTGGGCGGAACTTGGCTAGATCTCAGCCAGCAGCTTCCGGCCGAGCTGCTCTGGCGAGACGTGGCGGCGAGCTGGCCGGCGGCAGATTAGCCGCGCCGGCCAGAGGGCACACGGAAGGCACGTGAGCGCGGCCGACGGGTGATTAGCGGCGCCCATTTGGCCGCCGGCTCGTCAGGCGAGGCCTGCGGCTTGGCCTTAGGGCCGCACCTTAGGGCAGACACTTGGCCTTGGCGCGCGGCCGCCTCTGCTGGGGCGGGCGAGCCACTGTGTGCGGCCACCTATGGCCAATTGTGGCCGATTGTGGAACCTTTCCAACAGTCTCCAGCAGCAGCACGTGATCCCGCGGGGCCGCCACGCCGGCCGGAAGTGGGCCCCTGGGCGTTTGGGGCGGCGTGCGCGTGCGCGAGAGTGGCGCCCGCAGACAGGGGCGGGGGGCGCAATATGATTCGATTACAAGCGGGGCGCATCCGGCGCGGGTTAAAATTAAAGATGCCGGCCAGGAGCTTGCGCTTGGAGCTTGCAGTTGCGGCTAATGCCAAGCGGTTGCAGTTGGAGGCAGCCAGCGAGCACCAAGGCTTGCGGTTTGGGCCGCCGATTGGGCCCAATTGGGCGTCCAGGAGGGCGCGCGCGAGCATTCGCGGGCCCCTTTTTGCGGGCCCATTTGGCGAGAATTGGCCGATTTGCAAACAGAGACACAGACAGAGACAGAGAGCGGGGGAATCAAATCAGGCCAGCGGCGAGGCGCCACACTCTTGCTCAGCCGAGCGCGCGCTTTGCCTCCATCCAATTGAGATGCGCGCCCAGAGCTTGGGCACCATTGCGGGGCCGGAAGTGTGGGCGCAGAATTAGAGGGCGCGAATTGAACTGGAAAATTCAATTGTCCTTTGCCGGCTCGGCGGGGCTTGGTTGGGGCCGCTTTGGGGGTGCTAAGGGGCGGCGTGCAGAGTCGCGAAAGCTGGGCCGCAGAGTGTGGGCGGCGCTTCTGAGCTCTGCTGCTCGTGGAGCGCGCGTCACACTCTCTCGAGGCCCACTGGCTCCGCTGGCAAAGTTCAAGAGTCGCTGCAAAATGATTGGCCGCCTCCGAGGGCGCCCCCTCGCCGGAAGGGCGCCCTTTGCGGCCCTTTGCGGCTCTTCGCGGCCCTCGAGGTGCGATCAGGATGATGAGCGGCGGGCGGCGGAAGCTCAGCTCAGTGAGGCTGAGGGCGAGGCTAAGGGCCGGCCAGAGGGCGACAAGGCCGACAAGTTAACGGCGGAAATTTATCCTCCGCCAACAAATGGGAAACGTTTTTCTCGGCGGCTCGCCGGCTTGAGCGCCCTAGTCTGCGGCCAGTGTTTTGCAGCCAGAGTTTTGCAGCCAGAGTTTCGGTGCAAGAGTTTTGCTGCCAGCCAGCGCGAGCTTTGCGGCCCGCAGAACAACGTCACACTGGCCGCCTTTCCTTCTCGCCACTCTGCCAGCCCTTAGGTCTAAAAATTTCGGCGCCGACAAAAATCTCCTCGCCTCAAAGAGCCTCAAAGAGAGCGCACACATCACACATCTGGCCCAAAGGGCGCCCTCCGAGCGGGCCGAACGCGAGCCAGCTCGCCGCCCACAGCCAAATGGGCCTCGTGGAGCCGCCGCAGCTAAGGCGTGGCCCTCAGTCCGCCGAGACCAAATGTGGCGGCCAAATCGTGCAATGATTAATGCGCCACGCACGTCCACTTGCATGGCCAGGCACTGGGCGGCTCTGCTCTACTGGCGCGTCTCGCTGGCTTGCCAGAACTCCAGTTCTTCAGCTCTTCAGTTCTTCAGCTCTCCAGCTCTTCAGTTCTCCAGCTCGCCAGAAAGCCGGAACGCCGGAACGCTAGCTTTCCAAAACACTAGCTTGCCCAAAACTCCAGCTTGCCAACGAGCCAGCTCTTGTGGCAAGCTAGCGCCCCCTCGGCCTCGTGGGGGATTATCTGACTTCCGGCGCGAGCATCACTCAAGTGGGCGCCGTTGGAAGCAGTTGGGACGAGCTGGGGGAGCTTGGGGGCGGCATGAGCCCACTGCATGCGGGCGGGCTTTGTGGCGGCTGGCAAATGGGGGCGCCGGTGGAGATGTATGGAGAAGCTAATTGAATGGATGAGAAGCAAGGGGGAGACAGTGGCGAGTTGGAGAGTGTGCACAGTGGCAAGTGCTCGCTCGGTGGGCGAGCACAATTGGGGCCAATGTGCGGCCAATTGGGGCGATAGATTTGGCCTGAGTGGTGTGCAAGTGGGCGCACTGGAGGAGCAAGTGTGAGATTTGTCACACTCGGCGCCGATTTCCAACTGCAACAAAGTGCCTTTGTCGCGGACCTGCTCATGCAGACTGTGTCTGGCTGAGTGGTTGTTGCAAGTGGAGCTTTGGAAAAGCAGCCCGGGCGAAGAAACAGGCTTTTGCAGGCTTGCAGGCTTGCAGGCTTGCAGGCTTGCAGTCTTGCAGTCTCGCAGTCTTGGAGCTCCCAAGACTGCGATACTCTGGGACTCCTAGACCCTAGGACTCGTTCAAGATAAGAGCCACAGGAAGTGGGTGGAGCTGAGAGAGCTAAGGAGAGGAGAGCTAAGAGCTAAGGGCTGAGAGCTGAGTGAGTGCACCGGAGGGAAGCCCAAGCTCGAATTGTGGGAAGCCAAATTGTGGGGAGGGAAGAGGAAGGAGGAAAAAACAAATTCACTTACCATAAAATTCGTAGATAATGCCAAACGGCATAACCAGCACACAGACCAATAAATCGGCCACCGCCAATGACAGCAGGAAGTAATTTGTTGCCGTTTGGAGGCGCCGCTCGCGCCAAACTGCCAAACAGACTAGCACATTGCCCGAAGCTCCAATGAACATGAAGCCCACCAGCACAATGATGGGCCACCTGTATTTGCTCGCCGCCGCCAAATAGAGCGACTGGTTCTGGTTGTCTGTCTGTAGTTGTGGCTGCATAGGTTGCATTGGTTGCATTGGCTCGCCAATTGGGCTCGCCAACTGGGGCCCCTCCGCTGGGTCTTGCTGCTGAAAAGTGGGGCCCCCCGCTTGCTGCTGGCCCGCCTCGCTGGACTTCCGGCCACTGTGTTGGGCCGCAAGTGGTTCGCTCGCCACCAACTCGGCTCCATTGTCTCCCATCCTAGTCCGCGGCGGCGGCGGCGGCGGCGGCTCCTCCTCCTCCGCCAGAGACACCTCCTCGGGGTGCTGCATGCTGGGGGGCGTGGCGCGGCGTCCGCGCGCGCCTCTGCCCGACGCGGCGCACACAATGGCCGAGGGGGCGTCGCGAAAGCGCGTGGGCCGCAGCAGGAGCAGCTGTGCGGCGGGTTGGCGGGCGGCGCGCGCGGGCTCAGTGCGGGCAGGCCCGCCGCGCGCAACCTGCGTCCCGTTGAGACTACCTCTGGCGGGCTGCTGCTGCTCCTCCTCCTCCTCTTGGTCCTCGTAAAGCTCGCGGCGGCGCCCTCTCCTCTCAAGAAGACCCCCAGCCTCCACGAGAGCCGTCTCGTGGCTGCCTAGTTCGATTGTGTGGCGCTGCTCGTTTGTTGCAGTCCGCAGAGATAATGGAAACATGGCGGCCAGATTATGGGCCCGCACGGTGGGCGAAATGGTTTGCATCATGAACAGCGCCAGGGCGAGCTTTCTGCTCGGCGCCAGACACTGCAGTGGGCCGCAAATGGTCTGGCCGCCCGGCTGGCCGGCGTGACTTTTGTCCGGGGCCACTTTATGGAGATTTAGTCGGCCGGATGATGATAGGAGCAGCATTAGCAGCAGCACCAGGCACCTGCAGGCCAGCGGGCCGGCCGCCTGCCAAGCTGAGCGAGTGGCCACCCTCGTGGAGGCTGCCTGCTCGCGCTCGCCACTCGCCGTCTCGGATGCTGCCCCCAAGCTAAGGGCCAAGCTCGAGCCGGAGGCTAAGCTGGCCGGCCGGCCAAATGGACACCACACACTGGGGCTGGCCGCTCGCCAAGACAGCCGGCTCACTGCGCCAAATGGTCGGCCTCCTTTGGGGCCCAAGACGGCCTCTTGCGGCTGCCTCTGTCTGGCCCGATTTGGCTCCATTTCTTCGCGCCGGCCGCTCATTAGGCTGACTTTCTCGCTTTCCCGCGCGGCCTTGGCTCCTGTCGTCTCGCAGGTCAGCAGCCGCCCCACTGTCTCGGCCTGCGTCCTGGCCGGCGAGCTAGTCTCAGGAGCTCGACGGGGCCGCACAACTGCCTTGGAAGCGCCTTCGCTTCCGGCTGGCGGCCAGCCGCCTTGTGGGTGTGCTGAATAATCGCTCAGGGCGCTCGGCGGCCCGCGGCCGCCCCAAGCTCCAAGTCCGGCTGTGTCTTGATTGATTGCCCGCTCGCCGCCGGCCGCCCGTTGGCACCTGGCGGCCGCCGAGCCCGAGCTCTGGCCCGGACAACAATGAGCGGCGGCAATTTGTCTGCAGCGTGCGGCCTGCGGCTGGTCGGCCAGTAGCCCCGCCCCGCTCGCGCACAGTCCGAGCGCGGCCCGCTCGCGCTCGCAGGCCGTTCGTTTCGCGCACTGCGCGCTCGGACGGATTCGGGCAGACTCGCGCGCGCACGTGGGCGTGCACGCGCCCGTGCGCTCCCCGCCGCATCTGCTTGCGCCCGCCCAGAAGTCCACTTTGGGCGGCCCCCGCAAACCGCCACAGGCTGTCTCTGGGGCATCTGTCTGCGCCATCGGCGGCTGCTCGTGGGCCGCCGGAAGTGGGCGTAATTTGCCGGCCGGCCAGGCTAGGCAAATCACTCGCGCTTGGGTGGGACTGGCCGCGGGGGCGCCGCCGATCGAGCTCGGCCGCCAGCCGGAGGGCTCGGGGTTGCGCCCGTGCAGGCGCTGGTGGAGGGCAGCTTGGTGGACGGTGGTGGAGCTTGGGGCGGCGGCGAGCGTTGCGTCTTCAGTGGGCCAGTGGGGCGCCGCCTCTTGGCTGGGGCGGCGTTGATGTGGGCGCTGTGGTGGCGCCAAATTGCTGCCGTTCCCAAATTGGCCCAAAGCGCCCGTTTGGTGCGCTCGAGGGCCGCGCCAGTTGGAGGACGCGCCGCGCTCGCTTTGGGGCCGGCCAATTGGTGTTGGAAAATTTATAATGAGCCCCGAGGAGTGGGGGCGGCGCGCAGTCCGAGCGCGGGGGGCCACTTGCTTGGCGGTCTGCGCGGACTCGGCACGTGAACAAACACGGACGAGCGTCCGCAGACAAACAGCGGCCACTGTCTGGGGCCCGGTGGCCCAAAGTGGCCCCTCGCGCGGCAAGCCCAAGGGGCCCCCGTGGCTTTCCGGCGTGGCGGCGGCCGGCGGGAGCGAGCGCGGCCCGCTGCAGTCGCGCGTCCAGAGGGACTCGTTGCCCGTGCTTGGGCGCTGCGTGCGCGCCGCAGACTGTGTGCACTGCGCCCAATGGGCCGCAGACTGTGTGCAGTACGCGCACTGGCCCGCTGCAGGCCGGCCGCAAATCCCGCCAAGGTCGCCCCTCGGCGCCTCGGTGGGCGCCCTCGGCTGGGCCCGCATGGCGCCGCCCAGATCACAATGGACAACAACGATCAATATTGATTTCCTCAAACTTGCTGCCCTCAAATGGGGCCGGCCGAGATCCGTCCCAGCCGTCTGGGCGCCCCAATCAACACTTGGCCCGGCCGCTCGCTCGCCGGCCTCTTGCTCTTTCGTCTTCACGTGCGGCTTGTGCTCGCCGGTGGGCCGCCCATTCGGCCGGAGATTATCATTAACCATTTGCTGCTGCTGCTCGGACGAGGGCCAGACCCAATCTGGGCCGCCCGCAATCCCGCCGGGCCGCCAATTTGGGCCGCCCCCTTCCGGCTCCACGGGGCTCGGATTACAGCGGGCCTCAGTGGGGCGCCGGGCGGCAGTCTCTGGCTGGCTGCTGGCGGCAATCTCTGGCTGCCCTCTGCCAGTCTGTGCCAGCGGCCGCCGCGTGAGCTGCGCCCACTTCGAGTAGCTGAGCCCCGGGCGGCGGTGGGCGTGCTCTTGGGCGCGGGCCATTGCTCGCTGGCCGGCCGGCTCTCTTCTCCTGTTGCTTGAGGCTTGCTGCTGGCCGTGCTTGGGCCCCCTGGCGGCGCCCAATGGGGCGGCCCGCTGGTCTCTGCTGGCGGATTGGCTGGGCCGGCCGGGCGGCTGGCGGCTGGGGGTTAGTTTGTGGTGGTTGTTGTTGTTTCTGTTGCTTTGGCACTGTTAGTTGGGGCGCGCTGTTGGGTGGAAAAATGAGGCCTTTGGAGACATCTGATGAGGCAGTGGGCGGCTGCTCGGGCGGCAGCGCGAAGGGGGGGGGGCCAAGCGTGACAGGCGAGACGGTTGCGAGCTGGAAAATTGCCAACTCAATGGGGGCGCACACAGTCTCTGGCCGCACTCGCACTCGCACTTGCAGTCTCACTTCCATTCGCACTCGCACACTTGCAGTCTCACTCGCACTCTCAGAAGCACTCGCAGAAGCAGCCACAGACTGGCTCTCGCACACAGACGAGCTGACAGTGCGCGCGCGCGACGCGACTTTTGCCTCTGCGCGCCCCACTTGCCGCCCGCCACTCGCTCGCCCACCTTGCCGCTCGTCATGCTCTCTCTCTCTCTGGCCAGCTCGCCGCCTTGCCAAATCTTGCCCCGCTCTCTCCCTCTCTCTCTTCTCCCGCTCGCCAACCACCGGCCCCGCTCACCAAGCTCTCCACTCACCAAGCTCCCCGCTCACAGTCCCACTCTCGCAGGGCGCCCCGACGCGCAACTGACACCGGCCGCTTCGTTAGCCGGGCGGCAAAAAACAAACGCCCTCCGCTGGGCCCTTATTAAGCTTGCCAGCCCGGCAGACACGCAAATTTGCGACCCCTCAACACTTGGCCCTGTGTCTTGGCCGGCTCGCTCGCTCAGCTTTCGCCAATTGCGGCCGCAACTGGGCCGCGCGACACACTCTCCTCCGAGCGCGGCCCAGTGAGGAGCGCACTCTCAAGGGCCGCCCTCTAGCTCGCCAGCCAACTTAGCAGCCAACTTACCAGCCAGCTCGCCAGCTCGCAAACCGGGCGGGAAAATGAATTCAAAGGCCCGCACTTGAGAGGCCCCAGTCTGCGGCCACTGGGCGGCAATGTGAGCGCGTTGGCCGAAGCGCGAACCAAATGCACCAGCGCGGCCTGAGCGGCGGCGCGCATCAGTCGGCTTCTCGCGAACTGGCCCACCGGGCGGCTCCATAATTTGGCCTTTGTGTGGCCGCAGCTCGCCTCTGGTGGCCGCGGCTCGCCAACAAGCCGCAGACAAACTTGGGCCGCCCCCTCCACTGTCTGTCTCTGTTGGGCCAGTTGTCACTGTTACAATTGTCATTGGCCTTGCGCGCTCGTCGAACCACTGGCGGCGGCAGAGGAGCCAGAGGTAAGCGCGACTCTCTGACACGAGCATTGTCGTAATTCAGCCAGTTTGTTTATTTCTACCGCCTTCAACACTTGACAGGCCGGTTTTGGAGGTTTTGCTGGCCGCCAGTCCCGCGGGCTAGCCGGCCGAGTCTCTCGTTGCGTGGCTCTTGTTATTAGTTGCCCTTTTTGCCCCCTCCAGCTTAGCGCCGGCTCGCTCCGGCCGGCCCTGCTCTACTCGACTAGGCGGCACAACAAGCGGGCCTTAGTTAGCTGCCGAGCTCGTCCTAGTCGTCCCAGTCACTGCTGCCGCTGTGACGGTGTCACGATGTGAGCCTCTAATGAATTTGAGACGACTACTTAACAGGTGCGAGCTGGCGCCGAGAGGCCATAGCGCGCACCTTGTTTGTTTGCTGCATTTGCTGCACTTGCACTTGCTGCACTTGCTGCGTGTGCTGCACGCCAGCGCACAGCCCCGCAGACTGTGTGCCGCTTGGGCCGCGCTGGACTGGCGCCCCTAAGCAAACAGGGCCGATCAGGCGCCAAATACGCGCCAAACACAGCCCTTTGCCGCCACGACAACCGACACTGAGCCACGACACGCCAATGGCCGATTGGTAACCAATTAAGAGCACTCTTCTCTCTCTCCTTTTCCCATCCAGCCAGCCAGCCAACCTGCTGCTGCTGCCGCCGCCTCTCAGAGCTGCAATACTTAGGCCAGTCTGTGTATATTGGCGCACCAATGAATGCATGAATCAGTTGATCCCCCGAACACACAGGCGAGCGAGCGGCCAGAGAGAGAGAGAGAGAGAGAGAGAGAGAGAGAGAGAGCCGAAGAGCCGAAGAGGAAGAGAGAAATAGAAATGGGAATTGGAATTGGAGGGAAAAAATAACGAAAAAATAACTTCATGCCGCAATGCAGTCTGCCGCAAGCTGGCCAAGCTAACCGCCGGCGCTCAAGCAACACTTCAGTTGGGCCAAAAAGACTAAACCAAACACACACTAATGCCAACAACAACAACAACATACACACTCTCTGTAGCATTTCACGCCAGTCTTCCCTAAGACTCACAGAGTCACACTGCCAAACTGGCAAATCCTCCTCACAACTGGCAAACACACAGAGCCCAAAGTGAACACTTAATGCTCTCTCTCTCACTTGCCCTAAACTGCAAACAATCCACAACTGGCGCCCACAAATTGCTTCATACTCGCACCAGCTCAAAACTCAGCCACTCGTCGATCTTAAACAATGACTGACGATCGATTCATCTATCATCAATTTGTTCTCAGACTCTTTTCTTCGCTCCTCTGCCAGGCAGATCATTTCAGCGAAAACAGTCAATGAAAGCGAGACAGAGAGAGAGAGAGATGTTGATGTTTGATTTGTGACGACACTTGTTCGCTAACAAATGCAACATCCACACAGCTCAGCTTGTGTTGTGTTGTGTTGTGTTGTGTTGTTGTGGCCAACCTTCACAGCTTCGTTCAGCTCTATTCAGCTCCATTCAGCTCGCTTCAAGCTCGCTTCAAGCTCAACAACTGCCTGGCAAAGCGCCAAAATGCCACCCGAACTCGCGCGCCATGACGACCTCTGTCTCAGGCGGCCTTGCCGAGTCACTGTACTCACCTAATCTCGCCGCTTACTGTCCCCCGGCGGCTCTCTTCTTTATGGCTCTGCTTATTGGCTTCCTAATTGGCTCCTGTTGCCCTCTGTTGGCCGTTGCTTTTCCTCTGAGCCCAACAGCATCATGGTGCTGCCCAAACTGCCACCAAGCTGGCACCTGTGCCTCCTCGATAATTTGGTGCTAAACACTTTCACTCTCTTGCCTGAACCTTTGCTTGAGCTGCGCCCCTGAGCTTTGCTGCTTGAGTGTGGGTCGTCCATTTGCTTGAGTTGTGGCCATTTGCAATTTTTTCAAAATGAAACAAACACCAAGCTCAGTTGGCTGGTTGGTCTGTGACTCTTGCAAGCAGCAGAAGTAGTCTTCTTCCTCTTCTTCCGATGACCACCCACCGTTTTCATTCAAATGCAGCTAGCTAGCTAGCTTTGTGGTGCAATTTGCGACGGCGCAGAAGTGCACGTGCACGCCGTAGAAATGCTCAGCCAGCTCGAGCTAAAACCAAATAATGAAAGAAACCGCTGTCTTTCATTCTCATCATCCGAGCAGAATATTTCTCATGTATTTCATTTCTCAGCTTGAGCCACACGGGAGCACCACCATACTCCTGCTGTGAAATATCTCTTCCACCCCTCTTTTCAATCAATCTCCCGAGAGACGCTCTCTCCCTCTCCACAACATGTACACCACTCACCACTGTCCATAGATTTGCCCTATTTACACCTCGCTTCTACCATAATTGCACCACTCTCATCCAATGGGCCTCCAGAGGATAAGAAAGATGACCTCGAAATGTATCCAACTATTGCGCAACCATGGCCAAATCATTTGCAGCCTCCTCATTATAACATCAATATCGGCCATCCTCTTGGCTGCTCTCTATTTTCCCTGGAAAGAGGCCTGTCTTGTCCAAAGAAGTGACACCACAATGGACAAGCATAATGAGGCCGACCTGACGCCAATTGTCTCCAATGATTTCAGAAATATTGCAACATTTCAAGCCTTTTTCGGCCTCCCTCTAGATCCTCGCTACCTGATAGACATGGAATTGAGACATGTCAGTCTAAGTGAGCATAGCACGAACGAGAAAATTTTCTACAAACTGCTACTGTGCAATTACTGCGGAGATTTCCTATTGACCTTTGAGCAGCCAATCAATAGTACCAAATTGTCCTTTTCAAATATGGAGATATTCAACGTTCATGGCCATTACAATAGTAGATTCAACTGTTCGAGTGATGAGTTCATGGATGAACTGGAGCTGGGCGAACACTATGAGTGTGAGGATTTCAAAGTTGTATGCATGACTGGGCACATGGCGATACACTTGTCAGTGAAAAGGCTTGAGTTTGAACTCCTGGGCGATCCGAGCAAGATTAGATACCGTCAGTACAGTAAGCCGGCCAAGAAGTGTCACAAGATGGCGCACATCCACCGGAAGACAATCGCTACTTATTCCGATATACGGCATCGTTAGGCTGTAACATTGTTAAGACAGTCCCTTTGACTATTGCCATAGTCGATAGACCAAAGCTTTAAGCTAATTAATTCCCATAGAGTTGCTTTGAGCTAAAAGACCATAGTCCACCCGAGTGTTCACTTAGCTCCGATAGGATTCTGATCCTCACTGCTGCCTTCGCAAAGAAATTAACGCCGAGATCTAAAGCATCATTGTTAATATATAGGAGAGACTATGTCCATAACGTCTATGGCTAAAGGCACGCATCCTCATCTAAAGGACCGGCTGCCGCGCAACAGGGTGTAGGAAGAAATAACCTAATGTGGAGTAGTGTGAGAAAATTCAGCAACTTTATTCGTATCTGTGTGGTATTTATACCCGAAAGGAGGAGTGCTCTCCTGTGAGAGTACTCTGACTCATGTCCAAACCCTGACGCACAGAGTGCCCTGAGTCATGAGGGTTTTATCACTCTTTCA
>Ga0268247_10000509_pt1 | contig 13080 bp, 12 predicted proteins | sample AgamicOrMae_FD_200245 | JGI IMG/M metagenome (GOLD analysis project Ga0268247, IMG submission 200245) | Agave microbial communities from Guanajuato, Mexico - Or.Ma.e (v2) (version 2) | ecosystem: Host-associated > Plants > Phyllosphere > Phylloplane/Leaf | place: Guanajuato, Mexico | collected... | reverse complement strand
TCAGAAAAAAGTAGCCCACTTGAGGGCCAAGCGAGTGCAATGAGAACATTTGTCACAATGCATACAGTATACATACACTGTTGTGCATCATTTGCCAAGTTTTGCTACCTCTCGCATCACTGGTTCATCATCCAGGGGCCCCTCTAGCTAATAATGTGTATGAATTTTGAAAGTATGCTTCTAGTTGTGTGAGGTAAAAACTTTTGCGCATAGTGCTTGTACAACTAGTGGACTATGGTGTGATGATTGTACTTTTTTCCATTCGGCTCGCATCCGTGCACCAGGGGCCCCAAAGCGTTTGGACATTTTGCTCTCTTGTGGACGCATTATTGATCTAAGAGGCACAAATAGGCATACAATCAGTAGTGCTACTATATTGTCATAAGTGTGCAAAATTTCATTGAGCTCACACGACTGGTTAGCCCGCAGTGCGAGCGGACGATATTCGAGCAAATTGTCAACAAGGGTCCCAGAATCAGAATAGCAAATATCAAGTTGGGATACAAATACTCATGCTAGACCACTAAATTTTCTGCACAAGCTACAACAATGTATACATAAGCTGCTGACAGCACACACAGCCTGATTATGGCTTTGCTTGCTCCACCACAGGCCCCACTAGCTATTGAGGCCCGGCAGTCTGGGGCCCACAAGGGTCAAGATTGCAGCCTTTGCAAGACGGCGCTCTTTAGCTTGCATATTGGTGGCTCAGTTGTCACAATTTGCATTCTCTACTACATGTCAATTGTCCATTCTGGTACGATTTAGAAAAATGACAAATAGCTCTCCAGTTCCACAATGGGACATGCTAGCAGGCTAATCTTTTGCGTGCAACAATCTGAACGTCTACAAAGTGCATAACAAATTGCGAAAGCACAATACAACCTCTACTTTCTCCATAATGGATCTCAACTCTCCAACTCTAAGCCTCACTGGGGGCCGCGCGAAACACATTATGCACAATCAGACTATACGTCTGTGTAGCAAATATTATTTGCAACATGACGATATGATCATTTTTTGCCTAGCTCAATTGGTCGCGAAGATATTGATGCTCGATTATTAAGGTGTGAAAATCGTCTCAGAATTTGGAAAGAAACCGTTCTGCGCCATTCAATGGCAGAATAGCGCACGATAGCAACAGTGCGCTAGCGCGCAAGAGCGGGCCTGTGCACGGTACCAAGGCTCCAGTTTGTAGCTCTTGTGAGGTTCCTAGCCTCATAAGAAGGTTTACAGTCTCCTCCAAGCCAGCGTCTGATGCGGACTACAGGCTCATCTGGTCACAACAACCATCATCCTTCCCGCACAGTGGGGCATTTTGAGAGGCTCCGATTCGTGCAACAAGCGTCCAATGCACGACACCCGCCCTCATCGGGGCTACCATATAGCAGCCGTCCCTCCGTCTTTTTCAATGCAGCTTTCTTTTCCATTGGCAGGCTCTAGGCTCTGCCCCGTCTGTCTGATCAAGCAACAGGCGAGCTCATGTCAACGATGGGCCTCATACAAGTGCCAGATTCTCGCAAACCCTATCCATTGTACAATAACCATCCCCGCCTTGCCCACTGATGGCTACCTATCTTTTCACCCCACGATACACACAAGCAGCCGCTCCGATGGCGCACAAATGCTCACTACGGCCTCGCGCGTGATCCAAGTACTGAGCTCATGCTTTATTATAGCTCACAGAGAGATTCCATACAATGCAGATGCTGCATCCTACTAGCTGGGCACCATGAATCCTGATGCTCGTTCTAGTGCTCACAGAGCTGTGAGCTTGCTCTCAGACTTGCATAAGTCGGATACAAAATAGCCACCACACTGGTGAACACTTTCCCGAAGCACAAATTGGCTTCTCCAATTGCCACTGCACATCAGGCGTCTAGGTGCCATTGAGGCAGTGTTTAGCGACTGTTCGTCTATTTTTCGTGCTGTATCAAGTATCAGTGACAGCATTTGACTCGTGTCTACCAGTTCTCGTCGCTGGCTAGACTAGAACTGGTGAAAGCCATCATTCTGCACGTCATTTCCGTTCACTCACTTCCGCCGCACTTAACGCAGAACACATCTTTGCAAAACGTCCACACGTTAACATCCCGAGTTGGAGGCTGGCAATCAAGTCGAAGAGTATCCACGTATCCACGTTCGAAGGTTGTCCAGAGAGCACACCCTGCCGGCCTAGTTTGTTGAGCTCGCTGTCGAGTGTTTGTTGAGCTCGCTGTCGAGTTTGACCGCTCGAGTCAGGAAGCATTTCCAGAGGTTTCTCGGCGAGAAATATTGCCCTCTTTTTATTGACATTTGCCCTCTCCTTCACTTTCAATTAGTTGCATTCTTCCGAACGCTTTTAAGGAAATTTTAATCTTTGGGATCTTGGAAAGATCACCTGCCCAAAAGTGCCCAAAATCAGCCGCCCGCTTGGCCCATAGCTCACTCTCCTCACCTCCAACTCAAAGAGCCTAATAGCAGCCCGAAGTGGCCACGCCTCCCATGTGTGCTGTGCCTAGATGGTTGTAGACTGTGTTGAGCGGGCCCCTGAGGTTTGTTGGCTGGAAGGGAGCTGGAAGGGCCTTGCTGCTAAGACTGGAGCGAGCCTCTTCCTTGCGGCACTTGGCGCGTCTGTTCTGGAACCAAACTTGGACGCGGTTTTCGCTCAGATTCAGTCTGTTTGAGATGTCCTCGCGCATGAAGGCGTCTGGGTAGTGAGTTTCGTCGAAGAGTTTCTCCAGCTCGCGCAGCTGCTCCACCGTGAAGTTTGTCCTGCACCGCCGTTGCTTCACCGTCTGGCCCTCCTGCTCCTGGCCGAGCTCTAAGTCCAAGTCCACTTCCTGTTCTTGTTCCCTCTCAGTCTCCAGCTCAGGCCGCTCGCCGCACCCAAACTCTAGCTCCAACTCCATCGCCAAGGCCCTTCTGGCGCCACTTCCGGTCCGACTTCCGGTTCCCGTTTTACACCCATTTGGGTGCTCGCTCGAGCCGGGCCGAGTTCTGGCCTTGGTTCTCGTCTCGACCCTCGTCTGCTGCTGCGCCCCCTCAGCGGCGAGCTCAACCCCCTCGTGCCCTCTGGCCACTTCCGGCGGCCACTTGCGCCTCAGGTGGGCGTCGAGTTGGTCGCGCGGCTGCGAGCTCAGCGCCGAGACGTGGACGAGGTTCGGCTCGAGTGCAACCTCAAGCTCGCCCTCCACGTCCACCAGGCAGCTCGAGTCGTCCGGCTCGTCTGGCTCGGGCGCGAGGGGCGCGCACTGGGCGCATGGGGCGCACTCGGGCGAGCTCGGCGCGCGCTCGTGCGCGCAGCTCGGCCGCCCGGAACACTTGGGCGAGCTTGGCGGCGCGAAGTGGTGGACCAGTGGCTGCTGCTGCGAGTGGGACAGCTGGGGCACAGTTTGGAGGCTGCTCTCCTGTTGCTGAAGTTGCTGTTGCTGTTGCTGGAGATGCTGAACCTGTAGGTGTTCCTGCAAGTGCTCCTGCAAGTGTTGCTGGTGCTGGAGGTGCTGGTGCTGGTAGCTGGCGAGCAGACTGTCGAGCAGCAGTCGCTGGTGGTCCAGCAGGGAGAGGAAGAAGCGGCTGGCCGGCTGGCCCAGCAGGTGCTCGTGGGCGCCCGCCTGCCAAGCGAGGCAAGTGTTTGGGGGGCCTGCAGATTGGCCAGCTTGAGTGCAGTGCTCGAGTTGGCTCTTGGGCGCCGCCTTGTTGCTGGGGCCCAGCTGGAGCAGCCGTTCGAGCAGCACGAGCGAGGCGGCGGCGCCACTCGACTGGCTGGCCAGCGTCTCGTCGGCGAGCGCCGGAAACGAGTGGCCCCCAGCAAAATGGGGCGCCACTCCGCGTCGCTCGTCCATCTGCCGCCCACAAAGCGCCGCCCCTCAGCTTTGGCCGCAAATCGGACTTCCGGCGGGAGAGATTCGTTCCTTTGTTGAAAGTCTTTGAAAAAGTCTACAGAAATTCTTGCTAACTCTTGAGGACTCTTGCGAACTGTCTGTTGAACTGTCTGCTGAACTTTTTTGTTGGAAAATCTTGATAAATCTGGCTAAATGCTCGAAAAACATATAACACTGGCCGCTCGCATAAACCTGCCCAACTCAACTTGTCCAGCCGGAAAACAGTCTTCCGACAGTTCTCGGTTAGAGTCGATCTCCAACTGAGAGTTGCTCTCGAGGCGCGTGAGTGGCTTGCGAGCAGCCAAACAGGCGCCCCTTTGGACCGGGCGAGCAATCTATAAGCAGCCAAAGGGCGAGTGTGCGCCTGCGCGTCGCCACCAGCACTAAGGGGCGCCCGCAGGTCGCTATGTGCTGGTTTGGGTGCACTCTAAGTGGGCCCAACTGCGCAGGGCTCGCTCGGCCAGCAATTCATCAAATAGGCTCGCAAATAGGCTGGCAGAAAGGAAAGCTCCACTCAAGCTGGTCGACGACGGGCCCTAATTGAGGATCGTTGATGCAATGGGAGACAAAAAACGGTTTAGCGGAGCCAAAAAGAGGAAAAAATAATGGAATGGTAAACAAACTGGCAAGAAAAACTAATCGAGTTTATGAACTTGAGCTTTTTTGCAAGTTTTTTGCGAGAAGTTTTTTTTCTCGCTCTCATTTTCGTGCTTGTTCTTCGACATTATTCAACTTCTGCTACTTTTTCCTCCCATTTTGCTGCAAAGAACAACGCAGAGAAGAGGAAACAAAGGAAAAAGTACAAATTCGCGTGTCACAATCAACTGGCTTGTGGAATATTTCAAATCATTAGCTCATTTGGATGCGAACAAAAGAGCGGCGCCAATTTAATCAACTGAGTGAGGCGCTCATCTTAGTCCATTTGTTCATTTGTTTGTGGGGTTTTTCTCTTTTCTCTTTTGTACGAATTACTCTCCGACTTGCTTGGCTCGCTTCTCCATTGCGCAAGTTGTCTCAGTCCTTTGAGTTGAAACCCTTTTGAGTTAGTTGCCGATGCTTAGGAGCGGCAGAAACAACAATTAGGCTGCCCGATTGTTCAATCCAAGAGCTGCGAGATGATGGCGCATTCTTTACGGAAGCAAAATTAACACGAGAGTGATATCTTTGCTTGCATTGGTGAATAATGGAATTGGAATGTTCAAAAACATTGGGTCAAAAAGTGTTCGCCTTCGCTGCTCCTTATTGTCGGCGAAAAGATGTTGACAAGAAGAAGATTCAATTCACATCTCAATTCCAGCCCTAATGGTGGATAAAAGTTGTGCATTTGGAAGTGGGAAATTGTCGAAAAAAGGGTTGCATTATGTGCCCATTTTGCCAGCCATAAGTAACAACACCAAGTTGAACACTTTCTGCTCAACTTCGCCCACTTTCTCTCTCCCAACCCTAAGCTCTAGTGGAGCACCACCAATGGAGGAGAAGCCGAGCAAACAAAAAGGCCGAAAAAGGTTTCATTGTTGCGCCCAAATGGAATGGCGAATGAAACCGCCGAGCTCAATTCCACTTGAAATGGTCGGAAAAAACGGGGCCAAAAGTCACTGCTTTAGAGCGTGAACTCTGGCTCGCAGGCAGGCACACAAGTGTCTTTGGGGAAGATTTGAAGCCCACTTTTTGGGCCCTTTTTGCACTTCCTGTCGAAATTCTCTGCAACATTTTCCGCCACTTAAAGCTGGAGGAAATGGCACCAGGCAAACTATTTGGCCCCAGACTCTCTTCTCACTCAAATGAGCAGAGGCTGCAGAGAGTGCTGCAGAGAGTGAAACAGGGCCCAAAAAGAGGCAAAGAGGCGAAAAGTAGAAAGTGAAAAGTAAAAAATGCTCCCAGTTTGTCCTTGGCTCTGGAGGCCTGGTGCTCTTTTGACTCTTGTGGACGGAGACAAAAGCCAAGAGGTGGCCTTTGGGGCGCCTTCTCTTTGAGAAAAGAGGGGCCTGTGGAAAGATAATTCCTCTGGCCAAGTGCTCGAAATTAGATTAGACCCAGCGGATTGATGGCCGCCTTTGGCCTCCAATGGATCATTTCCCCGCTGACGAAGAATGAAAGTGTAACACTTTATAATTTGATAGCATTAAATCTGACCAGCGTCGAGTGTGGCCCAAGAGTCTGCTCAGAGCCGGTGTCTTGCTCGCCTGCCAAGCGTGCAGACTGGCCAGTGTGTCCAGTGTGTCTAGTGTGTCCAGTTGCGAAAGCCCAGGGGGCAAAAAAGGGGCCAGTTGTTGTAGCAAGTTGTCATCGGAGGCAGCATGAAATTGGCGCAAAACACTCTCCCACTTTGGCGCCGTTGCGACGGGCAAGCGGCCGAGCAAGCGGCCGAGTGGTCAGCGGAAATCGGATCGAGCGAGGTGGGCGCTAATGAAATGTTGGCGCCACTTTGGGCTTGTGGAGCAGCAGACTGTCTCTGGAGCAGTGCAGCAGTGCAGTGAAGCAGCACTGCAGTAAAGCAGTGCAGTAAAGCAGTGCAGTAAAGCATTGCGGCAACGCACAGCAGTCCGCACACAAGCACAGAAGCACAGACACAAACAAACACAGAGACAAACGCAAACACGATCGGACTCAATGCATCAAAAGGGGCCCAAAAAGAGGCTTCCTTCTGGCCAGCAGCCAAATGGGCCAGCTCGTTGGAGCAGCACTTTGCAAATTGAAAGATCCAAGTGTTCTGGGGCCAGTTTGGGCGCCCCTTTTGGCAAATTTATTACTCGCCCACCGAGAGGGCAACACAGTGGCAAGGGTGCGGCGGGTTAGGGCTGCAAATTGCGCCAACTGCTGCAGGAGGTCGCCATTTAATGATGTGATCCATTAAGTTGAAAAGTGGCACCACCAGAGAGCAAAGAGGGGCCAGAGAAGCTCCTTTGGCGCGCCAAATGGCTAGCCGAGAGACAAAGGGCCGGGAGGAAAAACATGCGCCTTGGCACGAGCCTTTTTCGGTCTTTTCCGGGAAATGATCAAAACAAATCAAAACAACAACAACAACAACAACAAGCACACTGGCCAAATGTCGTCACTGCAACGCGCAGCCACTTTCCGGCCAGCCATTTGCATCGAGCTCCTCTGGGCGCCACTTTTGCGGCCGCCAAAATCGGACAGGACGGACAGAGGTTGGTGCTCTCTCGCTCGGCCGCCCATTAGGCCTTGAGACACCTTGAGACGCCCTCTGGAGCGGCACTCGAGCTCAAGCGAGCAGGCTGGACGGGGCGCACATTAGCCCCGTCCAATTGGATCATCAATCATTTGACTTTTGTCGCCGGCCCACTTCCGGCCAGAGTTGCGCTCGGGGACACTTAGGCCGCACTGGAAGAGAAGGTTCTTGGATTTAATGCAGCGTTTTGTGCACTCTTTGGCGGCCTGTTTGTCTTGGGCAAAGTGGTGCCAGAACAAAGGCGACTGCTGGACGCTCGTAGGTCGAGCTTAGGTGCGGAAAAGTGCTAATGGAGCGAGGCGATATGGATTTGGTTAGGAAAATGAGCGATAAAAGAGCCTCTTTTCTATCAGAAGTTTTCTATCAAAAGTTTTGTATCAAAAGTTTTCTATCAAAAATCTCCAAGGAAGATCCCCGAGACTTGATCGTCCGCATTTCGATGGCTAATTTAATGCTAAATTTTCGTTTAAATTAATTCAATATCTCATCTAAATATATCCGAACATCTTGAAAGTCTCCACAGACTCTCAAGTGAGGACGACTAATGCCGGAGCATGAGAGAGTCTCAGGCCAGATCGATGTCGTCCTGGCGCTTGGCCACCATTGTGCTCACTATGAGACAGCAGATGAAGCTTAGGAGGAGTCCGAAGAGGAGGAGGGCCGAGGTGATGAGCCAGAAGGTGTACATGTAGACGGTTTTGTGGCAGTACCTTAGGCTGGAGACATTCTCAAAGTCTGGCTCGTAGTTTCTGAAGACGATCACGCAGCCGGCTATGAACCAGCCAAATAGGACACAGTTGAGCAAGGATTCGCAGATGGAGCTCTTGAGTCTGGTGGTCGAGTTGACCGTTTGGCCAGGCGGAATTGCGGTGGAGCCAAATGGGTTGGCGCCGCTGCCAGTCTCTAGGGTGAACTGCGCCTCGGCGGCAGCCTCAGTGTTGACTGCGCTTGTTGTTGTTGTTATTGTTCCCTCTGCTTGCGTTGCGTGCGCGGCTCTGCATGGACTAGTTTGCGCGGCCGCCGCCAGATGGCGCTCCGTCTCGTCCCACAGGCCAGCGCCGGAGGCTGCGTGGGGCAGACTGGCGCCCAATTGCTCGATAATTGGCCCACTTTGGGGCCGCCGCTCGTCCCCGGAAGCGCACAGGCCGCAGCTGGAGCCCTGGTCCGAGTCTGAGCCGGCCGGCGAGCCCGCAGCCGAGCCAGAGGGCGCCAGCGAGGCCTCGCTGGCGGCCGGCGAGCCCGCACGCTGCAGGCCGCCGCTCCGGTGCCTGTTGCGGTTCCGGTTCCGGTTTCTTGTGTCTGGGTTTCTTGTGTCCAGGTTTCTGGTATCCAAGTTTGGACTTGGGACTGCTGGCTGGTGGTGGCGGTAGAGCTGGTCTGCGGCGAGGGCGGCCGCGCGCTCGGCGGCGGCCTGTTTGCGGCACTGGGCGTAGCAGTGGAGGATGTTCTTGGCGGCCCACACGAGCCCGCCGGTGAGCAGGAAGGCGGGAATGTGTTCGATGTTGCACTTGTCTATGTAGACGGCGCCCACGATGATCATGGTGAATGGGATGAGGATGAGCAGGCCCACGAGCAGGGTGCAGCCCAGCGTGCTGGCCAGAATGATGAGCAGCCGGCGGGCCAGGTCGAGGAGGCCGCGCGAGCTCTTGCGCGCCTCGCGCATCTGGCCGAACAGCGCCTGGTAGCTGGGCGGCGGCGCGAAGGGATTCACCACCTCGTCGTAGGAGGGCGGCGGGCCGGCCACTCGGCCCTGGTAGAAGGGCACCACGCCGGGCAGACTGTGGTAGAGCGGCGGCGGCACCGCCTCGGCGGCCGCCAGCGACGCCTCCACCGTGCTGCTGGTGGCGCTGGAGGCGGACGCGTACAGCTGCCGCAACGACTGGCCCAGCTGGTCGCCCGCCTGCGACACGCGCTGCCGCACCTGCAGGCCCACCGTCGAGATCTTGGCCGCCTGACTGCTGCCCGGAGCTTGGCTTCCGCTTGGGTTTCCGCTTTGGGCTAGTGCGTGGCTTCCGGTTTGGCTTTGGTCTGCAGTTGTGCTTTGGTGCGGGCTTGAGTCTGGGCTTGGGTCTGGGTGGCTTGCGGGCGGGCTGGAGGCCGCCTCGAGGGGCTGGGCGGCCGTCATTTGCTCGCCTGGTGGCTACTCTCTCGCTTTCCGGTGGACACTTGCTTCCGCTCGCTGCTTGCTGGACGGGCGCTGCTTGGGGCCGGCGGACGCGCGATCAACAGGGCTCCGGTGTGGCTGGGCTGTGGAGCTTGGCGCTCGCTGGGGCGCGGGGGCGCAACTGGCCCTCAGTGCAGGCTGTGTGTCGCTGTTCGCGAGCCAAAGGCGCACTCAAACTCGCAAGTCAGACTCGCACCGAAATTTGCACTGAAACTTGCACTGAAAGTCGTGCACTGCGCACTGCAGTTCGGCCCACTGGCACTCCAAGTCCAAAGGGTTCGCACGCGAGAAAGCAGAAGGCGCACGGCTGCTCAGCACGCGCTCCCTGCAAACTGCAAGCGGCGAACTCTGCGCACAAACACACACTCTTGCGCGCCGCCCTCACTCTCTGGCCGCTCACACTCTCCGGCCACCAAGCGACCACTGTCTCAGCCGCTCGAGACGCGCAAGCTGCTCGCATCAACAAGCAAGCCGGCCACAACCAGCACAGAGCCCTCCTCTCGCTGGCCCGCTTCTGGCCACTCTTCTTCCCACTCTTCTTCCCACTCTGCTCGCCACCAGAGCACCTGCACACAACCTGTTCCAGCGCCTGCGAGCCGTACTCACAGCCCAAGCTAGCCGCTCCTCTGCTCTCCGTCTGCGAGTCTCTCTCTCTGTTGCGTCTTGCCAGGCGGCCGCCTCTGCCTGTTTGCTGCCTCTCACTGTCGCCCAACGTCCATCCGGCCACTCGCCGCTCGGTCACTCTGCCACTTGGCCGCCCGTTCGGCGAGCTGCAAACGGCGAGCTGCAAACGGCGAGCTGCAAAGCTGGCCAGAGAGCAACAAAGCAAAGCGGGAAAGCCGATGGGAAAGCCGAGGGCAAAGCGGGCGGGAAAGCGCGCAGACACTAAGCGGGCTGCACGACGATGATAATGAGCCCAGTGGTGCCAGCAGGCTCTCTCTCTGGCGTGCACTGAACCAAGCGACTGGGACGAGCGACCGCCCAAAGCGGCCGACTGGAGGGCTCTGTGTTAGCCAGAGACTAGGGCTGGAGAGTGGGGCGCGCGGGCAGCCCGTTGACCGACATGCGTGGTGTGCCAGTTGTGTTTGGCTGCAGGTTGGTTGGGCGCAGGAAGGCGCTTGGGGCGCGCATTTGCATGGCGAGGGGGCGGAAAAACGGGCAGAGAAATGGGCGCAAGAGACAGACTAGGGCAAGGGTGCACAATGCAGTTCGCTCGATAAAGTGCGCACAAAGCGGGCCCGCCGCAGACTGTGTGCGTTGTGCGTGCGAGCAGTGTGCGAGCGGGCGAACCTGCGCGCACGCGAGCCCAAAACCAGTGGAAACCATTGGCGACCGTTCGGGCCAGACGACAGCACGTGATTGGGCCTTGTTTATCTCTATCTTTATCTTCATCGGCGGCCGCCCACCCGGCCAAACGAGGGCCAACTCTCGAGCCACTTCTGGAGAACTGTTGTTGTTTGCGATGATTGTTGATGCCTTTTCATCTAGCCCCCCGAAGACAGTCCCCGCTCGCTGGTGGCCCCGCCCCAGCCCCGCCGACCGGCAAGCCGGCAAGCCGGCGCCCCCAGAGGTTCGGGCGCGGGCAGCCTCTGGCACGCGAGCTCGCCGCAAACAGACCCACACTCGGGCGCAAATGGCCGCCCGACACGCGGGCCGCGCCCCCTCGACTCTGCGGCCAGTCAGTGGGGGCCAAGCGAGCGCCGACGAGCAGCCAGCCCGGCGACAAATTCAATTAGGCCCTCGAGCTGCGCTCCACCCGCGGCGCCCGACAGGCCGGGTCTCGGCGAGATTTGTGGCCCCTCTCGAGGCTGCCCTTCCGGGCTGGCGACCTACACGATTCGTGCGCCTCGAGCTCGGCCGAGCGGGCGCAACAACCGACGCAACCAGAGCGAGCTGGAGTGGGCGGCTTTTTTCGAGTGCGCGTGCTTGGGGCGCGGCTGCACTGCGAGAAAACTCAGTGCGTTTCGCGGCCGCTCCTTAGGGCAGGCAGAGAAACGCGCGCAGTTGCAGTGCGGCCGCACAAGTTTGGAAGCCAAACTTGTGCTGCGAAATTGGCCGCACACAAAAGCAGCACAGCAGCGCAGCTTCTCTTTTCCCCCATTTTGGGCCCAAACACTGGCCCAATTGTGCGGCTTTCCACTCGCTCGACCCTCAACTCTTTCCACTCTTTCCACTGGCTGCACCCGCCGGCAACTCTTGCTTTTTCCCCCGCCTCTGTCCTAATCTGCGCCCTCAGCCTGCACGTCAAATTGTTTGCCGCCATTGTGCGGCTCAAATTATGAGCTAATGGCGCCAAGCTCGGCCCACTCAACGCCTGGCCCACCGAGCAGCAGAGGATCCAGCCAGCCTCTTGACAGTGGCTGGCCTAACGTGTCCGCCAGCTGTGCCTCCGCCAGTTTGTCGCCCGTCGCGCTCGCCAACGTGACGAGCCGGCGCCGCCAATTTGCCCCAGTCTCTCTCTCTCTCACTTCCTCGCTCAATATCCGTCTCCCCCTCGCCTCCGGCAGGCCTGCAGGCTCCATCAGCCGCGGCGGCGCCACTCTAAGCCCAGCGGGGGCTCATATTGCGCCGCCGAGACAGACGGGAAGGCGCACAGAGACAGACAATGGGCGAGAACAATTGCAGTAGTGGGCCAGGGCAATGGGCGGGCGCAATTTGGGGCACGCGCCACAGTTGGAGGCCCATTTTGCGCCCCATTTTGCAGCCTCCACTTGACATTCGCCGCGCACGGTTTGCCACTGCAGGTGCGTGTGTGCGCCCACTCGCCGCCTTTCTCCCCGTTTCGCCCGCCTTTCTCCCCGTTTCGCCCGCCATCATGCCCAGTTTTCGCCCCTTTTGCCCCAAAAGGGGCGGCTCAGCCACACAAGGCTCGCAGCCTGGAGGCTGCACAGCGCTGCAGACTGGCTGCGGCTCGTAGGCCCTACAAGCAGACCCAATAAGCCGGCCCAAATGACGAGAATAAGCAATCCTAATTAGCTGGAGAGCAAGATTTTGCACGCAACTCTGGCCAAAGTGCGTCTGCAAACGACACACTGGGCAGAGAGCCAGCAGTCTTGGCGGCAGTCCCTTGCGAGCTTCCAGCAAGCGTTTAGTGGCCAGATGAAAGAGTGAGAGCGGCCGCATCAGACAGTCTGCAGGCCAAGCTCGCGAGTGGACCTTGTTGCAGCCCCCATCGCAGCCGAGCAAAGAAGGCCACAAGGGAGAGAGGAAAATCGCCACATCACACAGACAAAGAGCGTCCACTTGGTTCAGCTTTATTTTGAATTTTGCCCGCTGGATTTTCGCCTGGCCAAATTTGTGCCATTTGTGCCATTTTTTGTTCGCATTTTGAGGCCAAATTTGACGGCCAGAAATTGGCCACAGACACTCCTCCCTGAAGATCAGGAAGAAACGTGGAGCCCAAGACTGCGATCCAATGATTTTACATGCAGAGAATACAGAGAAAAAAAAATAACAACGCTCGCTTCAATGAGACGCAACGACACAAGAGACACTCTCTGACACAATCGCGCACACAAACAGACAGAGACACACAAACAGTGCCACACAGACACAGTGACAAGGACAAGGAGTAACGGTGTCTCGGCAGCCAGTTGGCCTAAGGGAGTGTGTCAAGTGCGCGAAGACACCAGACCATCGAGAAGGAAGGAGCAGCTGCAGGCGAGAAGGAGGGCTGGCAATACCGGTTTTCTGGCCGTCGAGCGGCTCATTGTTGTCTTGGCTTCTTTTTCAACAAACACATTCGTCAGCCATCTCTTCGCTTAGGGCTTGGCTGCCTGGTCGTGCACTGGCTGCATCCGAAATAATAAAGGCCGGCCAGTCCTAAGGGTGGAGAGAGATGCAATCGGGAAACAAAATGGAGG
>Ga0268247_10000508_pt1 | contig 13091 bp, 9 predicted proteins | sample AgamicOrMae_FD_200245 | JGI IMG/M metagenome (GOLD analysis project Ga0268247, IMG submission 200245) | Agave microbial communities from Guanajuato, Mexico - Or.Ma.e (v2) (version 2) | ecosystem: Host-associated > Plants > Phyllosphere > Phylloplane/Leaf | place: Guanajuato, Mexico | collected... | reverse complement strand
AGGCAAATCAGATTTGTGCCCACCATGGGCTCGCTCCACTCGGGCCACACCTCGCTGGTCAAGTGTGCCGCCAGCTTGACAGTCGCCCCCTTTGCCTCCCATTCTGACGCATCGAAGCACGAGAACAGCAACAACAACAACAACAGAAATATGGACACTTCCGTCCCCCAGTTGTCCAGCTGGAGGCGCCAGCAGAATTCAGGGCAAAATTGGACGGGGGACAAGAATAACTTTGCCGTTATTGTTTCCATCTTTGTCAATCCAATCCAGTTCAACAGTCGGCAGGACTTTCTTAATTATCCAAACAATCTGGCTGAGGATATTGAGATTTTGAGGCAAACTCGCCTGGTCGATTACGTGTTTGTTCCACATTGCAGCGACATTCTAAACACCTCTGACCAATTTGGCCACTCAACAGCAACAGCAACAACCAAATCTCAGCCACTCACTGGCCGCTTGTGTCGCGTCGCTCCGCCCAACAGTCCGATGGCGCTCGATCTCGAGGGCAGATCCAGGCCGGGCCACTTCGAGGGCATGCTCACCATAGTCTGTAAACTGTTCAACATTGTTCAACCAAATTGGGCATTCTTCGGCGAGAAGGACTATCAGCAATTGTTGTTGGTCTCCAAGATGGTTGACGATCTGAGCATGATGACCCGCATTTGTCCAGTGGAGACTGTCCGCGAACAAGATACCAATCTACCACTGTCGTCGCGCAATAGTCGCCTCAATCTGAGACAAAGACAATCGGGTGCCATCATGTTCGATATCCTGCATAACGCTAAGCAAATCCTCGAGCAAAGCTGCCGCCAACAATGGGTCGGCGCCACTGCTAGTTATCGGGCCCAAAAAATTGACTTGGACCTCACCATTCTCAGCTCAATGTTGGCCACCCAGTCTCTGTTCGGCTTGAACGATCTTCGTGTTGCTGGAGGCACTAAAACTGGAGGTGATCCTGATAGCTCGCCCCTTAAGGATGGATCCTGCAATGTCGATGTGGACTATCTCGAACTAAGGTGTGCCAAAGATCTCACTGTGATCCAATTCGATGAGAGCCTGAAACTCTATGATTGCCAACTTGGTTGCGTCAAACATAAGCGTAAAAATTCCCCTGCCAATGTTCTTGAGGCTCGTTTGTTGATATCAGTCATTGTGGCCAATACTAGGTTGCTCGATAACATTGGTGTTAAACTCAATCTGCTTGATGAATAATATTAATATATCTCATCGACCAAACATTCTTCTGCATGCGAGTGTTTGTATAATTTATAATTTGGATTAAAAAAGTATAACAAAAAAAACAAGACAATCAATCATATTGTTATCTTGTATCACATGAAGTGTTAATGATTTTGGAAGAAATTAGTCATGGCGCCAACCCTTAGACACCATCTCATCTTCCCTTCGATCTGACCCCCTCTAATTGCTCGAAATGCTTCCTTGCATTCTTAATATTCAACAATGTTGCTGACGAGGGTATCGATGAGTCTGACATCACCACCATCACATAGGTATTCTGGGTGAACACGTCTATAAAGGCAGCGAAACGTGAGTTCCTCAGCTCCATGCTCTGAAATTGGGCCGCCAATTTGCTGCAACTCAATTTGAACTGTTTTATAATGTTTGATACGCGTTCAAATCTATGAATATCACGGTGTTGTTTTCGTTGACAATAGGATATGATGAGGAAAGTTGCCCGCTCAAACAGCAACACTTCATCGGCGTCTATGGACTCGGCAAAATGATTCAAATGTCGTTCAAGTTCTTGAACATTCGGTACAAGAGTATATACGATTGCTGACCAAGCTTTGTATAAGGTTTCATCCCAAATTGAGGTCCTAAAACAAGTGCACGACATGTTTGGGGTGAGCGATCGGAGTCTATTCTCTCGCTCTCTAAAAACTGGGTCACGTTGATCGTCAGCCACAAGATCCATCTTGTGTATCAGACAAAAAACTTTGGCCTCTGGTGAATATTGACTTAGAGCATCCAGGCAGGTTCTATAATAGTGAGTGTCACGATCGAGTTCGCGCGATTCAACGTCAAACACATAGATGAGAACTTCGACACTTCTGAATATGTTATCTTTCTGATTTGAGAAATAATTCTCCATAAAACCCTCTTGACCCCCACAATCCCATAAGTTGAGCACGAGATCACCTAGGAACCTAACGTGTGAATGTTCAACATCTATGGTAGCCCCTAACCTCCGTGTATCCCGAGCTATGTAGTTTGCGAATATGATTGACCTCATGCTTGTCTTTCCCGAGCCACTTTTCCCCATTAATAGAACTTTCTTCTTCATCTTTGCAGACTTGTCTAGTAATTGGAACAATGTGAGACGATTCAATCAGTTAAAATGATTTAATAAAACGATTTATATCTCATATCTGAAGGATGGATATGAAAGAGATCTGATAAAGTTTGTTCGTGCGGGAACGAATTGAACCATGGCGTCAATTCAATTCGCCTGCTGTCCCCTGTGGAGAAATTGTTTTCAGCGTCAGCTGTTCAGTTTATCAGATTTGGGCTTCAGACACTTTCTCGCTACGTCAACTGAGATTGTCATATTTTTGGGGCTGAATTTCCATTAGTTCGCCTGTTTTGTTGTCCAAAGATATATTCAACCATGGCGGTAAGCGAATTAACATTGAAAAACTACCAGAAGCAACTGAAGGATGGCATTAGGGATGTGTATGAAAATTTCATGGATATATTGAAATGTCGAACGGACCAATTGGCCTTTGATATACAAGTGAAAACGTCTGATATGTTGAGGGCTTATCAATCATTGATGAGTCTAACCTCGGAGATAAGAACTCTTTTGATAATAAATGATGAGGATGATCAGCAGGCCCAAGACAAGGAGATCAACAACATCAGAGACAAGGAAAAATTGATCAAGTTGCGCGATGACATGGCAATGTTCCTCTACGAACTGGAAATACCCTTACCATGAAGGTATCACAAATCCAGCAACAGTATGTGAATAGGAACATAGGACGATGGATCTCATGCATAAGTTGAAAGTAAATAATGAGCAATAAAATCAAACTGGTGTGAGCACAAATAGAATCTAGCTCCACCAGAAGGGTACACTGAGAAGGCAGCGAGTTAGATTGGCGGATTGTGGTGTCTATGAGTATGCTAACTGAATTAGCTAGAGAGTGTCCAAATTGAATCACATTGAGTGGTGTCTTTTTAGCAGCACCACAAGAGGGAACAAGGGATGTTTGCTTATGCAAGAGAGGCTCGAGTGCCATTTGAGTTGTAAACCAGAGGCAGAGAGTGAGTGGAAATTTGCATATTAGGTTAGTGGCTGGTTGCTTGGGACAGTTCTGGGCCAGCCAGAAAGGGAGGAGGAGGCATTGCTGTTGGGGCCACTTGTTTGCCCAGAGAATGGCGAATTAAATTAAAGATTATGATTCTGAGCGTCAAAACAAGGACGAGAGTGGCCTAGGCGCCTTGTTTGTCTCTCTTGGTTTGCTATTAACAGTGAGTGGCAGCCAGTTGGGGACTAGTATCATCTTTTGGAGGCGTCTGGCATTGGGCCCCATTGGTTGGTGGTGGGCTTTATGCGTTTGGTTGGCAAACTGGAGCAAGTGGACGGCTGGCATGCTAATGCCTTTGCGAGGTGGGAGCTCAAACGTTCCGAGTGGAGTCGCATTTGGCGCTTGAAGGGGGAAAGAGCGAGCCAGAGAGAGACGAGCTGAGTGAACAAGTGAATCTATATGGTGGGCCGAGTAATGGGGGAGATTTGGGGCCCCTTTTGGCTGCATGCATTGGCGAGGGTTGCTTGCTGCTTGGGGCGCACAAAAGGGGCTCTGCCGCAAGCAGTGAGATCACTTTTGTTTGGGCTGCAGTTGCAAGTTGATTTTGGCCAGGCTTTACGAGCATACAAGAGGGGCCCAAAGTGAAAGAGAGAGCCCAAAAGAGAAAGCAAATTGTGGGCCCGTATTAGTGGCGTGTAGTCAATGCTTATGTGTTGCGTATGTGGCCCCCCTTTGGTGGCGCCTTTGCTGTGCTCTTTGTCCCTCTCTCTCTCTCTGACTGTGTGTGGCGACAAATTGCTTGGCTCTCTGTGTGGCACCGGAAGGCAAATTGTTTGCGCCACCACAAGCGGCCAAATGGAATCAAGTTGATCCGAAATCTATCATTGTTATTGTTGTTGCCGCAGTGCAAACACGCTCACCAGCGCGCCACAATAACAAAACAACATGATCGTCGATGTCCGCACACAATGGATTGCGGCCCAGCGTTCACTTGCCTCTTCTGCTGCTGCTTGTTGTCCCAATGCGGCGCCCCATTGGAAATGGGCGCTCTTCCACTGTTGCCAATGTGTCCAAGTCCAAGCTCGTCGGTGCCATTCCTTAGGCCTCCTTAGGCAAGTGTTTTGCTGCGAGATTTTCGACGTGTGCCGCCAATCAAAGCGCACAAATTGTTTGCCGGCCGCCACAAATGGAATCTGGCCTGGTGGCACCCTTCCGGCTTGGCCACTGGCCGAAAAAGCCTTCTCAAACGGCCAATGGAAAGCGCCAACTCCATTCTGGCCGACAAAATATCATCTCGCCTCCGCATTAGTGACGTTTGCAATTTGATATATCGCAAATGGCGCGGCCCAGCCCAGCCCGAGCGCAAACTAATGTGGCCGATTATCTTGTTGTTTTGGCTGACCCGTTCGGCAAACCTTTCGGCTTAGGTGGGCCCCCATTTGGGCGCCCAAATCGACAGGCTTAGGCTATGCTAATGCTCAGCTTCGGGCACGGACCCAAGTCAGCCCACCGCGGCACCTAATCCACGGGCAGGCCGGCTGCCGTTTGCTGCCTGTCCGACGGCTTGGGACGAGCGGCGAGGTGGCGCCCGATCGAGTCCTTTGCGTGGCTTTGTTGTGGCCGCCCGGGCGAGCGGAAGGGGCGGCGGAGAAATCGAAAAGTCGGTGGGCGCCGGAGCTCAAATCCTCGGGGTGTGCAGCTACAGCTGGCCGCTCGGGCTGAAAATCGGCCGGGCTTTGCGCTGCATTGCGCAAAGGGGCGCCGCTGCGGGCGCACCTTAGGTGCGGCTCGCGCGCAAGCAGCACTCCCTTTTGCCCTGATTGACTGGCGCGCAACCCGAACTTGCCGCAGACTCGTGCGCGCACGTGCTGCAGCTTTGGGGAGTTTCGCCTGATTTGCCCTCTTTTGCACACACTCTCCCCCCAGTCGGGAGGCAAATTTCTCGCTTTATTATTATATAATCCACTTCTGGCCGCCGCTCACTTCCCATAGCTATTTTATTTCTCGTGTTTTCTCTCCCAAAGTGGATTCTCCCTTCGAAGCTTTCGAAGCAGCCGCCTGGACAAGCGCGCTCGCTGCAACCTCTTCTGGCCAGACAGCGCTGCTATTGCACCCTCCTCTTCGTGGAAACTGATTTTTCCCATCTCGCACCACTCTTCATGCCAGCAGCTCAGACTGGCGCCCATTTGGCCCCTCCTGCTCAAATCGATCAAAGAGGCCCCATGCTCCAGGAGCGCGCCCGTCGTCTGTTGTCGGGGGCGCCATTGTGGTGGAGGTGGTGTTTAAGCAACGAAGATTCCCTTCCCAAATCCTGCCGCTGTTCTAAAGCTCCGCAACTGGCCAGCGCCGGTTGGGCCTCAGTCTTTGGTGCGATTTGTCCATTTTTGCCTGATTGCAATTCGATTGGCGCCAGATCAATGGGGCCCACTGATTGGTTGGCTCGGCTGGCCACCGCCAGCTCCAGCTCGAAGAGTATTAGGTGCAGCTTATAGGACCTGGAGTCAGTTAAACGCGGGGGTGCCGTGTCGTGTTTGGGCCAGTGTGCAGGTCCAGAAGGGCGGCGACAGATTGGCAGGGCCATTGGTTGGTGTTGGGCGGCGGAAATAGAATTAGTACCCAGCTAGTTTGGCGGTTTGGGGCGCGGGGGCGTGTCGCGCGGGTTGTGCGCGCTCAGAGATCAAGAGGGGGGCGCGCGCGGGCGATTGGCGTGCGGCTCTCACGGATATTTGCCCGCCTGCTTGGGGCGGGTTCGTTCGCCGGCTCGAGTGCGCGCTGGGCCCGCACGTTTGGGCGCGCGCGACACGCACGTCGGGCCAGCGCGCGCGGGCCTGTTGACGCGCGCCGCTGACAAGTTCGGGCGCGTGCCCAAATTGATTGGACACGCGCCGCCGCTCACTTAATGATGTCACCACGCCCGCCGGCTGAAGCGACCTTAGGGCGAGCTAAGGGCGCCTCTGACACTCGAGGGCGCCCCTCGCACACGCTCAGACACACTTCCACTTACCTTCTGAGCGGCGACTCGGGCTGCAGTCCGGCCGCTTGGTTGTAAACAATTGCCGCTTGACCATTGGCCTGGTGGCCCTGACTTGTCGTTCGCGGCTGAGGGGCGCTCGGCGGCGAGTTGGCCGCCGATCGAGCGCCCGACGAGCACGACGAGCGCGACGGAGAGCCCGACGAACACGAGGAGCCCTGCCGTCTGGGCGCGGGGCTCAGGCGTGACTGGAGACACTCCTCGGGACCAGCGAGGCGCAAGTAGTCGCCCAGGAGCAGCCGGAAGAGACTTCCTTGAAGACTTGGCCTCAGCTCGGCCGCTTGCTCCTCACAGGCAGTCTCCTCGAGCGGCTGGCCGCTCAGCAACACCAGCAGCTTCAGCAGCGCCCAGTCGGCGGGCTCGTGCTCGGCCGTCAGCCTCTGGAGACGCTCGAGACTGGCCCAAAGGCTGGCCACACACGGCGCCTCGAGCTCGGCCAACGGTTGGCCAGCGCGCTCCTGCACGCTGGCCAGCAGGCCCAACTTGTCAAGCTGCGCCCCGAGCGGCTCGCGCGCCGACCAGAAGCCCGCCCGGTGCATTGCCGACTCCGACAGGCTCGGTCCTGCCAGTCTGGCCAGCAGCTCGAGCATGGCAGAGGCCCACACGTGCACGGGGTGGCCTCTGAGCTGCAGGTCGAGCTCGACGAGCCGCTGGCGCAGCTCGCCGGCCGAGAAAGCGGCCCACAAACAGGGCAGCCCCGCGCGCTCGGACTCCAGCCAGGGCCCGAGCGATTCGGGAGGGGGCGTGGCGGCGGGGTGGCCGAGTGCCGCGCAGAGCGCGTCGCCTGGGCCGAAGTGGGCGCCGGCGTTTGGGTGGCCAGAGGTGCGACGGCCGAGCGGGCCGTGTGCCAGTTGGTGGTGGGGCCGCGCCAACTCGCCCTGGTGGTGGGCGAGGAGCGCGGGCCAGGCGTCGGGATTGCTGGAGGCGCGCGCGTCCGAGGGGGGCGGCGCCTGCGGGTGCGGCCCGACGGCGAACTGTTGCTGTGCGTCGCGCGGGCAGCAGCCGAACGGGTGGGCCTGCTGGTGGGCGAACCCGCCCGCACAACCCTTCGCTGCGCCAGTTGCGTGCGAATTCGCGGGCCCCCCGCTCACGCCCACTCCCACGGCGAGCTGGCCCGCGGGCTCGGGCAGCACTGCAGTGACTGTGGCGGCCACGCCCTCTCGGATGAGTTTCCCCGCAATGAGCTGGTCGTTGAGGAGCATCTCCGGCCTGATGGTGGCCGTATTCCTCGGCTGGCGCTCGTTCTGAACGGCGTCCTTGTTCATTCCCATGTTGATGCACTTCTTCAACCGGCACGACTGGCACTGGTTCCGGTGCTTCTTGTCTATAACGCAGCTTCCGGTTCCCGCCTGGCACCTATAGATGAGTTTGCGGCGCACCGAGCGCTTGAAGAAGCCGCTGCACCCGTTGCAGGCCAGGATGCCGTAGTGCTTCCCCGACGACACGTCGCCGCACACGATGCAGCTCAGCGCCTGGCCGCCGCCCGGAGCTGCCCCCGAACCGGAAGTGGACTCTGAGGGGCCCACTGGCTCCGTGCCATTGGGTTCGCCCGCATCAAGCGCCGAATCGGCGGTGTGGCTCTGCTCTGGGCCCGCCGGCGGGTCCTCGTCTTCCGGCGAGCCGCCGCAGCTCGCGCGCCGCGCCCTCTTCCGGTTGGGCTGCCCAGGGCGCTCCAGCGGACTGTGTTCGGGGCTGGCGCGCGCCTGAGGCCCTCCAGACAGTCTGTCGAGCTCCTCGTAATGCTGCTCTGTCTTTCCACCTTTCTCCACCTGAGACTGTCTGTCGGTCGCCTCCAGGCCACTTCCGGTTCCGATATCGATCAGCTCGTCGTCCCTGCTGGCGTCTTGCTGCTGCTGTCTCGGCGGCGCTGCTTCCGCCTCTGCGGCTGGCCAGCTGGCCGCTCGCTCGCTTGCGTTTGGCCCTAAGCAGCGCGTCAGGTTGAGCGCGTCTACCTCGGCCGGCAGACAGTTGCCGCTTCCGGTTTGCGCACTCTGCTGCTGCTGTTGATGTTGATGTTCGGCTAGGTGCTGGTGGCGCTGCTGGGCCAGTTGCTGGTGCTGCTGGGCGGCCAGCAACGCGGCCAGCCAGTTCACCTGGTCTTGGGGGGCCGCGAACTGGCCCGCGGGGGGCGCGTGCAACTGGTGCTGCTGGCCCGCCGGCCAGCCCAAGCTGGCAAGCTCGCCGCTCGCCGCCACCAGCGGCTCCTCAGGGCCGCCCGCGTGCAGCCGTTGGGCGAGCTTGGCGCAGGGGCCGCGCTCCTGGCCCAGCGCCTGGCTCGCCTTGTGCAGCTCGTACACTTGCTGCTGTTGCTGCTGGCGCATCAGTGTGGCCGCCGCGAACGCCATCGCGTGCCGCCACTGCTGCTGCTGCTCTGGCCCGCCGCTCATCTCCGCCCGCAGCCGCTCCCTCCGCGCTCACCACTTCCGCCGCTACTTCCGGTTTCCCCTAGTTCTTCTGACTTCCTTTTTGCTTCTTCCTTGGCGCTCGCACTTGTCCTTTCGGCTCGCTCGCTCGCCGCACACTGTTCCTCGAGCGTGGAGTGCAAAATCCGCGCTCTCCGACTTCTCGCTGGCCTATAGCAGCGCCCACTTCCGGTTGCCTTCGGGCTCGCCTTGTGAGCCTCTGTGGCGAGCTAGACGCGCGCAACTTGCTCTAAGGGCACGCTCGAGAGTCTCGCACTTTGCCGCTCGACTGTGAGCGGGCAATTCGAACAGAAAGACACTCACGCCAAGCTGAACAATGAAACTCGCTTAACGATCGGCCGCGAAAGTGGCCCGCTCGCCTTTTCCTCTCCCAACAAGCTTTGATTGATTCCCAATTGGACTGGCCGCGCGCAATTGCACTAATTTCTATTTATTTCAAATCCTCTCGATTGCCCCAAACTATCGACTTGTCTCTCTGAGTGAGAGTCTCCCTGAGAGTGTCTGAGTGAGACTGTCTCTAAGAGTGTCTGTGAGAGTGTCTTTGTTTGTCTCTCTCTCTCTGTCTCTTGCTCGGCGCGCTTCCGCCTCCAACTAGCCAAGTGCGATCTTGGGCCGCGCGCGCGACAATTGCCAACCATAAAAATAAAACGACCACCAAACGCGAGGTGATTTGGGGGCCAAAAAGTGGGCCCAAAATGTGGCCACTTTTCCTTCCTCGCGCTTGCTCGCCGCTCACTAACTCTCAGAGCTTTTCTGGTTAGTCTCACGCGCTCGGCTCGCTTGCGTCACGTTCCAGTTGGCTCGAAACGGGGCGTCTTCGCGGCCCCCAACTTGATACAATTAAACTGGCACAAACAACTCCTCCTCCTTGTGCGCCTCTCTGGAGGCCCCGAGCAACTCTGCCGCCACGGCCCCACTGCGCCGCTCCAGCCAGAGCCCAGCGGCGCCCCCAGCTGAGCCTATCTGCCAAATGGGGGCGGCAAACTTTGTTGTCCTTCTCGCCCATTGTTTGCTGTTCATTTGCTGATCTGTGATTGCGCACAACCCACTGCGCATGCCACTTGACGAACCTGCGTCACTGCGTCAGTGCGACTGCGGCTCTATCGCACACAGTCTGCCGCTCTATCGCACACAGTCTGCGCCCCCATTGCACACACTCTGCGGCCCCAGCACGCACAGTCTGCAGCACGAGCAGCACAGACAGTCTGCGGCCCAGCTCAGTTGCCGCACCTCAGCTGTGCCGCCCTCCACTAATCTGCTCGCTCTTGCCTTTCCACCTCTCCCGCTCGGCCCAGCTCGCTGCCCTTCCGAGCTCGCCGGAGGCCTCCGAGACGCCCGCCGCCTCCATATAGGGATCCTCCTGGGCCTCCTCCTCCTCGCTGGGCCTTAATCGGAGCCCTCCGATTATGATAAATGATTTCGCAAGCCCCTGAGAAGTGCCACCTCTTCGCTTGAAAGGAGGGGGCCAAAAAGGGAGGAAAGGATTTAATTTGGGCCCACTTTTTGGCTCGTCAATCTCGCCGCTCGTCTCATTCGTGCCCAATCGGGCCGGCGACTTCCTGCCCGTCAACTGGGACGAGCAAAAAGTTGTTACAACGCTTAAACTGAGCTGCAAGATCAATCGGAGCTCGTGCTGAGGGCCGCGAGTGTGCCCGCCCAGTGGCCAGGAGGGGCGCAGTTCCGCCAGGGCGAGCCCGCAGCCGAAAGGGGCCCTCGATCGGACGGGGATTCGTCAGTTTTGATAGTTTTGACTCGGCGCCGTATAGGCCGGCCGGCCTTTTAGCGCGCAGGAGTCGGTCTGCCCGCAGACTGTCGCTGGCCCAGTGCGCGCTGGCCGCCCAGTTCGCTGCGGCACGCACTGCAGTGCTCACTGTGCGCGCCCTAAGGGCAAGTGCAAGCGCGAGCTGCGCGCAAGTGTGAGCCGCGCGCAAGTGTCACTAGCTCTCTCGTGATTTATTCTTCGCGCCCACTTTCTCATTGGCATTTGGGCCCGAATACGTGTAACAAATTTGCCAAATAATAAATCATAGCGCGCCCACTTCCTTCCGCCTCGGCCGGCCCAATTTGTGCCCCCTCGGAGGAGCGCCCGGGCCCATTAGTGGGCGTGCGGGCGGCCGGGGGCCAAGCGGCGAGCCCTGGACGAGCCGGAAGGAGGCCAGGGCCGAGCGGTGGCAAACAAGTGTGTGTCAGGCCTGTCGGTGGCCCGGAAGGCGCGGCGCCTGTGCACTAACTGGAGCTAAACGGAAATCAGCAGGTGCGCCGAGGAGAAGACGGCCAAGCAGTGGCGGCGCTCCAGTGGTGGTCCTGGGCTGCAGGCGGCCTTCGGGGCGCGATTGGGCTCGCCGCAAGCGCTCTGCTCACAGTTCGCGGCCCACCAGCGCCAGTCACAGACCGTCAGTATCTCCTGAACTAGCGGGGGGCGCCGGTGCGGCCATCTAGCCGACAAGTCCACTGGCGGCCGGCCCACTTTTACTCCTCCTCCTGGGCCGCCGGCTGAGTCGCCGGTCGGTCCACTGGCGCCCAGCGGGGCTGCGGCTGACCAGTGGTGGCCAGAGGCGAGCAGTGGTGGGCAGTGGTGGGCAGTGGTGGGCAGTGGTCGCAGCGGGCGGCGTTCGTTGCACAATTATCGGGCCGTCTGACGCGAGAAGCGAGCGGGAGTTTGTTGTCATTTGTTTTATGATTTGGCCCATTGTTTGTGTGCGTGCGCGTTCGCCTTCGCCTTGGCCGCTGCTTGGGGCTGGCGCGCGCGCACTGCACAGTGGCAATTTTCAATCGCACACGCACTCCAATGGGCTCCAATAGGCTCCAATGGGCAGCGCACTGCACACCGCCAAAAACGCCGCCCGGCCCACAACAATTGCCGCCCGCCAAACTGGACCAAAGTTGGGGCCAGTTTGGGGCCCCAAACTGGAGACTGGCGCAAATTAGTTCGACACAAAAACTCCTCCGGCCTCTCATTAGCGCTTTGATGGGCCCTGAGTGTGCCTCTAAACTGTGCCCAACTGGAGCGACTCTATCAAAATGGCACAACAACAACAACAACAACTACCAACAACAAAGCGGCCACCACTACATCGCTCCAAAGGGTCGCCAACTGGACCATTTAGTCAAATAACTTTCGCACTTTACCACTGCCATGCGACTAGATCAAATCCAATCAATTTGGCCGCCAACTTGGCCGCCTCTTTTTATGGCCGCTTCCCTTTCCATTGGTCGTCCTCCATTCCGAGGCCAATAGGCTGCCCTCAACTCACTCTCTCAATTCACAACTCAATCTCAATCTCAATCCCACACTCACTCTCAATCTCAATCTTGAACCAGTGCATTCAGTGAGCCTTCACTCTCTCTCTCTCTCTCTCTCTCTCTCTCTCTCTCTCTCTATCAGTCACTCTCCAGCCAACTGGCCCCAAGAGCAGCTGAACTTTTGACTAAACAAATTTGATTTCCCAGAATCCAGCCAACACGAAACACTTTCAGCCCAATTGAAAGTGCCAACCCCAATTGAGAGCTCACTCGAAAGCTCCCAAATCCACTCGAAACTTCTAACCCATTCAACTTCCGCCCTGTCCGTCTGTCTGCCTGTGTGTCTGCCAGTGCAAAGGGGCGCCACCATGGCCTCATTTGGCGTCAGGGTGCGCGTGCCACATCCATTGGCAGCAAACGGGACCAATACGATTAAACGAATTGCCTGCCAATGCCATTTGTATGCTAAAGTTCCATGCGTGATTATTTAATGCCACCCAAACGGCACACTGCTCGTCTATTATGAAAGTCAACCCATTCATTTGGACAATCCGCCAACTTTTCTACCAATCTAAAAACAACAACAACAACCATTGCGCTTCCAGACGTCTAACAGGCACCCAGAAGAGGCCGCCCTTTTTCCCGATCCTTGCTAATGATTTTATTTTTCCCATTCGACTCTAGTCATTCCACTCATTTGACTCGTCCACAAGGCACGCCTCGTCCAGCTTGGGCCCAGACAACATGCGCTCCAAAGATACATCGAGCCTGACGTGAGACACACTCCGCACTCTTCCAATGGTCACTTATATAGTTTTATCCACTCTGAGCTTGATAGCCAGATTGCTCACTCGCGGAATGGCAATGCGAGACCTAGACTCGTGTATTTTGGGAAAAGTTAGAACATGAGTGGATATATTTCTCACGCTTGCTCATGTCACTCACAATGTGCAATACATGTACACGACTCCAATTAGAATTAAATTTTTTGTAAACAACTCATTTGCTCTCAAGAGTCTAGAGTTCGAGTGTTATGGTGGTACTGGAGACGACTGTCTCCACTCTTGGGTCACTCAACAAGATCACATTCTTTTATTCATCCCATACGAGATTCGGCTATGA